>Ga0137374_10004970_pt1 | contig 15807 bp, 17 predicted proteins | sample SagtaG_20_FD_104811 | JGI IMG/M metagenome (GOLD analysis project Ga0137374, IMG submission 104811) | Vadose zone soil microbial communities from Sagehorn Ranch, Mendocino, California, USA - Sage1_R_100_16 metaG | ecosystem: Environmental > Terrestrial > Soil > Vadose zone | place: USA...
GAGCTGATCGCACTCGGCGGCCGCTATCGCACGATGTTCGACCTCCAGGCGCAGCGCTTCGCGTCCGGCCAAGTCGACGAGGAGGAAGGGAGTGTCTATGACGCCCTCAGCTGACGACCTACCGCCCGGCCTCGCGTCGATGTGGCGGCTGTGCAAGCTCGGCTATAAGCACGAGCCCTGGCTGCTGGTCTCGGCGTTTGTGCTGGCGCTGCTAGCGGCGCTGCCCGACGCCTTGCTGGCGTTGTGGCTCAAGCTGCTTGGCAACGGCGTGATCGAGCATGATCGCGGCCTGCTGCTCACCGCCGCGATCGGCCTCGGCGTGTCGGCCACGGCGACATGGTTCCTGCGCACCGTCAGCACACGCGTGCAGCGCCGCTTCCGCGACAAGGTCACCATCAGGCTCGAGTCGCACGTCGCCCGCCTCCAGGCGTCGGTCACGACCATCGCGCATCACGAGCGACCGGATTACCTCGATCGCCTCGCGGTGCTGCGCGACCAGGTGTTCGTCCTCGACCACATGTACATGTCGCTGTTCTCAACCTGTGGCTGGATTCTGCGCCTGGGCGTCACCGTCGGCCTGCTTATGTCGATCCACCCGGCACTCGCGCTGCTCGCGCTCTTCGCGCTGCCGACGGTGCTGACCGCGACGTGGCGGCCCGCGGTCGAGCGCGCCGCCCAAGAGCGCGGCGCGCAGGCGAACCGACTGGCCCGCCACCTGTTCGTCACCGCCACCACGGCGCCGCCCGGCAAGGAGGTGCGCGTCACGGGCATCGGCCCACGCTTGGTCGCGCAGCGGCGCGCGGCCTGGGAGCAGTGGTACGGGCCGGTAGCGGCGGCGCGCTGGGGGAGCGCGATCTGGAACACGCTCGCGTGGACTGTCTTCGGGCTCGCCTATGTCGGTGCTGTCGTGTTCGTGTCGTCAGGCCTCGGCTCTCCGCCTGGGGATGTGCTGCTCGTCCTCGCCGCCGGGTCGCGGCTATCGGCCTATATCGGTGCCACGGTGGGCGAGATCGGGTTTCTCCGCGGCATCTGGCTCGATGGCGCGAAGCGGCTCGCCTGGCTCGAGGACTACGCGGCGTCGCTCGTCGCCCACGCGGATCTGCCCGTGCCCGACCGGCTGCACGAGGGTATCCGGTTCGAGCACGTGTCGTTCTCGTACCCAGGTACCAAGCGCCTGGTACTCGACGATGTGACCCTCGAGCTGCGCGCCGGCTCGGTCGTGGCGATCGTTGGCGAGAACGGCGCCGGCAAGACGACGCTGGTGAAGCTGCTCGCGAAGCTCTACGAGCCGAACAGCGGGCGGATCCTGATCGACGGCACAGACCTCACGCGCATGCCGGCGGACGCGTGGCGCCAGCGGCTGGCGGGCGCGTTCCAAGACTTCTTCCGGTTCGAGTTCCGCGCGCGTCACGCGGTCGGGGTCGGCGATGTACCCCGCATCGACGACGAGTCCGCGGTCGTTGCCGCGGTCGGCCGGGCCGGCGCCGACGACGTGGTCGAGCGCCTCGCCGCCGGGCTCGAGACGCAGCTCGGCCCAACCTGGCCCGACGGCGTCGAGGTCTCCTTCGGCCAATGGCAGAAGCTGGCGCTCGCCCGCGGCTTTATGCGCGATCATCCGCTGCTGCTGGTGCTCGACGAGCCAACCGCCGCGCTCGACGCGGAGACCGAGCACGCACTGTTCGAACGTTACGCGGTCGCGGCTCGCCGCGATGGCCACGCGGAAGATGGCCGAATCACCATCCTCGTGTCACACCGGTTCTCCACGGTGCGCATGGCCGACATGATCGTCGTGCTGGACGGTGCGCACGCAGTCGAGGTCGGCACGCACGACGAATTGATGGCCAAGGGCGGCCAGTACGCCGAGCTGTACGGCATCCAGGCCGCGGCGTACCGCTAATAATATGCAGGCGAGGCGGTCGAGGGTTTCGATCATCCCTTCCTCCATCCCCGACTCGATATGCGCGTCGCGATCCTCAACCGACTGGTAGGTGGCGGCACTATTTTTGGCGACCACGTTTCTGCTCCTGCTTTTGCAATTCAATGATTCCTCGTCGCTCGCGCAAATCGCCCTATAATTGCTCCTGCACGGATGTCGAAATGCCCAGTTCCCATTCGACGTATAGTATGAGCAGTCGAAGTTTAGCAGTGGAGGATCTATGCGCTACCTGTTGTTGATCTATGGGAACGAGCAGACCGCAGCGGCCAAATCCGCGGAAGCACAGGCCGCCGAAATGGATGCCTGGTGGAAGTACACGGCCGACCTGCAGCAGTCCGGCCAGTACCTCGCCGGCGAGGCGCTCCAGCCGATCGCGACGGCGACCACCGTACGGCTCGCAAATGGCCGTGCGCTTGTCGCCGATGGCCCCTTCGCCGAGACCAAGGAGCAGCTCGGCGGCTACTATCTGATCGATGTGCCCAATCTGGATGCGGCGATCGCCTGGGCCGGCAAGATGCCGAATCTTCCCGACGGTGGCTCCGTCGAGATACGGCCGATCATGGAATTTGAGTCTCCCGCATCCTAAGCGTTACACGCCGCCTGCGGCCGGTCGCGCCGGTCGCAGGCTGGCCACTCATCCGATGACAAGCGTACCTGAGAGTATCGAACAGGTTTTTCGCCGTGAGCACGGCCGGATCATTGCGTCGCTGATTCGGGCCTGCGGCGACTTTGATCTGGCTGAGGACGCGCTGCAGGACGCATTCGTGCAGGCGCTCGACCGCTGGACCGAGCATGGCGTGCCAGATAACCCGGCTGCCTGGCTGACCACTGCCGCCCGCGCTAGAGCGATCGACCGCCTGCGCCGTGCGCGCCGAGGCGCCGAAAAGGAGGCCTCGCTCAGCGAGCTGACCACGCCGGACGAAGGAGTGTTGGCGATGCTGGATCAGGGCCATGACTCGTCACTCGAAGACGATCGCCTGCGGCTGATCTTCACCTGTTGCCACCCGGCGCTGAACCTGGAGGCGCAAGTGGCCCTGACGCTGCGCACGCTCGGTGGCTTGAGCACCACCGAAATCGCGCGCGCCTTTCTCGTGCCCGAGCCGACGATGGGACAGCGGCTGGTGCGCGCAAAACACAAGATTCGCGCGGCGCGCATCCCCTACCAGACGCCGCCCGAGCACCTGCTGGCCGAGCGGTTGACGGCGGTGCTGGCGGTGGTCTACCTGATCTTCAATGAAGGCTATGCAGCCAGCGCGGGTGACGATCTGATCCGCCGCGATCTGTGTGGTGAAGCCATTCGCCTGGGCCGGTTGCTGACCGCATTGATGCCGCAGGAGCCTGAGGCGCTCGGGCTGCTCGCGCTGCTGCTGCTGCACGATGCCCGGCGGGGTGCGCGGATATCCACCGCCGGCGTGCCCGTGCTGCTGGAAGCGCAGGATCGCGCCAGCTGGGATCAGGCTGCGATCGAGGAGGGTAGCGCGCTGGTTGAACGCGCGCTGCGGATGCGCCGGCCCGGCCCGTACCAGGTGCAGGCGGCGATCGCGGCACTGCATGCCCAGGCTGCGACTCCGGAGCAGACTGATTGGCCTCAGATCGCCGCACTGTACAGCGTGCTCGCAAGCTTCAGCCCATCGCCGGTCGTGGAGCTGAATCGGGCGGCTGCCGTGGCGATGGCGTATGGCGCAGAGTTTGGTCTGGCGCTGATCGACCGGCCTATGGTCGCTGGTGCGCTGGACCAGTATCGTTGGTTGCATACCACCCGCGGCGAGCTCCTGCGGCGACTCGCGCGTTGGGAGGAGGCAGCAGCGGCGTATACGCGTGCGTTGCAGTTGTCCGACAACACCGCCGAGCGAGCGTTTGTTACACAGCAGTTGGCCGCAATCCGGACTGCGGCTGGTGAGGAAAGGTAATGCGGATGGAATTCACCGGGTTTTCCCGTGACGGGTTGGCATTTCTGGCCGACCTCGCGACCCATGCTGTATGTCCATCCGCCACGCCTGGGAGTGGATTCGGCAGGGCATCGCCTTCGCGTCGTCACTGCCGCCGAAATAGCCTGCTTTTACTGCGCTTTCAGCTTGCGCGGGTGCGGTTGATCATGTTCAGCATAGTACTTCAGTTCCTCGAAGAATTGGGCACCGACTCGGCCCATGAAGAGCTTCAACAGGGGCGCCAGAAACACGCCCGGGAACGGCGCCACGTCGAGCTCGGCGCGCGATTCCACCAGGCACGTCTGTGGTCCGAGTGAACGTACAGCCCAATGGTTCTCGGCGTGCTTGATACACCAAGGCCGTCCCTCGGACGGTTCATACCCGAAGCGCATGGATTGTTCATCGTAATACGTGAAAGTTTCCCGTACAGCACCGAAGCCCGGTGCTGCGGTCGCGCACACCCGTCCAGCGACCGTTGCTCCCGCAGGCGCAGAAATATCAGTAACGGCCTGAGATTCTGGGATCGAACTCGCCCACTGACCGACGGTGCCAAACTCATGTGCAAGAACGTGCCATACTTTCTGGGCAGCCGCGTTGATCATAATTTGGCCTTTCAGTTGGAGATGCATATAGTGCTCCTTTCGGTAGCTCAGTGATCAGGTCATATATCTAATCTACTCCTGAGATCAGTGCCATGTCGAGGAAATCAACTGCCAAAGACTGCCAATCCCACATCTGGAGGCAGGTTGTGCATGGAACTGATGCAATCCGCGATACGCGCAGTATGGTGAAGATGGTCGCCGTTGCCGACGTGGCCAACTGCTTGGCATCTCGATGGCACCACCACGAAGGACCCGCGCAATTCGCAACCTTCGCTGGGGATCCAATCGCCGTGCCGCTTGGTATGGAATCGTGAGACGGCCAGACTGCTGCCACATGCTGTCTCGCCAGCAGGCGATCCGATTGTCGCCTGGTATATTCACATTCCAAGGGAGGAGGCTTTATGCGATCGCACCGAGGGAAAGGAGGGCGCAAATGGCGCTAACACTGAGTCTAGGTCACCGCCGGGCCATCCAATGGGTCAGCATCCTGATTGGCATCCTGGTCGTCGCATGGTTGACTGCTCCGCGGGCCGTCCTGCCCGTCAGCCTACAGGCATCCTCAGCACAAGACGATCCGTTCCCATGGCTGGCGCCGTGTAGCAAGCTGTCCGCGCACCGCCTGCTCGAGCCACCAGCGCCGGTCAGCCACACAACGACCACTACGGTGGCCAATCCCACCGCGACCCCCGTCCCGCCAACACCCCGTCCAGCGCCCCAGGAAGATCGCGTCGGCTTCCCGGCAGGCTATGGGGAGACCTTCCGGCTGCTGGTGGTCTTCGACCGGCCCGACAACAAGCAGGTGCGTGCGCTCTGCGCCAACGAGCTGGCGGCCGGCATCGCGCCGGGCAAATCCTTCCCCTACGGGAGCGTGCTTGTGATGGAGACCTGGCGCGCCAAGCTTGATCACAATGGTAATCCAGTTCTGGACGCCAACGGGCGATTCATCCGCGAGACGCTGAGTGGTGTCTTTGTGATGCGCGAGGAGCAGGGCTTCGGCCAGGCCTACGGCCTAGACCGCAGCGGCGAGGCCGAGCATACCGTTGTCACAACGGGAGCGTTCGCGTCTAAGCCGCTCAAGACGCGGCTGGCCAAGCCAGGGGATCACTTCAGCGTGACCTATGTCTCGCCCGGCAGCTTCCCGTACTTCTGCTCGATTCACCCGGCGATGAAGGGAGACATCGAGGTTATGAGCTAGGACACACGGTGACCGCGAAGGATGGATCGATCAGCTCAGAGACACTGAAGACCGCCTCGCTGAGCGGTGATCGTAGCACGTCGTACCACAACAGCCGCACCCAGGCGGGCGCGATCACAGCCTGGTGCGCTCACTATTCGGTCCGATATGTCTGAATCTGCCGGCCAGGCCTGCGCTGCCCTAGTCGCGCTGAGCGCTCGGCGACTTCGCGCACGATCGCGGCTTTGTCGAGCGTCAGCAATTTGCGGCCGCGCATCAGCACCCGGCCGTCGACAATCGTGGTGTCGACATCGCTGGCCCGCACGGCATAGAGCAGCGCCGCGCCGACGCTATGCACTGGCTGGACGTGCGGGCCATCCAGCCGCACGAGAATCAGATCCGCCAGGTAGCCCGGCGCTAGGCGCCCTAGGTCGGCGGCCTGACCGATCACGCGCGCCCCCTCGCAAGTGGCCATTGACAGTGCCTCCGGAATGCTGAGCACACGCGCATCGGCCCGCTCGTGTTTCTGCAGCATGGCTGCCAGGCGCATCTGTTCCCAGATATCCAGAGTGTTGTTGCTCGCCGCCCCGTCGCTGCCCAGCCCAATGGCCAGGCCCCGCTCGCGCATCGCCACGACTGGGGCGATCCCCGCCGCCAGCTTGAGAAAGGTCTTCGGGCAGTGGGCCACGCCAGCACCGTGTGCCGCCAGAAGCGTGATATCCTCGGCCGTGGCATGGGCGGCGTGGGCGCACAACGCCGGCCCGTCCAGCAGCCCGAGTTGCTCCAGCAGCTGGATCGGCGTCACGCCGTGCTGCGCAAGACTGGCCTGAACCTGCCCGGCCGTCTCGGAGACGTGAACGTGGCATCCCAGCCCAAGCTGCTTGGCCTCCACCGCAACCATGCGCAGAAAGTTGGGCGGACAGGTGTAGGGTGCGTGCGGGCCAAGCCAGACGCGAATGCGCCCGCCCAACGCGCCGTGCCACTGCTCGGCAAATGCGGCCGCCTGCTTGAGCTCGCCTTGGCCATCGCCCTGGCCAAACATCGTCCAGGCCAGGTGGCCGCGCAGCCCGCTGGTCGCAATCGCCTGCGCGACGTGGTCCATGGAGAAATAGTGGTCGGCAACGGTGGTCACGCCGCCCTCGATCATTTCTACTGCGGCCAACATCGCCCCCCAGGAGATGTCGTCGGGGGTGAGGTTGCTCTCCATTGACCAGATATAGTCGTTGAACCAGATCTCGATCGGGACATCCTCGGCCGAGCCGCGGAAGAGCACCATGGCACTATGGGCGTGAGCGTTGATCAGCCCGGGCATGGCTGCCATGCCGATACCGGCGATCACCTCGGCGGCCTGCGCGGGCGCGATCTGGCCGGTGGGCTGCACCGCAGCGATACGATTGCCACGAACGGCGATGTCGTAGCCCGGCAGTATCTGCACAGTCGTGCCCTGCGGATCGACCAGCGTGACATCGCGGATCAACAGGTCGTACATATCTGTCTCCGTGCTAATGCGTTTTCCCTGGGAGCCCTCACCAGCGCCTGTTATCGCAAGATCCTCCCTGCGCCGCGACCCACTCACCCACATGCAGCGGGCAGGCGCCCCACGTTCGCCACGCTCAGCAGCCGGCGGGTCAGCTCGCCGCCCTCGACCACCAGCTCGTGGAGCGCCTCGGCCAGGTGGCGCTCCTGCACGATCATCGCGTCACCCTCGTCGGCAGTGTGCAGCCAGCGTGCGCGACGTAATCGAACCACGAGCGACGCGGCATCGCTGTGTACATCACTCTACCACACCTTGCAAGTATGATGATATACCAGATTCCTATCTCCATATCCTCGCACGCTGCTTGAGATTGCACTTGTCTCCTCGTACCTCATCGCCACGAGCGTGCCCGATCCCGCAGCTACGTCTGTATAGTAACGTGAGATGTCAGGCTTCGCACCTCTTTGATAGTTGCGGCTCGCCCGACGTGGGCCCTGCTGGGGCCAGATTGTCGGGTTGTGAGGCCAAAACGGGATGCGCATATGTCGCCGCGATCGCGATCATCGCCGCCAGTGCCAGGATACCCGGCGCCAGCAGCGGCGCCGCCCCGCGCAGCGCCTGAAACCAGACATCGCTCCAGACGGCGCTCGGCCGCATCTCCAACTCGAAGGCGAAGTTATTCGCGAGGTGTTCGTACACGCCGAACAAGCTGCCGAGCATGAGCAGTCCCATCACCCCGCGCAGCATTAGCAAGGTGCCACGCAGCGGGCGCCACAGCACCACTACTACGGCGATCAGACCCACCCCGCACAAAATAAACGGCACAAACTGCACCGGGTCGTCGTAGTGTTTGGCCAGGAACAGTTCGACGATCGTGCCGATGCACATCCACGCCGACAGCCCGAGCAGAAATGTTCGCAAGCGCTGTTCAACGGTTGTTGTTCGCATGTGGTGTTTTCCTTGCCTGCCCGGCCACCGCCGCACAACGTTGGCCGGGCGGGCGATTGATCAGGATCCGGCGAGGTAGACCGCGGCCTGTTGCGCATCCGCAGCCGAGACAGCGCCGGCGAGCTTGGCCATGAAGGCCTGGTTGGATCCGTAGGGCCGACTAGCGATGAGCTGGTCCGCGATAGTGGCATCGACGCCTGGCAGCTGTTGCAACGTTGCGGCGTCGGCCTGATCCACATCTACCGGCACATACACATACTGCTCATAGGCAGCCACCTGCTCGGCGCTCACATATTTGCCGATCTCTTTGCGGAATTGTTGGATGCTGATATAGGGGCGATACTCCATGAACTCGCGCACCATCCGCGTGCTGAAGTTGGGAATGGTACTGAGTAATTGGTCCTCGGTCACGGCGTTCAGGTTAAGCTTGGCGGTCGCAGCCGTCGCGGCCGGCTGGGCGGTTGCGGAGGAGGTGTTTTGCTCACTCGTAGGCAGCGCCGCAGCGCCGCTGGCCGCGGTTGGGGCGGTGGTAGTCGATGCTCCGCAGGCCATCAAGACGACCGCCATTAGCGCAGTGATGCCGAGTATTCGCAATTTGCTTGTTGTAGGTATCATGGTCATAAGGTCCTTTCCTGTTGATGAGTATCTGACTCATATGCGTGCCGTACCATGGTGCCTGGCACTGCGCGATATGATGCTATGAGTCTAGCGAAAGTATCTTCAGATAATGTCAAGAGGCGATGTGGAAAGTGTGTGGATTTGGTTGATGATACGCGATTTTTCTCGATTGTCCAGGTCGCCAGCAGTGGTCTGGATTTGCCCGTACGCCTGGGTCTGCGCGCTGGCGACCGAGCCACGTAGTGTCGGGCCGACGATGATGCCGAGCGCGAGCCCGGCCACCAGCGCGGCCGTGATAATGATCGATTTTCGTTGCATTGCCTTGTTCTCCTTGACTTCGAGTCCGTTGAGTTCCGCGCCGCCACATCAGCCTGGGCGCTGCCAGTGGCGGCGTGCTACTCAGAGTACCCGGTTCATGTCAAGAAATTGTTCAGGAGTAACAAGGAAACTATGTGGATTACACAATGTGGGCACGATTACGGTGTTTGCGTTGCTCGGCCACTTGATGGTGGTCCGCCCGGTCCACCACCCGACTGTCCTGTGCCGACAGTCGTCGGATCGATGCCGATGTCGAACGCCGCGGCGTAGCCCTGGTCGGTCTTGGTGGTCGTCAGCAGCAGCAGGTCCTGGTAGATGTTATCGGTGCTGTTCAGCGTGTCCGGCGTGCTTCCCTTACTCGCGTAGGGTGCCTGGGTGAACACCTGCTGCGAGAGTGTGTCGTCGAAGAACAGCTGCGAGGTGAAGACCTTGGTTTCGTCGGGGTGTACCTTGAAATGAATATGAACGGCACGGCCCGAGTACCAGCCAGGGTAGATTGTCGTAAACGTTGCTTTCCCATTCGCATCGGTCACCTGCGCGCCGCGCAGCCAGTTCTGCCCCTTGGTGTTGAAACCGGGGTCCGACACGTCCGAATACTGGCCTGCCGCGTCGCAGTGCCAGATCTCTACCGTAGCGCCTTGCAAAGGCGTGCAGGCGCTATTGCTCACCTGCGAGATATTGAATGTCAGGGCCAGCGGCGTACCTTCTTTCACCGTACCGGTGGTAGAGTCCGCACGGATATCGGAGCGCACGAGGTTCTCTGCCACATAGTACGGTCCCTCGGTCACCTCGGGGCGGACCACACACGCCGGCGCTGCCGTCCCATTGCCAGAGGCCACCGTGGTATTGTCGGTTTGCGCCGTCGCGACCTCGGCCGCCGCCGTTGCCTGAGCGGTCGGGTTGCTGGGCAATGTTACTGCCGTCGCCGCCTCCGCGTTGAGCGCGGGCGTCGCCGCCGCTGCTGTCGGCGCTTGACTCGCCGAAGTCCCTGCCGGCGCCACGGTAGCGCCTCCTCCGGTTTGGCTTGGCCCGCATCCCACCAGCATAGTGGCCCCAGCGGCCCCAAATAGCGCCAGCACCTCGCGCCGGCTCAGAATCCGGCCGACCTGTCGATCATCGTTGTCCATGGAATCTATCTCCTTTCTGTCATTCCTTGTGCTTCAGCCAAGCAGAATCCATACCCTGCATGTCGGCTCAATCGTTTAGCAGATTGCTAATGAAATTTGACGCTCAAAGTCGGTAATGGCGTAGTGGCGCCTTTAGGCGAGTTTTTGGCGTCAGGACCGCCTGAAGGCGCCACTACGAATACCCCGTTTGATTGTCAAATCTCATTGGGCAGTGTCTAAGCGAAGTGGTGAATAGTCGACGGATCAGCCCTCCCCGCGCGCGGCTGCCAGGCGTGTCGGTGGAGCAGCTCCACGCCGCCGTTGTGCGAACAACCGGTAGATTGTCATCGCAAGCACGCTTACGCCGGTGCTCGCATACATCCAGATTGCCCACGGCAGGCTGCTGTCGGTGCCGCTGAACAACCCGTGCATAAGCGCCAACCCAAACACCGCAAAGCTGAGGTAATGGATCGTCCGCCAGATCCGCGCCCCGAGCCAGTGGCGCACGTAAAAGCTGAACGTCACGAGCGCCATGAGGTAGAGACCGATCTGCCCGAGGCCCACCCACAGCGGCAGGTAGCCGGCACTCGCGAACGGGATCAGGATCTGCGACAGCGTGTAACCGATGTAATGGTCGCCCAGCAGCACCAGCGCGTGCAGCAGCCCAAAGCCGAGGCCGAGCAGGCTGGCGTGCTCGTGCAGATCAGCGGCAGCTGGCCCGCCCGGCCAGGCGCGCGCCAGGCGATTGGTGATCGAGAGCCCCAGAATCATCGACCACCACAGCAGCACATAGGCGACGAATGCGCTGGCCCGCGAGAGATACCAGGCGCTTTGTCCCCCCAGCAGTGCCGCGCCGAACGCGGCAAGGCCACCGGCTTGCCCAACCAGGTAGACCCCGATGGCAACCAGGATAATAATGCCGACGAGCGCGCCGACCAGTGGCGGTAAGACCGTCATGACCAGATCGTCCGTAGCATCCGCCGGGCGTTTGGCCGGCGGCGCGAGACGCTGCGCCCGGTCGAGCCGTTCGCGTGGCTCCGTCGGCATCGGTGACTGTATCGTCTTCATGATATATATTCCTCACTGCACGCCGCGCCAGGAACGACGCCGTGTGCATGAATCGTATTCTGATCGAGATAGCTGTCCATCCGGCGGCTGCGCAGGATGCGCCCGTCGTCCAGCACCAGCAGCCCGGCCAATATGGGCCGCGCGTCGAGCCAGGCGAGTCCGGCGCGGCTGCCGAGGATGAGCGCGACCTTGGACGCCATCTCGGCCGACGGCCCGTCCGGCGCGACAACGGTCGCGGACAGGACGTTGGTCTGCGCCGGCTGGCCGGTGCGCGGGTCGATGATGTGATGCTGCGCGGCGCCACCGCGCATCCAGCGGCGATAATCGCGGCCAGAGGTCGCGACCGCGCCCTGAGTGAGCAGCAGCAGGCCAAGCGATTCTTGTGGCGCGAACGGATTTGCAATCGCGATCGGCCAGGGTGCCCCATCGGCCATCGGCCCACTGACCGCGATATCGCCGCCCGCATCGATCAGCGCTGGGCCGGCTGCGCCCAGTCGCTGGGCGGCCTGGTCGGCCGCCCAGCCCTTCGCGACGCCGCCCAGGTCCAGCCGCACGCCGACGGGCAGACGCACCGCGTGGCTCCGCTGATCCAGCACGATCGTGCGCCAATCGGCTGGACGGCCCGGCGCAGGCGTGGCGACGCCATCAGGGGCGAGGTCGGCGAATGAGCGGTCGTAGCCGGCGGCCTCCAGCGCGGCGAGCACGGTCGGGCGAACCAGGCCGTCGCTCTGTCGCGCCGCATCGAGCGCGATAGCGATCACGTCCCACAGCGCCGGTGGCACCACGACCAGTTGCCCAGCGGCGGCGTTGAGCCGCGACAGGTCGCTATCGGCGCGGAAGCGGCTGAGCTGCTGCTCCCACACTTCGAACCAGCCCGGAACGGCCGCGAGCCGCGCCTCGGCCTCCACGTCGTCGCGGTCGATCGCCGCAAGCATGTGGCAACCCATGGCGCGAAAAACATGTTCCTTCATCATGCACCTCAACTCGACGAGCGGGTTGTCGCGACGGCGCGGCGCTGTGATGTCGGCACGCTACTGGTCGACGACTGTGCCGTCGTGCTGCTCTGGCTCGTCGTGCTACTACTTGCGGCCGTCTGAGCGCCCTGGACGGCAGCCGAGGTGGTGGTGCCATTGTTGGTGGCGGCCTGAGCCACGGCCGACGTGGTCGCGCTAGTTGTGGCTGCTACAGTCGTCGCAGTGATCTGCTGCGTGCCGAACGCCATCCATCCGCCAAGGGTGCCGACGATCGCGGCCGTCGCGATCGCCGATTTTATACGCGCCGCCAACTGCTGGCGACGAGAAGTGTCATTGCGTGTCATCTCTGTTATCCCCTATTTCAGGAAATCCTCCAGGCGTGCGCACATCACAGGGGTGATATATCGCAGCACACTCGTATTACAGCGTTGTGGTTCGATGTATGTTGATCGATGGCGCAAGCATACCAAGAAGATCTTCAGGCAGTGTTAAGAAGCGATGTGGAGAATATATAGATTCCGGCGAAAGGAGGCGACTGATAGAAGGTCACACGCTGGATACGGCATGGACGGTATGCCATCTCTGCGCGTCACCGACACATTCAGCAGATTAGCTAGCTTGCGTCGGACGCTTGTGCATCAGCCAGGTATAGCACCCCGTTGCGACAGGCAGCATCAACCAGAAGTTGAGCAGCCGAAACAGGATTGCCGCCGGGACGGCTTCTGCACCTACCCCAAGCTGCGTCAGCACGGCCACCAGTGCGGCTTCCACCGTGCCGCCACCGCCCGGCAAAACATTGACTGTGCTGGTCAGCAGGGCAATGCCAAAGGCCGCCAGCACCGTCAGGAAACTCGTGGTTGTGCCCAGACTGCGCAGAATCAGATATAACCCCAGACTATGGCCGCTCAACGCAGTCAGCTGGATCAGCACCAGCAGCGCGATCATACCCCGCCGCTCGACGACCAACGCGCGCACGCGGATGAGCTCGGCGATGGTTCGATCGACCCAAGCGGCGTCGCCCGAACGGCGTACCGTGCGGGCCATCAGCCTATGCACGCCCAGCAGCCAGCGCCTGATGGTGGCTTCGCCGCGAGTAAGCAACAGCACCCCGCCGCCGATTAGCAGCAGCGCGATGCCGCTCGCTAGCAATGGCGCGAGCAGCGATGAGCCATCGGGATCGGCCGCCAGGATCCGACTGGCCAGGTAGGCCAGCCCGAAGATCGCGAAGATCAGCATCGCGCCGGCATAGCTGAGTGCCTCCAGTGTCGCTACGAGCGCCGCCTCGCCCGCCGCGACCCCGCGCCGCCGAAAGCTGTCCAGCAGGAACGCATAGCTGCCGACGCTGCCAGCCGGGAGCACCTGGCTGGTCACAATCGCAACCACGGCGGTCGCCCACAGGCGCAACACGCCAACGCGGTGCCCCAGCGCGCGGAGCGTCACCTGAAAGACCTGCGAGCTGATCAGAAAGCTGCTCAAGACGGTGGCAAGCGCCAGCAGCAGCCAGACTGGCTGAGCTGCGCGGGCGAGCCCGATTGCTTCCACGATCCACGCGCGATTGAAGAACGCCAGCAGTAGAATGCCTGCGGTCATCAATACGGTCAGCGCGAACCGCCAGCGCACGACTTTGGCCGCCACGGGGCCGGGTGCCAGCGCAGGTTCCTGGAGGCCATCGTTATGCATCACGCCATGCCTTCCCGTTCCTCAAGCTGCATCAGCAGTTTTTGCGGTCGTAAAACGATAGCCCATGCCATAGACAGTCTCGATATACGTCGGGTTTTTCGGGTCGGATTCTATTTTAGTGCGTAGGTTGCGAATATGCACATCGATCGTGCGCTCATACCCCTCATAGGCGTCGCCCGAAACCCGATCGAGCAGATCGAGCCGGGAAAGGACCTGCCCCGGCGCGGCCATGAGCGTGACGAGAATCGTGAATTCCGAGGGCGTCAAATCGACCGCCCGATCGCCGACGGTGACGACCCGACCGGCACGATCGACAGTGATATCGGCCGCACGCAGCATATCGGGCTCGAGGGCGGCCTTCTGGCTGCGCCGCAGTACAGCGCGCACACGCGCTATCAACTCGCGGACGTTGAAAGGTTTGGTTAGGTAGTCGTCGGCGCCTAGCTCGAGCCCGAGAATCTTATCTTGATCTTCGACTTTGGCGGTAAGCATGATCACAGGCGTTTCGGCTTCCTTGCTGAAGGCACGCATGAACTCGGTACCGTTCATCTCGGGCATCATCAGATCGAGAATGATCACGTCCGGTTTTTCGACACGGGCAACATACAGGGCCTCACGGCCGTGCCCAGCTTCGACGACGCGGTAGCCTTCCTGCTCCAGGTACACACGAATCATGTCGCGCAACTTGACCTCGTCATCAACAATCAAAATTGTCTGTGCCATATGCTTGTTCCTCAGTAGTTCCGTTGATTCGCTGCGTCGCTATCGCCGCATCACGGATCGCTTGATGGTGATAGTCACATCCTACCAAGAACATATTCAGAGATTGTTAAGAAGCAACGTGCAGATTATAAGGATGCAAGGCCACGATGCCAAAGCCCAGCCCAACCGCCACCGCAAACCCGACCGCCAGCGCGCCCGCGCTAAAGCTCGGCGCGGCGGTGAATTGCCCGCTTAGGTTCACTGCCAACGTGATCGCTTGCTCCACCAACGTCCACCTGCACTTGGGCCTAGCCAGTAGCCCAGGATGGTGAGAAAATCAATAGAACGCAAGCGTTCGGCTCCACCTCAGTGACGAACCCGCTGCTCTTCGAGGTCCAGTTCGCGCTCAATGGTCCGCAGCACATCATCCGCGATCCGCCCCTGGTCACGCAGCTGAATCACCGCCGCCCGTTCGGCAGCGATGACCGCACGCCGGAGCCGGTCCTGTGCCGGTGTGGGATCCTCGTCAAGCGCGCTGCCGTCGATCGGGCGCGTAACCTGCCGCAGCCTATCCTCATAGTGCCCCTGCAGGTCCGCCAGGAACGGTTCGGACACACCGTCGTCGGTGGCCTGAGCGTCGAGCCGGTCTAAGGCGGCGCGGATCGCCACCTGGCGCGCAAACTGTAACTCCTCTCCCGGCGCTGAGTCGGCCCGCAGGCCCAACAGCCGAATCAAAGGAACCAAGCCCACGCCTTGCACCACCAGCGTGGCCACAATGACGCAGAAGGTCAAAAAAATGATTCGGTCGCGTTCGGGAAACACTGCCGCCGTGGCGATCGTGAAGGGTAGGGCGAACGCCGCCGCTAACGACAGGCCCCCGCGCAACCCGGCCCACGCGATCAGCAGCACATTGCGCCAGCCAGGGTATGGGTCGACCTGACGCAGCCGTGCGCTCAACACGCGTGGCAGGTAGGTCGCGGGAAAGACCCACGCCACCCGCGTCAGGATCACTGTCAGACAGATGACCAGTGCATCGCCGAGCATCAGCGGCAACGGCCGCCCAACAATCGCGGTGATGATTCGGTTCATTTGTAGCCCGATCAGCACGAACAGCAGGCCATTGAGCAAAAAGACGAGCGTCTCCCACACGGCATTGGCCTGGAGGCGGGTCGTGGACGAGAAAAAGCGGGCCGACTGCCGGCTGAGATACAACCCGGCGGCCAGCACCGCCAGCACACCTGACACATGCACGGCTTCGGCGCATAGATATACCACA
>Ga0137374_10004975_pt1 | contig 15802 bp, 17 predicted proteins | sample SagtaG_20_FD_104811 | JGI IMG/M metagenome (GOLD analysis project Ga0137374, IMG submission 104811) | Vadose zone soil microbial communities from Sagehorn Ranch, Mendocino, California, USA - Sage1_R_100_16 metaG | ecosystem: Environmental > Terrestrial > Soil > Vadose zone | place: USA...
CCCGATTCGCCGTTCGTGCTGTGAGCGCCCGCCCCACCATCCCAGAAGCCTTTGTCTTTCACGTTCTCACGAGCGTTGCCTGCCATGGGAATCTCGATTCTACTCGTTCTTTGTTGTTCGTTCTTTGTTCTTCGTTCCTTCTGCCTCGAGTGGCGGAAAACGAACAACGAAGAACGAACAACGAAGAACTACTGCGAGTGAAAGGTGTAATCGACGGCGATGTGATTCCCGGCGACAATTCGCCCCTGTACGCGCACCGTTGCGCTGACGGGAACCACTCCGGCCGCATCTCCCTGCCCGATGATTTCAAACGCGTTGCCGTTCACGTTGATCGAGCCCATCATCTTCCCCTGATCATCCTGGTAGCTCGCTGTGCCCCCCGGCTGGTTGATCATGTTTTCCGCCGCGAGCTCGGCGGCATTTTCTGCAAGCGCTGACGCGATCACGCGAGCGCGGAATCGTTGTGCCTCTCTCTGCGCGCGTGAGGAGTCGATCAGCATCAGCTCCATGAGGCCGAAGTACAGAATGGCCAGCGCGATTGCCGAGATGAGGACGTAGCCTCGCTCGTCAGTCGTGCGGCCGCGGAACAAGAATCTCATCGATCGCAAGTCGGTTCTGATCATCCGTGGCTGTGATGCGCACCGCGTCCTGCCCGGTGCCGAGTGTGAATGAACCGATTGTAAAATCGGGTACCCCGTGCGCGACCCAATCGGTTGTTTGCTGGGTGGCATTGAACGCCTTTCGGTGAACATCGCCGCGGCTTCGGAAATCGTAGACGACGGTCTCACCGAATCCGGTCTGGCGCAATGTATAGAGAATTAACGTCTTCGGCGTCTGCTGATATCCCTGAAATGTTGCCGGATAGTACTTTGTATCGAAGACATCCTTACGCATGCGGGCCATCACCGAGCTGACTTCCGGATGGGCCATGAAGTTGATCGGATAGCGCTTCTCGTTGGCGCGCATCTCCGCTGTGAGGATCACCACGATCCACAAGAAAATGCCGAAAACCACCAGCGTGACGACGACCTCCATCATCGTGTAGCCGCGCTCGCGCCTCACCAAAGCGAGTTTCCTCCGGTGTCGACGCGCACGATCGACAGCTTCGCCGTTCGCCGGGCGTTGTCCCAGCGCACCGTCATGGTGACGTTCTTTCGGTTGACGCTGACCACATCGACACGCACGGATGTGCTGTATGGCGCGAGGGGCCCGAGAATCGCCGTATCGGATTGAAAACCCGGTGGCTGAGTGTCGAGCGATCCGAAATTGATCCGCCGCCAGATCTCGGACTCGTTCGAGAGCGCCTGATATGCGAGGATCGTCTCGTTCGCTTGACGCAGCCGCTTCTGCCGATCGGCGAACATGCTGATGGTGGTGGTGATCACGATGCCGAGGATCAACATTCCAACGAGCACTTCGATGAGCGAGAAACCGCGAGACTTCCGCATGGTGAGCTTCGATTGTAATGTGTGACCGTCATGAAGCTCCGCTTCGCCCCCTCGCCGACCGGAACCCTCCACCTCGGCGGAGCGCGCACCGCGATTTTCAATCTTCTCCACGCCCGTCATCACGGCGGCAAAATGCTGCTGCGCATTGAGGATACGGATGTCGAGCGCTCGCGGCAGCATCACGCCGAGCAGATCGTCAGCTCGCTCGAGTGGCTGGGGATCGAATGGGACGAAGGGCCCGTCTACCAGAGCGATCGTCTCGATCGCTATCGTGAGCGCGCCGAGGAGTTGGTCCGGCGTGGAGATGCGTATCGATGTTTCTGCGCGGTCGAGGAGCTCGACGCTGAGCGTCTCGTGGCGGAAAAAGCCGGGATCGCGTATCGCTACTCCGGCCGCTGCCGGACGCTGACGATCGCCCCGAAGGACGCACCGCACGTCATTCGCTTCAAGGTGCAACCCGGCCCGATCGATTTTCTCGATCTCATTCGTGGCGATGTTCACTTCGAAGGCGAGCTGATCGACGACTTCGTTCTGCTCCGTTCCGACGGGTATCCGACCTACCACCTGTCCGTCGTCGTCGATGACATGGACATGGAGATCACGCACGTCGCTCGCGGGGACGATCACCTTTCGAATACGCCGAAGCACGTTCTGCTGTTCCGCGCGTTCGGCGCTGAATCTCCCGTCTTCGCTCATCTTCCGCTGATCCTCGGCTCCGATCGCAAGCGCCTCAGCAAACGCACTGGCGCGACATCGGCCGAGGAGTACCGCGACATGGGCATCGTGCCGGATGCACTGTTCAATTTTCTGATGCTGCTCGGCTGGTCACCGGGTGGCGATCGCGAGATTTTCAGCAAAGAGGACGCGGCGGCGACATTCGACCTCTCGGATGTCAACAAAGCGCCGGCAGTCTTCGACTCCGAAAAGCTCCTGTGGATGAATGGTCAGTACTTGATGCGGATGACTCCGGAGGAAATCTACCCGCACCTGCTTCCCTTTCTTCCCGAGCGGCGACCGATGTTCGAGCTTCTCGCGCTCATCGAGCTCTATCAAAAACGAGCGCGCACATTGAGGGAGATGGCGGAGCAGATGAATTTCTATTTTCTCGCCGACGACGCCGTCGTCTACGAGGCCGAGGCGGCGAAGAAGCACCTCAGAGGTGATGGACTCGAGGAGGCGCTCCGCGAGATGCGCGATCTGCTCGCGTCAACGGAGCCGTTTGATGTGGCGGCGACGGAAAAGGCAGTGCGAGCAGTCGCGGAGCGGCGCGGAATCGGCGCGGGCAAATTGATTCATCCATTGCGGCTGGCGCTTACCGGCCGCGGCGCATCTCCTCCCGTCTTCGACGTCGCTGTGGTTCTCGGCAAAGAGCGCGCGTTACGGCGGCTGGAGCGGCTCATCGAGCGAGTTCGCGAGAGCGTTCCAGCCGATCTTTCATCGACATCATGAGCAGCCACGCTGCGCAAAGGCCGACCATCAGCACCGAAAACCATTTGCCATAGATACCGACGGGCGAAAAGGGCTCGGTGGCGTTGTGAATGGCTTCGCTGTTCGGCAGCAGACCGGCTTCCGAAAACTCGTGGATCGAGTAGAAGACGATCTGAACGGTAAATAGCAGCAGGAACATGCCGGTGACCTGGAAGAAGCGCTTGATGTTGACCCGATGGCCGTAATGCGCCCAGGCCCATGACATCAACGCCGCCGCTCCGATGCCGAGGAGCGAGCCGAGGATGAATCGGCTGTTGCGCACCTGAATCAGCATCAGCGCTGTTTCCATGCCTTCGCGCGTGACCATCAGCACCGTGAAACCGAAAACCGCCGCGACGGCGAGCGCGCGCGAGGTCTGGGTCGACGCGACCTCGAGGTGCTGTTCCATGTCGTGTTTCATGCGCGGAGCGGTGCGCCAGACGTGAATGACAAAGCTCGCGACGAGGACAGCGGCGACCAGGCCCAGCACACCCTCCCATAGCGATTGATTGACGCGCATCAGCTCCCAGCCGAGAGCGAAACTGGCGATGACGGAAAACCCGATTCCCCAGTAAACGGTGGGACGGAGCCAGTCGCGTCCGGTCTTTCGCAAATACGCAAGGATGATGGCGACGGAAAGGAAAGCTTCGAAGCCTTCGCGAAACACGATGATGAGTGCCGGGATCATTTCTTTAGTCTCTGTCATCCTGAGCGGAGCGAAGGATCTCCAGCGCAATGCTGCGGCGCATCTGGAGATCCTTCGTCCTCTTCGCTCCGCTCAGCGTCCTCAGGATGACGTTCATTTCATTCACGTCACTTCCGGAGTTGCAGCGCGCCCTCGGTGATCATCTGGACGCGATCGGGAGCGCTGGGCTGTTCGCCCTTGCGCCGGCACGCATCGCAGATGCCGAGGATCTGCAGGTTGTGAAAGGTCGGAGTGAATTTCTTACGTTCGCAGATCTCGAGCTGGCGAGCTTCCAGATCCGGGTCGTGAAACTCGATCACGCTGCCGCAGGTGGTGCAGATCAGGTGATCGTGATGGGAATTGCCGCTGACGTATTCGTAATGATAGTGGTCCTCGCCGAGATGGACGCGGCGAACCAAGCCGGAGCGGACGAGGAGCTCGAGCGTGCGATAGATCGTCGCGCGCGAGATCTTGACGTTCTTCTCTTTCATCTTGAAGAGGAGCTCGTCGGCCTCGAAGTGATAATGAGTGGAGAAAATCTCGCGAACCAGCGCGGTGCGCTCGTTGGTGAGCTTCAGCCCTTGCGCGGCGAGGAATTGCTGAAAGCGATTGATCTCTCGTTGAACGATGGGCATGGCCTAGTTGAGACTCAGTCTCAGTAACACTCTATCGGCCCTTGCTCTTCCCGTCAATGTTGCTAGGTTGCTTGGTTGCTCAGTTGCTGGGGTGGAGGCGCTCAGCAACCGAGCGACCTTCAGCAACTTAGCAACCTTAGAGCCGGGAGCGCGCGGCATTGGCGGCCTGACGGATCTGCGGTTGCTGTGGCTGAATCGACAGCGAGCGGTTCCAGTAGTCCAGCGCCCTCGCGTAGTCGTTCTTTTTCGCGAAGTAGATGCCCAGATTGTTGAGCACTTCCGTGGACGAGGGCTGCAGTCCGAGCGCACGCTCGAGCTCCGGCACCCCCTCGGTATATCGGCTGGACTGCACCAGCGCCGAGCCGAGGTTTGCCGCGATCAAATACGACTGCGGGAACATCTCCTTTCCCTTTGCCAGCAACGCGATCGCCCGCGACGGTGCATCGCGTTCTCGATAAAGCGCCGCAAAATCGCAGAAGTACTGCTCAGCATTCGGCAGCCCCTTGGCCACGGACTCCAGAAATACCTCATTGGAATCGGTGAAGTCCTGCCGATCGAAAAGAACCATCGCCAGATTGAGGTATGGCACCGGCCGGTCAGGATTGAGTTCGATCGCTTGCTGAAATGCCTCGGTTGCATCCTTGAGCTTCCCCTGCCCGCGAAGCTGCACGCCGAGGTTGTTGTAGTACGCATAGAGGCCGTACTTCTCGGGCGAAATCGGCTTGGCCGGCTTCGTGGCCTCCGCCTCATCCTCCAACACCGGCTGCAGACTCCGCGAGGGGTCGCTGAGATGGCCGACCGCCTGAAGCTCGCGCCGATAGCGAGTGGCGTCCAGGTGAGCCGGCGTCCCGATCGGACGGTCATTAATGAATTCCCCGTAACTCACGACGCGAACGGAAGTGATCGGCGCTACATCGTGAAAAGCCCAGATGGCCGGCTTGCCCGGCATTTCCATCGATTGTGGCAGACCGAGAAGCGTGAGCACGGTCGGCGCGATGTCGAAGAGCGAGAGCGGATGCGTGCCGCGATTCGGCGCGACATGCGGACCATAGGCGATGAACACTCCGGGATTGCGATGCTGTTGCAACGCGGCAGTTCCGTTCGGCGGAGTTCGCGGCCGCTCCTTCCCCCATCGAAATCCATACGCCGACATGATGATCACCGTCGTGTCGCGCGGCAGCACATTGATCCACTCGCCGATCAGCCGATCGATTTCGGAGTAGTAGTTCGCGACCGCAGGCCAATACTTCCGGTAGCCCTCCTGACTCACTCCTTCGCGATACGGCGGATGGAAAGGCGCGAAGAGATGATTCACCGCGTCCGTGCCTTCGTACGACGTCATGATCAGCAGCGGATCGCGCCCGCGCTGCCGCTGGTCGTTATAGAGATTCAGGGCCACCCGATGATCGGTCCACGTCTTCGCCAGCACGTTTCGGAAGATGCTGACCGGATCGGTGTCGCCGCCCTTGAAAATCGCGCGATCGAACTCGTTCGAGGCGATGTTGAGGAATCGCCGGATCTGCGGATAGCCGATCGTTTCCACCGGCACGATGAGCGATTGCACGCGCGCCGCGAGCTCCGGCGGATGAATCGCGCCCGCTACGAGCTCGACCGGCTCGTCGAAGAAGATCGAGTTCTTCGCTGCCGGCGGCCAGGCGGTCCACCAGCTCGTGATCAGCGCCTCGCGCGCGAACGCATCGGCGATGTCCCACAATGCCGGCGCGCGCCGCGTGGTCGACTCGATTGGCGCGTGCGCGTTGTCGGCGAAATCGAGCACGCCGTGACGATCAGGGGTCAGCCCGGTGGCCACGGTGGTCCACAGCATCGATGACACGGTCGGCTGGATCGTCTGCACGGTTCCGGTGGTGCCGCCCTTCGCCAGAGCTTTGATGTTTGGAATGCGTCCGTCGTCCGCGAGCTCCGACAGCAGATCCCAGTCCGCTCCATCGAGGGCGAAGACCGCCACGCGCGTCGGCGCGCTGCGAGCATCACGCCGCAGCTCCGCGCGTTTGGCCTTCAGCAGCGCGTCGCGGTCCACTTCGAAGCGCGCGATCTCGAATGCGGTCACCTTGAGTCCACTTTGCGCGAGATGACGCGCGACGGTCTGGCGCAACGGATCCCGTTGCGTATTGAAATTGGAGGTCGGCGACAGCAGATCCTCGATCGGAATCTGCGACGCGACCGCCGCCACCGCTTCTCCCACGCGCGCACGAATCCACGCGTTCCAACCTTCCTCGACCACACGCCGCGCGTCGGGAATGTGATCGCCGGCGATGCCGAATCGCAGCCGGTATGTCAGCGTGACCGGCACACCTTCCTGGGACGTAATGCGAACGATGCCGTCTCGTTGCGCGTAGCCGTCGCGCTTCTCGAACTTCAATCGGTAGAAGCGGTATGGCGGCAGATACGTGACGCGCTGCTCGACCATGCGCACGCGTCCCGAATGCTTGTCGATGCCGAGAATCAGCCAGCGAGATGACGGCAGGTAGAGGCTGATCAAAAGGTAGGTGATGAACCCTAAGCCGGCGAGCAGGATTAACGTTTGAACGAATCGATTCCGCGGCATGCTGTACTGCGCCTTATGCAGGGGAAACGCCAGTAGGAGTTGCCGGTTACCAGTTGCCAGTTGCCAGTTGCCGCTCTAGCAACCGGGAACCGGCAACGGGGAACTACTTTTTCCGTTTCACCAACTGCTTGATCTCGTCGTTTCCCAGCGAGCTTTGGGCAGAGATGATGATCGCGGCGTTGCCTTCCTTGAATGCCGGGAGGGTGCAGCGAATCACGGCCGTTCCATCCGCTGCCGTTTTGCCTTTGTAAATCACGCGCGGCGCTTCGCCCGTGGAGATGACTTTGACCTCGATCGGCACCGCGGCGATTGGACTCTGCGACAGACTCCGTTTCGTCGCCACGCGAAACTCCACAGGCGCGCCGGCGAGGAATTCGGCGGTGTTGAGCAACGACAGCTCGAGGTGCTCACTCTCCGCCTCCGACGCGAGATAGTCGATGATGACCTGGTCGAGCGTCTTGTCGTCGTCGACACTTCCCGTCGCGGCATTGAGCGCTTCGATCGTTTTCGCGGTGAGCGGCGTCGTCGGTCGCGATGCGGACAGCTTCGTCGCATCCGCCGGCTGATCGAAGCGTCCGCGCTTGATCGCCGCAATCATCGTCCGATGCTGCTGCTCCATCAGGCTGCCGATCCATTGTTCGTCGATGCCGGACTTCGCCTGCTCCGCGTACGATGTCTTTTTCGACGCCAGAATCTCGCCACCGACATACACCAAACTCTCGATATAGGGATTCTGCAGACCCTTGTCCTCGGTCTGGATGTGATAGACCTTATCGTTGTGCTTGATGTCAGTGTTGAACCCGGTGATCACGGGATTTTGAGTGTATCAGAAGCTTAATTCTGCTCCAGCCACGCTCGCAACCAGGTGATCTGCTCGCGCACGCGCGCGACATCATCGGCGTGCGGCATCAACGCCAGATAACGCTCGAAGCATTCGATCGCTTCGCGATAGTCGTGCAGTTGCACGGCCACCGACGCGCGGTCATGCAGCTCGTACGGGTCGTTTTCATCGAGGATCAGCAGGCGATCGATCGACGCCGCCGCGCGACTCAGATCGTGGCGAGCGAGATACGCCGCTTTCAAATGCGCCAGCTCGCGCGCGAGGATTTCCTTCGAGCTGAACGAGCGCAGGTGGTGTTCGCGAAGACGAACGCCGCCGCCGTACACCGCGTCGAGGAGTTTCTGCAGTTCGATGGTGGACAGCACCCGGCCGCCGTCGAATGGATCGACGACGATCTGGCCGAACGCGCCGCTGAATTTCACGAGGAACCGGCCGGGAAGCGAAACGCCCGTTGCCTCCATCCCTACGCGGCGCGAAATCTCGATGTACAGAATCGACAGCGCAATGGGCAGCCCCGAGTGCTTGTCCAGCGTCTCATTGAGCAGCGCGCTGCGCGGGTCGTAGTAGTCCTCGTCCTCGCCGCGAAATCCTTCTTCTTCGAAAAGGAGTTGGTTGATGGACTCGACGATGCGCTCGACATCGCGTGAACCCTCCAGCCGGCCGCGCACCGCGTCGCTCCACTCGCCGACCTGCTGGAGGTAGCGGTCGATGTGCAGCCCGGGCTCATCCTCCAGCGCGATCACCAGCGACGCCTCGACGAGGTCGAGCGCCGGGTCGGGCAGTCCGGCGATTTCGCGAAATCGCCGCCGCGCAAATGCGGGATGCGTCAGAACACGTGCCTCTTGCATTCAGCTCACTCCGCTTCCTTCTGAAACAATCGCACCTTCTCGCGCAATTCGTCTGTGATCCCCGTCTTGGACTGCGTTTTCCAATTGAAGAGCACGACCACAACCTTCCCAATTGCAGCAATTTGCCGGCCACCTGATGTGTGGATTTCGTAATGGGTGTCGAACGAGGTGGTCCTCATGTCACCGATCCGTGCACGAATCTCGATCGGTTCCATGCTGATTTGGTGACGGAGATCACACTCGGCGCGAACGACGATGAAGCCGACGTCGCAGCGGGTAGGGAGTTGGGAGTAGGGAGTCGGAGGACGCGAACCAGGATCTCCTGCTCCCGACACCCGACACCCGACATCCATGCTTCATTGTACCGGTGTTTTCATGGCGAACGGCACGCCGCCGCGCGTGCAAGCCTGCAGGTAACGGCCGGGCAGCGGATGATCGAGATAGGGCGCCACGATCAACGACGCGGCCACGAGCCGCTCGAGGTTGACGCCGGTCTCAATGGCCATCCGGTCGAGCATGTAGATCAGATCCTCGGTCGCCAGATTTCCCGAAGCTCCGGGCGCGTAGGGGCAGCCACCGAGACCGCCGGACGACGCGTCGAATGTGGCGATGCCCATTTCCAGCGTGGCCAGCGTGTTCGCCAGAGCGGTTCCACGCGTGTCGTGAAAGTGCATCGCCAGTTTCCGCGCCGGAATGACCTGCAGCAGCATTCCGACCACGCCCTGCACCTGCATCGGTGTGCCGACCCCGATCGTGTCGCCGACCGACACTTCGTAGCAGCCGAGGTCGAGGAGACGAGCGGTGACTTCGAGGACTTTCTCCGGAGGAATATCGCCTTCGTAAGGACAGCCGAACGCTGTCGACACGTAACCGCGCACGCGCATCCCCTCTGCCCGCGCCCTCGCCGCGACTGGAGCGTAATTCTCGAACGACTCGTCGATGCTCACGTTGATGTTGCGTTGATTGAACGTCTCCGATGCGGCCGTGAAGATGGCGATGGACTTCACTCCTGCTTCGATCGCCCGCTCGAGACCTTTCATGTTCGGCACGAGCACGGGATACTCCACTCCGGGGTCTTTCGGAATCTCCCGATACACTTCGGCCGTATCGGCCATCTGCGGGACCCATTTCGGACTGACGAACGCCCCCGCCTCGATCACTTTCAGTCCAGCGTCTGCGAGCGCAGTGATGTACTCGACCCTCGCTTCGGTGGGGATCGTGACCTTCTCGTTCTGCAGGCCGTCGCGCGGCCCGACTTCGACGATCTTCACCGAGTGGACAGGGATTCTCATTTCAATGCAATCAAGTCGGTGCCCGGCTGCACCAATTCCCCTTCGCTGCAGTTGATTGCCGCGACCGTGCCGTCGAGGGGCGCGGCGATGACGTGCTCCATCTTCATCGCTTCGAGAATCACGAGCGGCATTCCACGCGTCACGTGCTGACCGACGGTGGTGAGAATCTTCAACACCACGCCTGGCATCGGCGCGCTCATCGAGTGGTCGCGACTTCGCGCGCGCCCGCGCGAGGCAGCATCGACGGTGTATGTTTCGCCGTCGAATTTGAAGCTGACGCGACTGCCCTGAACGATGAAGGGCACGAAGACCGTGCGGCCGTCGACTTTCAGCTCGGCGATGTTCCCTCGCGTCGCGATGAGCTGCACGCGCCCCTCATTCATCGCGAGTAACGGCTCCCCGGCGCGTCGAGGGGAACGCCGCTCGCGCAGATTGGGCAGATCGTTTCGCTGTACGTTTCCAGCGCCATCGACGCGAGGCTGACATATGGCGCGTCGAACGGGTTTTCGCGTCCGCTGCGATTCAGGATCGACGCGAACCCTGCCACCCGCCCGCCCGCGGCGCGCACGACATCCGCCGTTTCGCGAATCGACTTGCCGGTAGTGACGACATCCTCGACAAGGACAACCGGCTCGTCATGGATGATTCTGAATCCGCGACGCAGTGTCATCTGGCCGTCTTTCCGCTCGCTGAAGATGAACGGCACATCGAGCGCTTCCGCGACTGCGTAACCGATGATGACCCCACCGAGCGCGGGAGAGACGATTTTGGAAGGAGACATCGGGCGGATGCGTTCCGCCAATTCGGCGCCGACCGCTTTCGCATTGCGAGGATGCTCCAGCAGTAGCGCGCATTGCACGTAGTCGGCGCTATGCAGACCGGACGAGAGGCGGAAATGGCCGTGGAGCAGCGCGCCGCTTTTTTGCAGCAGCGCAGGCAGGTCGAGCGCCATTGCAGTCGAGAATAGAATGTCGCCCGGAGACGTGCAATGGGCAAACTGACGGAACAGGTTCGCGCGGACCTCACGGAGTCGATGAAAGCGCGCACTGCGGAACGAACTTCGACGCTGCGCTTGCTGCAGGCGGCGATCAAGAACGAGCAGATCAACGTCCGCCACGAGCTGTCGGACGAAGAAGCGATGGCGGTGATCCGCAAGGGGATCAAGCAGCGCCAGGACTCGGTGGAGCAGTACACAAAAGGAAATCGGCCCGAGCTGGCGGCAAAAGAGCAGGCGGAGATGGAGATTCTCAAAACCTACATGCCGCCGGAGCTGTCCGACGCGGAGCTCGAGTCGGGTCTGCGCGATATCATCACCTCGACCGGCGCGCAGTCGAAGAAAGACTTGGGCAAAGTGATGAAAGAGGCCACCGCGCGATACAAAGGTCGCGCGGAGGGAAAGAAAATTCAGGAGATCGTGATGAGGTTACTGCCGTGACTGCGAAGGAAGAATTTCTCAAAACCTACGATCGCGAGCACGCGATCACCATGCGTCTGCTGCGTGCCTATCCAAACGACAAGCTCGATCTGCGGCCGGCGACGATGTGCAAAACCGCGCGCGAGCTCGCCTGGGTCTTTGTCATCGAACGCGGCCTCGGCACCCGCGTTTGGCACGACGAGCTCGCGAAGGGAATGCCCTCCGGCGCGCCGCCGTCCGCTCCTCAGAACTGGAATGACGTTCTCGCGGCGCTCGAGAAAGCTCACCAGGATTTCGCAAACCTGGTTCGCGCTGCTTCCGATGACGACTTGAAGAAGAAAGTGCACTTCTTCACCGGGCCGAAACAGATGGGCGAGATTTCGCGGCTGGACCTCATCTGGTTTTTGTTGAGCGACGAGATTCACCATCGTGGGCAGTTCACAATCTATCAGCGCATGGCCGGCGGCAAAGTGCCGTCGATTTATGGACCGACCGCGGACGAACCGTGGATGTAATGCTCACCAATCCAGTTCATTCTGCGTATTGCTGCAGATGGTGCGGTGATGACACGACCCCTCACCGGCCGCTTCGCGGCACCCTCGCGCGGCGTCCTTCTCCCCGCGTGCGGGGAGAAGGTGGCCGAAGGCCGGATGAGGGGTGTCATTAGCAGCGAAGCGAAGGATCTCCGGTGCAGCCGCGATCCTGATCCTTCTCGGCGTCGCTGCGCGCCACCGGAGTTCGGCGCCTCAGGATAAACTCAGGGGATGCTCACCGAATCGGAACGCGAGCGCTACGCGCGCCATCTCGTGCTGCCCGAGGTCGGCGAAGAGGGCCAGGAGAAGCTGAAGAGCGCCTCCGTGCTGATCATCGGTGCCGGAGGACTCGGCAGCCCCGTGTCGATGTATCTCGCGGCGGCCGGCGTCGGACGGATCGGGCTCGCCGATTTCGACGACGTCGATGTGACGAATCTGCACCGGCAAATTCTGTACGGCACGTCGCAAGTCGGCCAGCCGAAATTGAGCGCGGCGCGCGAGCGGCTGCACGATCTGAATCCGGAAATCACCATCGAGACGCACGAGACGGCAATCACCTCGGCAAACGCGCTGGAGATTTTCCGAGGCTATGACGTCATCGTGGACGGCACGGACAATTTTCCGACGCGCTATCTCGTCAACGACGCGTGCGTGCTCACCGGAAAACCGAATGTCTATGGATCGATCTTTCGATTCGATGGACAAGCTTCGGTTTTTTACGCGCCAGAAGGGCCGTGTTACCGCTGTTTGTATCCCGAGCCCCCTCCACCGAACGTCGTGCCGTCGTGCGCGGAGGGGGGCGTTCTCGGCGTGCTTCCCGGTGTGATCGGGACCATTCAAGCAATCGAGACGATCAAACTGATCACGGGCATCGGCGAGCCGCTCATCGGTCGTCTGCTTCTGTTCGACGCGCTACGGATGGAGTTCCGCCGTCTCAAGTTGAAGAAAGATCCAAACTGCGCGATTTGCGGCGAGCACCCGACGATCGCCCAGTTGATCGATTACGAAGGCTTCTGCAATCCCGCCGAAGCCGGCGAGATCACTCCGGCGCAGCTCGCGGCGATGAATGATCCGCTGCTGATCGATGTGCGCGAGCCGTATGAATTCCAGCAGGGGCACCTCGAGGGCGCGTGGCTCATTCCGATGGCCCAGCTCCAGCGTCACATCGACGCCATTCCGCACGATCGCGATCTGGTGCTCTACTGCCGCTCAGGATCGCGAAGCGCATACGCCCTGGAGATGCTGCGCGGCGTGGGGTTTCGCCGCGCGAAGCATCTCAAGGGTGGCTATCTCGCGTGGCTCAGGGAGCAGCGGGCGGGCGCGGCGTCGCGCTAACTGGAATCTGCGGCTGCGGCGCCGGAAGCGTCGGCGGCTGATTCACGAGCTCCGTGTATTCGAACAACGCCGTCGACAGATATCGCTCGCCGGTATCGGGCAGCACCGCGACAACACGTGCGCCTTTGCCCATCTTCTTCGCCGTCTCGAGTGCGGCGTACGCGACCGCGCCCGAGGAGATGCCGACGAAGATTCCCTCCTCTTTCGACAATCTCCGTGCGATCTGCACCGCTTGGTCGAAGGTCACGTCGAAGACTTCATCGACGACTTTGGCGTCGTAGATCGCCGGAACGAAGCTCGGTCCAATGCCCTGAATCTTGTGCGGCGCAAACGACCCGCCCTTGAGCACCTGCGCCTCGACGGGCATGACGGCGACGACTTTGATTTTCGGATTTCGCTTCTTCAGCACCTGCCCGCAACCGGTGACTGTTCCGCCGGTTCCGACACCGGCGACAACGGCGTCGACTTTGCCGCCCGTGTCGCGCCAGATCTCCTCGGCAGTCGTTTCGCGATGAATCTTCGGATTCGCTGGATTGTCGAACTGCTTGGCGCGCCATCCGCCCGGGGTCTTCGCCGCGATTTCATCCGCGAGGCGGAGAGCCTCCGGAAGGCCCATCGTTCCTGGCGTGAGTACCAGTTCGGCGCCGAGAGCCTGCAGAAGTTTGCGGCGCTCGACCGAGAATGTGTCTGGCATGATGAGAATGCATTTGTAGCCTTTGGCTGCGGCGACGAACGCGAGTCCGATTCCGGTGTTGCCGCTGGTCGCTTCCACGATCACGCTTTTTCCGGGTTTGATCTCGCCGCGCTTTTCTGCGTCCTCGACCATCGAGATCGAGATGCGATCTTTGACCGACGAGAGCGGATTGAAGGACTCCAACTTGACGATGACTTCCGCGCCACCGCTCGTGACCTTGTGCAGCCGAACCATGGGTGTGTTGCCGATGAGCTCCGTGATGTTGTCGTAAATCTTCCCGTGTGGCATTTCTCCTCCGAAAATGAAAAAGCCCGAAACGGCGTTCGGGCCCGATTTTGTGTTGTGACCGAAAACGCCTACGTCGCAGTTCGCCGACAACAACAACAATTCATTGTCATTCAGCGAAGCAGGCTATTTCTCAACGAATGATTTGTCAAATCACGCCGCCGACGTGGCCTCGCCGAGGTAGCGATAGCCGATCTTGGCGACGGCGACGATCACCGCGGCGTCGGTTCCCACCGCCTTCTGCAGCTTGCGGCGGAGTCGGGTCACATGCGTGTCCACCGTACGGCTGTTGAGGTTCAGATCGACGCGATAGTTCCACACGCGCGACAGCAACTCGTCGCGCGGAACCACGCGCTCCTTGTTCTTGAAGAGGTACATCAGCAGGTCGAATTCTTTCGGGGAGAGTTTCAGGCGCTGATTCTTCGCCGAGGCCTCGCGTGTCGACGGATCGAGCTTGATCAGATCGTCCTCGCAGACCACTTTGGCCGCCGCCGTTGCTTCGCTGCGGCGCATCACCGCGTCGATTCGCGCGAAGAGCTCCTGCAATCCAAACGGTTTCGTGACGTAATCATCGGCGCCGCCACGCAAACCACGGACTTTGTCCGTTTCCTGGCCGCGCGCCGTGAGGAGGATCACCGGAACCTTGGAGTACTTGCGGATGTGATCGAGAACTTCGAATCCGCTTCGCTTCGGCAGCATCAGGTCGAGCAGAACGAGATCGGGTTGCTCGTCGTGGAAAAGGCGAATCGCTTCCTCGCCGTCGGCCGCCAGCGCGGTTTCGTAGTTCTCCAGGCGCAGGTTGATCTCCAGGCCCTGACGCAGCCCAGCTTCGTCTTCGACGATCAGAATTTTGTTCATGCGTGCTCCCGCTTCATTTCTAGTACGAACGAAGGCTCCGATTCGTTGCGACGCTTCGGGAAAAGGAGGCGGAACGTCGAGCCCGCGCCAGGCGTGGACTCCACCTCCACTCGCCCGCCGTGCGAGGCCACGATCTGTTGCACGAGCGTCAATCCAAGGCCCGCACCTCGACGCGTCTGCGTGTCGGAAAATTGCGCACGATAATATGGCTCAAAAATATGTGATAAATCATCGGGCTTGATCCCCACCCCGCAGTCGCGAACCTCGATGATGACATCTTCGGCGGTCTGCCGCAGCACGATCGCCAGCGACTTCGTGTCGGTCGAATACTTCACCGCGTTGTCGATGAGGTTGAGGACGGCGCGCGAAACCGCATCGCGATCCCAAAGCTGCTCTTCGACGTTCTCCTCGATCTGCACCGAAATGTCGAAACCTTTGCTGCGGATCCACGACTCGTAAGTCGACACCAGGACAGTCACCAGCTCCCGGGGACGCACCGGCGTGAACGCGAGCGCTTTCGTGTTGCGATTCTGGATGCGGGCGACATCGAGAACATTCTCCACCATGTGCGAGAGGTGAAGCACCTCACGCAACATGGCATCTTCAATTTCGGTGCGTTGCTTCTCGGTGAGTTTGGAGCTGCGCTTCAGAGTCTCGGCGCCGAGGCGGATCATAGAGAGCGGAGTGCGGAGCTCGTGCGAGACATTGGCGATCAAAGCGCTGCGCAGCTTCATCGTTTCCGACTCACGTTTGAGACCGCGCAGCGCGAGATAGGCGCCGAGGGCCGTGAGCGCGAGCGCAACGACGCTGAGCCAAACGCTGATGTAGCGCGCGTTCTCCCATCCGGACGTTCCGAAACTCGTACGCACGAGCGCGCGGACCGCATAGCCGGAGAGCGGAG
>Ga0137374_10004981_pt1 | contig 15790 bp, 14 predicted proteins | sample SagtaG_20_FD_104811 | JGI IMG/M metagenome (GOLD analysis project Ga0137374, IMG submission 104811) | Vadose zone soil microbial communities from Sagehorn Ranch, Mendocino, California, USA - Sage1_R_100_16 metaG | ecosystem: Environmental > Terrestrial > Soil > Vadose zone | place: USA...
CGGACGGCAGCTTGCCGAATCCCAGAAGAATCGTCCGCGGCGCTGGCACATAGCGATGAACGAGGTACTGGGCGACGGCGATCGGGTCGACCTCCAACCTGAGATCGTTCAGCCGAGTGGCGACCTTCAGCTCAGACATGAACACGAAATCGGCGCCCCGGCGGCCGTAGTAGAGTGGTTTCTTACCTAGCCGATCCCGCGCCATGAAGAGACGAGCCCGTGTGCGGTCCCAGATCGCAAAAGCAAACATGCCGCGTAGGTGATCGAGACAATCGGTGCCATACTCCAGGTAGGCATGAAGCAGGACCTCGGTGTCGCTCTGTGTCTTGAACTGGTGCCCCCTCTCGCGCAGGGAGTCCCGAAGCTCGACGTAGTTGTAGATCTCGCCGTTGAAGACGATGCCTACCCGCCGATCGTCGGTCAACATGGGTTGGTCTCCGCCAGCCAGGTCAATGATGCTCAGCCGACGCATGCCGAGACAGACGTCGCCGTCCTGCCACTGCCCACCACCGTCCGGACCACGGTGGCGAATCAACTCAAGCATGGCGCTTATCTCGGCGCTGTGTTCGCCCGGGCCGACGATTCCGCAGATCCCGCACATGGCCCTACACGCCCCGGCCAGCGCTTGACCGAACGCATCCATTCCGGGAATTGCCGCTTGCGAGCGCCCGCTCGAACAGGCCCGCCAGCCGCGACACGTTTGTAGCCAGGTCGAATTCGCGCTCCACGAGCTGCCTGCCACGCCATGCGCGCTCGACCGCCGCTTTGGGTGCCCGCCAACATTCGAGTACTGCGTCGCGGATGGCGACAGGGTCGCCTGGAGGCACCAGAAGGCCGGTCTCGCCGTGGCGGACGAGCTCGGGGATCCCGGACAAGTCGCTGGCGACCACCGGGAGCCCGACGGCCATGGCCTCCATAAGCACGACGGGAATTCCGTCCATCTGACCGTTCCGGGCCACGATGCTTGGCACCACCATCGTGTCGGACTGTTCCATGCAGCGCCGGACAGCGTGGTTGTTGTGGCCACCCAGCAGACGGATTTCCGATTGAAGCCCGAAGCTGGCGATGAGGCGCTCGAGTGACCGACGCAGCGGCCCCGCGCCAATGATGTTGCAAGTAAAGCGCTGACGTGGCGCTGCCTCGCGAATCAACGCGCAGGCGCGAACGAGGCAGTCGAAGCCCTTGTACTCTTGCAAGCTCCCTACCGCGAGGATCGACGTCGCGACAGCCCGAGGCTCCCTTGGTTCGTAATGATAAGTGCCAAGGTCGATGCCGCAGTGCACGACCTCCACTTTCGTCACGGCAGCCGGACCGACCAGATCGCAGAGTCGACGTCGATTGAACTCCGATACCGTTACGACAAAGCGTGCTCGGCGTACCTTCTCTGCTAGCATGGTCGGGTTCACGAACAGCTCATGCGCGTGAACGGTGAAGCTAAAGCCCACGCCAACGATCTCGGCGGCGAGCAGCGCGAGCAGGGCCGGGTGGGTGGCCCAGCAGGCGTGGATGTGCGAGACTTGGCTTCGACGCATTCGCTCAGCCAGCTCGATCGTCCCAGGGAATGTGGCCAGTCCCTTGGTCAAGAAATCTGCGGATGCTCGATTGCCCCACACAACGTTGGTAAGAAGACGGGTGTAGAGCCGGGGCGAGCGGCTGAACAGGCGGGCATTGGCACTCAGCGTCCGCGTGGAGACAGCTTCTAGGAAGTGAGCCGTAGGCTCGAGAGGCGCGACGTCAGGCTGCCGAACCGCCTCTCGCTCGTGCTTGACCGAGTAAAGCTCAAGTGGCCAGCCGAGACGCTGCAGCTCCAGTATCTCGCGGAGAATGAACGTCTCGGTCAGCTTAGGGAAACGTGAGACGACGTATGCCAGGCGAGCAGTCATGCCAACGAATCTCTTGACGCCAGACGCCAATACAGGCCGGACAACAGGTCGGCCGTGCGCTCCAGCGAAAATTCCCGAACCGCGCGCGAGCGCGCGGCGCAGCCGACCGTCTCTCGGCACTCGCCTCGAAGCGCGTCGATCAGCGCCTGCGCCAACGCACTCGAATCATCAGGCCGCACCAGCCAACCTTCGGCATCTCCCCGTATGAGCTCGACGTTGCCTCCGATGCTCGTGGCGACGCATGGCAGACCGGTCGCCATGGCCTCGAGTAGCGCGTTAGACAACCCTTCCGTATACGAAGGCAAGACGAAACAATCGGCGGCCTGGAGCAATGTGACAGGCTCGTCCACGGGACCCACGAACCGAGCTTCCTCCACACATCGGGCTTGAAGGACCGGGCGCTCCGAGCCGTCGCCTGCCAAAAGCAGTAGGGCATCGGGTAGCGCCCGTCGCACCGTAGGCCAGGCCTCCAGCAATGTGAGGATCCCCTTTTCCGGCTCGATCCGGCCGACAAACACAGCGACCTTACGGCCAGCCAGCCCAAGCTCCTCTCGAAGTGCCGCCCTGCGGTTGACGGTTGCCGGGCGGAACCAATCCGTGTCCACGCCGTTCGGGATGCGGACGAGCCGGGAGCCTGGGACGCCGGCGCACCGAAGCTCATTCTCGATTTCGTCGCTGATCGTGACAAAGGCGTCGACGAGCCGCGCTAACAGCCACAGGCGGAGCCGACCGAACATTCCCGAGCGGAGCACCGCCAGGTCGCCGAGTTGACCGCCGCGAAGCACCTTCACCACGACGGGCCGTCGAAGGAGGACTTTGGCCAGCACCGCCGTCGTGGCGGGCGATAGCAAATCGTGCGCGTGGACTATATCAACGCAGCGGCGCCGGCCTGCCATGAAGAGCAACGCGCCTACAGTGAAGCCAAGCGACCGCGCAGCTCGTCCACCGCCTACGAAAGTCCGTTGTATCCGCGTCCCGCGGAGCACCGCACGCGAGGCGAGACCCGGGCGACCCCGGGTAACGACTGTCACGTCAATCCCGCGTCGCCTTAGGGGCGCGGTTAGCGCCTGGAGCTGTCGCTCCGCGCCGCCGATGTGAGGATAGTAGCTTTGGATAACCATGCAGATGCCGAGTCGTCTTGTTATGTTTGCTACGGCTTCGCGTTCACGTATTCCCGGACCGGTCGCAGCCCCAGCGCTCATGATCGATGCAGGGCGGCGTTCGTAAACGCTCGCGCATGCCGGACGGCGGTCGGGTCGAGTATCCACAGCGCTGTGCCGTAGACAACCACGCCGAGCCCCACGCCGGCCGCCGCGATGAACGCGGGCGAAGCTTGTCCGAACACCTGGAGGAAGGTCACGAGCACAATCACCATGGCTCCGACTGACAGCAGACTTGGCTTCAATGCCAGCAAAAGCTCCCTTGGGTCCAGAACAAGAAACCGACACGTAATCATGAGCTTCGCCACAGCGAACGCCACGATCCCGACGATGTGAACCGCGGCGACAGCGGTGATATTCACCTGGGCCGCTACAAACAAGCAGGGGGCCAATGTGCCGGCCCATACCATTTGGGCCGCGATAAGCAGGCCAGGGCGGCCACCTGCCACCAAAACGGTGCCGGCGCTGAAAAGAATTCCTTGCACGAGCGAGGCAACCGCCAGCAGCTGGACCGCCGGGATCGCACCGCTCCACTGTTCCCCCAACACCAGTGGGACGAGCGCGGGAGCGAGCACGCAGAGGCCTGCCGCGGCCGGTGACAGCAGCAGCGCCAGATAATGGAGCGCCTGCAAGAATCCGGCGCGCAGTTTTGCTCGGTCCTCGTTCAGGCGCACGTAGGTCGGCAGCAACAAGTTGCTAAGTACATAACCCATTGCCGTGATCGTCGTGTCCGGGAGCTTGAAGGCGAGCGTGTATAGCCCCAGCGCCGAGCTGCCCAGGAACCGGCCAACCAGGAGATAGTCCAGGTTCAGTATCAGCGCAGCGAGCAAATCCACCACACTCATCTGGCCGGCATAGCCAATCAACTTCCTGGCCGTGGCCCTTCGAAAGCGGAATCCAGGCGACCAACGGCACAGAGCGGTACTCAGAGCCCCCGACAGCAGGATTCCGGCTAGCTGACCGACGACCAGACTCCAGACACCGAACCCTTGAACCGCCAGCGCAATCGCGACCGTGTACCGCGCAACGGGGGCACCCGTTTCCGGCCAGAACCGGCGGCCGAACTCAAGTTTCTGCCTCAGGATCGCGTCTGGCACAGCCCCGAGCCCCGCGATCAGGAAGTAAATCGAGAGCACCTGCATGAGCGTGGTGACCTCCGCGTACCCGTAGAAGGCAGCGACGGCTGGGGCAAGGACTAGAAGGGCCGCCGTAATCGCCGCGCCGCTCGCGAGCGCCAGCCAGAATCCAGTATCAAAGATCGCCGCTGACTCGTCCTCGCGGCCGAAGTAGATCACCGCGGAACGGAGGCCAAAGTCGCGCACGACCTCGAAGAAGTTGGCCACAGTCGCGGCCATGGCAAACAAGCCGAACTCGTGCGGGCTGAGGAGGCGGGCCAGGATGGCCAGCCCGCCGAACACGGCCAACCGTCCGGTGGCGTGCGCCGCATAGCTCCAGAGGGCGCCGCTTGCTATGCGCCTTTCCAATCGGGTTTCTGCCACGCTGACCCTAGCCATGTGAGTAGAGGCAGTGGCGGCGTGAGTCGTCTGCGGCCAGGGCAGTCGGCCGGCGCTCACTCATATCGCCGAAGACGAGCCCCCCCCCCGGTGTAACGGCCAGTCCCACCGGCGATCCCGGCCTCCCGTGCGTCATGCACGCTCACTAGGGGCTTCGGCGAGGCCTCGAATCTCAGCCGCCGACAAAGACGAAGCTTCGCGGCCGGTGCGAGGTGACGCGGAACGGGCAGCGACCACGACGAGCGCTAGCAGCATCCACAAGTACCGGGGATACGCCAGGCCCTCGAAGAATCCGTGGATCAAGAAGCCTAACAGCGCGGCCTCGATACCATACGACATCTCGCGCTGATCATGGCTATCCCGGTCGTCGGACTGGATGCGCGACCGTGCGCGGCGAAGCCGACTCATGTACGCCAAGACGAGGCCACCGTAAGCGATCAGTCCCAGGATCCCCGTTTCCGAGAGCACCTCCAGGTAGGCGTTGTGTGGCCAGTAGATAGGCTGCGCCAGCTGTGCCGCAGACTGGATGCCCAACCAACGTGAGTACTCCTCGTACAACAGAGGATAGTTTCCGGCACCAATTCCGACGAGTGGGCTGCTCAGGAACATCTCGATTGCCGTGCGGTGAGCGCCTAGGCGCAAGTCAACCGCGAAATCAAGGACGCGCCCCACCTCACCCCTACCGGTCAGCGGCAACGCAAGAGTCTCGAGCCGGCCCCATACGGTTGCAGGAGCGTACAGGACTACCAACACAACCATAACTCCTGCTATCGCAGCCTGGCCCGCCCCGATCCGATGGCGCGGCATCGAGATCAAGAGAAGAGCCGCCAGCAACACCGCCGCGCCCCGCGAGTAGGTAAGTAGTATCGTCAGCACGATGAGCGGTAACGTTCCGGCTACAACGCAGCGCCCAATTGGGTGGAGACGCGTGCGAAGAAGACCTAGTGCGAGCGGCACCGTCAAAGCGAGGATGGCCGGAAAGACGTTTGGCGTGTCCAGCGGGCCGCCCAGTCGGTACGAATCGAACTCACCCAAAATGTTTCTCACTTCAGCCTGCGCGAATCCACCGTAGTTTGAGGAAAAGTTATCTGCAAAATACTGGTGCAGATTGGCCGCACTGAGGAGCCCCGCGGTCAAGACCAGAACGTAGGAGGCGCCCTTGACGGACCATGGCCCACGTAGTGTATCGGCGAGCACCCAAAAGATGAAAACGTCTTTGACGAGCGTGGCGGCACTTGCGAACGCCACACCTGGGAACGCGGCCCATAGGCCCGACAGCAGAACAACAAGAACATATGGCAAGCTCGGATAGATGTCTTTGAACGTCGAAGACGTGATCCGCTCACCCTGCACAAGCTTGCGGATCAGCGAAACGCCAATCAGCAAGGCGCCGAACGGCAGCGCCAACGAAGGGAACCCATGGAACTTTATCGCCACGTCCGATACGCGGGCCCAAAGGACGCCCAGGAAGGCGAGGCCGCCAAGCTCCAAATGAACCAGCACGATAGGCAGGCCCAAAGTGGCCAACACGAGCATGGCTATTTTGACCGAGGACCCCTCAATCGTAGCAACGTACCCCGTGGCGGCAGCGAGACTGACCGCCCCGACAACGGCCAGGCACTTAATCCCGGTCCGAGCCACGGCTCGTCTCGATGGCCCGTGCACACTCGCCCGATGAGTGGTCGCTACGGCCCGAGGGACGATGGCCCGGCCTTGGGCAGCCGGGCCTGGTGCAAGGGCAACCACGAGCGAGCCGCCAGCGGCGGCGTTCGCCTCGGTGCAGGCCTCAGGGCTGTTTCCGCCCCGCCTGGTCCGACGACGAAGGGCAGAGTAGCCGAGCAGCACGGCGCCAACGACCAGGCTACCGAGAGGCAACGCCAAGGACAACGTTAGCAGCCCAGTGGAGCCATGTCGTTGGCGCTCAAGCTCGGATGAAAAGCCCGCTTCACTGGTACGGTGCCGCCCGTCGCCCCTGCGGCACGAAGGCGTCTATGCCTTCGCCCCGCGGATGCCCTCAGCCCGAGTAGTAACTGCACCCCTACGGCCCACGTCTGGGAATCGCGTATCGTCGTCTGATGCTTTGCTCCGATCGGGAGCGCGCTTCAAGAGGTCCACGCCCCGATCGAATAAGTATGCAAGGACCAACGCGAGTCCGAAACCAAACAGCATTCCGAGACCGTAATTCCGGATTGCGTCAGGCCGGTACGTTGCGGTGGGCGGGGTAGCCTTGCTCAGGAATGAGAGGTTGTATATAGGATAGAGGTCAGTAAGGCGAACGATCCCAAGCTCGCCAACCTTGTTTGCGGCGCTCGCGGCGAACCTGGGGTCTGGGCTCTCCGCCGTGAGCTGAATGACGGCCGCGTCGGAGACGACGGAGCTCCTGAAAGTGACGGAGCGGCTGAGTTCGTCGGCAGAGTAGCCCAGTTGCTCCAGAGCCTCACCTTGCAGAAGCTCACTGCCGAGAACGGCCGCATACGTTCCAACGACGCGACCACGACCCAGGGAGTCCACGCTATAGACCAGGCTGCCCCTGTCCACGTTCGAGCCAGGACTGATGATAAGAGTGACGCGTGCGAGGTAGGTCGGAACGCGACTGGTCGTGTAGAACATATCGGCCGCGATCACGGCGACGAACACTAGCAGAGCCAACCACCAGCGTCTCGCTACGGCAAGTAGGACCGAGCCGAGTGTTGAACTGTCCATGTCTTCCTTTCACTAACGGCGCGCGGTTTCGCCTGCTGACGGATGTGTTCCTCATTCAGGGCGCCACGACGGAGGCATCTACCTTGGCGGCCGCCGCCTGTATGATAAACGTACGGCATAATAATTGAGCAACCGAGGCCCAACGAGGCGAGACACTCCGCTCGGCCAGATGCCAGCATCAGTAGAAACGGGCGACCAGGGACCCGGGTGACGGGGACCGATGGGAACCGTCACAGGGCGTAGTGCCAGTCGCGGCGTCGCGCCTGGTCTGCCCATAACGGTGCTTAAGAATCCGACGTTTGCTCGACGCGTATGATGAGACCGACGTTGCGGGTCACCGTCGTTATCGATGACCTTCGGGTAGCGGGGGCGCAACGAGTTCTAGCCGAGGAGGCGCGAGCCTTTGACCCGTGTGCGGTAGCGCTACAGGTAGTAGCGCTGGCAGACCCACCGGGAAGGAGCCTCGCCTCCGAGATCGCCTCCAGCGGCGTGCCCATAACCTATGCTGTCGGGCGCGGACTGCTTGACGTCCGAAGAATCTTACGCCTGGCACGGCTGATTCGATCCCAGCGGGCCAACCTGGTTCACACCCACCTAACCTACGCTAACATCCTCGGCGGCCTCGCGGCTGGCCTTGCGCGTCGGCCCCTTGTCGCTTCGATGCATGGCCTCACTACGGATCAGCCGCGATTCAATGAAGTCAAGCGCATGGTCGAAAGTATCATACTTCGCTCGCTAGCCGACCCATGCATCGTCGTGTCGAAGAGCGCGCTTGACGAGACGAGCCGTAACTTTCGCCTCCCCCGTGACCGGATAGAATTGCTCCCAAACGCTTTAGACCTCGGCGCACTCCGCATCCCCGCAAGCTTCGACCGCGCCGCGAAGCGCCGCGAACTAGGCGTCGCGCCTGGCGACAAAGCGATTTGTACGATTGCAAGGCTCGATCCAGACAAGGGGCATCGCGTGCTGTTAGGCGTGGCCGAAACTTTGTCGTCCCGACATCCCCGGGCACGCTACCTGTTTGTCGGCGCTGGCCGTGCGCAGCAGGAGCTCCAGGAGGTGGCGGCTGCCGCAAGGGTGGCCCAACGAGTGTCCTTTCTGGGCGTCCGCGAGGACGTCCCAGAGATCCTTGCTGCTAGCGACCTCTTCGTTCTACCGTCACTGAGCGAAACGTACTCAGTCGCAGTCCGCGAAGCCATGGCGCTTGGCACACCCGTCGTCGCCACGCGCCTCCCAGGGATCGTCGAGGTCGTGGTGCCAGGTGAGACTGGCTGGCTGGTTCGGCCTGGCGAGCCGGGCGAGCTGGCCAGCGCCATCGATGAGGCCCTAAGCGATCCGCAACGGGCCGCAACGTGCGCCGAGCGCGCCCGTAAGTTCATTCAGGATCAATGCGCAGTCGGGCCACACATCGCCCGGTTGGAAGCAATCTATCGAAACGTCGTCGAGCGAGCGGGGCGCACCCTGGGCTCGTAATCACCGCCTAGCTGAATCGTCCGGAACGGAAGCACAGGCGAGCTTTCGGCCCTGGCGCAGGCGGCGCTCAGGCCGGCTTCGACGGGCCCAACTGAGATCCAACGAGTACCTCCGGGGGCGGGCTAGGCGCGCGAAGACTGCCGGCCGCCAGTCCTGACACCAGCGCCAGATCGCGCATGAATAGGATCACGGGCGCCACCAACCCGACCGTACGGTCCCTGGCGAAGGCGCGCATAGTGAAGGGAAGCGACATTATCAGGAACAGCGCTAATCCGATCAAGGCCGGCAGCCAGGCGGTGGAAGCTCCGACGCCGGTCCACCGCAGAAGCGGACCGGTGATCGCCCCTACACATGTCCCGCAAGCCGCGAGCATCTCAAACTTTAGCGCTTGGGGGGTGTGAGAATCTCGCACTGCCTTGCCCGGATGACGCCGCAGCACAGCCACCTTCCATCGAGCAATCTGGTACTTCTTGCGAAGGTAGCTGCCCAGCCGGGCGGCATGCTGGTGGTACGTGCGTGCCTCGGGCACGAACAGGATTCGGACGCCCGCCTGTGACAGCCGAAACGATAGCTCTTGATCCTCTACATATCGAATACGGGCGTCGAAACCCCCAACTCGCTCTAGGTCCGGCCGGCGATAACAGACGGCGTAGGTCTCGGCCAAGTCAAGCCACTGGCTGGCCGCTTCACGACGGTAGCGATCTTCATACTCGATCTGGACAAAGCGCCCCACAAGCGCGCTTTGCCGGGACAGATAGGCCCCCTTGCTGCCGCCGACGGCCGGATCGGCGAGCGGAGCGACCAGCGCCTCCAGGAAGCCCGGCGTCGGCTCACAGTCGGCATCGGTGAATACGATCACCTCGCCACCGGCTGCCCGGATGCCCGCATTGCGCGCCCCGCCCGGCCCGCCCGTGCGGGGTAACCTGACCACGCGCGCCCCGGCCCGTTCGGCGACTATCGCGGTGCGGTCGCGAGAACCGTCGTCGACGACCAGGATTTCATAGCGGTCGCACGGGAGGGTCTGTCGCAAGAGCGCCCGGACACATGACTCGATTGTGGCCTCGGCGTTGAGCGCCGGGATCACGACGGAGACCAGCCCGGCCACGCGACGGACATCGCCATCCGGGGAGGTCCGAGGCCCGACGGACCTCGTCCTGCTCTTTCTGGGTACTGCCACGGCCGAACTCCTATCAGGCGGCTCGCCCGGATGGACCCGTTACTGACCGCCCCTGTAGAGTTTGATCAGTTCGCGGTCCGGGACAGCGTGGTCGCTCTTCCTGCCGATAAAATAGTAACCAGAAGCGGCATCGAGTGTGCCCGGCTTATCCATGAGATAATAATCCAGGTACTTTAGCCAGGAGAACCCGAGCCTGCTGACGAGCTTCATCACTGAGCGCGCATTCTTTGAAACCACGAAGCTCAAGAGCAGGTACTCGCACGACCAGGCCAAAGCCATCCCCGGGCCGGCCGCCGCTCCGCTGCAGAGCTCTTCAAAGCTTCTGAATAAGCGACGGAGACCTAAATGGGTGAATCGAGTAAAATCGATGCCACCACCGTGGACTTGTTGCATGAACGGAATCTCGCCGTACACCAGTCCTCCATCCTTAAGCACTCGATGAATTTCCGACACGCAGCGGTATGGATCGACAACATGCTCGAGGACGGCTTGTGTGATGATGCCGTCAAAACCGCCATCCTCGAATGGTATGTCATGTGCGTCACAGATGAGAGACGTTCGAGGGCCGAAGGCGATGTCGGTCTCGATGAGTTCAATAGCACCTGTGTCCAATATGATGTCTAATCCCTCGCCGACGATACTGGCCCCGACCGCGAGCACTCTTGGCCGATCCTTACCTGCCAGGAGCATGTCGGCAAACTGCTTATAATTCGTCCTTGCTCGAAGGTTGTGGCCCATGCTTGGCAGGGACTTGGCGAGGGCTCCCTTGATCGGTGACGCCGGCTTGAAGAATGTGCTTCGTTTGCTCACAAAATCTGCGATCGAGAATACACTGGATGACTCATTGATCAGGACAGGTACACCGTCGATAACCGGGAAGACAGTGTTGCAGCTAGGATTGACGCACGTCAGGCGCGAATCGGAGAGTTCGAGTTCCGATCGACAGACCGGACAACGAAGTTGGCGCCGCGTCGCTTCCGAAAGGCGAAGTGGGGCGGTCAATGGCATCTGGGCTGCTCCGGGCGTGGCGGTCGGCGGTGGCACGAGGATACGCCTGGCAGGGGCCGGGTCATGGGCGCAGGGCAGGCCGCCCGTGCGAGGCTGGGCGGTGCGGATGCGGCGGCGCGCGGCCGGTCGACGAATGCCTGGCACCAGAGTTCGAGCGTCAGGCAGGTGAAGATCGCGTAAGCATAGTCGGTGTCGCCCCGGGCGAAGGCTTGACGCTGGCGCTCGACCTCGGCCGGGTCGAGCAGGCCCCGCCGGGCGACCGCGCCAGGCGACAGCAGATCGGCTACCATGGGGCCAGCCCACCCCGGAGCCATCCTCGGAGCGGCACCCCGAAACCACTCTTTGGACGCGCAAGCACCTCTGGCGGAAGCCACGGGCGCATTGCCTCCCGAAGGACCGTCTTCGTCTGTGTTAGGCCGCGAAGTTTGAGTCGCGGTGGGAGGCCCAGCGCCAGATCGAGCACTTCGTTGTCGAGGAACGGCACCCGGGCCTCGACGCCACTCGCCATGGTGGCGCGATCAGTGTAATGAAGATTCTGCGCCGGACGGTAGGTCTTGAACTCACGGTAGAACATGCGGTCGGCCCGGTCGGCGGCGCGCACTTCGGCAAGCAGCTGCCGCCCACTCGCAAGCGGGTCGTGCTCGCCGAGGGCGTCGCGAACCGCGGGCGCCAGGGCGCTCTTCAACGCCGGCGCCGGAGCTACGGCGCAGAGCTGTAGGAGGGGCTCGTCCGCATCCCCTCGCGCGGCCTCGAGTAGTTTCCGGATGCGTCGCAGAAGCGCACCCATCCGACCGGGCCGAGCCCCGGGGATGGCGCCACCCGCCCCCACTAAGGCACGTCTGGCGACAGAGGGCAACCAATCCATCGCGCCGAGGAGACGCCCGGCCACGTGTCGCCGGTAGCCTCCGAAAATCTCGTCAGCCCCCTGGCCCGAAAGGAGCACCACCGTGCCGTCCTCGCGGGCGCTCTGCGCGATCAGGCAGGCATTCATTGCCGCCGGGTCGGCTATCGGCTCGTCGAGCACTGCACCAGTCTTGGCCAGAGCGAGGCTGCAGCGGCACGTACCTGGAGGGCCTTGAGCGCCCCGCCAAGATACTCGGCCACCCGTTGCACGTGTGGCAGGTCCTCCTCGAACGGGTCGATGCGCTGGTCCTCGGCCGTGTAGCCGACCGTGTAGCATCCAACCTCGCCACCATGGCGAGCGCGGACCATCGCCGCAACGATTGCACTGGAGTCGAGCCCGCCGGAGAGAGAGGCGCCGACCGGCCGATCAATCACCAACTGCCGCTCCACGGCGCGCGCGAGTGCAGCCCGGACCTTCTGAAACGCCTCGTCAAGGCCAATCGGGGCACAGTCGCCGCGCAGGGGCGGGGCGGCTCGCCACCAACGGCGCACCTCGGCGCGTCGGTCCTGCCACGTGAGCGAATGCGCGGGCGGCAAGCGCCGCACGCCGCGGAAGGGCGTCTGCGGGTCTGGGATGAACTGGTAGGCAAGGTAGTCGGCGATTGCCTCGAGGTCGAGCGTGCGATCGACGCCCGGTACGGCCAGTAGCGCCTTCAGCTCGCTCGAAATTACGAGCGTTCCGCTCAGCAGCTGCGCGTAATAAAGAGGCTTAACGCCCGCCCTGTCCCGAGCAGCAAAGAGACATCTCTTGCGGGCCTCAAACAGCGCGAATGCAAACATGCCATTGAGATCCCCGAGGAACTTCTCGCCCTTCTCCCCGTAGAGGCTGACGAGTACCTCGGTATCGGTCTCAGTGCGAAAGCGGTGGCCGCGCTGCTGCAGTCCCTGTCGGACCTCCCAGTAGTTGTAGACCTCGCCGTTGTAAGCGATGGTTACCGAACGGTCCTCACTGGCAAGTGGCTGGCGCCCGCGTTCTGACAGGTCGAGGATGGCGAGGCGCTGGTGGCCCAGGACAACCCTCCCGCACGGGCTTTGCCAAGCTCCTGTGCCATCCGGCCCGCGGTGTGCCAGCAACGAATTCATCGCCTCCACTAACTCAAGGCACGCCTCGGGCCCGGCGATCGCGTCGATCCCGCACATTAGCTTCGTCCTCGTGACGCGAGGAGGCCTCGTTCAGCGGGTAGCGACAGATCGACGCAGAGATCACCCGAGCGGTTTATGACATCGGACGCCGGTCAGAGCGTGATCGATTCGGCCACCATGACGTCGAGTTCCGCGTCTGGCCACTCCACGCAGCCGGGCTCGACATGCAGGTAGCGATCTGGAAAGCGATCCGGCCGCGCGCCTATGTGATCAACGACGAGGCCCAAGCGCCAAAGATCCCGTCGTTCCTCTCATAAAGCATCAAGCCTTTGCGCCGGCGTAGTAGACCCGAGCGGCGAGCGACCCCACGACTTCCCGGCCGGGATAGAGTTCGTCGTCGCGATAGCCCGAGAGCATGCCGAACGGCTCCGACCGAACACCGTTCGCTTCGGAGCGCCAGAGGACAACTTGAATGGCGCGCGACCCGCCACAGCCGGAGCGGCTCAGCTCCCCCAGCTCCTGGCCTTGGACTACCTCGTCGGCCTGCGCGACCACGAGGTTATCAAGGAATCCGACAACCACGGTCCACCCGTCCCGGAGCTCGATCTGGACCTCGCGCTGAGGTCCTGACCACTCGGCGTCATGGTCACACCAAGTGGGGCTCATCGGCGGCCGCATGTGGATTAGTCGCACACGACCGGCAGCCGGCGCGAGCACGGACTCGTCGCGGTCAAGCGGAGCGAAGTTGACCGCCCAGGCGTTGGTGCGGTTAGGCGCGCGCGCTGTCCCGGCGGGCACCACAACCCATCGGCTCGCCGCCCGAAACGGAAGCTCAAACGATGACGCGTGACCTTTGCGGGAAGCCGGCACGTCCTGGGTAGCTGCGGCTGTCGGCGCACTGAGCAGAAAGAAGGCTGCGAAAATGATACTCAGCCGACCACCGAATGCCCTCTCGACAATTCCGATCCACATGAAAGATGCCCCCGATGTTAGACGACCAACAGAATTTCGCCCGCGTCGCCCAGCCGAGTTCGATACGCCTCATATCGCCACTGGGGCGGCCGGCGCGGTGCATATACCGCACCGACCAGCCGCACCCAGCGATGAGTTCGCTTAGACCGGGCTACCGTCTTAGAAGCCGAAGTGTGAGTCGATGATCCGCGCGTAGCGCATGGCCTCAGCCATGGGCCTCTGCCCGTTCCAGGGCATGTCACCTAGATAGATCTGGGCGCTTGCATTGCAGCGCCGAAACGCTAGGAAAACTTCCTCCATCCTGCTCGAACCCCAAGCGTCCCAGTCCGTAAGCCGGCGGACGACGTACGCCTCATCCCCGATGTTCTGCAACTCCCTTGCCTCGAACGGCTTCCAGCCCTGGGTCCACCCTCGCACGGCCGCCTTCAGGTCGTTCGACGCCGCCTCCCCGTCGGTGGCGATGACGACGCCGCCCAACAGATATGCTCCCCAGGGGTTGTCTATGGCGCTCTCCCAGTCACCACGTCTGAACCCAAAACTGTAGCCACGACCGTCCCAATAGGACGAGTCATTCCGGAAAATGTACGGCTCCCCACCCTTGCCGAAATCCGCTAGGGTCGGAGCATAGGCGTCGGCTGGGCCACTTATCCTGCATGCCTGCGCGTCAGCGGTTGTGGCTGGCGCCAGGACGGTGCTTAGCCCAAGAGCACCTGCGATCCCCACAAAAGCGATCAGCGCCCGGCTTGACTGACTAGCCCTCCGTCGCTCGCGGCTCGCGAGGCGTCGACCACGCCGCAGCGCCTCGGCTCCCACAGCCGCCAGAAGGACGACAACCACACCAACGACGTCGAGCTGGCCCCATTGGTGATCATCCACGGGCGGAAAGCCGGTCCGTGGCAGCGCCGTAACCGCAACCGGCGCCTCTCCAGCTCGAGGTTGAGCACCGGCTACCCCCGGACCCTCGCCGTACGCTGGCTGAGGAACCTGGGCTTCCGCTGGGCTGGCCGCGACCGCCCAGATGCCGAACTGAATCAGCAGTACGCCGACTGCAACGAGTTTCCCGATTCGATTCATGTCGCTACCTCCCTTGCTAATGTACGATGCGCTGTGTCGCATCTGGACACACTCCCTTCATTTAGCCACAGTTATACTGTCATCGCCCTCCCGAAGTTTCGCGCGGGCGACGACCCGCTCCGAGTAGTCCCGCGTTCGCTGGTCGAAGACGCCGCCGCAAGTGATGAGGGTCAGCCACCTCTGCGTGGTCGGGCCGAGGATTTCCTTTAGTGGTGCGTCCTTGGGACTAAAGTTTGTGACCCATTCCACCTGGTAGACGTACCGCTCACCGCCTTCGGCGGCAATCTCGATTTGATCGCCGGGCCGAAGCTGACGGAGGCTCCAAAAGACGCCCGGGCGACGATCCCAGTCGACGTGCCCGCTCACGACCATATTGCCCACCTGGCCCGGGCGGGCGCTCTCGGAGTACCATCCGACGACGGTTCCCGTTGTGGGCGACTCGAGGGTGCCATCCGGTTCGACGCCCAGCCCAACAACCGGTGCGTGCACGTCAAAGCGAGGAATCGCCAGTTCCGAGGGCGGATGCAGCTGCCGCGGCGGGTCGGTCTGCATCTTACATGAAGGCCCGGGCTGGTCCACCTCGCCAGCAGGCGTTAGCGGCACCGCAGATAGCTGTCCACCTGTGGCGCGCAGTCGCTGAGAGCCCGCAAGCTGGAACGCGAGATCGCCGGCCGGGATGCCCAAGCCACGTAGGCGGACCGGGAACGCCGACGTGCCGGGCTGCTTCTGGATAACGAGGCTGTACGCGGACGGATCCAGCATCGCCGGTAGGCGATAGACCAGCTCGACTCTCCGCTCCTCTCCAGGCCGGACGACAACCAGTCCTGAAAATACCGTCCG
>Ga0137374_10004987_pt1 | contig 15779 bp, 19 predicted proteins | sample SagtaG_20_FD_104811 | JGI IMG/M metagenome (GOLD analysis project Ga0137374, IMG submission 104811) | Vadose zone soil microbial communities from Sagehorn Ranch, Mendocino, California, USA - Sage1_R_100_16 metaG | ecosystem: Environmental > Terrestrial > Soil > Vadose zone | place: USA...
CTTGTCGTTGCTGAACCACTTCACGGTTCCGGTTGCCATATCTACACCTCCCTCGACCGCGTCACGAACGTGCAGCGGAAGGCGCAAGCCAAAACCGGTACTCGCTCTAACTCGTGTGGTCACGGAAACAGTACCGCCGAGAACGCCCACTCGCTGAGAGGCCACGGTTTGATCCGTCCGCGCGAGCGAAGCACCGGCTCTGCGCTCGCGCATTCCTCCTGTCGCGGCGTTAGGCCGTTCGTCGCTGGCGCAGATGAGCCGAAAAGCGACACGTACGTCCGCTTCGTCTACGGCGACCAGCGAAAACCCTTGTCCGGCCGCTTCGCGAGGCACTCATCTGCTCCTGTGCGTACCGTTCGCCGGGCTTTTCGATTTCGCGCCTGTAAGTGGGGCGGTCCGATCTCGGTCGGAGCCGCAGGCATGCTCTTTGGGAGCCGGCCCCGAGTAAACCGCTTGAGACTACGGGCGAGTGCGGCGCGAACGGCGCGTCCGTGCGGCGAGTCGCTCCTCGAATTGACCTTTCAAGCGCTCGGTCGTGACGTGATGTTGTGTCTCGACCTCCACCGGGATCTCGCCCCTGATCTCCGCGGGCTCGAGGCGGACGACCTCCACGTGGTCTGACACATGCTCCCGGTATGAATGGTCATAGCACTCGCCTTCTTCAAGAGAGTCTTCACGTGGTCGCTCCCAATGAATCAGGCGCACGGCCTGATTATCGCTGAGGTTTATGGAGCCTGTTGCGTCAGTACCCAACACGACGTTTCGCGCAGCCAAGGCTCGCCGGAGGGTGATGCGTCGTCGCGCGGAGGTCTCGCGAAGATCAGGAAAATCACGGATGGCTCTTGGCAGAACTTTCGACCCCTGTGGGGGCGGTCCCTCGCGTCCGGTTACAACTCGTGATCGGGGACGATCGAGCGGAAGTGTCTCTTGACAGTCTCGAGCGTCTCAAGAACCGGCCTTTGTGCTAGCAGCTCGGTGTAATTCCTCGCGCCCTCACGATCGTGGCCGCGACCGGGATCCTCGGGTGGAAGATGACGAATGGCATACCAACGCCAGCCGCCGGGTGCTGCGGCATCGGGGTAGATGGCAGATGCCAACTGATGGTGGCAACGGTCGCGCACGTGGCGAAGGCCGTCGAGATGTCGGTCCTGCGGCTCGACGAGCCGGAACCACGTGTCCCAAAGCGAGTGGGCCCAGTTCAGGGCCTCGAACAGCGGCGGGTAGACCTCACGAGGGCTGTCTGCTCCGATAGCCGCCTGCTCGCGAAAACGCTCGACAGCGTCCCCGTACCCGCGAACAAGCCAGGAACCAGGTGTAGCGCCGAACATACGCACCTACCGCACCGCCGATCGTTTGGACCCGTCCGGGCCCGTGATGAGTTTGGCAGGCGAGAAGAGCCTGCCAGAGGAAGAACTGTGCGACGAGAGGACCGAACCTCCATCATGCATGGATCGCCTGACCGCATCTCTCTGAGCCGAAGTTGGGGCCACCGCTCGCTGTTTGGACGCGCAAGGGCGGCGGTTCGACCGCTACAAGCTAATCGACCGCCAAGCCCTCCTAGCCTTCGCCAGGGAGGTCAGTTCGGTAGCTCTGTCGCTCTTCCAACAAACAGCGACAGCTACGCACGTCGACATAAGCAGAGCGAACTACTGCTTGCCACGACCGGCGCTCTCTGGGGCCCGTTGCGTCGGAGCGCGTCGCATGAGACCGGTGGCGGCCTACGCGCGTTCGATTAACTCAACTCTGTACTGATCAGGATCCTTGACGAACGCAAGCCGCGAGCCCCCCTCGCGCACGCGGTACGGCTCGCGCTCCGGCTCGATCCCCTGCTCCTTCAACCGCGCGAGCGTTCCGTCGAGGTCATCTACTCCGATGGCGATGTGGCCATAGCCGGTGCCAACCTCGTACGCCCGCCCGTCGTGGTTGAACGTGAGCTCAAGGACGTTCTCCTGGTCGCCAATCGAGAAGAAGTAGTTCGTCGCCTCGCGTTCACCGTCGCGGACAATGTCGAAGTCTCTGCTGAACGTGAAGCCGAGAGCCTCGTAGAAGGTGCGGCTCTTCTCCGGGTCGGTGATGCGCACCATCGTGTGCAGGAAGTCGGCCATGCCGGCATCCTAGAGGGCCGGGCGCAAGTCGAACGCGGAGCGCTTACCTACTCCCGCCCCGGGCATCGACCGGGCAGCGTCGCCGTCTCCTTACGTCCTGGTGCGGTAGTGGAGGTGAACCATCCCGTTGCCGAAACGGCGTTCGCCCAGCAGTTCGAGCTTCAGGCGGACACTGTTGGAGAGGCACTGTTTGCCGCCTCCAACCACCACGGGCGCGAGGAACAGGTGGTACTCGTCGACCAACCCGGCCTTGATCGCCTGGGCAGCGAGGTCGGGACCGCCCACAGTGATGTCACGTCCCGCTGCCGCTTTCAGCTGCCGGACCGCTTCGGGGTCGAAGTCTCGCTCGATCCGCGTCCTAGCGCTGGTCACCGTCTCCAGCGTCTTGGAGTAAACGATCTTCTCGGCCGCCTGCCATATCTCCGCGAAGTCCTGAATGAAGGGCAGCTGATCAGCGAAGGTGTGCGCGGTCTCCCAGAAGACCATCACCTCGTACATCCGGCGCCCGTAGAGGTAGGTACCGACCGGCCGCTCGAGGTCGTTGACGAAGGTATGCACCTCCTCGTCCGGCTCAGCCCAGTCGAAGTTGCCATCCTCGTCCGCCACGTAGCCGTCAAGCGACGTAATCGCCGAGTAGATCAGCTTGGCCAGGGTGAGCCCTCTAGGCTGCTAGGGCTAGGTTCGCTGCCGTACGCCACGCATGGGGGTCGCGGACGAAGCAGATTCGCGCGCCTCCCTCACGACGCGGTAGGGCTCGCGCTCTGGCTCGATTCCCTGCTCCTTCAAACGGACAAGCGTCGCGTCGATGTCGTCCACCGTCACCGCGATGTGCCCGTAGCCCGTCCCGATCTCGTAGGAGTCAACTCCGAAGTTGTACGTCAGCTCGAGCCGGTCGCCGTCTCCGGGCAAACCCATGAAGACGTTGATCGCCTCCTCGCGGATGGGCATCCGTCGCCGCTCCTCGAAGCCGAGTGCCTCGTAGAAAGCAACCGAGCGGTCGATGTCGGTGATGCGGTAGCAAATGTGGATGAGCTCCACGCTGCCCGGAGCCTAACTTCCACCCACCCCGATCGCGGTAAGGAACACGAGGACAACCGTCGTGACGGCCAGGAGTCCGTGCAATCCCACGACGGCAACCGGAAAGTGCTGCTCGGCGGGCATGACCGGGGGGCCGCCCGGGCCGGTGGCGGCCACCTGCGCGACTGTGGCCCGGCGCTGACGAAGCCAGATCGTGAACATCGTGAATCCGAGCACCGCGACGACGGCCAGAACTGCCAACGCGATCCATGCGAGAGCGTCGCTGTCGGTGACGAGGTAGATCACCCAGACCACGAGACCGCCACCCGCGAGCAAGAAGTGGCTGAGGATCAGCGGCGGCCTGATCCGGTTGCCCACATCACGTTGCTGCTGCATCCCGCCGCGTGAGAGCCAGACCGCGAGCAGCACGAATCCGCCGCCCGCCGTCACGATCCAAGAGATCAACGCCGCCCATTCCATAGCTCGCTCCTCCAGTCGTGTGGGGCCGCCCCGCCGGCGCCCTGTTCCCGCCGGTGACACTGGTGACACTTACGTCGTCGAGTCCGGTTCGGATCGCTCGAAGGTCAGGGCGTCTCCCCCACCGGCGCTCGCCGGGGGATTCGCAGGGTCCCGGTACCGAGGGCGACGCCGGCAAGGATGAGCGCAAGGCCGCCGAGCGCGGACGCGGTGATCGCCTCGTCGAGGAACGCGGCGCCGTAACCGAGCGCCAGCGCGGGGACGAGATAGGTGACGAGAGCAGCGTACGACGCTCCGGCGCCCGTGATGAGGGCGAAGTAGAGCAGGTACGCCACCGAGAGACCGGCTGCGCCGAGTGCCAGCACGGACCCGATCGCCTTCCAGCTTGGCACGTGGTCGGGCAGCTGCGCTGCGCCGAGCGGCAGCATCGTCACGGTCGCGACGACGAGCGTGCCGAGTGACGTGACGATCGGCGGCGCTTTGGCAAGGCGCGTGCCGGCATAAAGGGGAGCCCGCATAGCAGAACGCCGTCAGGAGAACGGCAACCGCCGAGAGCACGTCACCGCGAGGTTGCGCGCCGACGAGGAGAACGACCCCGAGAAAGCCAACCAGGACCCCGATCAGCCGGCCCCCGGTCACCCGATCCCCGTGGCTGAAGCCGAAGGCAAGGAGTGCGGTGAACAGCGGCATCGATGCCTGCAGCACGGCGGCGAGTCCCGAGTCGAGCCGCTTTTCACTCCACGTGAGGAACCAGAAGGGCACGCTCACGTTGAAGACGGCGAGCACGACGAGAGGCCAGGCGAACCGCCTGAGCTCGGCGAGCATGCGCTGCCAACCGACGACGTAGCGAACCGCCGGAAGCAGCGCCAGGGCTCCGATGAGCACGCGTCCGAACACCACCTCCGCCGGCGCCATCTCCTCCACCGCCACCTTGATGAACATGAAGGAGGATCCCCAGACCGCGGCCAGCGCGATCAGCATCACGAGGTGACGGCGGCTCACGTGACTGAAAACGTAGACGGGACCCATCTGGCTTCCCGGGTACACTCGGACCCTTGACGCAGGTCGCGCCGGAACAGCCGCTCCACCGCGCCCTGGGGCTGACCGACGAGGAGCTGGATCGGATCCGGGGGCTGCTCGGTCGCGACCCGAACGACTTCGAGCTCGCCGTCTTCTCCCTGCTCTGGTCGGAACACTGCGGCTACAAGCACTCGGCCCTCCTGCTCAGGCGGCTTCCCTCCCAGGGGAAACGCGTCCTGCAGGGCCCTGGTGAGAACGCGGGAGTGATCGACGTGGGCGACGGCCGGGCGGTGGCCTTCAAGGTCGAATCACACAACCATCCCTCGGCGGTCGAGCCCTTCCAGGGCGCCGCGACGGGCGTCGGCGGGATCCTGCGGGACATCGTCGCCATGGGAGCACGGCCGATTGCGCTCCTCGACGGCCTGCGCTTCGGCGATTCGGGCTGGCAGTTCCGGCGTGCCGTCGCCGGGATCGGCGCCTACGGAAATGCGGTCGGCGTACCGACGGTCGGGGGCGAGGCCGTCTTCGACGAGGCGTACCGGGACAACTGCCTCGTGAACGCCATGTGCGTCGGGCTCCTCCCGGCAGATCGCGTCACACGAGCCGGCGCCACTGCAACGGGCGCGCACGTCATCCTCTACGGGGCGACGACCGGCCGCGACGGGATCGGGGGCGCATCCGTGCTCGCAAGCGCCGAGCTGGGCGAGGACGACCCGGACAAGCGGCCGTCCGTGCAGATCGGCGACCCCTTCACCGGCAAGAAGCTGATCGACGCGTCCCTCGAGCTCGTCGAGGGCGGGCTCGTCGAGTCGCTGCAGGATTGCGGCGCTGCCGGGCTCGCCTCGGCGCTCGCCGAGATGGCACGGGACGGCGCGGGCATCGACGTCCACCTCGACCGGGTGCTGCTGCGCGAGGCCGAGATGGAGCGGTGGGAGATCATGATCTCGGAGTCGCAGGAGCGGATGGTGGCGGTCGTCAGGCCGCAGATGCTCGAAGCGGTGAGGCGCGTCTGCGGCAAGTGGGAGCTCGCCTGCACGGCGATCGGCGATGTCACAGACACGGGCGAGCTGCGCGCGTTCTGCGACGGGGAGCTCGTGGGCGCGATTCCGGCCACGTTCCTGACCGACGAGTGCCCGCGCTACGAGGTTGCGCGGGAGCCCCATCCGCTCGAGTACGTCGAGCCCTCGCCGGAGAACGGCACCTCGAAGGCGTGGATCTACGAGCAGTACGACCAGCTGGTCGGGTCGCGCACCGTCCGCCGTCCCGGGCTCGACGCGGCAGTCCTGCGACTGCGGCCGTCGCTCCGCGGGATCGCCGTTTCGCTTCAAGGCCCTCCGCCGGGCGAGCGCGATCCCTTCCGGGCGGGAATCCTCGCTGTGCTGGGTGCGGCACGGAACGTCGCGTGCGCCGGCGGCGAGCCGCTCGCACTGACCGACTGCCTCAACTTCGGGAACCCGGAGAAGCCCGAGATCGCCTGGGAGCTCGAGCAGGCGATCGAGGGCATCGCGCAGGCGGCCGAGGCTCTCGGGATTCCCGTCGTCTCGGGAAACGTCTCGCTCTACAACGACACCGACCGCAGATCGATCCCGCCCACGCCGGTCGTCGGCTGCGTCGGCCTCGTCCCAGACGTGCGCTTCATCCCCGGCGCCTGGCGCGAGGGCGACGTCGTTCTCGTCGCGACGGCGCCGGGCGACCTCGATCTCGCGGCCGAGGCCGCGCTCGTCCGCTACGTGTGGAAGGCTGCCCCTGTGCTGACGCTCGCACACGACGTGTCGGACGGCGGCATCGAGGCGGCGCTGCGAGAGGTCGCCGAGTACAGCGATCGCGAAGCGGAGGTCGACGTGCCGGACGACGCCCCGGGCGGTCAGGTGCTGCTCGCCTGCGCACGCGCCGACGTCGAGCGTCTGGGAAGAAAAGGTTTGCAGAGGATCGGCGTGGTGCGCTGATGTGTGGCCTCTTCGGGGTCCGCTCGCCCGAACGCGACGTCGCGCGGTTGACGTACTTCGGCCTCTTCGCGCTCCAGCACCGCGGGCAGGAGTCGGCGGGAATCGCCGTCTCGGACGGCGGGCGCCTGACGACGCTGCGCGACATGGGTCTTGTCACCCAGGTCTTCGACGAGCAGAAGCTGCGGGGCCTGCACGGCGAGCTGGCGATCGGCCACACGCGCTACTCGACGACCGGATCGTCGCAGTGGTGGAACGCACAGCCGCTCGTCCAGCACGGCAGCGCACGGACGATCGCGCTCGGGCACAACGGCAACCTGACGAACGCCGCCGAGCTCCGCGCCGAGCTGGCGGAACAGGGCCATCGCCTCGCGACGACTGCGGACACCGAAGTGATCGCGGCGCTGATCGCCAACGATGCGGCTCCGCTGGCCGACGCGGTCGCCGCCGCGATGGCCAGGCTCGACGGCGCGTTCTCGGTGGTGGCACTGTCGGAGGGTAAGCTGATCGCCTTCCGCGACCCGCGCGGGATGCGCCCGCTCTGCCTCGGCCGGCTCGACGTGGACTGGGTCGTCGCCTCGGAGACCTGCGCGCTCGATCTCGTCGGCGCGGAGTTCGAGCGCGAGGTGCGACCCGGCGAGCTGATGGTCATCGAGGAGCGCGTCGAGGCACGCCAGGCGGTCCCGCAGGACAAGGGCGGCGCTCTCTGCATCTTCGAGCTCTTCTACCTCGCACGTCCCGACTCGCGCCTCTCCGGCGTGGAGGTGCACGGCGCGCGCGTCCGGATGGGCGAGCGCCTCGCCGAGGAGTCGCCCGTCGAGGCCGACCTCGTCCTTCCGATCCCGGACTCGGGTACACCGGCGGCGATTGGGTTCTCGCGCGCGACGAAGATCCCCTTCAGTGAGGGACTGATCAAGAACCGCTACGTCGGCAGGACGTTCATCCAGCCCGACCAGGGGCTACGCGAGCAGGGGATCAAGCTGAAGTTCAACCCGCTCGCAGAGGTGGCCGGGAAACGCGTCGTCGTCGTCGACGACTCGATCATCCGCGGCAACACGACGCGCCAGATCGTCCAGATGCTGTTCGACGCAGGTGCCTCGGAAGTGCACGTGCGCATCTCGTCGCCGCCGGTGATCGGGCCATGCTTCTACGGCATCGACTTCGCCGATCCGGACGAGCTGATCGCGGCCAGGAAGACGGTCGAGGAGGTGCGGGAGCACCTCGGAGCGACAACTCTTGCCTATCTCTCACTCGAGGGACTGCAGGCGTCGACGCGACGGCCGGCGTCGCAATTCTGCCGCGCCTGCCTCACGCGGGACTACCCGACGGCAATCCCGCGCGAGGCGAAGAAGCTGCAGTTCGAAACGGTCTAGCGTTCGAGCACGCGGGACGCCTTGGCGATGCCGCGGGAGACCAGATACGCGAACGTGATCGCGGTGAACGCGGTCACGAATGCAGGCGCGTTCACGCTGTCGGCCGCGAGGGCGATGATCGCGACGAGGATGGTCGCGAGCACATAGACGACCAGCTCGGCGTTGCCCGGGGTCGGCATCAACGCCGCCAGGTTGAGGTTGACGTTGGGCCCCGGGCTCCCGTAGCCCCCTCCGGGCTTTTGGGGTGTGGTGGGCTGCTCAGGCGGGGTCGTCGACATCAGGCTCCTTTCTTCAGGCCGCAACGAGGCCTGGGACATGGACGATCTCGAGCTTCAAGCCGTCGGGATCGTAAAAGAAGACGGCGTAGTACCCGGGGAGATACGTGTACTCCTGCGGCTCGCTCTCGATCTCGACGTCCTGGGTCCGAACCCAGCCCGCGCGTTCGTCGACCTGCACACGCGAGTCGGCCTCGAACGCGAGGTGGTGGAGTCCGATCCGGTAGCGGTCATACGGGTCCGACTCCGACTGTGCCTCGCGCAGGCCGACTGACGTGCCGGGACCGCCGAGGTACCAGATCGTCTCGCCCCGCTCGCCCTCCACCTCGCTGACGCGGTGGTAGCCGAGCGGACCCAGCAACTCCGTGTAGAAGGGCAGGCTGCGCCCGATCGAGGAGACGACGAGATCGACGTGATGGACGCCCGTTGAGCGCACGGTCGGCGCTTCCGGGTTCAGCGCGGCGGGGCCATCTCCTCCGCACGGTCGCTCGCTGCGCTCACTCCCCTTCTCTTTGTGTTTGTACGCCAGTCGCGCGGCGCGCAGGTCACCGCGTGCGGCGTGGATTTGGGGAGGGGGAACCTCCCGGCCCCCGAGCCCCCTCCACGCGCGGGAACTCGCGCAGCGAGTTCCCGCGCCCGTAGCGCACCGCTCGCCTGACGGCCCTTGGATCAAGGCCGCGCTCCAGGAGCTGCTGGCGCAGCTCCCCTTCTCCGGCCATCCGAAGGAAGAGCCACGCCAGCGCGACGAGCGTGACGATCGACCCCTCGATCATCATCACCGCGCCCGCGATCCCCTGGTCCTCGAGCGGCGAGAGCCCCCACACCCGATTCTGGTGCTCGTAGACCGAGTAGAAGACGCTCCCGGACCAGAAGAAGACGTTCCCGAGCACGGTCTCGACCGCGCGGACGACGGCGATGTAGCCCAGCTTCGCGCCCGTCCCGAACCACTCGGGGGCGGGCAGGGTCTCCAGAACGGGAAGCCACATGATCGTTCCGCCTGTGAAGAAGGAGAAGTGCTCCAGCGCGTGCACCGCGTCGTGCCGGACGGCGGCGTCGTACAGATACGGCAGATGCCAGGCGTAGAGGTTGAGCGCCCAGAGCGGCAGCGCCACCAAAGGGTGAGCGAGGAAGCGCAACCGGTGGAGAACGCTGAGCGCCGGACGAAGGATCGGCCCGGTGAGCCCGGCGAGCAGCGCGAGAGGCGCGAGATCGCCGAGCAAGACGTGCTGGAGCATGTGGAACGAGAACATCTGCTCGCCGAGCGCGTGCGCCGGCGACACAAGGGCGACGAGCAGCGTCGCGATCCCGGTCGCGAACAGCGCGATTCTCCAGCGGGGCACAGTCCCGCGTGCGCGCAGCCTCAGCACGCGTCGGGCATACAGCGCCGCGACGAGCAGTGTCGGCACGAGCTGGAGCGGATCGAACGTCCAGCTCGTGTCCGGTGCGAGGTGCGCGATCACGGAGATCACGGCACTAGTCTGCCTTGGTGCAACTCTTCCATTACCACCTGGTGACGAGCAAGGTGCGGGAGGTCGAAGCGCGCTACCTCGGCAAGCTCGGGTTCACCCTGGTCGCCCGGCACGGTCGGATCGGCGAGGACACGACCTCGTTCGAGTCCGGCTACGGCTGGGAGGATCTGGACCGGATGGGGTTCAAGCTGCGCCTGTCCGAGCTCGAGCGCGGAGCCGTGAACGTCGTCGTGCAACCGGGCCAGTGGGATCTCCCGCGCGTGGATCACCTCGGGTTTGCACTGGACGAGGACGACTTCGTCGCGACGCTCGCGCGCGCGGAGCTTCGCGATCTCCGCGTCCAGGAGCACGGCGGCAGGCGCACATTCGTCTCCACGAACGCGGGGTACCGCCTCGAGCTACACCCTCCGCGCGAGTGGCTCGACGATCTCCTCGCCAACTCCACGGAGCTCAAGCTGTCCGAGCTGCACCTGCGCGCGGACGATCCCGAGCTGAAGGCGTCGACGCTCGGGGAGCTGCTCGAAGCGCGGTACACCCGGGACACGGTCACGATCGGGGACACGCTCGTGCATTTCGTTCCCGACGGGCCACAGGGACGCCCACAGCTCCACGCGGAACTGTTCGTCTGAGCCGTCGCACGTAGCGACACTGTCCAAAACTGCGAATTGACGCGCCTGGTCCGCCGCTCGATTCTTCAGCGGTCCGAAGATCGAGAAAGGATGGTGCAAGTGGGATCGAGTCTTCAACGGCGGCGCGCGCTCGCAGCGACGTTCGTCGCCGCGTTCGCTCTGATACTCGTGCCGACGGCCGGCGCGGAGTCGCAGATCTACTGGTGGCAGCACAACATGGCACCGGGCGAGCAAGGGTTCAGCCGCACGACGGCGCACAATCACACCTACAACGAGCTCTACTTCGGCCCGAACGCGGGCTGGAGAAGCGAGGTGTGGGAAGTCACCCCGGCGGGATACAGGCACTTCGACAAGGTCTGCGTCGGCAACTGCTTCAACTCCCACCCGGGCTACTACTACGACTACCCGTACTGCGCAAACCGCGACGGCAGCACGCACTTCGTCAACGACTGCATGGACCGGTGGTGACGATGAGGACCCGGAAGCTCTCACTCATCGTTCTGACCGTCGCCGGTTCCGGTGTCGCCGCGGCCGTGCTCTCGCAGGTCGGGCTCGGAGGCAGCGAGAAGGTGCAAATCGGAACAGGAAAGGTGTCGGCGCTTTCGCGTGCCACGCGCGCGTCCGACGCGCTTCCGTCCAGCGTTCTGTCCTATCCGTTCGCGGTTCACAACTTCGCGAGTCCGAACGGCGCTGGCGCCCGGCTCGTGAAGAGCGACGGATCGCTCAAGCTGTACGCCGTTCCAGGGAAGGCCGGAATGGTCTGCCTGATCGAGGTGGACGACCTTGCGCAGACTGCGGGCGGCGCCTGCGCCGATCGTCGCGTCCTACTCACCGGCAGCATCTACATGGCGGACCGGCAGGAGGACGGATCACGACAAGTCGTCGGCCTCGTTGGCGACGGCCATACCTATGCAGAGGCAAACGGCAGGCGAACGCCCGTCGAGAACAATGTCTTCGTCCTACGCGAGGTCGAGGGCAGCCAGGTCACGATCGGGTCTACGACGGCCGCCCAGACGGTCGACCTCGGCGACTGAGCCGAATCCGAGCCCCGACCGGATTTCGCGGCCGGTCGGGGCTCTAGAATCGGGTTCCTGACGAGCCAGCCGAAGACGTACGAGGGGGCCGGCGTCTCGCTCGCCACGGCCGAGTCGATCGTCGAACGCCTTCGGGCGGCGGTCGAGTCGACAGGCGCGTCGGCTTTCGGCGGCTTCGCTGGGCTCTATCCGCTCGACGAGCGCCGGCTCCTGGCGGCGTCCATGGACAGCGTCGGCTCGAAGCTGCTGCTCGCCCGGCGTGCCGGGAAGCTGCGCTGGGCCGGAATGGATCTCGCGGCGCACTGCATCAACGACGTGCTCTGCACCGGCGCCGAACCGCTCTTCCTCCTCGACTACGTCGCCGCCAACCACGTCGACGAGGAGCAGGTCGCCGAGCTCGTGGAGGGCGCGGCCGACGTCTGCCGTCGAGCCGGCTGCGTCCTCGTCGGAGGTGAGACCGCAGAGCTGCCCGGGATCTACCAGGAGGGGGAGATCGACTTCGCGGGGACCTGCGTGGGGCTCGTCGATCGAGAGCGCCTGATCGACGGGTCGAGGTGCGAGCCTGGAGACGTCGTGGTCGGCTTTCCCTCGAGCGGGTTGCACACGAACGGGTTCTCGCTCGTCCGGGCGCTTCTCGACGGCCGGGACTTCGACGCCGAGCTCTTGCTTGCACCGCACCGGCTCTATGTCGACGAGGTGCGCGACCTTCGCGCGCGCGCCGACGTCCGCGCGCTCGCGCACGTGACGGGCGGTGGGATCCTCGGCAACCTCTCGCGTGTCCTGCCGGACTGCGTCGACGCCAGGATCGACTGGGATTCGTGGGAGCGGCCCCGTGTGTTCGGCTGGCTCGCCGAGCAGGGCGTCGACGAGGAAGAGCTGCGTCGGGTCTTCAACGTCGGCATCGGCTTGTGCGCCGTCGTCCCGCAAGCGCCTCCCGGTGCGCTGGTGATCGGTGAGCTCGCATGATCGGCGTGCTCGTCTCGGGGAGCGGAACGAATCTGCAGGCGCTCGTCGATGCCGGACTGCCCATTGCCGCGGTCGCATCGAATCGCGCCGGGATCTCGGCGCTCGAGCGCGCCGAAGGAGCAGGGATCCCGTGTCGTGTCTTCGAGCTCGACCGCTACGGCGACCGCGACGCGCGCGACCGGGAAATGGCGGACTGGCTCCAGCTACGTGGCGTCGACCTCGTCGTGCTCGCGGGGTACATGCACCTGCTCACCGCGACCTTCCTCGATCGCTTCCCCGACCGGATCGTCAATGTGCACCCTTCGCTACTTCCCGAGTTCCCCGGCGCCCGCGCAATCGACGACGCGCTCGCGGCGGGAGTCGAGACGACGGGCGTCACGGTCCACTACGTGGACCGGGGCCTCGACACGGGTCCGGTCATCCGCCAGGAGCCCGTCGCGGTCGAGCCACGCGACACGCTTCTCGAGCGCATCCACGCCGTCGAGCACCGCATCCTCCCCGAGGTGGTCAGGCAGCTATGCGCGCGCTGATCTCCGTGTACGACAAGACGGGCCTGCAAGAGTTCGCGCGCGGGCTGGCCGAGGCCGGCTTCGAGCTGGTCGCCAGCGGGGGCACGGCCGACTATCTCGAGACAGAGGTCGGCCTGGACGTGGAGCGTGTCGAGGAGCTGACCGGCGTTGCGGAGATGCTCGGCGGCCGCGTGAAGACACTCCATCCGCGCATCCACGCGGCCATCCTTGCCAGGCGCGACCGCGCGGAGGACATTGCGACCCTCGACGAGCAGGACATCCGGCCCTTCGACCTCGTCTGCGTGAACCTCTATCCCTTCAGCGAGGTCGCCGGGCGCTACGGCGTACGTGAAGAGGATGCGGTCGAGATGATCGACATCGGCGGTCCGTCGATGCTGCGCGGCGCGGCGAAGAACTTCGCGCACGTCGCGCCGGTGTGCCGTCCGGAGCGCTACGAGTCGATCGTCGCCGAGCTTCGTGCGTCGGGAGATCTCTCGATGGAGACCCGTCGTGCGCTCGCGGCCGAGGCGTTCGCAACGACCGCCGCCTACGAGACTGCGATCGCGCGCTGGTTCGGAGACGTCGAAGCCTTTCCGGAGACGCTCGTCACGGCGTTCAGCAAGGTGACGGATCTTCGCTACGGCGAGAACCCGCACCAGCGCGGCGCGTATTACGCGGAGCAAGGCGCCCGCGTCCATCTCCTCTCTCGCGTCGAGCAGCTCCATGGGAAGGAGCTGTCGCTCATCAACCTGCTCGATCTGTCGGCCGCGCGCCTCCTTCTGCGCGAGTTCGCCCTGCCGGCCTGTGCGATCGTCAAGCATGCGAACCCCTGCGGAGTGGCTGTCGCGGGGACGATCGAGGAGGCCTACGAGCGCGCACTCGCATCTGACCCTGTGTCCGCATTCGGGATGGTCCTCGCGGTCAACCGCCCCGTGTCGGCAGGTCTTGGAGAGGCTCTCGCAGAGCGGTTCATCGACGTGCTCTTTGCGCCCGACTACGACGAACAGGCGCTCGACTCACTTCGGCGCAGGGAGGCGATCAGGATCCTGCTCGACCGCGAACGCCGCGGGTTTCCGCGCGGCGAGCGCGACTTCAAGCGGGTCCTCGGCGGCTTGCTCGTGCAGGACCGCGACTGGGACGTCGACGACCGCGAGGGGATGGAGGTCGCTTGCGGCGAGCCCGACGAGGCGTGCTGGGGCGACCTCATCTTCGCCTGGCGCGTGTGCAAGCACGTCGGCTCGAACGCGATCGTCGTAGCGAAGGAGCTCGCCACGATCGGTATCGGCGGGGGGCAGACGAGCCGCGTCGACGCCGTTCGACTTGCGCTCGAGAAGGCGCGCGAGCACGGGCACGACGTGCACGGCGCCGTGCTCGCGTCAGACGCGTTCTTCCCGTTTCCCGATGGGCCCGAGTCCGCGCTCGACGCGGGTGTGACGGCGATCATCCAACCCGGGGGCTCACGGCGCGACGACGAGGTGATCGAGGCGGTGCGCGGTGCCGGCGCGACGATGGTCATCACCGGTCGTCGCCACTTCCGTCACTAGCGAATCGCACGGGTCACAACTACGATTCGCTCGGTGGATCAGCCGCGTACTTCCCTCGACGTGGTCCGCGAAGAGCTTGCAGAAGTCCGAGCGACGGTTGTTCACCTCGCCTCGGATATGGCAGACATGAGGCAAGAGTTCCGAACGGACATCCGTCGTCTCGATGATCGCTTCTTCCAGCTGATGCTCGTGCAGCTGGGAACCCTGGCGACGGCGCTCGCGTCGCTTCTTGCCGCTCTTCTTTCCTAGAGCTCTTCCGGCGGAGCCATCCTGTAGAAGAACGGGCCCAGGCCGCCCTGGTTGATCCCGAAGAAGAGCTTGACCGCCTCCTCCTGCGCTCGCGCATTCTCGAGACCGCCTGCGTAGATCGGTTCATAGCCGGCGTCGCGATTCAGCTGCTCGACGATCTCGCGCGCCTCCTCGTCTCCCGACCAGATGTTGCTCGGCCTGGACCCGGTGTGAAGGAGTTGGTCGTACACCCGCGCGAAATTGAGGTTGAACGACTTCGCCGTCGGGCCGTTCGTCTTCGACTTCACGAACTCGGCATTCGACTGGAAGCCGGACGGTGGCTCGGCGCCGACAAGGTTCGTCGCGTCGATCACCGTCTTTCCCTCGAGTCCCTCGACCTTGTCCAGCGCGTCGGCGATCGCCCCGCCCGGCACCGCGACGAGCACAGCCTCCGCCTCCGAGACGTCGCCGCCCTCCTTCCCGATTCTCGTCACGTCGTGGCCGGCTTTCTCCCACAGATCCGCCAGCCCGCCGCCGACGTTTCCCTTACCCACCGTTGCGATCTTCATCTCGCTCCTTTCGTTGGTGACGCTGTCGGGGAGCTATTCCCTGCGGACTAAGCTTCCTCACGCCATGGCGCGCGAGTACCCCACCGCACTCGAGCTCGTCGGCGACACGCCGATCGTCCGCCTCGACTCGATCGGACGCAGCGTCGAGCCGTGTCTGCTGGCCAAGCTCGAGTATCTGAATCCCGGCGGCTCCGTCAAGGACCGGATCGGTCTGGCAATGATCGAGAAGGCGGAGCAGGAGGGAAAGCTCAAACCCGGTGGCACCATCGTCGAGCCGACCTCCGGCAACACCGGGGTCGGCCTCGCCATCGCCGCGGCGCACAAGGGGTACCGCTGCATCTTCGTGATGCCCGACAAGATGAGCCAGGAGAAGATCTCGATGCTCCGCGCGTATGGCGCCGAGGTCGTCATCTGCCCTACCGCGGTCGAGCCGGACTCGCCCGAGTCCTACTACTCCGTCTCCGACCGGCTGGCGGAGGAGATCCCCGGCGGGTTCAAACCCGACCAGTACTCCAACATGTCGAATCCCGAGGCGCATTTCCGCGTCACGGGTCCGGAGATCTGGGATCAGACGGACGGTGAGATCAACGCGATCGTCATCTCCGTCGGGACCGGCGGCAC
>Ga0137374_10004994_pt1 | contig 15762 bp, 12 predicted proteins | sample SagtaG_20_FD_104811 | JGI IMG/M metagenome (GOLD analysis project Ga0137374, IMG submission 104811) | Vadose zone soil microbial communities from Sagehorn Ranch, Mendocino, California, USA - Sage1_R_100_16 metaG | ecosystem: Environmental > Terrestrial > Soil > Vadose zone | place: USA...
AAACGCGCTATCCGGCGCGCCTTCACCCCGCGGAAACGCTCACGCACGAGCCCGCGTCACTTGCTTGGTCGCCACCAGCGGCGGAGCCCCTGGTTTCGGCGGTGGTGAGAAATGCGGGCTAGCCGCAATGCCGTTCACCTACGGCCCTTGCCTGTGGGCGGCTTGCGATTGTAGGACTCATCTTGAGCTTCACGGCGCGTGGGTAGGCGCGCTCAGCGCGCCGAAGTGGCAGGATGAGAAGCTTGAGGCAGCGGCGCAGATAGAGGAGTCCTTCGGGCATTCGGCCGGGTGCGAGAGGCAGCGTGGACCACGCCAGCCATGCATTTCGGATCGACGCGAGCGCGTTGACGAAGCTGACCCGGTTTGGCTCTACCCCGGCTTCGTCGGCGGCGCGTTCCATCTCGAGTCGGACAAGGTTGTAGGCGAGGGCGATGCCCCAGAGGTCCTGGCGCACGCCTGCCGGGGTTCGGCTGCGAATCGCCTCTTGGCGGTCCAGCATGTGCGTCTTGATTTCGTCGTAGCTGAGCAGCACGCCCTACATCGCGGCCGACCCCTTCGACCGCCGCGCCAGGCTCGGGCTGGAAGACCCGATGCTCCGCCGTGCCGTCCTCAAGCGCGTGGTGGATACGCTTGACGATGTCGCCGCGCTCTCCGAGATCCTTCAGCGTCTGCTGCGAGCCGTTCTCGAAGCGCCAGGATGTCGGAGCAACGCGCTCGACCAGTTGCATCTTCTCGAGAACGTCGAGGCGTCCCTGCGAGCGCGAGATCTTGTGGGCGTCGGCCGCGCTCGCGATATCGGCCATGCGAATCGTCCCGCCGGTCGAGGCCAGCGCGGCCAATCGTCGATCGATCGCCGTCAGCCGCTCCTGTGCCACCTCCAGATCGAGCTGCCGCCGCATGTCGAGCTCGGTGCGCGGTCCAGGCTCTTCGTCGCCATCTCCTGCGCGGAAGATCACCTTCCGGTTCGCGAAGTCGACGTCGCCCCACTCGACCGTGATCTGCTCGCCGGCGCGCGCCCCGGTGTGGAGGGAACCGGTGCGCTGGTAGTGTGCAGGCGGGTATATCCTGGCCCTCCGCACGACTCTCCATTTTTGGCGACGGCTCGACGACCGGGACCGTCGGCCTGCAGGGTTTCGCAGGCAACTCGTGCGCTGGCGCGCACTACTTTGCTTGTCGAGCGTTGGCTGCAATACGCAAGCGGTCACCCTTGTATCCGCGCTCCGCGCTCGATAACGTCACGCTCGTCGCTCGCGGATACCGATCTTGTTCAGGGTCGAAGGGAGGGGTCAATGAGCCGACATCGATTGCGGGAGCGCCCCACGCTGGCGCTACGGTCAGGAGTTCTTGTGGCCACGTGCCTCGGTTGCACGGGCTACGTCATCGACCCCCGGCCGAAGATAACGCCAGGCACGACGACCTCGACCGTCCTTTGCCACGGCATGCGCGATGAGTGCGTGGCGGAGTTCTTCGACGCTGCGACGAACCAGTACAGGTGCCAGACCTACCAATCGACCGCGTTCGATGCCCATGCCTGTTACGACGGGCGCGGGCAGGTATTCCCTGCCGTCGGGGAGCAGGCATGCTTCACGAAATACTGCACCCCGCTGTCGAACTACAACAACAACTGCCAGGTCACGTCCGTGGATGCGGCCCCGCAGTTTCCGCCACAGGCCTGCGCTCGTCTCGGCGGCCCCGATCCCGCGACGACGCCCGACTCGGTCAGCTGCGAGATACGCGGGCGGCAATGCGTCCCGGCCATCGATCCCACGAGCGGCCAGTCCGTGTGCAACCCGCTGACCGCAGTGATCGAGCCGATCAACAACGTCTGTTTCAACCCGGTGACCACCTCCGCTTTGGACGCGTGCGAAGGCGCCGACCAGTTCCTGCTCGCGGGGGCGAAGGTCCTCTTCACGGCAGTCGTGCCCAACGGCTGCGTACCGTCGCCGAGCCCGCTTCCCAGCGACCTCAGGTATTCGATGACGGCCGGTCCCGTCGCCCAGGCGTCCTTTTTGGGGCAGAGCCTCGCGCTCAACCAACGCGGCGGGTTCGCGCGCGTCCGCCAGACCTGCGACGAGATCTGCGAAGTCACCAGCCTGGCGTCGTTGCGTATCCTCGGCGAGAACTTCGTCGCGAACGGCGTCACGGTGAGGAATCCCGAGATCCGCTTGACCAAGCCCGCGACGATCCTGGGCGACGTCATCGAGGAGGGCGACCTGGAGCTGCAGATCCTCGCGACCGTCGGATCCAGCGAGGCGCCGGCGACCTTCTCGTTCAAGAACCAAGGCGCCGTCTCCGTGAACGCGACGGCGACGTCGTTCAACCTGCAGGGGTCAGTGTCGCTGGTGACGAAGGGCCCGATCGGCCAGCCAATGCCCGTCTCGTTCTCCCTGTCCTCGTCGGGAACGGCCGCGCCCGCGCTGGACTGCGACGCCATCACCCCGAAGCAGCGCCGATTCGGTTTCGAGGACGCGGGCCTCTGGAGCTCGACCCAGGCCGGCCTTTCGACGATCGTGAGCCCGCGGACGGAGGGCTGCTTCGCGATGGGCGTGACGGGATCCGGCTACATGACGATCGAGGGAAGGCCCTTCCCGTCGACCGACGCGGGGAACGTGTCCGAGCTGAGGGTCGACCTTTTCATTCCGACCAACCAGCCGAATCCGTACTGGCTGGGGGCCCTTCAGTCGTATCTGGAATGCCCGTCCGCCAACGTGTTCAACGGGTACATCGGGCAGGTCGAGTTGACCGGACGCCCCGTCGGGCAGTTCTCCACGCTCACGTACAGCCTGCCGCAGGGCGTCCGCAACACTCTCGCGGGGAGTTGGAACGACTGCTCGGTGAAGCTGGCGCTGAACGTGAACCAGACGGGCCAGATGTGGGCCCTCGACAACCTGCGTTTCACGAACTGAAGGGCGGCGCGAACGGCTTACATGAAGCGGTTGGCGGCGCCAGGGGCGCTCCTGGTATTCGTGGCCGGATGCGGCGGAGGCGGTCCGCATCCGGCCACGGTGCTTACGTCCCCCCACTTCACGCTCTACGCGTACGGGGACGCGCCGGCGAGCGAGGCCACGCTCGATTGGCTTGAAGGCGACTATCGCGACGCGCGAGCATTCCTGAAGTTCCCCGAGACGCATATCGGTTACCATCTCTTCCCGACCGCGGCGGCTTCCGGCGAGGCCTGCTACCCGGGCAGCTCCGATCCCATCACCGCGTGCGCCCGCGGCCCGGGCAACCCTAGCGTCTACACCAACCTCCCGATCGACCATCACGAGCTGCTGCACGCCTACATGTTCGGCATCGGCGTGCCGCCGCCCATCCTGCGCGAGGGCATCGCGCAAGGCGTTTCCTGCTCGCCCGCGGGCCCCTCCGTGATGCCGCCGCTGCCGGATTGGCGCACGACGGCCACCCTGTCGGCAACCGAGCAGCCTGACGTGTACGCCGCCGGCCTCGCGCTCTTCGTCTACCTGACGAGGACGCACGGCATCGATCGCTTTGTCGAGTATTACGGCTCCGCGCGCGACACGCGGAGCGCGGACGTCTTCCGGCAGGAGTTCGAGGCGTTTTGGGATATCTCCCTCGATACGGCGTGGCAGGAGATGCAGGCGCCTGCGCGCCCGGGCGGCGCAATCTTCGCGGTCTGCCCGTGCACGCAGCCGCCCGTCCCGCTTGACGGTGCCCCGATCGATCCTGCGACGATCGACACTTCTGCGCTGCCTCTGCCCGATGGCGATCGCGGCCCTTACATGTTCGTCAGCGCGGTCACGTCCGGCACGCTCCGCCTGACCAAGTGCGCCCACGATTTCCCGCCCTATCAGATGGCACAGGTTCCCGACAAACCGGACGCGATTACCCTGGCCCGCTTGCTGCCGGAGCCGTACTACATCGACCTCGGCCCCGGCGCTTCCCTGGCCGCCAAACGGGGCGACTTCGTGGCCCCGACCTGCGACGGCGCTGTCCCGGTCACGGTTCCGCCCGGATATCGCGGCACGGCCGACGTGGTCATCGTCCGCGCCCAGGACGATCCGCTCGAAAGCGAGTGGTACGCGCGGTTCGCGCCGGCGGACGCGCGTCGCATCCGCGTGAAGGCGCCGGCGCTGTCGACGATCGCTCTTGACGTCTGCTCCTCATGCGACGCGAACGGGTCCGGCTGCATGCCGCTCGCGAGCGGTGAACCCGACCTCACGCTGAATGTGCCCGGGCCCGAGTTCGTGGTGCACCTGCGGTACGGGGGCCAGCTCCCGGGCGTGGTCGCTCCGGCCACGGTCATCTTTCTCGATCCGTGAGCGGCGACTATAGTCCTCGGCTAGCCGAGGACTCGCCAGCCTGGTGAAGGCCGCTAGGTCTTCAGCGAGGCGACGGCGAAGGTCAGCCGGGAGACCGAGCGCGATGCCGTGCGGCGCTTGATCACGCCCTTCGACGCGGCCTTGTCGATCGCGCGAATCGCCTCGGGGAGGAGCGCTGTCGCTTCCTTCGCCTTCTTGTGCTCGAGTGCCGCGCGCAGCTTCTTCACCACCGTGCGCATCGCGGTCTTCTGGGCCACGTTGCGCGCCGTGCGCGTGATGCGCTGCCGGTTTGCCTTCTCTGATGAGGGTAAATTCGCCATGTGACTACAGGGCGCGCATCATGGTGAGCAGCCCGGGCCTTGTCAAGCCCGCGCGTCGTCGGCCAGCTTTTCGACCAGGCGGCCGAGGACGAGCTCGTGCTCGAGGCGGGCGGTCTTGAGGCCGAGATCGGCCTGGTAGAGGCGCTCGAAGCCGCGCTCGAGCGCCTCCCGCGACATCCGCTTGGCCGGGACCAAGATGTCGTCCAGGAAGTAGGGGTTGATGCCGACCGCCGAGGCGATGTCGGCGCGCGAGGCGCGGGCGGCCAGCAGCTCCTTGGCGCGCCAGATCTGGCGCAGCTGGCGGGCGATCATGAACTGGATGCGTAGCGCGGGCTCGCGGTTGCGCAGCATGTTGGCGAGCAGGGCCAGCGCGCGCGGCGCGTCGCCGGAGCCGATCGCCTTGCCGAGCTCGAAGATGCCGTGCTCGCGGGTCTCGGCGACCAGCGCGTCGACGTCCTCGACGCCGATCGGGCGGCCGCCGCCGACGTAGAGCGCGAGCTGGTCGAGCGTGTGCGCGAGGCGGCCGAGCTCGGCGCCGACCGCGGCGGCCAGCGCCTGCGCGGCGTCGGGCGCGATGTCGATCTTGCGCGCGCGCGCCTCGGCGCGGATCCAGCCGGGTAGGGCGTTTTCGCGCGGTGGCGCGAACACGTGCAGCGCACCCTTCTTGCGCAGCGCCGAGAACGCCTTGAGGCGGACGTCCACCTTGTCGGCGAGCAACACGAGGCAGGTCGACGGATTGGGATCTTCGACGTAGGCGACCATCGGCTCGAGGTCGGCTGCGCGCAGCTCGTCGATCCCCCTGCCCACAACCAGCCGGCGGCGCGCCATCATCGGCATCGTCTGCGCGGTGGCGATCGCGGTCGCGAGGCCCTTCTCCTTCAGATCGAAGACGTCGTGGTTGAACGCGGCGGCGGCGCCCGCTTCGGTGAGCACGGCGGACCGGATCGCGGCGAGCGCGGCGTCGCGCAGGTAACGCTCGCCGGTCAGGCAGTAGATCGGATCGATCTTGCCGCGGGCGACCGCGGCGGCGATGTCCGGATTCTCGGGCGCCTGGGCCACGTGGAGGTTGTACTACACTGCCGCGCGGTGAGCATGACGGCATCTACGTCGGAACCCTGGGAGGGTTCCGAACCTCCCGCGGCGAGCTCGCGCTCCCTCACGGCATCTACGTCGGAACCCTGGGAGGGTTCCGAACCTCCCGCGAAGAGCTCGCGCGAGCGGAGCTCGCGCTCCCTCACGGCATCTACGTCGGAACCCTGGGAGGGTTCCGAACCTCCCGCGAAGAGCTCGCGCGAGCGGAGCTCGCGCTCCCTCACGCGGATCGCGCCCGCGCTCTTGCGGTGGTACGACGCCGTGAAGCGCGATCTGCCGTGGCGGCGGCGGCCGAGCGCGTACAAGACGCTGGTGTCGGAGCTGATGCTGCAGCAGACCGGGGTCGCGACGGTGGTGCCGTACTTCGAGCGGTTCATGGCGCGGTTCCCGACCGTGCGCGCGCTGGCGGCGGCGAACGACGACGCGGTCACGGCGCTCTGGTCGGGGCTCGGGTATTACGCGCGGGCGCGCAATCTGCGGCGCGCTGCGGAGGTCATCGTCCGCGAGCATGGCGGCCGCGTGCCGGGGACGGAGGCAGGGCTGCGCCAGCTGCCGGGCGTCGGGCCGTACACGGCGGCGGCGGTGGCGGCGATCGGATTCGGGGCGCGCGCGTTCGCCCTCGACGGAAACGCGGCGCGGGTGATGGCGCGGCTGGCGGGCGAGCGGCGGCCGATCGCCGCGCCCGCGACGCGGGCGGCGCTACACGCACGCGGGCTGGCGGAAGTTCCGGCGGCGCGCGCGGGCGACTTCGCGCAGGCGGTGATGGAGCTCGGAGCGACGGTGTGCACGCCGCGCAGCCCGCGTTGCGGGGCGTGCCCGGTCGCTGCGGGCTGCCGCGCGCGCGCCGAGCGCATGACCGGCGTGTTGCCGGTGAAGACGCCGAAGCCGGCGCGCGCGAAGGTTCGGGTGGTTTCGGCGTGCGTGACCGACGGGCAGCGGCTCCTGCTGGTGCGGCGCGCGCCAGGGCTTCTCGGCGGCACGTGGGCGCTGCACGAGACGCCGGCGCCGGCGGCGGCGCGCATGCAGGACGCTGCGCGCGCGATCGCCGAACGGGCGGGGCTCCGGGTGGACGCGATCGGCTACTGCGGCAGCGTGCAACACGTGTTCACGCACCGCGATCTCACGGCGGACGTGTTTCGCGTGGATGTCGCGGGGCGAAGCAAGACGGCTCGAGCGGATTCGCCAGGGCGCTGGGTTGCGCCGTCGGACCTGCGTGCGCTCGGGGTCTCGAGCTTCGCTCGCAAGACCGTGGCCCTGGGGCTCGGACTAAAATACGACATCGGCCGGTTCCAGGCGTAGTAAGGAAGAATGATGCGCGTGGCGCTGTATTTCGCCGTCCTGTTTGCCGCTTGTGCGGCCGGGCAAACGACGCCGACGCTGCCCGGGACGTACGGCCAGGGCGAGCCGCTGCCGCCGCCGGTGGCGCCGGAGCCGGGCGCCGCGCCGGAGCCGACGCCCGCGCCGCCCGCGCCGGGCGTGTCCGACCCGGGAGCCGAGGCGGACTTTCGCGATGCCAAGGCACGGTTCGACGCGGGCGAGAACGACAAGGCGCGCGCCGCGCTGGAGGCGTTCGCGACCCAGCACCCGCAGCACGCGTTTCGGCCGTCCGTCGATCTGATGTTGGCGCGCCTCGCGTTGCTGCGCTCGGACGCGGCCGCAGCGAGGAAGCTGCTGGAGCCGCTGGCGTCGGCGCCGCCTGACGTGGGAAGCGCATCCAGCGCGCGGTACTACCTCGGCCTCGCCGAGGTTCGGCTGAAGAACTTCGCGCGCGGGCGTGAGCTGTTGCTGCCGTTTCTGCCGCCGGCGGGCTCGACCGCGACCAGCGCCGAGGCGCTGGTGGAGCTGCGGGGCGCGTTGGCGGAGGCGACGGCGGGGGTGGGCGAGCTGCCGGTCGCGATCGAGCTTCTCGACGGGTACGCGCGCGGCGGGCGCGTGCACGAGAAGGCGTGGGCGCGTGCGCGCGCGGCGGAGCTGGCGGCGGAGGTGTCACCGGACGCGGCGGCGCGCGCCTTTCGTGCCGCCCCCGAGCGCGGGTTGTCGCGTGCGGTGCTGGGCGCGAAGGCGTCGGCGTATGTGCGCGCGCAGGGCGATACGAGCGGTGCCGGCGACATCGACGCCGAGACGGCGACGGCGCGGCGCGCGGTCGGGTTCGACGAGCCGTCGGGCGGGTCGGCCGGGGGCGCGGGTGAGCCGGGGCGGGTCGGGCTGGCGCTGGCGCTGAGCGGCAAGTTCCAGCCCGTGGGCGAAGCAGCGATGCGCGCGGCGGTGCTCGCCACCGGCGCGCTCGGCAGCGGCGCGGGCAGCGCGGGACTGTACCTGCGCGACACGGGCGCGGAGCCGGAGCGATCGGGGAACGCGGTGTCGGCGCTCGTGCGCGATGAGGACGTCATCGGGATCGTCGCCGCGGGCGACAAACGCGGCGCCGCGCCGCTGCTCGTCGCGGCGACCGAGAACGGCGTGCCGGCGCTGGCGCTGGATGACATCGCGCCCGGCGCCTCGACGACGGCGTTCGCGCTGGTGCACGCGCCCGAGGCGCGGGTGTCCGCGCTGGTGCGCGCGGCGCTCACGCGCGGGGCGCGCGAGTTTGGCGTCATCGGTCCCGACAGCGCGACCGGCAAGCGGTTGCGCGAGGCGTTGCGGCGCGAGGTGACGGTGGGTGGGGGGAAGGTCGTCGCCGAGGCGAGCTATCCCGCGGGCGCGACCTCGTTCGGAGCGGCGATCGCGCCGTTCAAGAAGACGCCGCCGCAGGCGATCTTCGTGGCCGACGGCGCGGATCGGCTGGAGCTCATCGCGCCCGCGCTCGCGGCTGCGGACCTGTGGTCGGCGCCGTGGGGCGCGCCGCGGCCGGCGTCGCCGGCGCCCGGCAAGCCGCGGCCGCGCAACGTGCTCCTGTTGTCGACGGCGAGCGATCTGTCGCCTCACCTGGTGCAGGCGGCGGGGCGCTACGTGCAGGGCGCGATGCTCAGCCCCGGGTTCTACGCCGACGCGGGCGACGCGCGGGTGCGCGCCTTCCTGGACGCGTACCGGGCAGCCTATGGCGGAGAGCCACACGCGGCCGAGGCCTACGCGTTCGACGGCGTCAACGTGCTGCGCACGGTAACCGCCGCGGGCGCGCGCACGCGCGCCGACGCGGTCAAGGCGATCGCGACCGGCGCGTTCGAGGGGCTGACGGGAACGGTGCGGTTCTCGCCCGACCACGCCCGCGCCGACGCGCCACGGATCTACGTCGTCGACGGCGACGTCATCAAGGCTTCGCGCGCGACGCCTTAAGGCCCGTCGCCTTGGCGCGCGTCTTGGCGCGCGTCGTCTTGGCGCGCGGACTCTTGGTGCGCGGACCCCTCTCCCTAACCCTCTCCCCGCTTGCGCGGGGCGAGGGGACCGGATGGGCGGCGAGCTTGTCGGCACTCGCGCGGGGCGGACTTTTTCCGGCTCCCTCTCCCCGCCTTGGCGGGGAGAGGGTTGAGGAGAGGGGCACCCGCAGCCAGCCGGCGCGCGCGTCGTAGCGGGAATCGGCGGGGCGTGACCGCATGGCGGCGGCGCCCAGGCGGGCGGCTTCTCGTTGGAAGGCGGCGCCGTTGCCCGCGACGTGGTCGAGGTAGCGGATGGGGCCACCGGGCGTCGTGCGTTTGACGAGCGCCTCGAGCACAGCCTTTCGCCGCGCGAGCGGAACCGCGCGCAGGTCCTGGCCGTCGAAGTAGGGCAAGTCGAAGACGAAGTAGCCGGCGCTCGCGCTGGCCGCCGAGCTCGCGTCGTTCGCCGATGCCGGCACGACGATGCCGTCGACGATCACACTCTTCGACGGAAGCAAGCGTGCGGCGTTGGCGAGCGACGCGTGCTTCTCCGCCGCCGCCGCCCTGAGGCGCCGGCCCTCGCCCGACAGCAGGGTGACGTCGTCGCCGTCGATCTCGATGACCAGCCGCTCGCCGCCCGGGTCGAGCTCGTGCAGCCAGCCTTCGCCCTCGGGGGCGTTGGCGCGATCGCCGAGCTCGGGAGGCTGGAGCTTCGCCGGCATCTTCGCCTGCTTGCCGCCCTCGATCGCCTCGACGTGGAGCTCGGTGCCCTTCGAATGCCACACGCGCGAGCGCTGCGCCGCGATCTCGTCCATCGTTCTTCCGGTGGCGACGCTGTCGGGCAAAAGCTCGGTGATCTCCGCCGCCGCACCCTCGCGCACCTCGCTGTCGCGCTCCTTGACAAGCAGCCAGGCGCGCTCGTCTGGGTTGCGGCGATTGCCGATTTTTACCAAGGCAAATCCGCCGTGTAGCTTGTTGCCCTTCAAGTGAAACTTTAGGTTACCTTTGGCGTAGCCCGCGCGTGGATCGCCCACCGGCTCCCAGCTGCCGCGGTCCCACAGCAGCACGGTGCCGCCGCCATATTGGCCTTTGGGGATGATGCCCTCGAAGTCGGCGTACGCGAGCGGGTGATCCTCGACGTGCATGGCGAGGCGTTTGACCTTGGGGTCGAGGTTCGGGCCCTTGGGGACGGACCAGCTCAGCAGCACGCCGTCGAGCTCGAGGCGGAAGTCGTAGTGCAACCGCGTCGCCGCGTGCTTCTGGATCACGAACCCGAGTCCGCCGTCCGCGCGGGCGGGCGCCGGCACGTCACCGGCGGGCTCGCTGGTGATGCCGAAGTTGCGCTTGCGGTTGTACTCGTTGAGGCCCACGCGCGTATGTTATGAGCCTAGACCCATGCGGATGTCACAGACCTTGGTGCCCACCCTGAAAGAGGCCCCGGCCGAGGCGGAGGTTCCTTCTCACATTCTCTTGGTGCGCGGCGGCTACATACGCAAGGTGGCGGCCGGCATCTATTCGTTTTTGCCGCTCGGCTGGCGGGTCGTGAAGAAGGTCGAGGCCATCATCCGCCAGGAGATGGATCGTGCGGGCTCCTCCGAGGTCTTTCTTCCCGCGGTCATCCCGGCCGAGCTCTGGCAGGAGTCGGGGCGCTGGGACGTGTACGGCGACCAGCTGTTGCGGTTCAAGGACCGCAAGGACGGCGACTTCGTCATCGGCCCGACCCACGAAGAGGTGATCTCGGCGCTGGTGCGCGGCGACGTCCGCAGCTGGCGACAGCTGCCCCTCAACCTCTATCAGATCCAGACCAAGTTCCGCGACGAGCTGCGGCCACGCGCGGGGCTGATGCGCGGGCGCGAGTTCATCATGAAGGACGCGTACTCGTTCCACGTCGACCAGAAGGACGCCGAGCGCGAGTACCAGAAGATGTACGAGACCTACGAGCGCATCTTCACGCGCTGTGGGCTCGCGTTCCGCGCGGTCGAGGCCGACACCGGCAACATCGGCGGCTCGCTGTCACACGAGTTCCAGGTGCTGACCGAGACCGGCGAGGACGCGCTGGTGGCGTGCGACAACTGCAACTACGCCGCCAACGTCGAGCAGGCGGTCGCGCGCGCGCCCGCGGGCCCGGCCCCCGCGCCCGAGTGGCCGGCGAAGCCGGTGTCGACGCCCGGCGCCCACACGATCGCGGACGTGTCGGCGTTCCTGGGCGTGCCGCCCGAGAAGCTCTGCAAGACGCTCATCTATCTGGCCGACGGCAAGCCGGTCGCGGTGCTGGTGCGTGGCGATCGCGACGTCAACGAGGTCAAGCTCAAGCGCGCGCTGGGCGCGGCGAATCTACTGCTGGCGACCGACGCCGCGGTCAAGGAGGTCACCGGCGCGCCGGTCGGGTTCGCGGGACCGGTCGGCCTCGGCGTGCCGATCTACGCCGACCTCGAGGTGATGGCGATGGGCGACTTCGTGACCGGCGCCAACGAGGGCGACACGCACCTCCTGGGCGTGAACGCGGGACGCGACTTCACGCCGGCCGCGATCGACGACTACCGATCGGTGGCGGCCGGCGACGGGTGCGCCCGCTGCGACAAGGGCACGCTGCGCGCCTACCGCGGCATCGAGGTCGGGCAGGTGTTCTTTCTCGGTACCAAGTATTCGAAGCCGATGGGGGTCACGTTCCTGGACGTCGACGGCCACGAGAAACCGGCCGAGATGGGTTGCTACGGCATCGGCGTGACCCGCATCGTCGCCGCCGCGATCGAGCAGAACCACGACAAGGACGGTATCGTGTGGCCGCTGCCGCTGGCGCCGTTCGAGGTCGCCGTGCTCGAGCTGCAGCAGGACGACGACAAGGTGATCGCCACCGCCAAGCAGATCTACGAGGAGCTGACCGCGGCGGGCGTCGACGTGCTGTACGACGACCGTGACGAGCGCGCGGGGGTGAAGTTCAAGGACGCCGACCTCATCGGCTGCCCATTCCGCATCGCGGTGGGCAAGAAGGGCCTCGCCGACGGTGTCGTCGAGGTCAAACGGCGAAACAAGGCCGAGGTGCGCAAGCTGCCGATCGCCGAAGCGGCCGCGCGCGTCGCGGCCGAAGTGCAAGCGGAGCGAACATGACGCCGGAGCAGACATGACGACGACGGACATGACGAAAGAGCGTACATGACGACCCCAGCACATCAGATCCCAGCCCGCGACCGCGTGATCGTCGCGCTCGACGTTCCCGACAAGACGAGCTTGGCCACGCTGCTCGACAAGCTGGACGGCAGACCTTCGTTCTACAAGGTGGGCCTCGAGCTGTTCGTCGCCGAGGGCGAGCGCGCGATCGAGCTCGTGCGCTCGCGCGGCGGGCGCGTGTTCCTGGATCTCAAGCTGCACGACATCCCGGAGACGGTCGCACGCGCGGTCAGCTCGGCGGCGCGCATCGAGGCCGAGCTTCTGACCGTGCATACATCCGGGGGCTACGAGATGTTGTCGCGCGCGGCCGAGGCCGCCGCGGGCCGGGTCAAGCTGCTGGGGGTGACGGTGCTGACCAGCCTGGCGGAGGACGACCTGCGCGCCGAGGGCATCGAGCAGAGCATCCCCGAGATGGTGCGGGCGCGCGCGCGCATCGCCGCCCGCGCCGGCATTGCCGGGCTGGTGTGCTCGTCGCACGAGATCGGCGCGGCGCGGGGCGCGGCGCCCGGGCTATTGATCGTCGTTCCGGGCATTCGGCCCGCCGCCGGCGAGGGCGCCGCCAAAGCCGACCAGAAGCGGGTCGCGACCGCGGCGCAGGCGATCGGCAACGGCGCCGACTATCTGGTCGTCGGGCGCCCGGTTCGCGACGCCGCCGATCCGGCGGCCGCGTTCGAGGGCCTCGTGCGCGAGGTCGAAGCGGCGGTTTGAACCGCCCAGGCCCAGGCGCCGGCGAACGCAGCGGCCGCGAAGCCCGCGACGACGACGGCCGCGACGACGACGACGAAGGCCGCGGCGACGAAGGCCGCGGCGACGGCGGCAGCCGCGGCGGCGACGGCCGCGTCGTCTACGGCGCCCGCCCGGTCGAGGAGCTCGTTCGCGCGCGCCCGCGCGAGGTGAGCGTGGTCTACGTCGCGGAGGGCACCCGCTCGCCCGAAATCGATCGTGTGCTTCAGCTCGCCCGCGAGCGCGCGATCGCGGTCGAGGTCCGCCCGCGGCGGATGGTGGCGGAGCTCGCGGGGGAGGGTGTCCATCAGGGGCTGGTCGCGGTGACCGGGCGGTTTCGCTACGCGACGCTCGACGAGCTGTACGCGGCCGCCGCGCGCGCCGGTCGGCCGCCGCTGTTCGTGGTGCTCGACGGCATCACGGATCCGCACAACCTGGGCGCCATCGCGCGTAGCGCCGAGGTGCTGGGTGGGCACGGTCTCATCGTGCCCGCGCGCGGTTCGGCGTCGATTGGCCCGGGCGCGGTCAAGGCGTCGGCGGGCGCGACCGAGCGGCTGCCGATCGCCGAGGTCGGCAACCTGCTCAAGGCCATCGACGCCCTCCGGATCCGGGGCGTCCGCGTGCTCGGGGCCGGAGCCGGGGAGGGCGAGCGCATCGACCAGGTCGACCTTTCGGGGCCGCTGGCGCTGGTCGTCGGCGCCGAGGGCCGCGGGATGCGCGAGGCGGTCGCCCGGCGCTGCGACGGGCTGTTTCACATCCCGCAGCGCGGGCAGGTCGCGTCGTTGAACGCGTCGGTCGCGGCGGCGATCGCGCTCTACGAGGCGGCGCGCCAGCGCGGGTGGTGACAGCCGGCGCGCCAGCGCGGGTGTGAAGGACGCCCGCGGTCCGGGCGCGCATGGGAGATCTGGGCTACGCTCACCCGGCATGTTCACCGTGTACCGCGATGTCGCGAGGCGCGCGCTCCAGCGCGGGGCGCGGGCCTGGCTGGCGGCGGTCGCGATTCCGATCTACGCCCTCGTTCTCGTGGGGGCGGCCCTGGTCGCGCAGGGCCTGGGATCCATCCTCGGCGGCATCGTGATGCTCATCGCCGCGACGGCGTGCCTCGCCAGCTACCTGTCACTGGTGGCCGACGCGGTCGCGGGGACCAAGCTCAAGTTGGCGGATCTGAAGCGAGTCGGCCCGAGGTTCTGGGACATCTGGAGCGTCTCGTTCGCGCTCTTCATCCTGAGCCTCGGCCTTTCGGTGCTGATGGGGGCGGCGGGGCCGCGCGCGAAGTTCGTGGCCGCGGGCGCCCAGCTGCTCGCGGCGGTGTTTCTCAACGTGATCCCGGAGCTGCTCTACCTCGGGCGCAACCGCTCGTTTGCGTTGCTCAAGGAGTCGTTCGACTTCATTCAGGTGAACGCGTTCGTCTGGCTGTTCCCCAACTTGCTGTTTGCGCTCGTGCTGCTCAAGGCCTCGGGGCTGCTCACGCTGTCACAGCCGGGCCTGATGGTGTCGCGGCTGCCCGGCCTGCTGTCGCCGGGCGGATTCTTCACGACGCTGACCGCGGTGCCGGTTTGGGCGCTTCCACTTTTGATCGTGTTCATTCACTTCGTCATGGTGTTCCGCGGGCTACTGTTCCAGGCGCTGGGAGAGGGCGAGGGCAACGCGCGGTTGCTCGAGTTCAAGCGCAAAATGAACAGCTGACGACGAACAGCCGACGCGAACGACTGACCATGTCCCGGGACGCCCGCCATATCCTGCGGTCGCTGCTGGCCGCGATCGAGGATCCCGCGGGCGCGCCTCCTCCAGTTGGCGGGGACGCTGTCGCGGACGCCGAAGGGTTGCTCGCGGTGGCGCGGCGACACCGCCTGACCCCGATGTTGTCGAGCTCGGGGGTCGCGCTGCCGCCCGCGGTCGCGGCGGCGGCGCGCCACGATCGCGTGACCACGACCGCGCGCAACTTGCTGTTCGCGGGCGCCGCGGCGGAGTGCCTGCGCGCCATCTCGGCGGGCGGAACGCCGGTCGTGGTGCTCAAGGGCCTGGCCTACGAGCGGACGCTATACGCCGAGGCGGGCGTGCGTCCGACGGCGGACGTCGACCTCTTGGTTCCGTCACGCGCCCGGGACGCCGCGTTCCGCGCCCTCGACGAGCTGGGCTACGAGCCGCGGGTATCGGCGCCGAGCTTCGACGAGCCCGACTACCACGAATCGGCCTGGACGCGCGCCGGCATCGAGGTCGACTTGCACCAGGCGTTTGCCCCGCTGGTCCGGGGCGCGATCGACTATGACGAAGTGTGGGCGGCGGTGCAGCCGCTCGAGCTCGCCGGCGTCGCGGCGAACGCCCTCGGGCCCGCCCACGCCGCCGTGTTCCACGCGCTGCACATGGCGATCGACCACTTCGACGTACCGGGGATGTACCTGCTGGACCTCGCCCGGCTACTGCCGACGCGCGAGGCGGCCGCGGCGGCGGAGGCCGTCGCGCGTCGCTGGCGCTGTCACCGCGCGCTCGACACCGCGCTGGCGCTGGCGGCGGCGTTCCTGCCCGGTTGGGGCGGCCAGCACCGGGATCGCCCGACGAGCGCGCGGGCGCACGCCGTCATCGATGACTTCGGCCTCCTCGAGCGGCTGTCGCGCCCGCGCCAGCTGGTTCGCAAGTTGGCGCACTTCGACCGCCCCATCGACGTCACGCGCTACGCCGTCGTGCAGGGCCGGCGCAAACTGCGCGAGCTTGTCGAGTCCCGCCGCGGGCGCTCGGCCCGCGAGCGGCTGGGGCTCGCCACACGTCGCTAGTCTCCCGTATCAGTGAATGATCGACAAAGTGGTGCGAGCATGATCTAAGCGTGGGATGGCACGCACCGGACGACCGAAGATTGGGATCCTGACGCTGAGCCTTGAGGAACGCACAGCC
>Ga0137374_10005004_pt1 | contig 15746 bp, 15 predicted proteins | sample SagtaG_20_FD_104811 | JGI IMG/M metagenome (GOLD analysis project Ga0137374, IMG submission 104811) | Vadose zone soil microbial communities from Sagehorn Ranch, Mendocino, California, USA - Sage1_R_100_16 metaG | ecosystem: Environmental > Terrestrial > Soil > Vadose zone | place: USA...
CGATGGCTTTATGTTACGAGGAAAAGACGGAGTTCAGGCCGAGACTTCATTGTTGGCAACGTGTTTTGATCTCAGACGGATGATGACGATTGTGGGAATCTCCGCGTTGATTGAGAAGCTCACAGCGCCGGCTATCCCAGTGATGGGATAAGATTCGAGGGTAAACTACTGTCCCTAAGGATCCTAAGAGAAAAACCGAACCTTTATAGGGCGACCCCCGATGACCGTTGCCCTCGAAGAAGCTCCGCCGCCCTTTATGACCGAGTCGCAGCGCAATTACGACACAGTCTCGTCGCGGGGGAGGATGAAGGAAGGGGATTGAACGGAGCGTTAGCGTTTGAACGATTTGAACATTTTGAACAACATCCGACGGTTACCCCGTTGCTTTGGCGTACTTGCCGGTGAGCTGCGGCGTGGGAACTTCCAATCCTTTTTCCTGGCGTTGCAACCGCGTCTCCCTCGCCCACGTGCGCTTTAGATCATCGCGGATCTTCACGCGCAGCCGGCCCATCGGCGCGGTTTCGAGCTCCACCAAGTCTCCGTCCTGGAATGGATTCAGGCCACGGTGATTGGTCCCCAACGCGAGCACATCGCCGGGCTCGAGTGGATGGATCGAGCTGACCCATTCTATACAACGCGGGATTTTGTGCGCCATGTCGCTCGTGTTGTAATTCTGCATCAACGTGCCGTTGACCCACAGCCGCACCTGGAGGTTGTGCGGGTCCTTCACCTCGTCGGCCGTCACGAGATACGGGCCCATCGGCGCAAAGGTGTCGCGCGACTTCATCTGATAGAACGTATTGCCCGAAGGCGGCAACCCGCGCGCCGATCCGTCGATAAAGTTAACGTAGCCGAAAACGTATTCCATTGCGTTCGCCGCGGCCACGTTGGCTGCGCGTTTGCCGATCACCAGCGCGAGCTCCGCCTCACCCTCGAAGATCGTGGCGGGCACGTCGGGCAGAATCATTGTGTCATTATCGCCGATAACGCAACCAGGTGACTTGTGGAACGCGTTGATCGGCGCCGGCTCCTTGCGCGTGCCGTCCTCCATGTAGTTTACCGCCATGGCGTCGATGTTGACTGGCTTGGGCAACGGCGGCCGGATTCGAACTTTGTTGATCGGCGTGCCCTTGCCGTCAACGGTCGCTTTCTCCAGCGCGGCGCGGTAATCCGCGAAGCGCTCGATCAGACCGCTGATGAGATTGTGCGGCCCCGTGTGCGGGATCTCGCGCACCGCCTGCGACACGTCCACCACGGTATCGCCCTTCAACATGCCCAGCTTGAAATCATCGAAGAATAAGAGCTTCATTCATCCCTCCTACTAGCGTTAGCACCTTTAAATAATTCACCTGCGCTTTAATGGTCGATAATTGACGATAGAGGATAGAAGATCGCCATCCTCGATCCCCCATTCTCGATCATCGGCCCCTGCACCGTTCGGTATAGGTCAACTGCGACGGCAGGGTCAAGCTCTAGGTCAATGTCCCGTTGCGTTCTAGTAATGCATATCCGCATTGACGCCGCCGGACACCGAGAATGCCTCGCCGGTAATACTTAGGGCCAGCGGCGAACACAGGAACGTCACTACATAGGCAATATCCTCTGCAGTAACTAAATGGCGGATGAGACTACGCTGCCGTAATTCCTCCAGAATAAGCGTCAAGCGTTTTACCCTGACGCTCGGCCTGCGCGCGATAGCGTTCTAAAACTGCTTCGGTGAGCGTCGTACCGGGATAGATCGCATTCACATTGATGCCGAACGGGCCGAGTGTATTCGCCAGGGATTTCGTCAAGGCGACGCAGGAGATATTGCGGGCTGGCGTGCTGACAGCGGTACCGGGGGTGCGTCCGGCGCCGCCGCTTAGATTGATGATTCGGCCCCAACCGGCTTGCTTCATGTACGGCGCAGCCTCGCGCGCGCAGCGGAAGTAGCCGAGGAATTTTTCTTCGAAGTCTTTGACGATCTGCTCGTCGCTAATCACATCCATGTTGTCAGGGATGGTGCCGCCGACGCGTGCGGCGCAATTAGCGAGGATATGAACTCCGCCCAGAGTCCCGGCCGCTCGTCGGACGAATGCCTTAATCGATTCCCCGCTAAGCGTGTCCAAGACCAGTGGAACGATCATGCGGCCTGTTTCTTGAGTGATCTCCGCGGCAGCCTGGCGCAGCATCCCCTCGGTCCTGGCGCCAATCGCAACATCGCAGCCCTCGCGCGCCAATTGTCGCGCTATCGCCTTACCCATGCCACGGCTGCCACCCGTAACGATTGCTTTCTTGCCCTGCAGCTGCAGATCCATGCGTTCTCCTCAGGAGGTCGAAGTTGTTAGGTCCTTCCCCTTTAATTGTTGAACCGAACGATTTCAAAGAAGTTCATAGCGCCGAGATCCTAAGAGCGCCAGGTTACGTGCCTTGTCATTTCGACCGGAGGGAGAAATCTTTCTTAGATCCCTCGCATTTGTTCGGGATGATGGGCCGACGCTCCCCCACTTGGCGTGCTTTGCGCCTTTGCGAGAGCATCGCATTCTTGCTGCACTACCCAAAAGTGTTACTTATCTTTCGCCCGCAGGTCGTTTCAGCGGTTCCAGTCCGGGTCGGAACTTTTTCTCGTCCAAGAACTCGCGCATGCCGCGTGCGCGTGTCTGTTCCGGATCCGCGGCGCGAAGCGCCAAGCTCTTCGCCCCCAAATATTCGTAAGCTTGATCCATGTCCATGCCGCGCACGGCACGGATCGCTTGCTTTGTGTAGGCCAAAACCATCGGGCTCTTCGCCATTAGCTCGCGCGCGACGGCTACCGTTTCCTCGCGCAGTTTCTCCGCCGGAACCGCCAGCGTGGCGATGCCCAACTCTACGGCTTTGCGGCCGTCGATTGTGCGCCCGGTCATCGCATAGAACAAGGCGTTTCGATACGACACCATGTCGCCGAAGACCTTGCTCACGTTGCCGCCGGGAATAATGCCCCAGTTAACTTCCGACAAACCGAAGGTCGCGCTTTCCGCCGCGATCACGATATCGCAAGCCGCGAGAGAGATGAACGCGCCGCCGTAACAATAGCCGTTGACCATGGCGATGCTTGGCTTCCGCGACCAGGTAAGCAACTCCGTTGCCCAGCGCCGATGCGCCGTCATGGCCCGGAAGCGCGCCACAGGGTCCTTATCCGTCTCGCGAAAATACTGTTTCAAATCCATCCCCGCGCTCCAACTGTTGCCCGCGCCGGTGATCACGATGACTTTAGTTTCTTCCTCGGTCTCCAGCTCGTACAAAATCTGCTCCATCTCGACAAGAAGCGTCGGGTTCATCGCGTTGCGCTTCTCCGGTCGATTGAACGTGATCCACGTAATCCCTTCGTCGTCGGTTTCGACGAGCACGCAGGTATATTCTTTCTTTTTAGCCATAGGAGTTCTCCTTTGAAATTTGTCGCAAGATTTTTCGTAGCTCGTTAGAATTTTTCCAACCATGGGCGCAACTCAATGTGAGATGCCCACGCACTACGATTCTGGCGGTGCAGCTGGAGATAAGTGAGAGCGATCGCGTCAGGGTCGAGGCAGCCATCTGGACCGCGCGACGTAAGACGCTCCGGGCGGCGCGTCGGCTCGCAGATGCCACCGTCGATTACGACTTGGGCGACGTGGATATTCTGCGGTTGAAGCTCGCGCGCCATGCTTTGTACTAGTCCGGTCAAACCGAACTTGCCCATGGCGAAGGCCACAGAGTTTGCATATCCTTTGACGCTTGCGGAAGCGCCCGTGAACAATATCGTTCCGTTTCCGGCTTTGATCATTCGCTTGGTGGCTGCCTGTCCGACGAGGAATCCGCCGTAACACGTAACCAGCACCGTTTTGCGCACCTCTTCGGTATCCAATTCGGTGATAGGGCCGCGCACGCGAGCGCTCGCGTTATAGACAACCAAATTGGGTTCGCCGATGTCTTTCGCCACCGAATCGAATAAATTTTCCACATCCTTTGGGCTGCTCGCATCGCACGGATAGGCGCGGCCATCGATCTCTATGACTAAGCCGTCCAGTTTCTTGGCATCGCGCGCGGCCAACGCCACCTTCATACCTTCCTTCTTAAAAAGCCTCGCCAGCGAGGCGCTGAGCCCTGGCCCGGCGCCGACAATCAAAGCAATTTCTTGTTCAGCCATTGGAATCCTCCAACGGCCGGATATCAAGATGCGGACGGGCTGTCAATTATTGAGACACGCAAACGGAATGAATAAAGAAATGGCAGTGGGAGAAGCGAAAACACGATGACATTGATTTCAATGCCGGCTAGGCACCGTGACCTGGCTCGGCTATGAACCCGCCAGTGCTACATCCTGGTATTTAGACTGCAATGCGTACTGACTTCTCCTTTTCGGCTTGGTATTAAAAAATGAGGATCCGAGAAATCGTCGCCGATGTGGCGTGGATAATGTTGATTGGAATTAATTTGTGCTGGAGTTTTCGGACGTCGCCGTAGCGCACGCAATCCAACTGGCTGTTGCGCCGGTTTTTCTTCTCTCAGGTATCGGCGCGATACTAGTGGTCATGACCAATAGGTTGGGAAGAATCATCGACCGTGCTCGGGTCTTGGAGGAAAAGTTGGATGGAGCTTCGGCTATTCTCGCTACACTACGCGCTGATCTCGGGATTCTTTCGCGGCGGGCAAAGCTCATCAGCCGCGCTATTACGCTTTGCACGACGACGGCGCTGCTCGTTTGTACCGTTATCGCGGCCTTATTCCTGAGCGCCTTTTTTCGCTTTGACGCCACAATCTCTGTGGCGCTGCTGTTCGTCGCGGCAATGTCGACTTTCTTTCTGGGCCTGGTGTGGTTTCTGCGCGAAATCTATTTGGCCACGGTAACGCTTCGTATCGGACCTCGTTGAGTCGGCCGTGCAACCGAATAGCCGAATCGTAAAATTTTTTCCCGCAGGGTTAAATCAATGAAAAATTCAATTTTCTCTAGCAGTGCGCTTTTCTCACTGTTTCGCATCTTTTAGTTGACGCTAAAAACGCCGGGCCAAGTGTTTCGAAATTACCAAGAGCCTGGCCCGTGAGGATTATTCACGCGCAGTCTACTTCGCCAGTGGATCGGGTCGCAGCTGGAAGTGCACGGCGAGCGGCTTGGAGCCTTTGCCGTTCTCCATCAGCCACGGCGCGCGGTCGCCGCTCGAGCTCCACAAGCCGCGGCCCTTCCAGCCGGCTTTCGGATCGTCGATGCGCCCGTCGAAGCCTTTCGCGTAAAACCCCAACGGGTAGGGCACGGTCAAAAGGATCATCTTGCCGTCTTTCAACGCAACCAGGCCATGGTGCAAGTTGGCGGTGGACATCGGCACGTCCTCACCTAGGCCGAAGGTGTTATGCTGGTCGACCCAGGAATAGTAGCTCGACTCTGCGCTGTTCTGTCCGATCCCCTGGAATCCGGGCCCCGGATATTGGTGGAACGTCCAACCCTCGGGGCAATGATCGCCGGTCGCCTTCGGTCCGTTAAGCGGACCTTTGCATTTTTTCCGGTCGAAGCTGGCAAGATGGCCGCTCGCCAGCGACGCCCACACGACGCCGTGCTTGTCGATGTCGGCGCCGCGGATGCCGAAGCCCGGCAGCGGTATGTTGTAAATTTCCGCAAGGGCGGTCTCGGAGGGATTTGGCCCCGGCGCGATGCGCACGACCGCGCCTGGAAAAGTTCGAACCGAGCCCCAGACCGAGCCGTCGGCCGGGCTCGGCATGACTGCATAGAAGCCCGCCGAGATGCGCTTGTCTTTCGTCGGATCCATAGGCTGGTTCGGCTCGACGTACGCGTCGCGCTTGCCGTTGCCGTTGGTGTCGAGGATCATCGGTGTCCAGCCCTGCGCTTTGGCTGCGTCGCCGGTCTCGTCGTAGATCTTCATGTCGAGCCAACCGACGACTTGACCGCCGCCGCTGGTCCACAGTCTGTCGTCGGCATCGAACTGCAAATGATGCGTCCCGAAGCAGGTGTCGATGAATGTGTACTTCATGGTCTTTGGATCGAGCATCGTCAGGTGGCGGTTCGCGCGTTCCACCGGGAAGGCCTTGGCGGAAGGATGGTCGGAGCCTTTCTTGCAGAAGGCCGGATTGTTCGGACCGCGGATCGCCGCGGCGAACCACACGCGCCCCTTGCGGTCGAACATGCCGTTGTGGTTGTTCGCCTTGCTCGTCCAGACCTGTTCGTTGCCCCAGTAAGGGGACAGCTGCATGGGCTTTTCTTCCATCGAGACAGGCGTATCGGGATCGCGCACGGGAGTCGGAAAATTCTTAACCGCGTGCGTTTTTGGATCGAGGATCGGAATAATGTCGACGCTCAACTCAGTGGAGCCATAGACCGGCCCGTAGGCATTGACCGTCGGAAAGCGCCGGTCCGACGCGATCAAGTCGTGCAAGTAATGCTTGTCATCGAGCCAATCCCACGTGGTGACGACGATGTTGCGCTCGACGCCTTGCGGGCGCGGCGGCTTCGCATGGGGCAATTCCCCCTTGGCGATGCGGTCCGTCCAGTCGGCTAAATACCGGATAGGTGCTCCGCCGAGCTCTTTGACGGCGGTCGCAAACATAGGTACTCCCCCCTGTCCCGACTGGATGCGGCGAAACCACGCCTCCTCGGAATTTTTGAAAGATGGGAAGGGATGCGGCACGTTCTGCGGAAACGTACGCATGGCGAGCACGCCCTGCGAATGGCAGTTGGCGCAGCCGTTCGATTTCATCAGGTTGAGATATTCATTCTGCGTCAGCTTCGCGGGAATTTTTCCCTTGCCGCCGAACTCGCTCTTGTCCGGAATCTTCATCATCGAATACCAATAGATTGCCGGATAATATTGCGCCGCGGCCGCCTCGTTCGGCGCTGTCACCGCGGTTAGATTTACGATGTTGCCCGGAGTAGCTTTGACCTTAGGCGAATCGACGAGCCCGTAGCCACGCACCCAAATGCTGTAGCTGGCCGTAGGCAAGTCGGGCAACACGTAACGTCCTTGATCGTCAGTGACGACGCTCCTGCTAAACCTGGTAGGCAAGTCGGTGGTTTCCGCGATCACCCAGACGCCGGCCTCCGGTCCCTTAGTGCTCGTCACCACGCCGCCGATGTCGTCGTTGTCGATGCGCACCGCCGCGCCGGTGCTTTGCTCACCAGCCATTTGCATCGCGCACGCCGCGATAATCGCGGTGACGCCGCAGATCGCCATCGCTAAGTGCAACGCTTTTGCCTTACTCATTTCCGCCTCCTTCGTGCGTAATCGAATGAGTTTCGCTGGCTCTAACCGCGTATCTATATACTACCCTTGGTCGCAAGGGGCAAAGTCAACGTGTGGGACGTTTAAATGAATACTGCCGGCAGACAGGGTTGAGTTTCGATTAGGCTACGGCATTGTCAGTTATTTTGCCGTTGATATCAGAGGAATATCGAGGCTGCCGATTTCCGCGATCGGCTGACCGAGACAACTTTGGAGAAGCCCGACGATTTCTCGCAAAAAGTCTTCGTCGTCAAAGTACAAGGAACCTAAATATTCTTGATCGTTCCACTGAATAATAATGATGCAATGCGGAGTTGTCAGGATGCTGGACGGAGACTCCACTCGTATGAGAATGCCCACTTCGCCATGGGGCAGCGGATTGTCCGGGCCGTATGGCCCCTGCCACTCGGGAGGCCAGGTGACGCGGCCCAGACACCTCATGCGCGGGTGCTTTCTTAGCTCCATAACGAAGGCGCATACTATCGTCAAACATTAGCAGGCCGAGCGTCGATCAACTCCGAAAACGAACCATTAAGGCCTGCTCTCGATGACCTTGCGAAGGTTTTTAGGGTTGAGGATGATGCGTCGCCCTTCCCTCAAAATAATCTTCTCGCGGTCGAATTCATTCAGATATTCCGTTACCTGCTGGCGCGAGGCGCCGACGATGTTGGCGAGCGTCTCGTGACTGATGGCCAAGGTAATCAACGTTCCACGCGAGTCGGCCGATCCAAAATGATCAGCCAAATTCGAAAGCTCAAGAGCTATCCGTCTTCGCACGTCAAGACCGATGCCGCGGATGCAGTGGATGTACGATTGTCTGCTCAAATGCAGTGTCGTGGCGAATCCTGAGAAAAAATTTTCGTACGAGGTGCCAAGAACGGTCTCGACAAAAACACGCGGTTTGATGGAGCCTATTGTCGAGGTCTCAAAGGCATCGCACCTGAAAGGGTGGCACGATTCGGGCATGAGCGAGTCGAGGCCGAAAAATTCTCCTGGCGGAAGCAGGCTGACAATTGTCTGTCGCTCATAACTATTGTAGGAGACCTTGGCGACTCCCGAGATGAGGAGGTAAACGAGCCGGGCCTGCTCATCCTGACCGAAAACAATTTCGTCTTTTTTGAAAGTCCTTACGGTCAGATTTCTGGCGAGCTTATCTAATTGAGAGGCCGATAGGCGCGAGAGATTCTTGAGCTGTTTAAGAACTTTCGCATCGACATTAACCATAGGGGTGGTTGGCTCCAGCTTACGTGAACGACTGTCAAACGTTTCTTGCCCGAGCAATGAAGGATCGGACCTCCATGATTGTCATCCGAGCGGTCACTCTTCGTTTCCGTGTAAATCCGCGGGTTCGATCGAAATGACCGACGCATATATCAAAATCGCTTGAAGAGTCTGTCAGATACCTGACATTCCGTTAAAAAGCTTCCATTCCATGGCGACGGACACAGACGTCTGCGATGACCGGAGAGCTAGTTACGATCGGATTCAGACGTAGGTCAAGACTTGGCATCGACACAAAAATTGAGGCGAGAAAGCTGAAGCTCTTCCCCATTCCGCCGGAGCTTGGCGAGCACCATGATCAATTCCAAAAAGAGTTCCGGGGAAATTTTCGGCCACTAGATTTTCGGCCCGCCCGATTCCACCGCCTAGTCGACACCACCTGTTCTCGATCGGCGGGACCGCACACGAAGCGGAACGCGGCGGCGAGACCGCGGACATAACGGACCAGCGAATCATTATTCGCATCTCCCCACGAGCGTCTAAGCGCGCTTACGATGAACTGAAAACTCGGCACGGCATCATTGGAGATCCCACGCAAGCGCACCGTCATACTTGCCTAACTTTTACTAACTCCACGCGGGGAAAAAATTGAGTTTGAGCAAGTTTCACACGTCGGACGCTGGTTTAATCTTATTCAGCCATTCACACCGGATCTTAATATCCCGCTCAATCAGGTTCTCCGCGCATCTGCATTATGGCGACGGCTTCGCCGGTGCGCCTTGCAATGCTTTTTGCATCGCATCCATCTCGGCTCCGAAGGTGCGCCAATCGCCTTTGCTTAGCGCATCGAACGCGCGACGGTAGTGGTTAAGCGCTTCGGCGTTGGCGCCTGAGGGCGGTTGTTCTTTTGTCCCAGCCCCGGGCGGTGGCGTGGACGTCGACGTGATAACGGCTGGCTTGCGTCCTTCCGACGAGACTAGCGCGGCCAGCAAACTGTCGACATCCTGAGCCATGACCACACGATCTCCGGTGGAGGCGATCAGGCGCTTCAGCTCCGGTAACTGGCGGCTTTCGGCGCTTAAGTACAAGGGCTCGACATACAGCAAGGTGTCGTCGATTGGTATCGCCAATAGGTTACCCCGGATGACGCGCGAACCGGCCTGGTTCCAGAGGGAAAGCTGTTGGGAGATCGTCGTATCCTGATCGATGCGGGCCTCGATCTGTGCCGGGCCGTAAATGAGCTTCTCCTTGGAAAAGGCAAACTCGATCACCTTGCCGTAGTTGTCGCCGTCGCAGCGCGCCGCCAACCAGGCGATCATGTTGTCGCGATTGTTGGGCACCATCGGCAGCATCAAAATAAATTCCTCGCGAGGCTCCCCGGGCAATCGCATAATCGTGTAATACGGCTGCATCGTCGTGGCACTTTGCCCTTTGTGGCTCTCCTTCGGAAAGTTCCACAGATCCTCTTTGTTGTAGAACACCTCCGGATCTTTCATGTGATAGGTGCTGTAGACGCCTGCTTGGATAATAAAAAGATCTTCCGGGTAACGGATGTGCTTGCGTAACGACGCCGGCATAGAATCCATCGGCTGAAATAGCGTCGGAAAGATACGCTGATAAGTGAGCACGATCGGATCCTTTGGGTCGGCAATATAAAAAATTGGATTGCCGTCGTAGGCATCGAGCGCAATCTTCACCGAATTGCGTATGTAGTTGATGTTGCCGGGCCGGGTTAGTTGGGAATATGGGAGCGAGTCGCTGATGGTGTAGGCGTCCTGCAGCCAGATCAAGCGCCCGTCGCTCACGACCAGATAAGGATCGCGATCGAGACGGAGAAACGGCGCGATCCGTTGGATGCGGTCCTGAATCAGGCGGCGAAAGAGAATCTTGCTCGTCGAGGTTACGTTGTCGCTGATGAGCAGCTTGAAGTCGCCGAAGGACCAGGCAAATAATGCGCGCCGCCAGAGGCTGCCTAAGGACACGCCGTCGCGGCCTTCATACACGTTGTAGACATTTTCCTGACCCTTGGCGTAATCGAATTCCTTGGTGCCCCCGCCAACGACCACATAGTTGCGGGTCTCCTCGCCGAAGTAGATTTCGGGCCGGTCGATCTTCAGCTCCGGCGGACCCACGGGGGGAATATCCTTGACGAAAAAAACCGGCAATCCTTCCTCATCGAAGCGATTCACCGGGTTCATCGCGATACCGTTACCGTGGGTAAACTTGAAGCGCTGATTGATCCAGGTTTGCGCGTCGGTTGGCAGTTTCGATTGGTTCAACTCTCGGGCGGACAGCAAAACTTGCCGGTAACTGCCATCGATGGTGTAGCGATCGACATCGATGTCATGGAAGTCGTAGTAGAGACGGAGTTCCTGCAATTGCCGGTAGGTATCCGTTAGCGGCCGCGGATCCCACCAGCGAATGTTCTGGATCGTCGCTTGGTTTGCGGCGATCACCTCCGCCGTAAGCTTCCCTTTTGCCGGGAACGGGGCGCTGGTGATGTGATCGAGGCCGAAGCCATACCGAGTGAGCTCGATGTTACGGGCAATGTAACGCGACTCAAGTTTTAACTCGTCGGGCTTAACCCAATAGCTTTGAAACAAACCGGGGACGATCGTATGCACAATCGCCACAGCGAAAACAATGATCACAGCCGCAATCGGCAGGCGGATACCGGCAAGCCCAACATTGTAAGCGCATAGAGCTGCCGCTATCAGTGACGCGCCTGCCAGAGCTATCAACAACGGCAAGCGCAGATGGACGTCGGTGTAGGCGGCGCCGAAGACGATGCCATTATTGCTGGTCAGCAAGTCATAACGCTCGAGAATATAGCCGCCGGCTTTGAGGAGAAAAAAGATCGCCAGCAGCGCGGAAAGGTGCCGGATCGCCGCGCGACTTAGCGTCGGAAATCCGGTCTGCTGGTAATTGATCTCGCCGCGTACCACATAGATGGCGACGACGATGGCCGCGCTCAAAAATATTATTAAGATCCCCCAATCCTTGAGCAGCTCATAGACGGGAAGCGAAAATACATAAAAGCCGAGGTCATTTCCGAACAACGGGTCAGATCTTCCGAAGGGAGCGGCATAGAACCATTTGAGAAAGTCGTCCCAGTTACCAGTCTGGGCAAGACCGATAAACACGCCGAGTACCAAAGCAACCGCGGTGACGATCAGTCGCCATGGGAGTTTGTCGAGTGAAAGCTCGATGATCTCAGGGAGCCCTTGGGCGCCACGACCGACGATTCTAAAGTGAGGCCGTCGATTCGGCGCGGCTGTAGTCGTCTTCACTGCGATGAAACCGTTGAGCAGTAGTATGGCGGATGACAGTCCGGTGGCGACGGCAAACACAGCGACCACAGTGAGCCAGGTGGTGGTGAAGACCGCGCGGAATCCCAGCGCGCTGAACCACAACAGGTCGACGAAAAAGCGGCTGAATACGAAGAACGTCACCAAAATCGCGACGATTGACGCCACAACTGCGAGAGTCCCTTTTTTCATCATTAAATATCTCCCCCCAGACCGGAGTCTAGGTATATACAGAACAATGGACGAAGAGGGAAGGTATTCAGAGAGAGGTGTCGGCGCCGACGGGTCACAACCCCGTGTCTAATTTGCCTAGAGCGCCTAATTTACAGATCTTGGCCCACCACCTGTGGCAATTATCGTATCGCGGTCGAGACTGTGTCGCAATTCGCTTGGAGCTCTTCGACTTCAACATTGAGATGCGCTATCGCTTTTTTTTGATCCGGAAAGTTTTTTGCGACAAGGGTTTCGATCTATCCGTTCCACTCGTAGTTCAAACCGGCGAAGTCGATCTCGTAACTGCCACCTTGTTTTGCCCCGCGCACAAAGGTCGCAGCTTCTTTGAGCTTCGGACAATACATTTCGAAGAGGTTTCCCGCAGGATCGCGAAAGTAAAGGAGGCCTTTGATGCCGTCACGCGTCCAAGGTTCCGAAGTGGTGACGCCGTTCTGACGGAGCCAGGCGACCATCGGCAGAAAATCTTGTGGTTCAATGAAAAACGCGTAATGGGGATATTCACCGCCGCGTTTGGTCGTACTTCCGGGGCGATCCGTAAACCCGATGATGACTCCGGCGACCCGCACCTCAGCGAATCCTGTGCCGCCGTCGTTGACGTCATGGATCAACTCGCCGCCGATGACTTTGGTGAAGAAGCGCTTGGCCTGTTCGAAATCTCGGCAGTAAAGGCTCGCGTGAGCGAAAGCAGTGAAGCGTGGCCTGTGAAATTCCTGCTTGGGACCGAGCGCGGCGTTCTTGCTGTTCCACTGATAATTGAGACCGCCGAAATCGATCGGCTTGCCGCCGCGTCTGGGAGCCAACGCCAATGATGAGATTCCCTCGTAGCCCGTGTCGCAGTAAAGCTCGAAAAGATTTCCCGACGGGTCGCGGAAATAGATCAACGCTGTAGCGTCGCGCCGATATGGATGGTTGGGCACGCTGTAGCGATCGAGCAAATTCTTCATCAGCTCGAAGTTTGGTCCGTCGATATAAAACGCATAATGAGGATATTCGGCGTCGCGGCCGCTACCGCCGTCAGCCTGCTCGGAAAGTCCGATGACGATGTCTTCAAGTCGAAACTCGACGAAGCCTGAGATTGTGTGGACCAGCTCTCCGCCCATGACCTGGGCGTAGAAGATTTTCGATTCTTCGACATCGCGGCAAGGAAGACTCACGTGACTCATACCGGAAAAGCGCGGGTGTGTTGTCGGAGAAAGCTGCGCTACCGTCGCAGAAGTCGTTGTCGCCGTTTCCATTCTTATCTCTCCTCTTCTACAGCAGACCGAACCAAAGCGCGGATCAGCCCTTTGAGAAGCTCTCGATCAGATTGGGGGCGCTTCTCGAGTATCCGCCTCGTGGCAGCGATACTCCGCCCAGTGCGTCCGTTGGGATACTGCTCCTTTCGCACCATGAGGACGTTGCCGCCTCTGAGGCCTTTGGCGGTGCGTGAAAATTAGCGCTAGCGAAACTGCTAGGTCTCGCTTCCCTCTTGCGCGAAGAATTTCCCTTCTACCATCTCTCGCGGAAGCTCTTTCCTCGGCGAGTAATCGATGCGTTTTGCGACCGCCCCTGGCTGATACGCCATGACATGAAGGATCACCAACGGCTCTTCGCCCGAGCTTTCAAACCAGTAAGGTCTAGGTCGAGGAATCAAGATCGCTTGATGCTTTTTGAGCTTGCCGACAACCTCATCACCCTGACCGTAGAAAGTCGCCTCTCCTTGCATAACCACCCAGATCGCGTCCATCCCGGTGTGGGCATGCAGATTCGTTTCGCCACCGTCGGTGACCACCTGAACATTGGCGCGGATTAGATCCGTACGCACGAGTTCCGTCGTCTTCTTTCCTTTCGCCACTATCTGCGGGTTGATTTCGAAGACCTCGAATCCTTTCGGCTGTTCCACGTTCCCTCCTTTATCCAAGTTGATGTTGAGCGCGGCCGTATCCTATCACTTCATTTCCGGCTTGGTAAAGCCCAGGGCTTCCGTCCCGGGGTTCCGCGCCCAGGAAGGTCTATACTTGGGTGGCGAATGCTTTGGTCGGATTCTTATTCGTGACGTTCGTACTAACTTGGCTGGCATTCATCTGTGATCACCGCTGAGAATCCGCGTTAGGAAAACCATAGGCCTCAAATATCTTCGCCGACCATGGCTGGAGATTCTGATAGCTTTTCCACGGCACGGCCGATAGTTTCTTCCCCTTGAGCTCCTGTTCCACCGCGCTTCCACGCACGTAAACTGCCGAGGCCATCGGCTCGTGCTCATCGGCGATCTTCTGCGCCTCAGCTGTCGCAAGCCAGTCAAACCACAGGAGCGCCGCATGCCGATGCTGCGCCGTCGCCAGGATTGATTGTGCCAGCGCCAACCTAAAAGGAACGGGCTCGACAATAGAATAATGGAGAACGCCGAGCGGGTCCTTTTTCTGGGCGCGCTTCAGGTCGTGAAAATTGGCTGCAACCATCATCGGAATTTCGCCAGCTAGCATCCCTGTGATCGCCCTGGGATCGCCTCGTACCCAGATGGGATCCTGACTTGCCAATCTTCGAGCAAACTCCACTGTCTGTCCTGTCCAGACCCCAGGCAGGTATGAGAGTCGCTATGCCTCCAGGGCGAATGTCCAGGGAGAATTTTCTTTTCTTAAACTCAGGCTTCAAAAGATCTTCCCAAACCTTCGGAACCAGGGCCGGCGCAACGAGATTTTTATTATAAGCCATGACTTGGAAACGACTGTGAAAAGCCACGATATTGCGCTGAGTGGAATCTACCATTTGATGAGGGATTTGCAGGACACCCCGCTCCGCCATTCCCTGCAGATCCACCTTCCAGAGATGAGGAATATAGTCGTTGAGAAGGTCGGAGGTAGTTGAGACAACGTCCCATTCCTTAGCAGCCACGCCGCTCTTGATTTGCAGGATAAGCTGCTGCGCCGACTCGGAGCCGGTTCTCACCTGAACGCTTAGATCGATAAACGGGTATCTCGTTTTGAAAGCGGCCACGGAAGACTTGGCAGTTTCAGGCTCCATGCTGGTTATGACGCGTAGTCTTCCCTCCTTTTGGGCTTTTGCGACAATCTCCTCGCGGTCAGCGACAAATGAAAACCCTCTCGCCTCCGCGTCCTGCTTGGCTTTCAAGAGAGCCGGGCTAAGTGTCGCCGCATGAACAGGCGGAGCAAACAAGAGAATACCTAAGAAATATAGCAAAGCGCCTCTGGTAAAATGCCGCTTCACCGTAAACCTCCTTTTGAGACAATCGCTGCAGCTCGACTGGGAATGCCCCTAGGTCTCAATCGCCGTCCATCTCGCAACTCTGTCGATATCCACATCAGTCATCCGGCTTCGACAGCCAGGCGACTTGAGCCTGCTTGCTGCGATAATTCTTATAGAATGGGCTCAGCAAACTGATCAGCCCAAAAAGCGCCGACCCCGTTGCAACGGCCACAGGAACTCCCGCAATACTTCCCAGGGAGCCCAGAAGCAGCGCTCCGAGGGAGCGAAATCCCAGTTCCATATGATAAAGCCCCATTACCCTGCCGCGGAATTCATTGGGAACGTTGAGATGGATCACTGAGAGGCCGATGGAACGAAAAATCATCGTGGCGACGCCGGTTAGAATCAACGCAAAAACGGAGAGCGGGAGCCAGAAGGAATGCGAGAACAGGATCAGACACATGCTCAACCCCAACGATGCCGTTCTCAATAACCGAATTTGATTTTTCACCCCACCAAAAAATATCAAACCTATCCCTCCAAGAACATTCCCGGCGGCGAAGCTACCTCTTAGAAGTCC
>Ga0137374_10005013_pt1 | contig 15728 bp, 16 predicted proteins | sample SagtaG_20_FD_104811 | JGI IMG/M metagenome (GOLD analysis project Ga0137374, IMG submission 104811) | Vadose zone soil microbial communities from Sagehorn Ranch, Mendocino, California, USA - Sage1_R_100_16 metaG | ecosystem: Environmental > Terrestrial > Soil > Vadose zone | place: USA...
TCCCTCGTCCCATACGCCCCGCCGCCTCCGACTCCGCCGCGCCAATGCGCCACGCGTCGCCGCCGCCGCCGCAGGAGCTCCCCGCCGCCGGGGGCGAGATCCAGGCGCTGGTCCCGGCCTCCGCCGCTGCCGGTTGCGGCGGCGGCTCGTTCACGGCGCGGCCAGGAATGGCGCCGCGTCGTACTCCGGCTGCGCGCCTGGCAGGGAGGCAATGAGCGCGCCCAGCGCGCAGGCGTTTTTCAGCGCGGCCTTCGTGCCGGCGGGCGAGGAATCTCGAATTTGCCCCGCCACCAGGGCCGCGGTGAATGCGTCGCCCGCCCCGACGGTGTCCTGCACCTTCACAGGCGGCGCCGGCTCGGTGAAGCGGCCTTCCTTTCCAAAGTAGCACGCGCCTCCTGCTCCCAGCGTGACGCAGAAGGAGCGTGACCCGACGCGCTTGGCGAGCCGGAGAATGGCATCCTGCAAATCGAGCTCAGGCGGCGCCGTTGATCTCGCTTCCGCCAGCCCGGACACCCGCGCCAATTCGGTTTCGTTGAGCTTCACAAGGTCGGCGTGATGGCAAAGGGCTTCGGTGCGCGGCAGATCGTCGAACGGGGGGCGCAGGTTGACGTCGAGCACCCGGCGCGGTCCGGGGATTTCCAGCAGCCTGCGAAGCGCGGCGCGATTCCGCCCCGAGCGCGCCGCCAGCGTGCCGAAAACAATGGCATCGCTCGATGCCGCCAGTTGCAGGATCTCGTCGTTGACCGGGATGTCGTCCCAGGCCACGTCATTGAGGATCTCGAATCGTGGCTGGCCCGCCCCGTCGAGTTCCACCTGAACCGTGCCGGTCGGCCGGGTCTTGCTTCGCTCAACGAACCGGGTGGCAATACCCTTGTTCCGCAACGATTCCAGCGCCTCGTCGCCCAGATCGTCGGCGCCCACAGCCGAAACGATGCACGACTCGATACCCAGCTTGCGCAAATGAAAGGCGACGTTGAGTGGAGCGCCCCCGAGACACCGGCCCTGTGGCAGGCAATCCCAGAGGACTTCACCGAAGCAGAGGGCGCGGGGTGGATGGGGCATGGCAATGGGAAGGGCGGGTGACCCGGCGGTAAAGCTCAAAGATCAAAACGGATCGGTCCCGGTGGGTGCGCTGCGCTCGCGCGGAGCTTCCCACCGGCTACTTTCATTCGCGCTTCCGGCGCGCACGCCGGTCGACGGACCAGGACGTGATTCGACGGAAATCCTGAGCCGACGCCAGCCACAACGCCAGCGGTTGCAAACTTCAGGCGGCTTGTGCGCGCCCGTTGGCACTTGAAGCATTTGATTTGGAGCTTCTCTGGAGCTTTGAACTTTGAACTCTGAACTTTGAACTTTGAATTTGGAACGTCACCTCGCCCTCCACCGCATTATGCCAAAATCTCCGTCACGACGTGCCCATGCACGTCGGTCAGCCGGAAGTCGCGGCCGTCATAACGGTAAGTCAGTTTCTCGTGGTCGAGGCCCAGCAGGTGGAGAATCGTCGCATGCAGGTCGTGCATGTGGACTTTGTCGGCGACGGCCGTGTGGCCAAAATCGTCGGTGGCGCCCAGCGCAACGCCGGGTTTGACGCCCCCGCCGGCCAGCCAGACGGTGAAGCCGCCAGGATTGTGGTCGCGGCCGGTGCCGTTCTTCTCGGCGTACGGGGTGCGGCCGAATTCGCCGCCCCACCAGACCAGCGTGTCGTCGAGCAGCCCGCGCGATCTCAAGTCGGTCAGCAAGCCGGCGATGGGTCTGTCCACCGCGCGGGCGTGGTCGGCGTGTTTCGGCAGGTTTGCGTGCTGCTCCCAACGCGGGTTGGCGGTGTTGTCGCCATAGGTCACCTGGACGAAGCGCACGCCCTGCTCACACAGCCGCCGGGCCATGAGACACTGCCGGCCGAAGTCGTCCGTCTCCTTGTCGCCGATGCCATACAGAGCGAGCGTTGCGGCCGATTCCTGAGCCAGATCGATCACGTCCGGCGCGTTCATCTGCATGCGCCAGGCCAATTCGTAGGAGTTGAGTATGGCTTCAAGCTCGGTGTCACCGGGATGCGACCTGGCCTGCTCGGCGTTCAGCTCCTGCAACAAATCGAACTGCCGGCGTTGCGCGGCGGGGTCGAGTTGCCGATTCGTCAGGTTGCGAATCGCCAGGTCCTTGGCCGACTGGCCGGCGACGCCGAGGGTCGTGCCTTGAAAAACGGCCGGGAGGAAGGCGTTGCCCCAGTTGCGCGGGCCGCCATTGCCCAGGGCAGGGCCGATGGTGACGAAGCCGGGAAGGTTTTGGTTCTCCGTGCCAAGGCCGTAGTTGATCCAGGCGCCCATGCTTGGCCGGATGAAGTTCGTCGCGCCGCAATGCAGAAAGAGCGTCGCCGGCCCATGCGCCACGCCTTCGGTATGCAGTGAATGGATGAAGCAGAGATCATCGACGTGCCGCGCGACGCACGGAAACAACTCGCTCGCCCAGCGCCCGCATTGGCCGTGTTGGCTGAACTTCCACGGCGATTTCATCACGCGTTGATCGGTGCCGCCATTGCCCGTATTGGCGATCGTTCGGGCGTCGTCGAATGGAAGCTTCTTCCCGTCATCGCGCTCGAGCCGCGGCTTGTAATCGAACGTGTCGATTTGGCTTGGTCCGCCCTGCATGAAAAGGAAGATGACGCGCCTGGCCCGTGGGCGGAACCGCGGCGGTTTCGGGGCAAGTGGATTCGCCGCCGCCAGCGCCTTCTCGCCGAGCAATCCCGCCAGGGCCAGCGAGCCGAAGCCGCAGGCCAACTGCTGGAGCGCCTGGCGGCGCGGGATTGCGACCGAACTGTTCATCGCGGAATTAGTATCACGTCATCCGCAGACTAACAAGCCGCACCGGGACCGCGCCGGGACCGCCGGGACTGCTGGGACCGCCGGCATCCTGCCGGCGAGTTCCCCCCAAAAAAAACGCCGGCAAGATGCCGGCGCTCCCAGCGGGCTATTTCAGGCGCGCGCTGCCGAAAGGCCAATCCTTGGCCAGTCTCACCAGCCCCGCCGCCACGGGATTTTCTTCAATGTATCGAATGGCGTAGGCGAAATGTTCCGCATTACGGATGTACCTGTCGTGATATTCGCGGAACCAGAAGGTGCCAGTCCGCTGGAGGATCTTGTTGGCTTCACTGGCACTGTACGACTTCCACGAGTGCAGAATCCCGGCGAGCGTATGGCCGAGCAGCGTCTCGATAAGGACATGGACATGGTTGGGCATGATGCACCATGCCAGCAGACGGTAGTGCTGGCCGTCAAAGTGCAGCAGCGTATTCTCCACAAGGTCGGCGATTCGCTCGTCGCGCAGCCAACAAGAGCCATGACCGGCATCGAGATAAGCCGCGATGCGTCGATCGAGCTGGACTTTGAACTCCGACTCGGGCAGGGACGCCAGTTCCTGTTGCCAGCGGGCAAGGACATTAGCAGGGAGCGCATCATGCAGGCGAATCGTGATGCCTTGCATCATGCCGGGGTGATCCCAGTGCGGAAGGTAGCCGCGGGAATGCCAGCCGCGATGGGGCTTGGGCGAGGGCGCGGCGGTGATGACTCGGGAGACCTCCCGACTCGCCGGCAGGGATGCCGGCGCTCCCAGCGAAGGGGCCGACGGCGGGGGTGCAACTCGGGCCTCTTGCTCGCGGCCTGCTGGTTTGGGTGCTGAGCGCTGCTTCACTGGTAGTGCGGCGGTTTCGGGTTCGTGGCGCGGATGCGTTCCAGTTCGGCGGTGTCCACGGTGTCGGAGACGCGTCGGACTTGCGACTGGAGTTTCTTGAGAAGCCTGGCCTGCTCGACCACCACCTCGTTGAGTTCGTCGTGGAAGCGTTCGAGGTGTGAGAGGTGGGCTTCGATCTTTTCCAGGCGCCGCTGGAGGTCGTCGGATTTCATTCGATGTAACGGAAATCGGCGCTGGCGAACAAGGCGTGGAACAGCCCCGTCCAGGCTTCCTCCCGTGCTTCGCCGGCCTGCGCGGCGCCGAGATGGCGCAACGCCACGTCTCGCTCGGCATCCGTCGGCGGCCGGCCCAGGCAAAGGCGATAGGCCCGGTCGAGGCAGGCTCCGTAGTCGCCCGCGCACGCCGCCAGCAGGCGGCGGGCGGCCGCCTGGGCTTGCTGGCGCACGAACGGATGCTTGACATTGCGGAACCCACGGCGCCAACGGACTCCCTCTCCCCCTCGGAGGGGGAGAGGGCCGGGGTGAGGGGGAAGGGCGCGCCGGATTCGACCCGTGTCCCAAAACAGTTCTGCGCCCTGAGGCGTCCCATCATCTCAACAGCGGACCGACGGCACCAAAGACGCCGTACCACTGCGCCAGTTCGCGCGTCTCGGAGCGCACTCGTTCACTGGATTCGGTGAACTCGACGGGCCGGGGCGCGACGAGTGCGGCGAGATGTTTCACGTCGAACGCTTCGAGCAGGCCGAAGCAAAACAGCTCGGGCTTCTCGCCGACCGTCAAATCCTGTTCGAGGATTTCCTTGAGGCTGCCGAGCGATCCGCGCAGTTCCACGCCCGCGATGCATTGCGGCTCCAGCGCGGAGGCCACCAGGGCGATGGCGCTGGAACGAGGACCGAGCGCAAGGATGCGCGGCGCTCCGAGCCCCGGCCTGCCGCGGGCCCAACGAGCTACGGCCGCAAGCTGGCTGGCTTGCACGCCAAGCGGCCGTTCGCCAACGCCCGAAACCAGCAGCGCAAACAGCGACTCATGGCTGCGCATCCGGCACTCGCCGAAATAGAACAGGTCCGCGGCCAGCACGCGATGGCCTTCGTTCAACAGCGTCGTGACTTCGGCAGAAGCATTGGAACGACCCGCGTCCGAAATCACGATCACGAGGCCACCGGGTCGCTCAGGTTCGAATTCGGTGACCGGCACCTGCCACGAATCGCCCACACGCAGCGCCCAAAGTTTTGCCTTCGTCGCCGCGCCGTCCACGAGCGCGTTCATCGGCGCGACGGCCTGCCAGTCGTGGAAGCGGACGATCTCGCGCAGCCGGCTGCGTTCGGCGCGCTGCCATTTGATTGCGGCGGACTTGCCGCCAGGCAGCTTCGCCGGCTGGCGCGGCAAGGAGCGGCTCAACGCCAGCGCCAGGCTGTTGAAGCTGGCGTTGTTCGTCGGGAGGGTCACGAGGAGGTTGGTGTGGGCTATGACTTCCGCTTCGCAGGGGATTTCATTCGTGTCGAACCCGGCGTCGCCAGCGTGGAAAAAGTCGCCGAGCATTCGGTAAAAGGCCAGGCGGTTGTCCAGGCCGAAGTTGTGATCGCCGGGATCGTAGTTGACGTGAGAACGCAGCCGGTCGGCCTTGCCGTAGAGTTTGTAAATCGGTTCCGCTGCCGCAAGAAGGGGTGGCAATGCGTGTGCCGAAGCAAAACAACAATTGTCCTTTGCGTTGAAAGTCAGCAGCGCGGGGCGCGGAGCCAGCATCGCGGTGAAGTGCGTGTAGTCCACGACCGTCGCGAGATCGGTCGGCGTCTGCTCGGAATCGCCGAGGTCTTCGAAGTGCCGTGCGCGAGTCAGGAAACTGGAGTATCCAGCGACGGGATTACAGAGGGTCACGCGCGGGTCGAGCGCGCTAATTGTGATGGTCTGCCAGCCGCCCCCGGAAAGGCCCGCGACGGCAACGCGTGCGGGATCGGCGTGCGGGTGCGCCAGCAGGATGTCGAGTCCGCGGGACATTGCCAGGTAGAACGGCGCCAGGCCGCTCGTGCCGCACAAGTCGAGCTGGTTCATCCGGCCGTGGTGGTAGCCGGGGCCGTTGAGCTGCCCCATGCCGATCCACTCGGGATTGAGCACGAGCATCCCGCGCCTGGCCTGGTTGATGCAGCGGATTTGTTTGTACCCAACGGATTTTCCGATGCTTTCGTGGCCGTTGACATTCAGCCCGAGGGGGACTTTTCCGGAAAGCCGCTCCGGTTCGTAGAGCAAGGCGGGAATCCAAAGGCCGGGCACGGCTTCGTAACGAAGCTTGCGGATGCGATAGCCGGGACCGCCTTCGATGGTCTCCAACCATTCGACGCGCGTCTTGCGCTTGCGCCACGCGGCGGCTTCGCCGCGGAAGACGACCCGGTCGAGAGTCGAGGTGCGGAGTTCGCGGGCCTGCTTGTCCCATTCGGCGGCGCTGCGCGGTTGCGGCATCGCCGGAACGCGCGCCTCGCAGTAGGCCTGCACGTCAGATTGAGCGCGGCCCTCGTCGAGAATCGGCCGCTGGAGGGCCGCGCGGACTTCGGACAGTTCGGCGGCTGGCGCGGAAGCCACTGCGGCAAGAGCGCCGCAGGCGGCCAGAGTGGCGAGGGAACGGGGAAGCTTCATGGTGCCGGGCAAAGAGTGGTGACGGGCCGGGCTCGAAACAAGGCGGAAGTGCCGTGACCCGCGGAGCGCCGAGCTCCGGCTCGGCGCGAACCTTGCCTACGCGCCCGCGCCGAGCAGGAGCTCGGCGCTCCGCGGATACCGGCCGGGCTCGAAGGCAACAGCGCCAAGATGCGCTCCGCTGTGGGGTTTCCTTCTGGATTGCCCGCTAAACGAACATGGGCCAGACTGCCCGTCGTGAACCCGGCGGACGATCGGCAAACGGAGATGGACTTCGTTGCCAAGTCGCCTCGCGATGGCCTCGAGCAGTGGCGGAGCCAACGTCGCGCAATGGTGAAGCGGGTGGGATTGGAACTCGGCCTGCCGCTGAACCACGAAGTCGAAGTCTGGCTGCGGGGCGGCGTGCGCTTGCGCGGCCAACTCACGCTTCGGGAGGAGATCCTTTTCGTGGAGGCTCCGCGCGATCTCAATCTCGAAATGGTCGTGGACGGCGTGACGTTCCGCTGGACCGAGATCGAGTCGTGCGTGCGGACGGATTGAACTTCGCTCCATGCACCGCGGCCTCCACGCGCAGCCGCAGCCCGTTCAATCGGATGAAGCCCGTGGCATCGTCCTGGTTGTACGCCCGGGTCGGGTCGGCTTCCATCGTGGCGATGTGCGGGTTGTAGAGGCTGACTTTCGATTTCCGGCCCGAGACGTAGATGCCGCCTTTGTAAAGCTTCACGCGCACGGTGCCGCTGACGTTCTTCTGACTCTCATCCACCAGGGCCTGCAACGCGAGCCGCTCGGGGGCGAACCAGAAGCCGTAGTAAACCATTTCCGCGTACTTCGGGATGAGCGAGTCGCGCAGGCGCATGACTTCGCGGTCCATCGTGAGGCTTTCGATCTGCCGGTGCGCGAAGTGCAGGATGCTCCCGCCGGGCGTCTCGTAAACGCCGCGGCTCTTCATGCCCACGAAGCGGTTCTCGACCATGTCCACACGGCCGACGCCGTGTTTGCCGCCCAGCTTGTTCAACGTCTTCATCACGCCGAGCGGCGAGCGCTTCTCGCCATTCACGGCCACGCAGTTGCCGCGGGCGAAGTCGAGCGTGACGTATTCCGCCTTGTCCGGCGCGTCTTCAGGCAGGACCGAGAGGGTGGTGAACTTGTCGCGGTTGGACGGGTGCCCGGCGTCGAACCACGGATCTTCGAGGATGCCCGCCTCGTAGGAAATGTGCAGGAGGTTGCGATCCATCGAGTAGGGCTTCTTCGCGCTGGCTTGCACCGGGATTTTTTTCCTCGCGCAGTAATCGATCATTTTCCGGCGGCCGGGGAACTGCTTGCGGAACCGCTCGTCGCGCCACGGGGCGATGACCTCCAACCCCGGCGCGAGCGCCGCCGCGGCCAACTCGAAACGCACCTGATCGTTGCCTTTGCCGGTCGCGCCGTGGGCGATGGCGTTGGCGTTCTCCCTGCGGGCAATTTCGACCATGCGCTTCGCGATGAGCGGCCGCGCGATGCTCGTGCCCAGAAAGTATTGGCCTTCGTAAACGGCCCCGGCGCGAATCATCGGGTAAATGAAGTCGCGCGCGAATTCGTCCTGGAGGTCGTCGATGTAAATTTTCGAGGCACCGGTCCGGGCGGCCTTTTTTTCGAGGCCCTTGAGTTCCTCCTCCTGGCCGATGTCCGCGCAGAAGGCAATCATTTCGGCGGCGTAGTTTTCCTTGATCCACGAAAGCAGCACGGATGTGTCGAGTCCGCCGGAGTAAGCCAGAACAATCTTCATAAAATGCCGCGCACACTAAACGGCAAAGGTGCGCGTGAGGGAAGGAGAAAGTGGGCGGAGGGTAATCCCTCAGTCAGGTGGGGCGAGCGTACTCGCGAGCCGAGCGCTGGGCCTGTTCTGACGATTCGGCTCGCGAGGACGCTCGCCCCACCGGATTGTGACATCGTCCCCATGCTAAAAAGATACAAAGCCGGGTGCTAATCAGAGAAGGAGCGCTGCCATCATCCGGGATCCCCCCATGGGAATTGCCAAGCTCCGTCAGGGGCGAAATCGTTGTAGAACCAACGCCCTTGTCATGCAGAGCCCCGGCGGGGCGACCTCAGCAGGACGATGTCGCTCCTGACGGAGCTAAGAGAATTCATTTTGGATGGGATTCTACAAAGATGACGCGCCTTCGGCGCTGCCGCCTGACGGCCCAGCGACGGCGGCCAGGAGGGGCGGCGATGGCAACCGCAGCCCGATGCCGGCGTTAGATGCAGCGCATTGAAAGTCGTCATCTCTTGTCTTTTAGTTTCGTGTCAGGAACTATCATGAAGGACTGCTCACACAACTTCTTGCCCTCGTGCCAGACCTCAAACTTGAATTTGCCAGGAATCAACTCCCACGCTTCGTCTAATGAGTATGTCGTGTATGTCTGGCCAATCCACGACTGAAGCTTATACTCGTCTCTCGTCTGGGTCATTCTGGTTTTGGGATTCTTGTACGGTGGATGCTCTCCGACCATCGTCAAAAGAATCGGAGCGTTGGAGGGTGTCCCGCGAATGGTGTATCGAAATCCGAACCGTGTCCCAACGCGGGCGGGAACATTCGTGGTTACCTGAACCAACGTGAATGAATCAAGCCCCTCATTCGTGCCACCAGCAACGCCGGGAACAGCGAATGTCTTCACGACGCGGGCTGTGTAAATCCCAACTTCGGTAACGTCCGCGCCGGTGACGGACACCGCGTCTTGGGCAACTGCTCGGGACAGGAGTGTCGAGATTGCGATGATGAGGATGATCGGTTTCATGCGCGCGTGTGGTGTAAAAGTTATTCTGATTTAGTCTTGGCGCCTAGTAACTTTCGTCAGTGAGGACACTTATCTTGCAAAGCATGCTTGTCCAGAGACATTTTTGAGGATGTTCACCCGGGTCTGGGCGGCGATAGGTTGCTTGCGCCGCCGGTGCTTTTGATCCCCGATGTGAGTAGGATTGCAAAGTTACCAGGCCTAAGGTGCCTCGCACCACCTTCCCATGAACCGCGAAATGCCTCCGTTGATTTCCAAAGACTTGGGCTTTTCAGGTTCATGGCCGGTGAGCAGGTCCGTAAGGAACAGGGAGCTTTCCATGAACCGGAGCGCCGCACTCCGGTGCGGCTCGTTGGCAGTTGCTTCACAACGAGCCGGATCGGAGTCCGGCGCTCCGAACGGGTTCATGGTCCTGATGCGCGCCCAAAGTTGGAGGTGGAGGCTCGCCATGAACCGCGAAGTAGGGCGGGCGTCTCGCCTGCCCACCGCCGAGCGTAGCGAGGCGCAAGCAGGGTTTGCCGCATGGCTCGCGCTGAGGCGCTCGCCGGGCAGGCGAGACGCCTGCCCTACTTTGCAGCTTTTTTCCAAATCGGCACGGTGCGTTTCATCTCGTCTATAAGGTACTGACACGCGGCGAACGCCTCGCCTCGATGGGGAGCGACCACTTCGACCCAAAGCGACGGCTCGCCCACCTTCACCACGCCGAGGCGATGGACCAGCCGCACGGACTCAATCGGCCAACGCTTCTCCATCTCCTGGAAGATCAGCTCGAACTGATGCCGCGCCATCTTCTCGAACGCCTCGTAATCGATCGCCTGAATCGCCGTCCCCTCCTCACTCCCTCGCACGACACCCGCAAAGTACACCGCCGCCCCCATGCCCGCGCTCATTGCGCGCCTCGCCAGCAGGGCCGCCTCATCAATCGGCGCTGTCGTGAGTGTCAGTTCCCGTTTCATCATTCCGCAATCCGCAATCGCAAATCCGCAATCGTCTCACCCTCCCTGCACCGGCGGAAACAACGACACCGCGTCGCCTTCCCGTAGCACGTAGTCGCGGGATTGATATTCGACGCCGACGGCGAGGAGCGTCGACTTGCGCATCGCCGCCAGCTTCGGGAAACGGGCGGCCAGGCGGTCGTGCAAGACGCCGAGCGTCGAGCCGGCCGGCAGCGACTCGCTGGTTTGCGCCGCGCCGGTCAGGTCCTTGAAGTAGGAGTAAAACGAAACACGGACGGTCATGCTCGACAACAAGCCAACCAAAGCCGCCGCGCGCGGTCAACGAGGCAGTCACGGGCTCCGGTGAGGGCGCGCCACCCGATGGCTGTTTTCGTTGGAATAGAACGCACCGAGCCACCGGTGCTTCGGGCTGAAAGCCTGGGATGTGACAGCCTGGGGTGGAGCGCGCCGCGCGCAGCCCCAGGTCCGCTGACACAGTGTACTCTCCCCAGCCCTGCAAGGGCGTTACGACCTAAGTCGAGCCAAGTGACGGCCCTTCAGGCCTTGCAGAGCGCGTGGATCACTTTGACCTGGGCCTGCGCTCGCGGACTCGCTTCAGCCCAGGCTGTAACAGGACGGGCTTTCAGCCCTCAAAGCCCGATAAACACAAAGACCACGCTGGCGAGACCCTCCACTTCCTCATTCCACCGAAATCAGCGTAGAACCACTTATCGTCCACCGGACGGCGGTCGGCTCCATCGCGATATTTGCCGGCCTCATGGCTGACTCATCTGAGTTTCCAACCTGCGCGCAGCCTCGTTCGCGTCGCGCCGCGACAGCGTAGTGCCGGAATCCACGATGTAAACCCGACAGGCGCGGCAAACAAAGCTCGGGCAATATCGCGCGGGCGAAGGGAACACCTTTGCAAGAAACCCCACCTGCTGCAGATCCTCATCGACAAACGCAAACTTCTTGAACTTGTCGGGTCTTGCGAAGGACAGGGGGGCAGATTTGACAGCGAAGCCTCGCTCTAGCGGACATCCGCAGCTTGGGCACTTCTCGATTTGGTAGTTGCTCATCGGCGTATCGCGGTGACGCCGCTTGAATGGCGTTTACCCCAAACTCACCCCGAGCAAAAACATGATGTTGCTCTGCGTCTTCTTGAGCTTGCCCAGCAGCAGCTCCATCGCTTCGACGGGGGGCACGCCGGTGAGGGCGCGGCGCAGGAGGACGACCTTGGTGTATTCGTCGGGGTGATAGAGCAGTTCCTCCTTGCGCGTGCCGGACAGCTCGATGTTGACCGAGGGAAAGATGCGGCGGTCGACCAGATGGCGGTCGAGGTGAATCTCCATGTTACCGGTGCCCTTGAACTCCTCGAAGATGACTTCGTCCATGCGGCTGCCAGTGTCGATGAGGGCGGTGGCCATAATGGTCAGGGAGCCGCCTTCCTCGATGTTGCGCGCGGCGCCGAAAAAGCGCTTGGGCTTGTGCAGCGCGTTGGCATCGACGCCGCCGGAAAGGATCTTGCCCGAGTGCGGCTGGACGGTGTTGTAAGCGCGGGCCAGGCGGGTGATGGAGTCCAGGAGGATGACGACGTCGCGCTTGTGCTCGACCATGCGCTTGGCTTTCTCAATGACCATCTCGGCGACCTGCACGTGGCGTTCGGGCGGCTCGTCGAAGGTGGAACTGATGACCTCGGCGCCGCGGCAGGAGCGTTCCATATCGGTGACTTCCTCGGGGCGCTCGTCGATGAGCAGGATGAATAGGTAGCTCTCCGGATTGTTCTTGAGAATGGCGTTGGCCAGCTTCTGCATCAGCACGGTCTTGCCGGTGCGCGGCGGGGCGACGATGAGGCCGCGGGTGCCCTTGCCGATGGGACAAACCAGGTCCACGACGCGGGTGGAGAGTTCGTCGCCGCCGGTCTCGAGGATGAACCGCCTGTTCGGGAAGAGCGGCGTGAGGTTGTCGAAGTGGGTTTTGTCCTTGGCCTTGTCGGGGTCTTCCGTGTCGACGCCCTCGACCTTCAGCAGCGCGAAAAATTTTTCCTTTTCCTTGGGCGGACGAATCTGGCCGGCGACGAGGTTGCCCGTCTGGAGGTCGAAGCGCCGGATTTGCGAGGGCGAAACGTAGATGTCCTCGGGGCAGGGCAGGTAGTTGAAACTCTGGGAGCGCAGGAAGCCGAAGCCTTCGGTCAGCACTTCGAGCACGCCTTCCGAGAAGAGGATGCCGGAGCGCTCGGCGTTTTTTTGGAGGATGTGGAAGATGACCTCGTGTTTGCGCATCGTGCCGAAGTTCTCGATGCTCATCTCCTTGGCCATCGCGTTGAGCTCCGTCATGTTCATCGCCTGGAGTTTGGCGATGTTGATGGTCACGGCGGGCTTGCCGTCGGCCCGGGGCGCGGGCGCGGCTTCCTCTTCGCCCGGCTCGACGGGCTTGGTCGGCACCTGGAGATCCCCGGTCCGGGCGATGGGGCCGGGCTTGGAGGTGGTTTCGAGGAAGTCTTTTTTCTTCGGGGGCCGGCCTTTGTGCGGGCGCGAAACTGCAGCCTCCGACGATTGCATTGCAACCGGAGCCTTGGCGGCTTCGGCAGCAGTGGCTTCGGCAGGCGCGGATTCCGAAGGTTGGCCTTCCATCGAATGGCCGACATCCGGCACATCGGCACGGGGGTCTCTCGGGCGGCCGGGTTTTCTGGGAGTAGCTGCTCTGGGCATAAGATCAGTTTTGTTCAGATTATCCAACGCGCGCGGATGGGGCGAGTCAGGCGGAAAGATCGGTGATACGCAGCGTTCGTTTCGTTGGATTGCCGGCGGCTCGATTCCGTTCAAACCAACCGGCAATACAGAGACAACAACACGGTTAGTCCAGCCTTCTCAATAGGGCAAGGGAAATCTTGCCGAGAGTTCGCGCACCCGCAGGCGCACTTTGCGCGCGGCTTCGGCGTTCTTGATGTCCATGAGCACCTCGCTCATCATGTCCGCGATGGCGGCCATCTCCGGCTCCTTCATGCCGCGGGTAGTGACGGCGGGCGTGCCGACGCGGATGCCGCTGGCCTGGAACGGCGAGCGGGTCTCGAAGGGGATCGTGTTTTTGTTGGTGGTGATGCCGGCTTCATCGAGCGCAACCTGGCAATCCTTGCCGGCAAACCCCTTCGCGCCAACATCGATGAGGATGAGGTGATTGTCCGTGCCGCCGCTGACGAGGCGGAACGCATTGCGCTTCAGCCCTTCGGCCAGCGCCGAGGCGTTGCGGACAATCTGCACGGCGTAGCTTTTGAAGGCGGGCTGGAGCGCTTCGTAAAAGCAGACGGCTTTGGCCGCGATGACCTGCATCAGCGGCCCGCCCTGGATCCCGGGGAACATTTGCGAATCGATTTCCTTGGCGTACTTCTCCCGGCACAGGATGGCGCCCCCGCGCGGGCCGCGGAGTGTTTTGTGCGTGGTGGTCGTGACGAAGTCGGCGTGCGGCACCGGGCTGGGATGCACTCCCGCGGCCACGAGGCCGGCGATGTGCGCGATGTCCGCAAGCAACAGCGCGCCGGCGTCCCGCGCGATGGCGCCCATCCGTTCGAAATCGATGACGCGCGAGTAGGCGCTGGCCCCGACCGTGATCATTTTCGGCCGGTGGGACCGGGCCAATTGGGCAAGCTGATCGTAATCGATTCGCTCATCCTCCTTGCGCACACCGTAGTGGACGATCTCGAAAAACTTGCCCGAAAAATTCGCCTTGTTGCCGTGCGTCAAGTGTCCGCCGTGGCTCAGGTCCATCGTCAGCAGCCGCTCGCCCGGCTTGAGGAACGCGAAATAGACGGCCATGTTCGCGGCCGAACCGGAATGGGGCTGCACGTTGGCGTGCTCGGCGCCGAAGAGCTGCTTGACGCGGTCGATGGCGAGTTGTTCGACGGTGTCGACGTGTTCACAGCCGCCGTACCAGCGTTTCTTCGGATAACCCTCGGCGTATTTGTTGGTCAGCACCGAGCCCTGAGCTTCCATCACGGCGGGACTGGTGAAGTTTTCGCTGGCGATGAGCTCGATGTTTTCCTGCTGGCGCTGGCGCTCCAGATCGATGGCCTGCGCGATCTCGGGATCGACGTGGTGCAGATTCAACTCGAGCGCGGCAGCCGGCTCGAGCTTGTTGACGCGGCGTTCGTGCCGGCCGCCCTCGAAGCGGGCATTGAGAAAGGCGTCCACGATCTGCCGGGCCTGCTCGGGACTGGTTTCCGCGCCTCCGAGGCACAGGACGTTGGCGTGGTTGTGCTGGCGGGCCAGCTCGGCCATGTGCGTGTCCCAGACCAGCGCGGCGCGCGCGCCTGGCACTTTGTTGGCCGCGATGCTCATCCCGATGCCCGACGTGCAAACGAGCACGCCCAACTCCTGCTTGCGCTCGGCGACGCTGCGCGCCACGACTTGCGCGAAATCCGGGTAATCATCCGTTGGTTCTTTCGATGCCGCTCCGTAGTCCTTCACCTGCATCCCCTGTTTGACCAGGTGGTGCTTCAGGATTTCCTTCAACTCATACCCGCCGTGATCGGAACCGATCGCCACGGTCCTGGGCGGGGCCGAAATCGGGCCCTGAGACGGCGCGGAGGTTTGTTCGATGAATTTCAACATGGAGGCGATGCCTTGCTCAATCTGGTCGCGGCAATTGTGGTAAACTTCGATGGTCCCGCCGATCGGGTCCGGGATGTCATTCTCAAAACTATCCAGGGTCTCGTCAAACTCGCGCAGTAGAAACGTCTTCTCCGCCGCTTGCGGGTAAAGCAGGAGGATGGCGTCGACGTGGCTGTGCGTCATGCCGAAGATGTAATCGGCTTGCCGCACCAGGTCCGCCGACAACATCCGGCTGCGCAGTGGCGAGATGTCGATTCCCAGCTCCCGCAGCGCGCGCACCGCGTGTTCGCTCGGCGGCAGCCCGTCGACCGCGCCCACGCCCGCGGAGAGCACCCGGTATTCGCCGCGTCCCTTGACGGCGTGCCGGAACAAGCCTTCGGCCATGGGGCTGCGGCAAACGTTTCCGGTGCAAACGAACAGGACGGTCTTCATTCCTTCGACAGAGGATAGCGCGTCAATGCGGCAAAAAGGTGCGTGGGGTCTGCCGAATCGTCAATGCCAATTCGCCCGCGTGGCGAGGTCAGCTTCTGGAACTTCGCTTCTGAGGAAGCATCGCTTTCGGAAAAACATCCAGCAAGCTTACACCCAATGCCCGAGCGAGCAACACGGACTCTTGATCCGTGACGCACCGGATCTGAGCTTCGATTTTGGCGATGGTGTTCTCGTGGATGTCCCAGCCCAGCCGGGCGCAGCGAGCGGTCAGCGTCGCGGATTTCACGAGGCCGCAATCCTCGTTCCCACGATAGACACGGCCCGCGCTTCTCGGTAGAGATGCAAGCATGTCCTCAACCGCCTGACAGAAGCCCTTTCTCGAAAGCATCGGGTAGGTTCAAACCTAGGAAAAACTTATGCATCAATCATTCCGTCTCGTCCTCGCCCTATCGCTGGCCTTCCAGCCCCGCGAAGCGGTCGCCCAAGTCGGCGCAGTAGCTGGGGCTGTACGCTCGTCAGAACCCGTCGTCACGGATCGCGGCGCGCATCACAGAACCTGGTCGCGCGTAACGCAAATCACCCTGCCCGGCGGGCGTGTGCGCTATGAGACGAACTCGTATCAAGAACTTGCAGGCGGCATGCACTATCTCAATGGCCAGGGCGTCTGGACGGAAGCGA
>Ga0137374_10005024_pt1 | contig 15706 bp, 15 predicted proteins | sample SagtaG_20_FD_104811 | JGI IMG/M metagenome (GOLD analysis project Ga0137374, IMG submission 104811) | Vadose zone soil microbial communities from Sagehorn Ranch, Mendocino, California, USA - Sage1_R_100_16 metaG | ecosystem: Environmental > Terrestrial > Soil > Vadose zone | place: USA...
CCGCTCCGTCACGGCCGCGGCGAGCAGCTGGACGGCCCGGTAGGCCCGCGACAGGCCGGGCTCGCCGTCGATGACCCGAACGACCGACGTTCCGCACGATTCCGAGGGGCGTTCGGGCGCGGGTTCGTCATCGGGCAGGCGCGTCCCGGTGCGGGCCCACACTCGCGCGAAGGAAAGGTCGAGCGCCGCCACGGCGGGGCCGCAAACCGTCACCATCGTGTCGCGCCAGGGCTGCCGCCCGCGCTGCGGGTCGCCGGCCCACTCGTCGCCGATGCACAGGCCGCCCAGCATCGCCTCGCGCCCGTCCACGACGAGGAGCTTGCGATGGTCGCGGCTGAACACCTCGAACGGCCCGCTCGTCCACAGCGGCCGGAAGGCCCGGACGTCCGCGCCTGCCCGCCGCAGCGCGCGCCAGAACCGGCGGCCCGTGCCCACGCTGCCGAGGGCGTCGTACAGGACCCGCACGCGCACGCCGGCGCGCGCCCGCTCGGCCAGCGCATCGGCGAAGCGGCGGCCGGTCCGGTCGTCGCGGATGATGTAGTTCTCGAAGTGGACAGCGCCGCCCGCGCCCGCGATCAGCGCGAGCATCGCCTCGAGCGCGGCGGCGCTGTCGGGAAGGTGCCGCAGGGCATTGCCGGGGATCGGGCGCGCGCCCGAGGCGCGGTCGAGGGCGCGCGCGAGGCGGTCGCTCACCCCCCCCCGCCGAGCCCCAGTGTGGCCTCGACCGGGCGCAGCGCCTGGATGCAGAACGCGATGTGCTCGTCCAGCGGCACGCCCAGCTCCTCGGCGCCCTGCCGTACCTCGTCGCGGTTCACGCCGCGCGCAAATGCTTTGTCCTTCAGCTTCTTCTTGACCGACGACACCTCGAGGTCGGCGAAGCTCTTCGAGGGGCGCACCAGCGCGCACGCCACGAGGAAACCGCACAGCTCGTCCACGGCGAACAGCGCCCGCGCCATCGGCGTGTCCCGCGGCACGCCCGAATACGTGGCGTGGCCGAGGATGGCGCGGCACAACGGCTCGGCAAGCTCCCGCTGCCGCAGCACGCCCACGCCCCACGCCGGATGCCCGTCGGTGGGGGAGTGCTCCTGGTTCGGGAACTTCTCGTAGTCGAAGTCGTGCAGCAGGCCGATGATGCCCCACCCCTCGGGGTCCTCCCCGAACTTCCCGGCGTAAGCGCGCATCGCGGCCTCGACGGCCAGCATGTGCTGGCGCAAGGAGGGTGACTGCGTGTGTTCGTGCATCAGGGCCAGGGCTTCGTCGCGCGTCATGCCACCTCCACCTGCCACCGTTCCGCCCAGAGCGCCAGCATCAGCAGGGGCCACAGCTTGCGAGCGTGATTCGCGTTGCCCGACCGGTGCTCGGCCAGGAGCGGCGTGTCCAGCAGTCGATCGGCGAGCGGCGCGAGACCGGTGTTGAGCCAGCGCGCCACCGGCACCGACAGGCCGCGTTTGCGGCGCCGGATCACCGCCGGAGGGACGAGGCCGCGCGCCGCTTCCTTTAATATCGCCTTGGTGGTGAAGCCCCGCACCTTGAGCGCCGCGGGGGCGGGGAGCACCAGCTCCATCACCTCTCGGTCGAGGAAGGGCGCGCGCGCTTCCACGGACGCCAGCATCGTCGCGCGGTCCACCTTGACGAGGAGATCGTCCGGCAGATACGTGACGAAGTCGAGCCACAGGATGCGGTTCAAAGTGTGGTCGTGTGGGAAGTTCTCCAGCCGGCTGGCGAGCTCCGGGATGACGCTCCCCTCGGGACCGCTCCCCAGCGCGCCGAACCATGTGATGTGTCGCTCCAACCAGGGTCGCTCGGCGGCGGCGACGAACTGTTTGAGCAGGAACTCCAGCGTGACCTTCCCGGTCGAGGCGGGCCAGCGCTCGACCGCCCACCGGAGCGCGCGTTGCAGCGGGCCGGGAAGCCGCCCCCACACCGCCGCGGCCCGGTGGCCCAGGTACGTCGGGTACCCGCCGAACAACTCATCGGCGCCCTCCCCGGACAGCACCACCTTCACCTCGGCACGGGCCGCGTCGGCGAGCAAGTACGTGGGGAGGACGGCGGGATCCCCCAGCGGCTCGGCCAGCGATTGCGACACGACCTCGAGCGCGCGGTTCAGCGCCTCGTCGTCCGCGGTCACGACATGGTGCACCGTCTTGATGTCGTGCGTCACCGCCTCGGCGTAACCGCTCTCGTCGTATCCGGGCTCCACGAACCGCACGGCGTACGTATGAATCCGCTCGCCGGGAAGCACGCGCGCCGCCGCGGCGACGAGGAACGACGAGTCGAGCCCACCGCTCGTGAAGACGCCGAGCGGCACGTCGGACATCAGCTCCCGCTCTACCGCCCGCAGAAGCGTCGTGCGCAGCTCGGCGGCCGACGACAGCTGCGACGGGCGGCGGGCCGCAGCGGCGGCGCTCCAGTACGGACGCACGTCCAGCCTTCCTTCCTCGGCCACGAGGAGGTGCCCGGCCGGGAGTTTCTGGATCCCTGCGAACATGGTGTCGGGCGCCGGGACGTACCCGAGCGCGCGATACAGCGCCAGGGCCGCCCGGTTGAGGGTGCGCGGCTGGTCGGGGAAGGCCAGGAGCGCCTGGACCTCTGAAGCGAAGCGCAGCTCGCCCTCGATCCGGGTCCAGAACAGCGGCTTCTCGCCCGCGCGGTCGCGCGCCAGCAACAGGCGACCGCGGCGGTCGTCCCAGATCGCGAGCCCGAACATCCCATCGAGCCGCTCGACCACGCCTTCGCCGTAACGCGCGTAGAAAGGGACGATGTTCTCGATGTCGCCCCGGGAGCGGAATGGATAGCCCCATCCCGCGGCCTCGCGGCGCAAGTCGGCCGAGTTGTAGATCTCGCCGTTGCACACCATCCAGACGGCACCATCGGGGCTTTGAAACGGCTGGTCGCCGGTGGTGAGATCCATGATGGCGAGCCGGCGAGCGCCCAGCCGCGCCCGCGCGTGGCCCACGATCCGCTCGCCGTCGGGGCCGCGGTGGCGCAGCGACGCGGCCATGCGGGCCAGGCACTCGGGGTGCCGGAGCGAGGCTCCGGTCAGCGCGATGGCGCCAAAGATGCCGCACATGGGCCGTAGGCAGCATAGCGTCCCTCGACCGCCAGCAGCGGCAGGACGCGGTCCAGCGCCGCGCGCGTCGCTTGATCGCCGGTGCGGATGACAAACACCGTCGGCTCAAAGCAGCGCGTCAGGACTTCCCGCCAGTAGCCGGCCGGCTTCAGCGGCGATCCGGGCGTCGCGCGGAACCGGCCGGCCTGGTCGGCGATGAAGTTGCTGGTGAGCTCCCGGCCCGTCTCGGTGGCGACGTCGATCGTGTGGCGCAGATAGAAAGGAAGGGAGGGCGGGTAGGCGGAGATGCCGAGCACGGCGCTTTTGCCGGGCCGGGCGTTCTGGATCACGCCGGCCAGCGTCGCGGCCGACCGGTCGTCGCCCACGGCGTCCAGCAGCGGGCCGGCAACGAGCGGGATCACCATCACCACGAGGGCGTACCCGCTCGCGCCGAGTGTGGGGCGCCGGAGTCGCACGGCGAGCCACACGAGGATCGCGGACGCCAGGAGGGCGATGCCAATGGCGAGCGCGGTGGGAGGGATCGCGGCGCGCTCGGCGGACGTGAGCGCGATGGGGGCGGGGAGCCACAAGGTGAGCGACGCCAGCGCGAGGCCGAGCGCGGCGGCGGTCGCGGCATAGCCGCGCCAGGTGACGCCGATCCCGTCGCGGGCGAGGGCGCGTGCAGCCGCGAGTGCGAAGGCGGGCATCAGCGGCAGCACGTACTGCGGCAGCTTCGATTGGTTCAGGGTGAAGAACGCCAGTGGGCCCAGCACCCAACAGGCCAGGACGATTGCCTCCTCGGCCTGCGGGTTGACGCGCCGCGCGAGCCAGGTCCAGCGCCAGCGGTTCACGCCGGCGAGCGCCGGCACGATCCAGGGAAACGCCGCGACGGGAACGATCGGCAGGTAGTACCAGACGGGGGCGGAGCGGTGAAAGGAGGTCGTGGTCACCCGTTCGATGGTCTCGCGGACGAACACGTAGCGCGGAAATTCGGGGATCTGCGCGGAGACCGCGAGGAACCAGGGCAGCGCCACGGCCGCGAAGACCGCGAGGCCGAGCCACGGGAACAGGCGCCGGAGCGGTCGGCCGGTGAGCAGGGCGGCGGGCACGAGTGTCGCGAGCGGAATGAGGATCGCCACGGGGCCCTTGGTGAGGGCGCCCAGTCCCATGGCCGCCCACGCAAGCACGGGCCGCTCGTCCCAAAACGCCAGGATCGCAGCGGTGGTGCAGAACGACAGCGTGCTGTCGAAGATCGTCGCCCGAGCGTACGCCATGACCAGCGGCATCGTGCCCAGCGCCAGGCCCGCGAGCCAGCCCGCGTCGGCCCCCCAGCGCCGCCGCGCGAACCGGACCACGATCGCGATCGTCGCCAGGGTGAACAGGTAGGCGGGCAGGCGCGCCGCCGTTTCGGTGGGGCCGAGGATCTCCATCGTGGCCGCCGCCGCGGCGAAGTAGACGACCGGCTTGTCGAGGTAGGGGAGCCCGTCGAGGTGCGGAAGGAGATAATCGTTGGACTCGGCCATCTCGCGCGCCACTTCGGCGTTGCGGCCCTCGTCGGGGTCGAGGAGCCGGTGACCGCCCAGATCGAAGCCCAACGCGAGCGCCGCCGCCACGACCAGGAGCGGCAACCGCATGTAGGCGCTAACCTTCGGGTGTGGGTGATCCAAGTCGGGCGCTAAAGCTATTCGAGCGCGCCTACGAGTGCCAGGTGACTGGGGATTGGGACGGCGCCGCCAAGTTGTACCAGGCGTCGATCGCCGAGCATCTGACCGCCGAAGCGCACACGTTTCTCGGCTGGGTGTACTCGTTTTCTCGGCGTTACGAGGACGCGATCGCGGAGTGCAAGCGGGCGATCGCCGTGGATCCCAGTTTCGGCAATCCGTACAACGACATCGGCTGCTACCTGATCGAGTTGGGTCGCTGGGCCGAGGCGATTCCGTGGCTCGAGCGCGCGAAGGGCGCGCAGCGCTACGAGGCGCCGCACTTTCCGCACGTCAACCTGGCCCGCGTGTACGAGCACCAGGGCGATTTGCTCAAGGCGGTGGCGGAGTACGGCGCCGCGCTGGAGAAGACCCCCGGGTACCGGCCGGCGCTCGCGGGACTGCGGCGGCTTCAGACGCGCGTCAATTGACCGGAGACGGGGGCGGAGCCGCGGGTGATTGCGGCAGTTGCGATACCGTGATGGGTACGGTGGCCTTGCGCTCATCGTCCACGGTGATCTCGAAGCGGTACTGGCCGGGGTGGGGAAAGGGGACGTCGAACACCAGGACGGCCGCGGCCTCGATCTCCATCACGCCGGCGGGGGGCTCGGCGAAGGTCACGGTCCCCGACCCGCCCAGCAGCTCCACGTCGCCCTCGTCCAGCAGGCGGATCCGCACCCCGTGCTCCCCAATCTCGGTGCGTTTGCCCTTGAGGCGGAGCACGAGGTGCAGCCGCGGGTGCATCGCCGGAAACTGCTGCACCCAGATGTGCTGGAAGATGCCGATGACCGACATCTTCCCCGACTGATCGACCAGCGCGTAGTCGGCGACGACGGCGAAGTCGAGATGCACTACGGCTTCTTCGCCACCGGCGCGCTGACCTTCGTCCGATCCCACGTGAACGTGATCGTCGCGGGAGCCTCTGCCGGCTCGAACGCGATCGTGAACCGCTCGACGGGCTGGGCGAGGGTCTCGACTTTCATGTCCACGCGCACGAAGTCGCTGTCGGCGGCGTATTGCGTTCCCCACTGACCGTGCTGCTTGTTGATGATGAGCTTCCAGCCCGTGGGCGACGGCAGCGTCCAGACGGAGTAGATGCCGGCCGGTACGGGGGCGCCGCCGATGACGAGGTCGGCCGACGTGCCGATCTGCGTAGCGGCATTGGCGCCCGTGCGCCACACCTTGTTCCACGGCTCGAGCACGCCGAAGATCTCGCGCCCTCGTTTCATGGGGCGGCTATAGTCTACCCACACGCTGGCGCCGCCGACGGCGGCCCGAGCGGTGTCGCGCGGAGACAACGGGCCGAGCGGACGGTTCGCGAACATGGGGCCCGCCGCGGCCATGGGCACCGAGGCCACGCGCTCGACATCCACCTGGATCGTGCTGCCCTTTCCGGTGAGCCACACCAGGCGGCCGTTGCGGTCCAGCCTGAACGTGAACGGACCGACGCCCGCGAACTGACCCTGGGTGAAGGCCAAGACGAGCGTGTCACCGCCGCGCCGTCGCACGTAACCGCCACTCGTCGCGCTGGCGCTCGTGAGGGCCGTGATCGGGACGCTGTCGCGTCCCACAGCGCGCGCCAGACGCCCGATCTGCTCCATGAGCCCGTAGATGTGGAACGTATACGGGATCGTGCCTTTGGGCACCGCAACGCGTGTCGTGACGATGCTGTCCCCCCGCGGATTGGTGGCAATCGCGCTGTCCCCCACGAACGCGACCGTCCCCCTGGTTTCGGCGGGTCCGGGACCGCCGTCGATGTTGTGCGTGATCAGCTCGAACCGGCGAATCGACCCGTCGGGATTCAAGTCGGCCGTGTAGATGCGATGGACGCTGCGGGGCGCGCGGATCACGTACTCCCCTCGCAGCTGTGTCGCCGTGCGCGTGTACTGCTCGAGTGACAGCGTGTCGGTGCCGAGCCGGACGACGAATGCCCCGCTCTCCTGCGTGAGGGCGGCGACGAGCATCAGTGGGACAGCGTACATGGGGCGCTCCCGGGAGTTAGCTGACTCTAATCGACGTGACTTCGTCGTTCTGGGCAATCTTGTTCACCACATCCTGACCTTTGGTGACCTGGCCAAAGACGGTGTGGACGCCGTCCAGATGCGGTTGGGCCGAGTGACAAATGAAGAACTGGCTGCCGCCGGTGTCCTTCCCCGCGTGCGCCATGGACAGGGTGCCGCCGACGTGTTTGTGCGTGTTGCGCGCCGTCTCGCACTTGATCGTATACCCCGGCCCTCCCGTCCCGACCCGCCCCTTGCCGGTCTTGGAGTAGGGGTCGCCCCCCTGGATCATGAAGTTGGGGATCACGCGGTGGAACTTGGTCCCGTCGTAGAAGCCGGCGTTGGCGAGCTTCTCGAAGTTCGCCACCGTGTTCGGCACCTCGTCGGAGAACAGCTCCACTTCGATGGCGCCCCGGGAGGTTTGGAACACCGCTTTCTTGTTCGGCATCTAGAGTCCCGTGTTGAGGTTCTCGTCTACCTGCGCGACGGTCTTCATCCCGACGATGGCGACGGCGATGTCGCTGCGGTCCAGCACGAACTTGAGGGCGAGCTGGGCCGCGGCCATGCCCGACTTGTCGGCCAGCTCCTTCACGCGTTGGCCCAGGGCGGCGAGCTGGGCGATGTAGGGCCGCGGCATGCGGGCGCGGATGTCGCCGCGCTCCCACGTGCTGTCGGGCGCGTAGCGGCCCGCCAGGAACCCGTTGGCGAGCGGCTCGCGCGCGATCACCCCCACGTTGGCGGCCTGCGCGGCGGGGAGAAACACATCCTCGGCCTCGCGCCGCGCCAGGCTGTACACGATTTGCACCGTGTCGGGCATCGTGGCGTTGACCGCCGCGATCCCCTCCTCCGGCGGGTGCACCGACACGCCGTAGAACCGGATCAGCCCCTCCCGCTTAAGCTGCTCGAGCACCTCGTAGGTCTCCATCGCCGAGATGAGGTTGATCGGCGGGTTGTGGAGCTGCAGCAGATCGATGTACGCGGTGCGCAGGCGCGCGAGCGACCGCTCCACCGCGAAGCGCACGTACGACGGCGTGAAGCTGGTGTCGTGCGTCACCGGCAGCGCCGCGCCGCTCTCGATCTCGTCGAGCGGGCGGCCGACCGCCTGGCCGATCCGATCGCGCATCAAGGGGTGGATGTCGCGATTGTAGAAGTTCCCGCCGACCTTGGTGGCGATGATCACCTTGTCACGCACATCGAGCAACGCCTCCCCGATCAGCTCCTCGGAGTGGCCGTGGCCGTACACGTCCGCGGTGTCAAAAAAGTTGCATCCCAGCTCGTAGGCGCGTTGGATGGCGCGCTTCGATTCGGCGTCGATGGTCGGGCCGTACGAGTTGCCGTAGGCGTTGCCGCCGATCCCCCACCCCCCGAACCCGATCTCGCTCACCTGCAGGCCCGTGCGGCCCAGCACGCGCCGGTTCACGAGAGCAGCTGGGCGAGGCGCTCGGGGGACGCGACCGGGAGGGAGCAGGTAGTGCCGACGCACACCGTCGCGGCCGGCGCCTCCGCGACCGTTCGCACCACGACCTTCCTCGGCCGGTAGGCCTGTAGCGCGAGGAGGTGCATCGCGCACGCCGGCCCTTCGCCCGCGGGCCCCGCAACCTCGATTCGCGTGACGGGGTGCACCGCCCAATCCGCGGCGCGGAGCAGCGTGGCCCCATAGAGTCCCAGCTCACCCGCGCCGCCCGCGAACGCCGCCAACTGGCGGTCCAGCCGGGCCCGCCACTCGACCTGGCCGGTGAGAGCCCAGAGCCGGGCGAGTACGAGGGCGGCGACGCCGTTGGGGGACGGCGTGGGAGCATCCTGGATCGGCTTGGCGCGGGTCTCGAGATAGGCGACCGCGGCGCCACCACCCCGCTCGCCGGCCACATCGAAGTAGCCGCCGGCGGCATCCCCGTGCGCCGCGTCACAGTACGCCATCACCTCCACTGCGCGGTCGAGCCACGGGGTCGTCCCGGTCGCCTCGTAGGCGTCGAGGAATGCGGCCGCCGCCTGGACGTTGTCGTCCAGCAGGCCCCGGGGCTCATCGCGCCCGATCACGTGCCCCATCCCCCGTCCCCCGCCATGTCCCTTAGGATCCCACGTCTCCTTCCAGATCCGCTCGAGGACCTTCAAGGCGAGCGTGTTGCACTCGGGCCGGTCGAGTGCCGCGCCCGCCTGGAGGAATGCCGAGGCCAGCATCGCGTTCCAGTTGACGTACGCCGTCCTGTCCACGAACGGCGCCCGTCGCCGGTCGCGCGCCGCTTTCAACTTGCGAATCGCGGCACTCAGCGCGGGCCATTCATCGTCGCCCGCCGGATCCTGCTTCCACCACAGGACGTTCTTCGCGGGGTTGTGGTGCATCTCACCCCGCTCTTCCACGTCGAATACTCGACGCATCACGTTCAGCGCCGTTTCGTCGTTCAACGCTTCTCGCAGCTCGTTGAGCGTCCAGGTCCAGTAGTCGCCGTCGTCCCCCGCGGTCACGTCGGCGTCTTGCGACGCGGAGAACGCGCCCTCTGAGCGGTCCGTCAACGCCTCGAGCACCCAGTCCACGATCCCCGCGGCCACGTCACGAAACAGCGGCGTGCCGAGCGCCTGGTAAGCCGAGAGGTAGGCTTTGAGCAGCTCGGAGTTGTCGTAGGACATCTTCTCGAAGTGGGGGACGATCCAGCGCTCGTCCACCGCGTAGCGATGGAACCCGCCGCCGACGTGGTCGCGGACCCCGCCGCGCGCCATCCCGGTGAGCGTCTTCTCGACCACCTCGCGCTGCCAGTCGAGCCTGGTGTCGTGCCAGCGGGCGAGCAGGAATTCGCAAGCAGCGGGGTGGGGGAACTTGGGCGCGGTCCCGAATCCGCCGTAGCGGATGTCGAACAGCCGGGCCATCTGGTCGGCGCCCTGCTCGACAAGCTGCGCGCTGACGTCGCCGGGCTTCGCTTCGTCCAGCGCGTCCGTGACGTGCTGGCGGATCGCCTGCGCGTTCTTCGTAACCTGCTCGCGGTCCTCACGGTAGGCGCGGGCGATCTCGAGCAAGACCGAGCGGAATCCGGGCCGGCCGTAATGGTTGTGCTCCGGCGGGAAATACGTCCCGCCGAAGAACACCTCCCCGCCAGGGGTGAGAAACGCCGTGAGGGGCCAGCCGCCCTGTCCGGACAACGCCTGGACGGCGCGCTGGTAGCGGACATCCACGTCGGGCCGCTCGTCCCGGTCGACCTTGACGCAGATGAACTCGCGATTCAACACCTCCGCGGTCGCGGCGTCCTCGTACGACTCGCCGTCCATCACGTGGCACCAGTGGCACCACACCGCGCCGATGTCGAGCAGAATCGGCTTGTCGTCGGCGCGCGCTCTGGCAAACGCCGCGTCACCCCAGGGGAACCAATGGACGGGCTGATGGGCGGCGGATTTTAGGTAGGCCGAGGGTTCGGTGGCGAGGAGGTTAGCGGCGGACTTCACTCGGCTCCCTCCAAGTACCGCATCGTCACCCGGCTCAGCAGCTCCGCGCCGACGACGAGCGACTCCTCGTCGATGTCGAACGTCGGGCTGTGATGTGGGGAGGCTTTCCCATCCGGAGGTGCCGAGCCGACGAACGCGAAGCAGCCGGGCACCTGTTGGAGGAAGTACGCCATGTCCTCTCCGCCCATCGTGCGCACGCCGGTCTTGAGGCGATCGGCCCCGACGATCTCCGCGGCGACCTCGCGCATCAAGGCCGTCATCCGCTCGTCGTTGACGAGCGGGCCGCACAGCCGCCGGTACCGCACCTCGGCCCGCGCGCCGAAGGCGCCGGCGATTCCCTGCGCCGTCTCCTCGACGAGTCGCGGCGCTTCCTCCCAGAAGCTCCCACCGAACGTGCGTACTGTGCCGCGCAGGTCGGCACGGCCGGGAATGACGTTGAACGCGTGGCCGGCATGCACCTGCGTGACCGAGACGACCCCCTCCTCGAACGGGTTGCGCCGCCGGGCGACCAGGCTCTGGAGCGCCGTGACGACGTGGGCCGCGGCGAGCACGGGATCCACCGTCTGGTGGGGCAGGGCGGCGTGACCGCCGCGGCCGTGGATCGCGATCTCGAATTCATCCACCGAGGCCATCATCGGTCCCGGCGTAATCGCGACTGTCCCTACGGGGAGATCGTTCCAGAGATGAATGCCGAACGCGGCATCGACGGCGGGGGCCGCGAGCACGCCCGCGGCGATCATCGCCTGCGCGCCGCTCGAGACTTCTTCCGCCGGCTGAAAGGCGAACTTCACCGTGCCCCCCCCCGGGAGCCGGGCCGGGGCGAGGCGGCGGGCCACTTCGAGGCCGATCGCGACATGTCCGTCGTGCCCGCAGGCGTGCATCTTGCCGGCGTGCTGCGAGCGGTAGGGGACGGCGTTGGCCTCCGCGACCGGGAGCGCGTCCATGTCGGCGCGCAACAGCACGCAGCGGCCGTTCCCGCTTCCCTTGAGCGCCACGACGCCCGTCTTCCCGACGCCGCTTTTCACCTCGTAGCCGAGACTCTTCAACCGGTCGGCGACGAGGAGGCTGGTCCGCGTCTCCTCGAAGCCCAGCTCGGGGTGCTGATGCAAGTCGCGACGGGTAGCGACGAGCTGGGCACGGTCCACCGGCGGCAAGGTAACGGTCATACCAGCGAGCTTGGGCACAGCCGGTGGACGACGCACTCCTCGCACTTCGGCCGCCGCGCGATGCACACCTGGCGCCCATGCTGGATGAGGGTGTGGGAGAACCAGGTCCACTTGTCGCGCGGCAGCAGCTGCATCAGGTCCCGCTCGATCTTGGCCGGGTCGTCTTCCTTCGTGAGCTTGAGCAGCCGGGTGATCCGGTGCACGTGCGTGTCAACGACCACGCCCTCGTTCTTCTTGAACCAGGTACCCAGGATCACGTTTGCGGTCTTGCGGCCCACGCCCGGCAGCTTGGTCAGGTCCTCCATCGTGTCCGGTACCTGGCCGCCGTGGCGCTCCACCAGCGCCTGCGCCATCCCGATGATGGCCTTCGTCTTGTTGCGGAAGAAGCCGGTGGATTGGATCTCCTGCTCGAGCACGCGGGGGTCCGCCGCCGCGTACTCGGCGGCCGTGTGGTACTTCGCGAACAGGCCTGGAGTCACCAGGTTCACCCGGGCATCGGTGCACTGCGCGGAGAGGATGGTCGCGACGACCAGCTCGAGGGCGCTCGCGTGGTGCAGGGCGCACGTCGCGTCGGGATACGCGCGCTCGAGGCGCGCAACGATCTTGCGCGCCCGCGCCTGACGCTCCGTCCGAGTCGTGGTCTTGCCCATGGAGCCGAATCGTAACACGGGAAAGCAAAACGGGAAACGGGACACGCGAAGCGGGAAACGCCTGGCTCAGACGACGCTGACGAAGCGCTCCGACGTTTCCCGTGTCTCGTTTCCCGTGTCCCGAGGGTTGGGGACTGGAAGGAGAGTGAGCAAGCGACACGTGAGGAGCAGCAGCTCCCCCGCATTCGCGATCGAATAGATGCCCGCCCGCTCACCGCCCGCGAGCGTCGGGCTGAAGGGCGGACTGCCGTCCTCGCGCGCGGCTGCGATTTCGATCTCCGTCTCCTCCGCCGACGGGTCGGTCGCGTCGGCGCGTCCCGCCAAACCCACGGCGCTGAACCCCGGCCGGCCCTCGCGCAGCCCGAAAATGGCGAGCACCGCGATCTCGCCCGGGACGGCCGTCTCCGTTACGAACGCGCCGTCCAGCGGTTCGGCGGGGCCGCCGGGAGTCGGAGTCCCCCACACTTGCAGCTGGGGGAGCTGGAGGTAGAGCGCCTGCCGGGGAATGTGCGAGGTGATGGCGCCCCCGCCCCGCGCTGCCGCGGCGCGCAGCGCGCGCTCGCCGATCCGGTACACCCAGCCGCCCGCGGTCCAGTGTCGGTACGCGTGGTGGAGCAGGCGGATGTGCGCCTCGAGGGCATCGGCGCCGGCCTCCGCCGGTACAATCTCCCGCAGCAATCGGCCGACCGGCTCGAGCAGGACGAACCGGTCGCGATCGGCAGCGGGCTCGCCGATGGCCGGGAACCGCTCGCGCGCCAGATCGGCGAACACCAGGCTGAAGGGAGTGGGGCGGTCGCTCACTGGTGCACCTTCCGTGTCGGGTGCGGTAGTTTGACCGCGCTCAGGAGTGCTTCGGCGTCCGGGTAGGGAGAGCCAGCGTCGCTTGCCCCGTGAGGGCTCGCATGAGACCCGCTCCCCTGCCCGGCGCGGAAGGCCCCAACCGACCACAGGGTGTCGCGCCAGGGCACCTGAAGCCCGGAGCGCCTGTCAGTGAGCGATCGGTGAGACCTTCCAACGCCGGAGCAGAGGAACGAACCTCGACTCGGAGGTGCGCGATGGAAGGACTGCATCCAAGGTACGTGGTCGGGATCGACTGGGCCAGCGACAAGCACGACGTCTGCGTGCTCGCCGCCGCCGGCGAGCGCCATCTCGCCTTCCCGGTCCTGCACACGGCGGACGGGCTGGCCGAGCTGGTGCGGCGCCTCAAGCGCTGCGGCGCGCCCGCCGACCTGCCGATTGCGATCGAGCGCCCGTCTGGCGTGCTCGTCGACACGCTCGTCGCGGCCAGCTTCCCCGTGGTGCCGATCCACCCCAACGCCCTCAAGGCCACCCGGGCCCGCTACCGCGCCGCCCCCGGCAAGAGCGACCCCGGCGACGCCTACATCCTCGCCGATCTCCTGCGCACCGATGGCCATCGCTTCCGGCCGCTGCGCGCCCCGTCCGACGCGACCAAGGCCCTGCGCGCCGCCGTGCGCACGCGCGACGACCTGGTCGCCACCCGCGTCCAACTCGCCAATCAGCTCCGCACGCTCCTGGAGAGTTTCTGGGCGGGCGCCGCCACAATCTTCGCCGCGGTCGATAGCCCGATCGCCCTGGACTTCCTCGACACCTTCCCCACCCCCGACAGCGCCGCGCGCCTCGGCGCCACGCGCCTCGACCGCTTCCTGACGCGCGCGGCGTACTGCGGCCGCCGGCCTGCCGCCGAACTCCTCGCGCGGCTCCGCGCCGCGCCCGCAAGCCCCGCCGGCCCGCTCGAGCGCGAAACCAAGGGGCAGCTCGTGCGCGCCCTCGTCGCCGTCCTGCGGCCGCTGGTGGTCCAGCTCCGCGAGCTCGATGGCCTCATCGCCGCCCACCTCGCCCAGCACCCCGACGGCTCGCTCCTCCAGTCCTTCCCACGCACCGGCACTGTGAATGCCGCCCAAATCCTGGCCGAGCTCGGCGAGGATCGCCGCCGCTTCCCCACCGCCGAGCACCTGGCCGCTGAGGCCGGCGTCGCTCCCGTCACCCACAGCTCCGGCAAGCACCGGGGCGTCGCCTGCCGCTTCGCCTGCAACAAGCGCCTCCGCCAAGCCCTCACCACCTGGGCGGACAACTCCCGCCACGCCCACCCGTGGGCCCACGCCGTCTACGCCGCCGCCCGGGCCCGGGGCTGCGACCACCCCCACGCTATCCGTATCCTCGCCCGCGCGTGGGTCCGCGTGCTCTGGCGGTGCTGGCAGGATCGCACCCGCTCTGAGCCGGCCCAGCACCGCAGGGCGCTCCCCTTCCTGCTGCCTCAACCATCCATCTCCCCTGCCGCCTGAACAGCGGAACCTTGACACAGGGTGTCTCATGCGCGGGGGAGGAACCCGTCCAACGCGCGGACGAACTCCTCGGTGGCCTCGACGTGGGGGCAGTGGCCGACGGGGAGCTCGACGAAGTCGGCGCCCAGCAGCTGAGCCAGCTCGCGGGAGCCGGCGATCGGAATCGGGTCGAACGAACCGTGCACGACGAGGGACGGGGGACGAGGGACAGGGGACGGGTAACTCCTCAGACGATCCCGCAGATCGTACTCGCCGAGGCTGTCCCACACGGCCTGCTGCGTGCGGGCAGTGACCCTGAACGCCGTCAGGTTCTTCGCATCGCGGAAATCGCGGAAGTACGGCGCCACCGACAGCTCGAACGCCCGCCGCTGGTAGGCGGCCGGGTCTCGGTCCCGTAGCCCGCTGCCGCGCAGCTCCGCGCGCGCCTGTTGGATCTCGGGCGCCGCCATCCGCCGGGCGAATTCTTCCTCGAACTGGCGGCGGTACGCGACGGTGATGGACGCGGGGGAGACGAGCGCCAGGCGCGCGACGCGCTCCGGGTGCTCGAGCAGGTAGAGCACGGCGAGCAGGCCGCCCCAGGAGTAGCCGCACAGCGTGAGCCGCTCGAGTCGCAGCTCGCCGCGAATCCGCTCGAGATCCGCGACGTGCTCCCGCCACCCGACGGGGGGAGGGGGGGGCGTCTCGCGGGGGACGGGCGACCGCCCGCCGCCGCGCTGATCGTAATAGAAGAGCTCGCGTCCCTGGGCGAGGAGGTCGTATTGGGGGAGCAAGTAGTCGTGGTGGGCACCGGGGCCGCCGTGGAGGACGACGACGAGGGGCCCGCTGCCCACTCGGCGCGTGAAGAGCGGTGGCAGGGGTGGGGTGGGGGGGGTTACAGCAGCACCGCCAGCGCGTCGGCGATCTCTTTCACCTCCGCGTATTCCTTGTCGCCGAACCCGGCGGGCACGTCCGAATCGATGTCGATCTGGCCGAGGATGTGGTCCCCGCGCCGGATCAGCACGACCAACTCCGCCTTGGTGGAGGCGTTGCACGCGAGGTAATTCCCGATCGCGGCAACGTCGGGGACATTCTGGTCCTGCTGGGTCGCGACCGCGGTGCCGCACACGCCCGTGCCGACAGGGATCCGGGTGTGTTCGGTGTCGCGTCCGGCGTGCGCCTCGAGCTCGAGCGCGTCGCCGTGCAGCATGTAGGCGTATACCGACGTGAAGGGCGCGCCGCGGGCGCGCAGGCGGTCGCACGCCATCTGGAGCAAGCCCCGCCGGCCGATGTCGTGCAGGTGGGCGGCGCGCAGCGCGCGCACGATCCTGCCGGCTTCGGAGACGACGGTCACGAGACCAGACCGGCGGTGACCAGCGGCACAGCGATCATAGCGGTAACTCTAGCCGCCGCCGCGCGTGACGGGAAGC
>Ga0137374_10005046_pt1 | contig 15676 bp, 9 predicted proteins | sample SagtaG_20_FD_104811 | JGI IMG/M metagenome (GOLD analysis project Ga0137374, IMG submission 104811) | Vadose zone soil microbial communities from Sagehorn Ranch, Mendocino, California, USA - Sage1_R_100_16 metaG | ecosystem: Environmental > Terrestrial > Soil > Vadose zone | place: USA...
AACCTGTTCGACCGGCGCGTTGTCACCTTCGGCACCTTCGCAGAGAATCCGACGGCGCCGGGCTCGCCGGTGCAGCGCTGGCTCACGCCCGGACCGCCGCGGCATGTGCAGGTCAGCCTGAGTACGGATTTCTAGGCGTGGTACGTCGCTACGACGCTACGTCATACGAAAGGTTGCCAGATGGGATTAGGCAGGTTTGCTTTCCTGCGCCGAAATGTGATTCACCACATACAACGTACAACGTGGCTTCGTAGCGTCGCCTCTCATGAAAATAGCCGTGTGCATCAAACGCGTCCCCGACTCCGAGACGCGCGTCAAGATCGCCTCCGACGGCAAGTCGCTCGACGAAGCGGGCGTCAAGTTCATCCTCAATCCCTACGATGAGTTCGCCGTCGAAGAAGGGCTGCGACTCAAGGAGAAGGCCGGGACCGGTGAGGTCGTCGTGATCGCGGTCGGTCCTGCCGCGGCTCAGGAGACGATCCGCACCGCGCTCGCCATGGGGGCCGACCGAGGCGTCCTGCTTCAGTCGGACCGGGTCCCGGTGGACGGCCTGGAGGTTGCGAAAGTCCTGGCCGCCGAGCTCAAGGGCGCCGGGTTCGATCTCATCCTGTTCGGCAAGATGGCGATCGACGATTACAACCATCAGGTCGGCCCGATGGTGGCCGAGCTGCTCGAGCTGCCGTGTGTGACGACGGTGACCCACCTCGAGATCGCTGGCGGTAAGGGGACGGCGGAACGGGAGATCGAAGGCGGCGTCGAGGTGGTGGAGTTCCCGCTGCCGGCGGTGCTCACGACCGACAAGGGATTGAACGAGCCCCGCTATCCCGCGCTCAAGGGTATCATGGCAGCGAAAAAGAAGCCGCTCGAGATCAAACCCACCGCGCCCGGCCCGGGGGCGCTCGAGATTCTCTCGCTGACCCTGCCTGCCGAGCGACAGGCCGGCAAGATCGTCGGCGAGGGCTCCGCGGCGGTTGCCGAGCTGGTGCGTCTCCTGCGCGAGGAGGCGAAGGTCCTGTGAGCAACGTTCTCGCGGTGCTGGAGCAACGGGACGGCGCCATCCGGAAGGTCTCCCATGAGGTGGTGACCGGTGCCCGGCGCCTGGCCGATGCGCTGGGCGGGGGGGCCAGCGTGGACGCCCTCGTCCTGGCGGCCGGTCCCGTGCGGGGCGCGGACCAGCTGGGGGGGGTCGGCGCGGACAAGGTGATCACGCTGACGAACGCGGCGTTCGGGATGTACGCGCCGGAGGGATACGCGCGCGCGCTCGCCGACCGCGTGAGCACCGGCGCTTATGGGGCCGTCGTGTTCGCGGCGAGCGCCACGGGGAAGGATGTGGCTCCTCGCGTCGCCGCCCGGCTCGGGCGGCCGCTCGTACAGGACATCACCGACGTGAGCGTCGCAGGCGGCGCGGTGATCGCGATACGGCCGGTATACGCCGGCAAGGCGCTCCTCACGGTCAGGGTGGCCGGCAGCCCTGCCGTGCTGTCACTCCGGCCCAACGTGTTCACGCCAGTGCAGCGTCCCAGGGCCGGTACTCAGGAAAGCGCGGCGGTGGACGGCTCCCCGGGTCGCGTGGTCGTCAAACAGATCAAGGCGGCGCCGGCGGGCATGCTCGATGTGGCCGAAGCGTCCATTGTCGTGTCCGGCGGTCGCGGGCTCAAGGACCCGGCCAACTTCAAGGTATTGGAGGAGCTGGCGGCGGCCTTCGCGGGACGTGCCGCGGTGGGTGCGTCGCGCGCCGTGGTGGACGCCGGGTGGCGCCCCCACGCGGACCAGGTGGGACAGACCGGCAAGACGGTGAGCCCGACGCTGTACGTCGCGGTCGGCATCTCGGGCGCGATCCAGCACCTCGCGGGGATGCGCACGTCCAAGGTCATTGTAGCCATCAACAAGGACAAAGACGCGCCAATTTTCAAGGTGGCGGACTACGGAATTGTCGGGGATCTCTTCGAAGTCGTGCCGCGGCTAACGGAGGAGATTCGGAAACTCCATGGTTGAGGTATGATCCCCGCCGCCTATCAGCCTCCCCTGCCGCTCGACAGACTAGTGCTGCCGGTCGGCGCCCCGGGTGCCGGCGACCGCATGGACCTCGACGTGCTGATCGTCGGCGCGGGGCCGGCGGGCCTCGCCTGCGCGATCGAGCTGGCGCACCTCGCTCAGCGCGAGCGCGCGGACTTGAACATCGGAGTGCTCGAGAAGGCCGAAGCCCTGGGCGAGCACTCCCTGTCGGGTGCGGTCGTGCACCCCCGCGCGTTCCGCGACCTGTTCCCCGACCTGAAGGATGCCGACTTCCCGTTCCACGCGCCCGTCCAGAAGGAACGGGTCGCCCTCCTCACCTCCCGCTGGGCGTTCACCCTCCCCACGCCGCCCACGATGCACAACGCCGGGCACTACGTGGCGTCGCTGTGCGAGATCGTGCGCTGGCTGGGCGAGCGAGCCGCGGCGCTGGGGGTGAACCTCTTCACCGGCTTCCCGGCGGCAAGCCTGCTGGTGGAGGAAGGGCGGGTGGCGGGCGTCCGCACTGCGGCGACCGGACTGGACCGCGAGGGTCGGTCCCTCGCGAATTACATGGCGCCGAACGACCTCATCGCCGGGGTGACGGCGCTGGCCGAAGGGACGAGGGGGAGCTTGTCGCAAGCGTGGCTCGAGTGGCAGGGCGTGACGTCCGAGAATCCCCAGATCTTCGCGCTCGGCGTGAAGGAGATCTGGGAGACGAGGCGGCCGCTCGACACCATCGTCCACACGCTCGGCTGGCCCGTCCCGACGGATGCCTTCGGGGGCAGCTTCATGTATCCGCTCGAGCCGAACCTCGTGGCGCTCGGGCTGGTGGTGGGGCTCGACTACCGAGACGCGGCGCTCGACGTCCACGCGCTGCTCCAGCGGATGAAACGGCACCCTTTGTTCCTGCAGTACTTGGAGGGCGGCGCGATGGTCGAGTGGGGCGCGAAGACGATCCCCGAGGGCGGCTATTACGCGGTCCCGGCGCGCCGCTCGGGCGACGGTGTCGTGGTGCTGGGTGACTCGGCCGGCTTCGTGGACGTGCCGTCCCTCAAGGGAATCCACTACGCCATGCAGTCCGGGATGTTCGCCGCGCGCGCCATTTATGCAGGGCTCAAGGAGGGCGATGCGTCCGCGGCACGGCTCGCCGAGTACGACCGGCTGGTGAACGCGTCCTTCATCATGAGGGACCTGTATCGCACCCGCAACATGCGGCTCGCGTTCAAGGACGGATTCTACGTCGGCGGACTAAAGGCGGCGCTCATGACGCTCACTGGGGGCCGGTTCCCGGGGGGGAAGATCGCGACGGAGAGCGACGCCACCGTAGCTCGCCGGATCACCCCGGGCTTGCGCCCGGGGTCAGTCGTGACTCCGGACGGCCGGCTCACCTTCAGCAAGGTCGACGCTGTCTTCAAGTCCGGCAATGCGACCCGCGATACGATTCCGATTCATCTGGTGGTGGGGGAGGACGTCCCGGCCGAGGCGGCCGGGTTCTACGCGCGGATGTGCCCGGCGGGAGTGTACGAGGTGGCGCAGGGCACCCTGCACGTGAATGCTCCGAACTGCGTCGACTGCAAGGCCACGGATGTCCTGGGCCCGAGGTGGACGCCGCGGGAAGGAGGGAGTGGGCCGAAGTACAAACGGATGTAGGACTCGTCCCGTCGCGCGGCCGCCGCGCCAAGTGGGACTCTCGCCGTCGAGGGCAACGGTGTCGTTGCAGTCCACCCGCGCCTTTGTAACACGGTCGCTTCACACTGGAACGGGAAGTCAGGCGGCGCCGCGGCTAAGTGTCACCGCACATTACGGTTAGCGGCTTCGCTCCACCCGCATGAGATGTGCATCGCGGGGGCGTGTCGTGCCCTAGGAGCTTGAACGTGCCGCCGCGAATGATCACATGGTCGTCCTGCGCAGCCATCTCGCTGTTGGTGGCCGGCACGGCGCGTGCGCAAGACGAGAAACCCACGCTTCGCGCGACTCCCCTGCCGCACGCGTCCCACCCCGACTTCCACCTCGATGGCCGGTTGGACGAGCCCGGATGGAGCGGTGCCGACTCCATCGTGAACCTCGTCACGATCGAACCGGACGAAGGCGCCATTCCCGCCGGGCAGACGATCGTCAAGGTCCTCGTCCAACCGACCGAGATCATCATCGGGGTGGTCTGTCGCGACACCAACCCGGGCGGCATCGTCGCGTTCGCCAAGACACGCGACTTCGATCTCGAGCTGGAAGATCACGTGCTCATCGTGCTCGATCCGTTCCAAGATGGGCGCTCGGGCTACGTGTTCGCGGTCAATCCGAACGGGGCCCGGTTCGACGGCCTGGTGTCGGCGCAGGGTGAAGAGGTCAACACCGACTGGGACGCGATCTGGGAGGCGGCGACGTGGCGCGACAGCCGTGGCTGGAGCGTGGAGATCCGGATTCCGATCAAGAGCTTGAGCTTCAAACGGGGCCTGAGCGCCTGGGGATTCAACGTGCAGCGCCGCGTCCAGCGCCTGCTGGAAACCAGTCGCTGGGCGGGCGCCAATCGCGATTACGAGATCTTTCAAACCAGCCACGCCGGATTGCTCACCGATCTGCCGCGGTTCGATCTCGGGTTGGGGTTGAGCATTCGGCCTGCGATCGTCGGCAACGCCAACAGACCCGAGCCCAGCGTGGCCCGCGCCTATACGTCCGAGGGCAGCCTGGACGCGACAAAGAAGCTGGGCCCCAATCTGCTGGGCTCGTTGACGGTCAACACGGATTTCGGCGAAACCGAAGTGGATGCCCGGCAAACGAATTTGACACGCTTCGATCTCCTGTTTCCGGAAAAGCGAACCTTCTTCCTGGAGGGCGCGGACATCTTCGAGTTCGGCCTCGGCACCGGGGAGGACCTGATCCCGTTCCACAGCCGCCGCATCGGACTGCAAGGGGCGGAAGAGGACCTCCTGGAGATACCGATTACGGTTGGTGGCAAGCTCAACGGTCGGGTGGGCAACAGCAACGTCGGGGCCCTGGCCGTGCGGACCCGCCGGATGGGCGCGTTGGCGACGGACGCGACGATGGGCGTCGTGCGCGTCAAGCAGAACGTTCTTTCTGAGTCCTCGGTGGGAATGATCGCGACCGCTGGCGATCCGGTCGGGCTTCCCGGCAGCTGGATGGGCGGGGTCGACTTCACTTACCAAACGTCCGAATTCCGCGGCGACAAGAACTTTCTCATGGGCGTCTGGGGCTTGCGGAACCATCGCGATGATCTCGGGGGCGACAACGCGTTTGGCGGCATGATCGATTACCCCAATGACTTGTGGGACGTCGCGCTGGTGTACCAGCACATCGGTGAGAATTTCAGCCCTTCGCTCGCGTTTGTGCCACGCACCGGCGTCCAGATCTGGCAACTGGAAACGGCCTTCAAGCCGCGGCCGGGCTGGCCGTTGGTGCGCCAGATGTTCTTCGAATTCAATCCGGCGGTGGTGACCGATCTGGGCGGCACATGGGAAAGCTATCTCGTGTCGATCAAGCCGGTCGACTGGCAGCTGGAGAGCGGCGACCGTTTTGAAGTCGACATCGAGCCGCAAGGCGACCGGCCCACGGAAGCCTTTGATGTATTCGGTTCCGACACCAAGACCGTCACCATTCCCGCCGGCACGTATCGGTGGGCGCGGTACAGTGTGCAAGGCGCCCTGGCGGTGAAGCGCAAGGTCAACGGCGAGGCCACCTGGTCGTTCGGCAGCTTCTATGGTGGCCGCCTGAACAGCGCCGCGCTGACTTTGCGCGTGAAGCCTTCGGCCTACTTCATCGCGGAATTGCGCGGTGAGCGCAACAGTGCCCAACTGCCGCAGGGAGACTTCATCCAGAACCTGTACAGCAGCCGCGTCCAGGTGAACGTCTCCGCCGACTTGCAGGTCACCAGCTTTCTCCAGTTTGACAACGAAAGTCGCAACTTCGGCACGAACACCCGGCTGCGCTGGACGTTCAATCCCCTGGGCGACTTGTTCGTCGTGTTCAATCACAACATGCTGCGCAACCCCAACAATCTCTTCACCTTCGACTCCAACCAGCTCTTGGTGAAGCTACAGTATGCCTACCGCTTTTAGGGAGCTCTCGGGAGGCCTCCGGCCGTGACGCGCTCGATCGTTTGCTCGGCCGGCACCCTTGGATTCCTCGTCGTGGCCAGCGCCGTGTGGAATGGCTGCGCCGGGGCGCAGGACCGCAAGACCGCAGGTGGGACCTCCACACCGCGGCTCCCGGACTTGGAGGTCGGCAGCTTCGACCGCTCGACCCAAATCGACAACCCTTGGATGCCCCTGAAGCCGGGAACGCGTTTCGTCTACGATGGGACCACCATCGAGGACGACGGGAAGGCCGTGCCGCATCGCATCGTCGTCAACGTCACCGATCTGACCAAGCTGATCGGCGGCGTTCGGACGGTCGTCTCATGGGATCTCGACTACAGCGATGGAGAGCTGGTGGAGGCCGAGCTCGCCTTCTATGCGCAGGATCGCGCCGGCACGGTCTGGTACCTGGGCGAGTATCCCGAGGAATACGAGGACGGCAAGTTCGTCGCGGCACGGCCCTGGATTCACGGGTTGGAAGGTGCGAGGGCGGGGATCATGATGCCGGCCGGCCCGCAGCTGGGCACGCCGAGCTATGCAGAGGGGTGGGGCCCCGCCGTCGGTTGGACGGATCGGGGGCAGGTGGACCAGGTGGGTCAGAAGACCTGCGTCCCCGTGGGCTGTTACGACGACGTTCTGGTGATCACGGAGACCAGCGCGGGGGAGCGCGGTGCCCAACAGCTCAAGTACTACGCCCACAGTGTGGGCAACGTTCGCGTCGGTTGGAAAGGCGCAGGAGACAAGACGAAGGAGACCCTGGAGTTGACCAGGGTGGAGCAGCTCGACGTCGCGGCCTTGGCCGAGGTGCGGGCAAGAGCGCTGGAAATGGAAAGGAGCGCGTATCGGCGCAGCACGGCCGTGTACGCTCACACAGCACCGGCGGAACGGGCGTCGGGCACAGATAGTCGTGACTAGTCGTCCTTGCATCGGTGCCGCAGGCTTGCCTTGAGGAGGCAATATGAGGGCGATGGACCGCGGAGGGCGCCAGCGATGATACGGTCGCTCGTTTCCTCGGCCATGAAGTACCGAGTCCAGGTGGTGGCAATCGCCGCGGTGGTGACGCTGTACGGCATCAGGCAAGTACGCCACATGCCGGTGGATGTCTTGCCCGAGTTCTCGCTGCCGTACGTGGAGATTCAAACCGAAGCCCTCGGGCTGTCCGCCGAGGAAGTGGAGCAATTGATCACCCTGGGGATGGAGCAGGACCTGCTCAACGGGGTGCCGTGGGTTCAGACCATCCGCTCCGAGTCGGTTCCCGGACTGTCCTCAATCGTCATCGTGTTCAAGCCGGGGACGGACCTCATGCGCGCCCGACAGATGGTCTCTGAGCGCCTCACCCAGGCCTATGCGTTGCCACACGTGTCAAAACCGCCCATCATGATCCAGCCGCTGTCGACGACAAGCCGGATCATGATCGTCGGGCTCTCCTCGAAATCCCTGTCCCCGATCCAAGTATCGGTGCTCGCCCGTTGGACGATCGTGCCTCGCCTGAAGGGCGTACCCGGCGTTGCCAACGTGGCCATATGGGGACAGCGCGACCGGCAGCTGCAGGTCCAAGTCGATCCGAAGCGGCTACAAGAGCACGGCGTTTCGCTGCTTCGGGTCCTGGAAACCAGCGGGAACGCACTGTGGTGGTCGACATTGTCCTTTGTCGAGGCATCGACGCCCGGCTCCGGAGGGTTCATCGATACCCACAATCAGCGGCTCGGCGTCCGGCATATCTCCCCGATCGAGTCGCCGCAGGCCTTGGCTCAGATGCCGATCGAGGGCACCGCACTGCGCCTCAGTGACGTCGCCAACGTGGTGGAGGACCATCAACCCCTCATCGGCGATGCGCTCACAGGGGATGGCCCTGGCCTCTTGCTCGTCATCGAGAAATTTCCAGGCACCAACACGCTCGACGTCACCCGGAACGTGAAGGAGGCACTCGCGGAGTTACGCCCCGGTCTGCCCGGGATGGATGTCGACGGGAAGGTCTTTCGCCAGGCGGACTTCATCGAGATGGCGATCCATAATGTCGCTCTGGTGGCGCTCATCGGGCTCGTTCTCCTGGTGGCAATGCTCGCCGCCTTTTTCTTCAATTGGCGCGCCACGCTGATCAGCGTTGTGGCGATCCTGCTGCCGATCCTGGTCGCGGGTCTCGTGCTCTCTTTGACTGGGGCGACCGTCAATGTGATCGTCGTGATGGGGGTGGTGATCGCCGTTGGCATCGTGGTCTACGATGCGATTATCGACGTCGAAAACGTCATGCGGCGGCTACGCGAGTTCCGCAAGGAAGGGAGCACCGCATCGACGACGCACATCATTCTCGAAGCGTCGCTCGAGTCGCGCAGGGCCGTGGTATATGCGACCGTGATCCTGCTGCTGGCGGTGGTGCCGATCTTCTTGATGGGGGGCGTGTCCGGCGTGTTTTTCCATCCGCTGGCGGTCTCCTATGGATTGGCGGTGCTGGCGTCGATGGTGGTGGCGTTGACCGTCACACCGGCCCTGTGCTCCATTCTCCTCGCGCATGCACCGGTCGCACGCCGCGCGTCCCCGCTCGTCGGGTGGCTCCAGCGTGTCTATGAGCCCGTACTGGCGCGGATCCTCCCGCGAGGGCGCCTGGCCTTCGCTGCGGTCGCGGTCCTCACCGTAATCGGCCTCGTGGTCCTGCCGTCTCTCGAGCCCCCCGTGCTTCCTGCATTCAAGGAGCGGAACCTCGTGATCCAGTTGCGTTGTCTCCCCGGCACCTCGCAGCCGGAGATGACGCGGATTTCGGGTCGGATCCGTCGTGAGCTGCAGGCCGTTCCAGGGGTTCGTGACGTCGGGGCCCACATCGGCCGCGCGGTGCTGGGAGATCGGCCCGTCGACGTTCATGCCGCCGAGCTGTGGGTGAGCATCAGACCATCGGCCAACTATCACCAGACGGTGGCGGCCATCCGGGGCGTCGTCGCTGGCTACCCTGGGGTGAATCATCGGGTGCAGACCTATTTGAGAGGAGTCAGCAAGGACCTCGTCGCAGGATCGGAAGACCGCATCGTGGCACGCATCTACGGCGAGACCGAGGATGGCCTCCGCAGCCGGGCGAAGGATGTCCGCAAGGCCATTGCGGGGATCAACGGCATCGTCGAGTCGCGCATCGATTCTCCGGTTCAGCAGGCCGTGCTTGAAACCAAGGTGGATATCGCCGCGGCGCAGCGCCATGGCCTCAAACCCGGCGATGTACGTCGGGCGGCCGCAACACTGATGTCGGGCATCGTGGTGGGTAACCTGTACGACGAACAGAAGGTGTTCGAAGTGGTGGTGTGGAGCACGCCCGAGACGCGACATAGTCTCAGCGGTGTGCGCGATCTGATGATCGACACGCCCGGCGGCGGACATGTCCGTTTGAGCGACGTCGCGCAGGTGCGCGTCGTGCCCGCTTCCAGCGTCATTCGCCATGACGCCGTCAAGCGGTACATCGACGTGATCGCCGACGTGGAGGGCCGTGACCTCACCGCGGTCGCGGCCGAGATCAAGCGTCGCCTCGCGCAAGTCCAGTTCCCCCTCGAATACCACGCCGAGGTGCTCGGCGACTACGTCGAGCGGCAAGCGGGTCGGAGTCGCCTGCTCACCCTTGCGGTTGCCGCTGCGATCGGGGTGTTCCTCGTCCTGCAGGCCGCCGTTGGAAGTTGGCGCCTCGCGGCTCTCGCCTTCGTGACCTTGCCCGCAGCGCTCGCGGGCGGCCTGCTGGCAGCGTCCGTCACCGGCGTGCTTTCCGTTGGTTCGCTCGCCGGGTTGCTCGTCGTGTTTGGGCTAGCGGTGTGCAACACGATCATGCTGCTCAACCGCTATCAGCATCTGGAGCGATACGAAGCCCAGCCGTTTGGTTCAGGGCTGGCGTTGCGGGGGGCGCGCGAACGGCTTGCGCCGATCTTGATGACGACCTTCGGCGCCGCGGTCGTGGTGGGCCCGGCGCTGCTCTTCGGAGACGCTGCAGGTCTCGAGCTCGTGCGCCCCATGGCGATTGTCACGCTGGGCGGCCTGGTCACTTCGGGGCTGCTGCATGTGCTCTTCCTCCCAGGGCTGTTCACGAGCCTTGGGGTGAGGTCGGTGCGGGTTCTCGATCCAGTCATCGGGACCTCGCGCGGTCCAATGTTTGGCGCCATGCCGGCAGTTGGCGCCATGCCGGCACCTGCTGGTTGGACCGGGATGGAACGCAGAAGTCGAGTCATCAAGCCCGAATGGGGAGGTACCCGTGACGCACCATGATCACCGGAGGGTTGGAGTGCTCCTCGTCGCCTGTCTGCAACTTGCCGCTTGCAGTCGCACCTCAGGTGCCGCCGAGGACGCAGGACCCGGGCCGGCCGCGGTCGAGCATCTCGAGGGGGCGCAGCCCACTCGCGTGACATTGACGGAGGCGGCGGCGACACGGCTCGACATCCAGACGGCCGCCATTCGTGACGTGGTGGTCAACGGAACGCGCCGCAAGGTCATTCCCTACGCCGCGGTCCTGTACGATACCGAAGGCGCGACCTGGACGTACACCAACCCCGAGCCGCTGGTCTTCGTTCGGTATCGCATCGAGGTCGACTATATCGAGGGAGACTTGGCGATTCTGTCAGCCGGTCCGCCGTCCGGCAGCGCGGTGGTGACGGTCGGGGCGCAGGAGTTGTATGGGGCTGAGGTCGAGTTCGAAGAAGAATGACGCCGGGAGGGGCACGCCAGCCGTGATACGGTCGATCGTTAGAACGAGCATGCGGTTTCGGTTCATCGTGCTCGCCCTCTCCGGGGCGATGCTCTGGTTTGGCATCAGACAGATCCCCACGATGCCGGTGGACGTGTTCCCCGAGTTCGCGCCCGAACGGGAGGAGATTCAGACCATCTGCCTTGGCCTCTCCGCGCAGGAAGTAGAAGCCTTGGTCACCGTTCCGCTGGAGCAGGAACTCAATGGCGTGCCCGGGCTGGACGTGTTGCGGTCCAAGTCCATTGCCGACTTGTCGTCGATCGAGCTCTTGTTCAAATCGGGGACCGACATTCTCCGTGCACGGCAGTTGGTGTCGGAGCGTATTGCGGCGGTGATACCCAACCTGCCAACCTGGGCGGCGCCACCGGTCTTGATGCCGCCCGTGTCGGTGACCGGGCGGTTCATGAAGATCGGGCTCTCCTCCAAGTCCATGTCTCTGACCGACATGTCGATGATCGCCTACTGGACGATTCGGGCTCGCCTGCTGCGTGTGCCCGGCGTCGCAAACGTCGCGATCTGGGGCGAGCGCATCAAGATGCCGCAAGTCCAAGTCGATCCGGACCGCATGCAGGTCCACGATGTGTCGCTCAACCAAGTCATGGAGGTTACCGCGGACGCCTTGGACGTCGGGATCCTGTACTTCTCGAACGGCGCGATTATTGGTACCGGCGGGTTCATTGACACACCCAATCAACGGCTCGGCATGCGGTCCGTTTCGCCGCTCGTCACGCCCGCAGACCTCGCCCAGGTGCCCATCTATAGCAAACGGAAGGGCGATGGCACGCCGTTGGTCCTCAGTGACGTGGCAGATGTCGTGGAGGATACGTGGCCCCTGTTCGGGGACGCCGTCATTAACGACGGTCCCGGGCTCATGCTCGTCGTTTACAAGTACCCCTGGGCCAACACCCTCCAGGCGACGCGCCAAGTGGAAGCGGCCCTGGCGGAACTGCAGGCCGGCCTTCCCGGGCTCGAGATCGACTCGTCCATCTTTCGACCGGCGGACTTCATCCAGCTCGCCTTCGACAACCTCACCCGCGCACTGCTCCTCGGGTGCCTGCTCGTGATGGTGGTGCTCGGCGCCTTTCTCTTCGAGTGGCGTACCGCGCTGATCAGCCTGGTGGCCATCCCCTTGTCGCTCGTGGCGGGTAGCCTCGTGCTGTACGCGAGAGGCGCGACCCTGAATACGATGATCCTGGCGGGGCTCGTGATCGCCATCGGGGTCGTCGTGGACGACGCGATCATCGATGTCGAAAACATCCTGCGGCGTCTGCGCCAGGCCCGCCGGGAAAACAGCACCCAATCGACCGCGAGCATCGTCCTCGAGGGGTCGCTCGAGGTGCGCCAGGCCATCATTCATGCAACCCTGATCGATGCCGTGGTCTTGGTGCCGATCTTTTTCCTCGGGGGCGTATCCGGCGCCTTCTTCCAGCCGCTGGCGCTCGCATATGGATTGGCGGTACTGGCCTCGATGGCGGTGGCCCTGACCGTCACGCCGGCGATGTGCTTGCTGCTCCTGGCGAAAGCGCCCATCGGGCACGGCGACCAGCCGCTGGTGCGGTGGCTGCAGCGTCGCTATGAGACCGTGCTGGCGCGGATCGTCCAGCGACCGCGCCCGATCTTCATCGCCACCGCGGTCATTATGGTGGTCGGTTTCGCGGTGTTGCCCCTGCTCGGCGAGTCGCTGTTTCCGCAGTTCAAGGAGCGGGATTTCTTGATGCACTGGATAACCAAGCCCGGCACCTCTATTGCGGAAGAGCGGCGGATGGCGACTCGGGCCAGTCGCGAGCTGCGGGCTATTCCGGGCGTCCGCAACTTTGGATCCCACATCGGGCAAGCCCTGCTGGCCGATGAAGTGAACGGCGTCAATTTCGGCGAGAATTGGGTCAGCGTCGATCCGGGCGCGGACTACGACGAGACGCTGGCCGCCATCGAGAGCGTGGTGAGCGGCTATCCCGGACTGTTTCACAATGTGGAGACCTACCTCAACGAAAGCATTGACGAGGTCCTCTCGGGAGCCAAAGAAACCTTTGTCGTGCGCATTTATGGACCCGACTTGAGGGGCATCCACGCCAAAGCCGACGAGGTGGAGCAAGCCCTGGCCGGGATCCCCGGTATCGTTGACTTGAATGTGCAGCTCCAATCTGAGGTCCCTGAGATACAAGTTGCGGTGAACCTCGCGGCGGCGCGGCGCTATGGCATCAAACCCGGCGATGTGCGCCGCGCGTCGGCGACCCTCCTGGCAGGCGAAGAGGTGGGAGACCTGTTCAGAGATGGCAAGGCGTACGACGTGAACGTGTGGAGCACGCCCGCAACGCGACACAGTCTGACCAGTATTCGCAAGCTGCCGATCGACACGCCCAGGCACGGGCATGTGCGACTGGGCGATGTCGCCGACGTCCGCATCGCCCCGGCGCAGAGCGTCATCTATCGGGAAAACGACTCGCGTCGCATCGACGTCGGCGGTAACGTCCGGGGTCGTGATCTCGGCTCCGTGATGGACGAGGTCGATGATCGCGTCGAGGAGATCCAGTTCCCACTGGGGTATCATGCCGTCGTGCTCGGCGAGTACGCGGAGCGGGAGGTTGCCCAGACCCGCTTGTTGCTCTTCGCGATTGCCGCGGCGCTCGGAGTTTTCCTCATCCTGTTGGCGTCTTTCGAGAATACGCGCCTGGCGGTTCTCGGCTTCTTGACCTTGCCCTCCGCGCTGGTGGGCGGACTCCTGGCGGTGTACTTCACCGGCGGCGTGATCAGCCTCGGTTCGCTGGTCGGCTTCCTCACGGTCTTTGGGATTGCGGCGCGCAACCAGATCATGCTGGTCAGTCACTATCAGCATCTGGAGCGACACGAAGGGGAAACCTTTGGTTCGGTGTTGGCCCTGCGGGGGGCACGCGAACGGCTTTCGCCGATCCTGATGACCGCGCTAGCCACCGCCCTGGCGCTGGTGCCTCTGGTGGTGACCGGCGACATCCCCGGTCACGAGATCGAGTACCCGATGGCGATGGTGATTCTGGGCGGGCTCATCACCTCGACCCTGCTCAACCTGTTCGTCGTTCCCAGCCTGTACCTGCGATTCGGGAAGAGCAGGACCCCGCAGTCGCCGGCGCCGGTCGCGGCAACCAGTTGACTCCGCTACAGGAGAGAGGACCCGTTATGACACAGAGCGACGCTGCTTCCCCACGGTCCGAGGTCCTCGTGGCCGAAGGACTGCAGAAATCCTACGGACTCCGATCGGCGCTCCGGGGGTTGTCTTTCACCCTGAAGGCCGGACGGCTCATGGGATTCCTCGGTCCGAACGGCGCCGGCAAGACGACCTCGATCCGCATCCTGACCACCATCCTGGAGCCCGATGCTGGTCGCTTCACCGTCGACGGAATCGGCCACGAGCACCCGAACGAGATCCGGCGGCGGATCGGGGTGCTGCCGGAGAGCTTTGGGCTTCCCAAGCAGATGACGGGCATCGAGTACCTGACCTACTTCGGGCAGCTCTACGGCCGCACGGCGAAGGAGGCCCGCGACGTTGGGATGTCCCTGCTCCAGGACGTGGGGCTCGGGCAGCGGGCCCGCTCGCTGGTGGGCACCTACAGCCACGGCATGCGGCAGCGCATCGGCATCGCGCGCGCGCTCGTCAACGATCCGGTCGTGGTCTTCCTCGACGAGCCGACGCTTGGGCTCGACCCGCGGGGACAACGGGAGCTCCAGGGGCTGGTGCGCCAGATCGCCCTCGAGCGCGGCGCCGGCGTGATCCTGTGCAGCCATCTCCTAACCGAAGTCGAGAGCGTGTGCGACGACGTGGTCATCCTCAACTCCGGCGAGGTCGTCGCGACGGGGCCGGTGAGCGAGATCATTGGCGGCGCGCAGCGGAACGCCATCCGGGTGCGGGTGCCGGGGTCGGCAGTGGAGGACTCGCAGCGCGAACTGGAGACGATCCCGGCCGTGCGCAAGGTGAGCGCGGCGAGCGGTGCGACTGGCGCGACCGGCTGGCTGCGCGTGGAGCTCGACGACATCTCCACGGACGATGGCACCATCAACAACCGGATTCTCGAGACGCTGATCCGCGCCGGGATCCCGGTACTGAGCTTCGACCCCGAGGGCGGGCGGCTGCAGGACGTCTTCCTGCAACTGACCGCCGGCGCGATCAAGTGAGCGGCACGCCACGGGCAGCCGCGGCCTCGCCGCCCTGGTGGATCGTGTTCACCAGGGAGCTGCGGGAGTTGTGGCTCGGCGGCAAGGCGTTGACGCTCGTCCTGATCTATACCGTGCTCCTGGGGATTTACTCGTACCTCTTCGCCAGCAATGCGGAGTTGAACCTCTTGCCCGGGCAATTGGTGGTACTGGAGATCGTGAAGGCCGCCATTTTCTTCGGGCTGTTCATCTGCCTCATCATCGCCGCCGACAGCGTGAGCGGCGAACGAGAGCGCGCCACGCTCGAAGGGTTGCTGCTGACGCCTGTCAGCCGCCGGCAGATCGTGGTGGGGAAGTTCCTGGCCGCCCTCTCCCCGTGGCCCGTGACCATCGCGATCGCCATCCCGTACTGGGTGGTGCTCTCGCATGGCGATCGGGCGCTGGGGCCCGCCCTCTCGTTGGGTCCCGTCCTGGGCAGCCTGCTCGCGCCGGCCATCACTGGTGTGGGCCTCCTCATCAGCGTGTGGTGCAATTCGAACAAGACCAGCATGGTCGTCAGCCTGGCGGCGTATCTGCTGCTCATGCTGCCGGCCGAGTTCGGTTACGTCACGGCGCTTCCCGGGGGCGGGGCGCCGACAGCCTGGACGGCTCCGCTGCAATGGGTGAACCCGATCGCCGCCGTCGAATGGGTGCTCCGGGGGCAGATCATGGCGGGCACGCCGCTCGAGTCCCAATGGATCTGGCTCGCGGTGCCCCTGCTGCTGGC
>Ga0137374_10005053_pt1 | contig 15672 bp, 18 predicted proteins | sample SagtaG_20_FD_104811 | JGI IMG/M metagenome (GOLD analysis project Ga0137374, IMG submission 104811) | Vadose zone soil microbial communities from Sagehorn Ranch, Mendocino, California, USA - Sage1_R_100_16 metaG | ecosystem: Environmental > Terrestrial > Soil > Vadose zone | place: USA...
ACAAATTGCTCTTGCCCTCGAAAGCGCGTTTGGCCGTCGCCATTTCGTAGAGCACTGAACCTAGCGCGAAGATGTCGCTGCGTGCATCGGCTTCTTTGCCTTCGACCTGCTCGGGAGACATGTATTGGAATGTGCCGACTACGAAACCCTGTCCGGTGAGTGGGTGCTTTGCAACTGGGCTGGAGAGCTCGATGGTCAAGCTTGAGGCGGCCGCGGTGGCGAGCGCGGGGACTGGCTCACTTTTGGCCAAGCCGAAGTCCATTAGCTTGGCGCTGGATTTTGTAAGCATGATGTTGCCCGGCTTCAAGTCGCGATGGACTACTCCGCTGCGGTGCGCACGTTCCAGACCTTCGCAGATGTCGGTTCCGTATTTCAGGATCTGTGCGACGGGAAGCGGGCCTTTGGCCAGGCGATCGGCTAGGGTTTCGCCTTCCAGAAATTCCATGACCAGGTAGTCAATCCCGTCCTCGTGGCCGATATCGTGGAGGGTGCAGATATTTGGATGGTTGAGCGAAGAGATGGCGCGCGCTTCCCGCTCGAAGCGCTGCTTGGCTTCGGGGTTCTGAGACAAATGGTCGGGAAGGATTTTTATGGCGATGGCGCGATCAAGGCGAGTATCAAGGGCGCGATAGACCTCTCCCATGCCGCCTGCGCCTAGCGGGGATTGGATTTCGTAGGGGCCGAGTTTGGTGCCGGGGGAGAGAGACATCCGTTCGGGGAATTATATCCGGCACAGAGCTAAAAAGCTTTTAACCGCAAAGTACGCAAAGAATTCGCGAAGTTCGCAAAGGAAAGCCTTTAGCTTTGTCGTTGGTTGCGAACTTTGCGGCACCTTGGCGTGCTTTGCGGTTAAAATCTGTTGCACTGGATGGAGCAATGCCCTGTCGCTCTGGATTTCCGCGATTTCTGGTTCTGATCATCGCATTCTGCACGCTTAGTGGGTTCGCATCTGCCGATGACCAGCACTGGTCTCGAGTAAGCTCGGACCACTTCATCGTGCTGACCGATGCGGGTGAAAAGAAGGGTCATGAAGTGGCGGCACGCTTCGAGCAAATGCGCGCCGTGTTTGGTGATCTGCTGATGCGGCGGAAGTTGCGGATGGCCGAACCCATCGACATCATCGCTCTCCGAAGTGACAAGCATTTTGCGTCACTGGCTCCTCCGGTCAATGGTCAGCCTACGAACTCGCCGGCTTTCTTTTTGCGGGGCGAGGACCGGATCTACATTGTTTTGAATTTGTTTGAGGTTGATAGCTGGCGCGCAGTCGAGCATCAGTTAGCGCACTTTTTTCTGGAGTACAACTATCCTCCGACGCAGCCGTGGCTTGATGAAGGCTTTGCAGTGTACTTCTCTTCTCTGTATCTGGGGCCGAAGCAAGCACAACTAGGCAGCGATCCTGAGTTAAACGCCGCTTACCAGACCAACCTCCTTGGTCAACAGACACAGGCAAGCGGGCTGAAGTCTCTGACGGAAATTTTGACTAACCCGGTGTGGCTGACTTTGCCTGACTTGTTTGGGATGAAGAATCGCGTGGTAGATGGGCAGGAGGGCACGCACAGCACGCTGTTCTATGCGCAGTCGTGGATGATGATTCACTGCCTGCTGAACAAGGGCAGACTCTCGGAGACAGGAACGTACTTTGACTTGGTCGAGAACCAGAAGCTTCCCGTGGAGCAAGCAGTGCAGCAAGCTTTTGGAATGACAGTGGGGCAGCTTGATCAGGCAGTGAAGGACTATTTTCATTCGCTGAAGCCGTTGTTTGCTGCACTCGACGCCTCGAAACAGCCGAACGCGGCCCAGATGCCACCGCAGCCGGTTTACCAAATGCCGCTGCCGTTTTCGGTGGATGATGTCGCGACCAGCACGAAATCTGTTCCTGTGCCGGAGGCGCAGGCGCTGGTCAGCGAAATGGAGTTGCGTATTCCCGAACGGCGTGAACTGGCGGTGCAGAAATTGAATGCGCTGATCGCCGATCCGAAGACTGAGACCACAGTCGCACATCGCGCGTTGGCTTGGTTAGATGTGCAGAAGGGCGACACGGGCCAGGCTTACGAGGAGCTGAATGCAGCCATGCAAATCAGTGCTTCCGATCCGTGGGTGAGACTCGGACTGGCCCTGGCGAGTTACCACAGCGGAGAGAAAGGCGCGCGTATCCAAGGCCTGGCGAACATGATGGAGAGTTTGCAGATTGTGATCGATGAATTTCCTGAGTTTGCGGAAGCTTACAACATGTTGGGCTGGGCGCGATTGATGGGAGGAGGAGCGAACTCTGCGCTCGAGGCGATGCGAATGGCGGTGCAACTCAGTCCGCGGAATGAGGCATATCAGCTCCGGCTGGCCAGGGCTTACCTCGCCGCAAAGAAGTTCGATGAGGCTACCGGCACTCTGGAGCGGTTGAAACAGAGTCAAAAGCCGGAGATCGCACGCGCGGCGAAAAAGGATTTGAACGATTTGCCGTTTCTGAAGAAATATGGCGTGTCCCCGGCGGAAGAAGCAGCCGCGAAAGAGACTGCGAGCGCGCCCCCGGAGAAGAAAAAATTGCACAACGAAGAAGATGAGGAAAGTCCGGCAAAGCCGGCATCAACGGCCCCGGAAATCGATAAGCGTCCTGTGAAGTTCCTGAAGGCGACACTGCTTTCCGTGGATTGCTCGCAGTCGCCGGCGGCCATTCTGGCAATCTCGCAAGGCAACAAAACCCTAAGGTTTCGCGCGCGCAATTACAAGTCAGTGGCTGTAATTGGTGCCGGAGAATTCTCGTGTGAATGGAAGAACATTCCTGTGAACGTCAATTACAGAGCTGGTGGCAAGCTGGATGGGGACCTGGTTTCGATTGAGATTCACTAAGTCCCGCCGACCGGTTGGACTCAGCCGGTCGGCGGAAACGATCAGCTAACTTTTCACGAAGCAATTTCCGTCGAATGGCAACTCGGTTTGGATGCCGCTGCTGCCTGATAGCGACCCGTCGAGTCCACGAACCCGCCCGCGCCATATCGGTCGTGATGCCGGACCCAGTCAGTCAAGGCAAAATTGGGGCCGTTTTCGTTGCGGCCCGTCGGCGTCAGGTCAAGATAGCGGTACGCGCCGAGAAAATCCTCGCCGGCGCGCGCGTAACTGGAATAGGTGTGAAAGACGTCGCCGGCCTCATCTTTATAGAACACACTGGTGGCGGACATTTCATCGCTCAGGAAGTCGCAGGTTTCGTAGTTGTAATAAACCTTGCCGCTTGCGGCTTCCTCTTTGGTAAATGAAACGTGGTAGTCGTAATTAAAGTCGGTCTCATATGAGGAGACCCACTTAAAGGTCCAGCGCATGCGCTTCCTGAAAGCTTGAATCTGCTGCAGGGGGGCGCGGGAGACTGCGACAAAGGCCACGTCCTGTTGCTCGAGATGTATCAGCATTCCATTGATGTGATCGGCGAGAAACGAGCAGTCCACACATCCCTCTTGCCATTCCGGGCCGAACATAAAGTGATAGATGATCAATTGGCTCTTGTTACCGAAGACTTCGGCGAGAGTTTGCGTGCCGTTTGGGCCTTCGAAGACATAACCTTTCTTGACTCTCTCCCAAGGCAGTTCGCGGCGTTGCCGGGTGATCTCGTCGCGCAGGTGGGTCAGTTCCTTCTCCTTGCGGAGCAGGCCCCTTCGATGTATGAGCCACTCTGCGGAGTTAACGCGCCCGCTAGCGTCATTGCCAGAGATCTAATGCACATTGGACACATCGGTTTCTCCTGCACCTCTGTTTCTCCTGCACCATGTGGCTTCGTTTTCTGTAAGCCGGAAAACGTGGGTGTTTTCGCCATGTAACCTTGCATACATACCTACTAGTTCGTATGTTTATGGATACACCCCACAAAACTTGGCCAGCGATCTTACGATGAAAGCCTTTGGCTCACAGCCAGGATATTGCCCTCGGTATCTTTGAACCAGGCAGTCTTGGCGCCACCGCCGGTGGCGATACTGTTCTCCATCTTTATGCCCGGCATGTCGTACTCTTCGAACGCTACTCCTCTCGCCTTGAGCTCAGCGACTTCGGCGACGACGTCGTCAACAGCCCAGAACGCTGTACTGGCTTTCGACGTACCCGCTCCTGGAGATGGATACATGAAAACCCACGAGCCGTTGCCGCACTCGTAGATCACGCCGCCCGCATATTCTTGCTTGGCCTTCAGTCCTACTTTCTCTTCGTAGAACTTTCGGGCGCGAGCGACGTTAGCAACCGGAATGTACGGGATTATTGGTGCATTCTTTAACATTTCTTCTCCTCCAGATCGCCCTTAGAAGTGAGCGGACGTAATGATTCGAGGTAGCGGACCAGCCGTTTTTGCCCTGATCTAAGCACCTGTGCGTCCTGCGAGTTCTTGGCCAGCGAAATGTAGCCTTCGTACGCTGCAATGAAAAAAGTTGCGGTCTCGTGCGCATCAATGTCAGGGCGCACTTGGCCCCGCTTCTGTCCGTCGCGCAAGGCGCTTGCAACTCCGTCGAGCCAGTCGCTGAAAACTTTCGCTAATCTTTTTCGGAAGCCTTCGTCCAGGGGCGACATCTCCTGGGCCAAATTGTTCAGAGGGCAACCACCGCGCACGTGTTCAGACTTCACGGAGGTGGAGCGAACAATGCCGGCCAAGGCATCAATAGTATTATCTGCATGCTGCAACGGGATTAGCCATTTTTCGCGCGTGATGGCGGTGATGATTTCTTCCACTACGGCGTATCCCAAGGCCTCCTTATTCTCGAAGTGGTAGTAGAGCGCACCTTTGGTGACCCCCGCTTTCTCCAGAACCGCGTCCAGATCGGCGCTCTGGAAGCCCGATTTGTAAACTTCTTCGAACGCGGCCTGCAGCAAGCGACGGCGGGTACGTTCTGGATCGCGTGGCTTCGGGCCACTACGGGGCCGATGTTGAACTGCCAACATACCGACTAGTATGTATGTTTAGAAACAAAAGTCAAGCCAAAAATGCGGCCGGACAGATTCCGCTATGGATGAGCATTGCATTACCGCTCCGGTTGAGGATCCCACCCTTTGAAAACCGCAAACTGTGGGGCAGCCTCAGAGAAGCTCCAGTGGGAGCTTCAGTGGGGCCTCAGTGGTGATACTCCTCCGCTATCGGAAGACGATGAGCGACGTCCATGGTGCTGGAAGTGGCCCTTTGGCCGATACGCGAGGTAGGATCAAGTAGTTCCCTACCCCGCTGAGCCGGAAAACTGAACACCTGAGTTGTTATATGAATAGAGACGCGATGCCGAGGACCCTATGAGTGGCAATTCCGTACTGTTAGCCTTGCCCCTCTCGCGGCTTGCGACCGGCGAAAGTGAGACCACGACTCTGTATCGCGAACTGCGCAAACCTCTTCTTCGCTATCTGGTGTGTCTGGGGCTCTCGATGGATGAAGCGCAGGACGTGGTGCAGGATGCTTTTCTCGGCTTGCATCGGCACGTCTCTGGGGGTGGGTCGCAGGAGAACATTCGGGGCTGGTTGTTTCGCGTTGCTCACAACCAGGCCAGAAATCGCCAGACTAGCTATGACCGGCGTTTCAGCGCGCCTCTCGATCCGGAAATTGACTCGCTGTTGGACGAAGCCACTCCGGAGCGGTTCGTGCTCGAAAAGGAAAAGTTTCGGCGGATGGCGAAAGCCATTGGTTCCCTGACAGACTGCGAACGTGAGTGCCTGTTGCTACGCGCGGGGGGATTTCGTTATCGGGAAATTGGCGAGGTCTTGGATATTCCGACTTCAACCGTGGGCGATACCGTGGATCGCGCGATCAAGAAGTTGGCGGAGAAATGCAATGTGTAACTTTTCAGGAAAACTGATTGCCTGGCTGGATCACGAGCTGCCGGAGAACGAAGCCGCCGATGTGGAACGGCATGTGAAGGGCTGTGTGGAATGCGGGAGCAGCGTTCACGAGTATGAAGAAGCTGGCAACTTGCTCGACGCTTATTGCGAGGCGGTGATGGCTTCGAAGTCGAAGCGCAAGCATGTTCCGTGGACGCTTGTGGCGGCCGGTGCGGCAGTGACAGCCGCGGTTGCCGGGCTGCTTTTGGCCTTCCTGCCCGTACTGAGACAGCAACGGGTGCCGATCGAGCAGCTTCCGGCTCACTCGGCGGCGGTCGTGCCTCCTCCGGCCGCTGTTGTTAAGGTACGAGTCGGTCCGATGAAGAAAAGTCAACAACGACATGACGATACACCGGTTCATGACTCTGCGCGTGCCTCGGCGCGAAATCCGGAGCGAAACTCGAGACAAAGTGAAGAGGCGAACTGGATGGCTACAGGACAAAACATACAAATTGCAATTCCTGCGGATGCGGTGTTTCCACCGGGCGTCGTTCCGGAAGGCGTCAATTTTATTGCGGATTTAAGTATTGCAGCGGATGGCTCGCCTGAGCGGCTTCACCTGCGCCCGTAACTTATATTAAGGAGATATAGTCAGTTATGAAACGTATAGTGATCCTAATTCTGGCAGCTTCATCCTATGTACTCGCGCAAGACACAGGAAAAGTGTTCAACATCCAAACCGGCGGCCCAGGCGGAGGAGGGGTCGCTTTCGGCGTAATGGAAAAGTCCGGCCCTCCAGTCCAGGGTGCACCGTACTCCGCCACGGTGAACAACGAGTCGGTTCAGACGTTGGCAGACGGCAATCGCATCGTTCACACCGTTACCGGAGCAACTGCGCGCGATTCCCAGGGCCGTACCCGCCACGATGCTCCATTGCCGCCGATCGGCAATCTATCGCCGGGCGCCAATGCCCCCCACTTGGTATTCATCCAAGATCCTGTGGCGCAAACATCCTACACACTGAACTTGACGGATAAGACTGCGCAGAAGATCTCGATGCCGAAGATCTCAATGGCTCCTGCCGGAGCACCAAAAGCTGGCACAGGGCACATGGAAGACAAGATTTTCATTCAAATGGAGACCGGGCATGGGCCGGGAGGTGAGGCTGGAATGATGACGAGTCCCTTGCCACCACCCGACATTGCTCTGCACAAAGGTTTTGACGCGGACGATCACGCGCTGGTCACGACCGAAGATCTCGGCTCTCAGACCATGGAAGGCGTCCTGGTGACTGGCGTGCGCACCACACGCACCATTGCTGCCGGTCAAATCGGCAATGACCGACCCATCAGCATTGTTACCGAGGTCTGGACCTCGCCTGATCTCAAGACTGTCGTTTATAGCAAGCGGAGCGATCCACGAATCGGTGAGCAAACCTTCGAGCTGAAGAACATCACGCGTGGGGAGCCTGATCCTTCATTGTTCACGGTACCCGCGGATTTCAAAATTGTTGACGGGCCGCGGACGATCTTCTATCAGTCGAAAACAATAACTCATTGAGGCTGCCCCACCCTTTGTGGTTTTAAAAGGGTGGGTGCTCGACGCCGCGTTTCACCATGTGTAATGCGCTGTGTACGTAATTGTCTTTTCTCCATCTGCAGGGATTGTTACCGGGAACTCGATGGTCTTGCTGTCTGTCTTTCGATAGGGATCGGACTTTTCCAGGATGTCCCAAGTAACCCAACGGTAGAGATGCTCCACCACGCGAACGTCCACTGCTTCTTTCTTGTGATTGCGGACCTTGATTTCGAAAGATTCGTCGAGCCTCTGCCGATTTGTATCGAGCCGGTAGTCGGTGCGGCGGCGCTCACCGGTTAGATCAAACGCATTTCCCGTATAGACGCGTACCTTCTCATCGCGTGGCGTGTGATCAATCACGTTCTCGCCGGTGAACTCAATTTGCCCATCATTGTTACGTCTATAAAACCGCACCCGCCCTTTGGGTAGCGGCATACCCAGGTGGTTAGCTTCCGAGTTGTTGAACTCGCGCATGACCCAGATCTTGGGATTCGATTCCGTGCCGTAGGAAGATTCATTACGAATGTTCTCCCAGTTCCATCCGGTGTAGCGATTGGGGTCGAGCTTCAGGCCGTCATAGACGTAGATTTGCGTGGTGGAAACGTTGGCAGCCCTGATGAACTCCACCTGTTTGGTTTCACGGTCGTCCAGAGTGGTGGGGCGAGCCAGAGTGTACAAGTGGTACTCGTCGAAAGTACTTTCGGTCACCGGCGGGGTGGTGGGTCCGCCCATACCTGCCCGAAAGACGAATCCGCCGGTTGACGCTTGTCCTGGCTGAATCTTATTCACATCGCCAGCCATCAGCTTGATGCGAGCATTCTGAAAAGCTTTGCCGCTTTGGTTGTCCATGGTGACCCAGCCGACGATGTCAACAGCGTTTCCCTTCTCCGGCGCCACAATGTTGTAGTCGGCTTCCCAGGTCAGGCCGCCAGTTACGTAGGAGAATTCGGCGCGCAACGGTCCGGGAGTCTGCGTCGAGAGCAGCCATTGCAGTGTCGGCTTGAGAACGGTATCGTCGCCGAGTGCGGGAAATAACGGCGTTCCCGGTAGGCCGAAGCGAACCTTGCCACCGACTTCAATGATGGGCTGTTCCGATCCGCCGGCATAAGCCATTTGCGCCTGATAATACTGCTGGCCGTACTCGCGCATCGCCATGAGACTGTGAGGCACGTAACCACTGCGGATGATTTTTCCCTGGACGACCTCCTGTTTGTTTTCGCGCTGCGTCAAGAACTCAATCGTCTTGCCCTCGAATAGCGAGAGCAGCAGCGGCTCGGATATCGGATCAGCGCGGTAATTCTGCTCCAGCACCTGAATCGGTTGTTTGCCGTTCGGGTCGCGCAAGATTACGGAGTCAGGCTCCAGGTGCATGGTGATGTCGGTCACCCGGACACTATTCACGCCAGACTTCAGATCCAAGGGCAATTCCTGGCGGACAACGGCAAAATTCTGGTTGTAGATAGTGAGCGAAGGTTGAGAAGCATCATCAGCGGCAAATAAGGCGGTGCAAAGAGCCATCAGGCACACAAATCGAGCGATCACGGGACCTCCTGTGCGAAGAGAGTGAGTCTTCAGAGAGATTGGCTCAGCCTAACGTCTTTGGAACGTGGCAGGTAAGTACCGCTTGCGGGACGTTTTAGGTGGGAGGGTGCCGAACTCGCGGGTTGGGAGCAGTTTTCGGTGGTATGCTCACCGCGAGCGCGAAGCAGGACCGGTCAACGAGCGGCATCGTGCGTAGTTGAACATGAGGAAGCGCGAAAAATCTCATCGTGTCAAGATTCGAGGTACCCACTCTTTAAAAAACCGCAAAGGCTGGGGCAGCCTCAAGCTGGGTGATGCAAAGCGTGGGCCAACGAGCTCATGCGTACGGCTTTCTGGTACAGCATGGGCGGGCGGAATGTTTTTCCAAAATGCGGGGTCGTGCCATAATCGGCATTAGAGACCGGGAGTCCAAGATGAGCACGCATGTTGAATCGGTCGCGAAGACGTTGCCCGCGCGGTACTACACCGATCCCGAAGTCTTTCGCGATGAGTTAGAGCGCTTCTATTGCCAGTCGTGGGTATGTGCTGGGGGCACGGACCAGATTCCGAATCCTGGCGATTACTTTCTGCGTGAAGTTGCCGGCGAAAGCATCATTATTACCCGGGACGCTGACCAAAAGGTGCGCGCTTTTTACAATGTGTGCCGCCACCGGGGCACGCGCATGGTCACGAATCCAGAAGGAAAATTTTCAGGACGCATACAGTGCGGATACCACGGATGGACCTATGCGCTGGATGGACGGCTGATGGGCGCGCCACATATGGATGAAGGCGATGGCTTCAGCAGGGAAGATTATCCGCTGAACAAAGTGCAAGCTGCGGTGTGGGACGGAAATATTTTCATCAACCTGGATCCGCAGGCCCAACCACTCGAGACACAGCTGGCCGACCTTCCGCAAAAGTTTGCGCCGTGGCGGATGGAGGAGCTGCGTCTGCACAGGCGCATCGCTTACGACGTGAAGGCGAATTGGAAGCTGGTCATGCTGAATTACAACGAATGCCTGCATTGCCCGGTACTGCATCCCGCGCTGAACCGGCTAACGAATTATTTGGGTGCGGACAATGAGCGTCCACAAGCAACTTATATTGGCGGGGCGATGGGATTCAGGGGCGGCGCCGAAACCATGAGCCTTGATGGCAAACGCCGCCGCGATTATTTGCCTGGCTTGAGTGAAGAGGATCGGCAGAAAGTGTGCTACTACGCGATATTTCCGAATTTTCTGTTGAGCCTGCATCCTGACTACGTGATGACGGCGACGCTCTGGCCGCGTGCCGTGGATCGAACAGAAATTATTGCCGAGTGGCACTTTCATTCGGCAGAAATGAGCAAGCCTGGTTTCGAGGCGAACGATGCTATTGATTTTTGGGACCTCACCAACAAACAAGATTGGAAAATTTGCGAACTCTCGCAGGCGGGAATTCAGTCGCGCGCGTATAAGCCTGGTCCTTATTCTCAGCGGGAGCAACTGCTGCATGCTTTCGATGAAATGGTGCTTGCGCGCGAGCGGGAAGCCAGGAAGAAGCGCTAACCTCAGCTTTTTGAAAACCACAAGGGTTGCGGAGCTGCGCTCCGGCGCGAGGTTCCCCCCACCCTTCGAAAGGCGCGAAGGGTGGGGCAGCCCCAATCTGGGGTGATGCAAAGAGTGAGCTAACCCGCTCAAAGGACAGAGTGCCTCATCGCTTTACTTGATCTTTGGCCCACAGGACAACATAGTCGAGATATCCATCGGCGTACCCAAGGATCCTACCGCCGTCCATTATCAGGAGCGAATGTCCGACGCCGGGGAAGGTCCGCGCGGTGACGTCATGACCAGAGGTGCGGAGCGATCGAGTACGGCAAGCGTAGAGGACGGTTCAACGGCTTCATCATTTGCACCGATGGCCTCGAGCAGGGGCGCGTGTACTGCAGAGAGCGCGGGAGCGGGGTCATAGTAGATCATGTGAGTAAATGCAGAGAATTTTCGGCGATCCTCGATGTCAGGATCCATGATGCCCGGCGGAAGCTCAGGATGCAGATCCGCAAATTGAGAGAATCGTTGACTTAGTGAAGCCAGATCGCGGCGCTGCGCCGAATGGCCGATTTTACCCTCAGCCACCTTCCGATAAAAATCCCAGATATCAGCCTTGAGATTGACAGCTTCTTCGATGCGACGGTCCGGCACCCCTTTCGCTCGCAGGCTGGTTCGAGTCCAATACAGTGTCTCCTCGTATGGGCCGACAGCACAACCGGAACTCATTACGACGAACGAAACTTGTGGATCGTGCGACGCCGCGAGCGTGCCGACCCAGCCGCCTTCGCTACGACCGAGCAGACCGATCTTGGACGGCGCGATCTCGCTTCGCGTCCGTAAATAGCTCACCGCGGACGAAACGTCATGAGCTAGAACGTCATAGTCTGACATTTCCAGATTTCCAGTCGATTCTCCTGAGCCGCGCTTGTCATAAGAAAGGACCGCAAATCCCTGCCGTAGGAAGGTATTTGCGTGCACCACGAATGCCGGTTCATCGTGGGTCGCCGGCCCCGAGCCATGGACGAAAATGACCGCTGGAAACGGCCCCACGCCTTCGGGTTTCACCAATACTCCCGTAAGTTGAACGTCCCCATTTCGAAATGTGACCCGCTCCGAGGAGCGGTCGAACTCGAACCGCGGCGCCTGGCCCGAATCGTGAACCAGGGGCTTTTCGCCTTGGGCAGCAGTTCCCGCGGCGGCGGGTGCAGCGGAGTCGGATGGTTGGCCCCAAGCCGATAGCCCCAACTGTAAGCATAACGATAAGCAGAAGGTAATTTTGAGTATTCGGGAAAGGGTCATCATTTTTCTCCGACGATAAGGAATGCGCCTCTCAAAATAGGCATACGCTTAAAGGAAGTTCCTTGGTTGGCGGAGAATGTGACGAAACAACACGATTTGGATTCGAGTCACAGTTTGTAGATTTTCGCTAAAGGTGCTTTCGGCTTGATTGTTCCGGTTAGCGCTAGTCCCTCGTCGGAAATGTCCACCTCACCCCCTCGTGGACACTTACAACCCACACTTGTCGACACGATCTACTTCGAACGGTTACAAACGGATCGGCGTCATTAGAAAATCAGCCGCAGAAACAATAAAACCCTTCCAGCAGGCTGGAAGGGTGTGCAAGTGGACGCGAGGCTGATTTAGCCGCGGCTGACGTTTGCGGCCTGAAAGCCCTTAGGGCCTTTCAACAGGTCAAACTCTACCGTCTCGCCCTCATTGAGGGTGCGATAGCCGTTTTCCTGGATGGCGGAGAAATGCACGAACACGTCTTCGCCGGTTGACCGTTGAATGAACCCATACCCTTTAGCCCCGTTGAACCACTTTACTGTACCCTTCTCTCTCACAGAAAACTCCTTTCGCTTCTGGTTATAGATTTCCGCCCGCGTTCGTTGCGAGGCTTGCGCCTCAAATCCCCCTCAAAGAAACGCGAACGGCTTGCATCAGGTCAAGTCCAGTGGCCACGGTTCGCCCTAAAAAAGAAAAAGCCCTGACACCTATCCGGCGGAGGATTTCCGGCGTAGGCGCAGGACCACACAACAGCACGAATTTCGACGACGTGGCGACAAAACATCTACCCGAATACCGACCCTACTGCCCCAACCCTTGGGCAGCAGGCGAACAGATATTATTCAGGAACTTACCCTTCTGGCAAGAGAAATTTACGGCTATTTAATCGTTTTAATCAGATTGAGACAGTGAGCGATGCGAGAGCACGGCTGGCAAAGGCGCCGGGCGAGCGCAACTGTTTGATAATATTCAGCGATCGTGCAGCCAGGTTTACCTCCAGAACGGGTTTCGGGACCGCGCGCCAGCTCAAAGACTCTCTGGGAACGCTTACGTTATTACTACCGACTCACCGCCTCGACTGTGGGATATTTGCTGCACACGGAAGTGCACACTTTTGCGTTTTCAGTTGCGGCCAACGCGATTCTCTCGTTCTTTCCTTTTGTCCTGTTGCTGATGACCCTGGTGCTGCGAGTGTTCCATTCACCGGCAATGTATCGCGTGATTGTGGAACTGCTGAAGGACTATCTTCCCGCGGGGCAGGATTTCGTCATCCGCAACCTTAGCGCGCTGGCTAACGCGAGGAATCGGGTGCAAGTGTTTTCAGTTGTGATCCTGCTGGTGACTTCGACTGGAGTTTTTATGCCGCTCGAAGTGGCGCTGAACCGGGTGTGGCGGTTTCCGAAAAACCGCTCCTACTTTGGAAACCAGCTGATTGCGCTGGGACTGGCGTTTGCTTCCGGGATTCTGGCACTGATCTCGATTGCTCTGAGTGCGGGAAACGCGATCCTGCTCCATTTTCTGGCGTTTGGGCACGATTTTTTTCTGGTTCGGGCGCTGGCATTTTTCACGGCAAAGGTGTTTGCGACCATTACCAGCATGGCGATCTTCTTTTTGATTTACTGGCTACTGCCTAATGGCAAAGTCCCAGCGCGAGCGGTCCTGCCTGCGGCCGTGATTATGGGACTGCTCTCCGAGGTCCTGAAATATTCGTACATTCTCCTTCTGCCGCGGTTGAATTTTCAGGAAGTGTACGGGCCATTCGCGTTATCGGTCAGCATGATGTTTTGGGCGTTTTTGTCGGGATTGCTGTTGCTGACGGGGGCGCATTTATCGGCCCAGAAGATCTTTTTGAAGGATGGATAGTTTTCGTTATGGGCGGAGCTGCGCTCCGCGGACAGCCGAGGGCGGGCGGTCCCCACTTTTTTGGGTGTGAGGTCAAACTTTCAGCCAGACGACTGGAAAATTGTGGCCGAGTTTGCGGAAATCGGAATCGCTGGTTACAAGCGTGGCCTTATGCTCGATTGCCAGGGCGGCAGCAAAGCTGTCCGCATAGTAAAGTTTGTACTTGGCTTTGATCTCGGCCGCCCCACACGCTCGTAGTGGCGTGGCATCTAGAATTTCGATTGGTAGGGGTCTAACTGCCTGCATTGTGGTAAGGGCGATGTCTGACCCGTGGTCGCGAAGGATTCTGCCGTAAACTTCCCCGTAATTCACCGCCGACATGAGGACTTGGGCTTGCCTGCGCATTGCGTCTTTCAATATCCCGCTGACCCTCAAAGCTCCCGGCTTCTTCTGGAGAAACGCAAATAGCGCGCTCGCATCGAAGACGTAGTTTTTCACTGCTCGCTTTCACCTTCGACCCGATGATCCTTCTCCCAGTTGGCGAGCATATCTGGGGCAGATGCCAGGCATCCCATCACCCTGTCGACGTATTCTTCAGTTATGGGCTGCAAGATAATTCGGCCAAATTGGTCTTCCAGAAACTTGACCCTGGTTCCCGCCGCAATCCCGTGCTTGCGTCGAAGCTCGGCAGGAACAACAAGTTGGCCTTTTGATGTAAATGTACCACTAAGCTCACTCATGTCTTACATCATATCATGAGTAAGACTACGCCACATTTCGTTTTATCTCCGTGGTCCGCGGAATCTTTTCGCTCCCTGTCCTTCTAAAACCGGGAAGCACAAGGACGGGGCACCGCTTATTGTTCAGGGATCACATCTGGGTGGTGACATCCGTCACAACTTGGAACCCGTGGCGCGGGTAGAATCGGCGGTGCTCCCGTCAGAGCGCTGGCTCTCGGCTATGAAATGAGAGGTCCGGGGTGCGCGTTCATTCCCTTCTTGTAATTTTTCTCACCGCTTTTGTGCCACAGTGTGCGCCGTGCGAGACCGTTCATCAGGCGGTCAAAGTGCCAGGGTTGCAGCGGTTGGCGCGGCATTCAGGACTCATTTTGTCGGGGGCAGTACTTCGAGTGCAACACTTGGATCCAGCAGGGGCCGGTGGACCGGCGCTCACCCAAACTACGTTCCGTGTCCAGCAAGCGATTCGGGGAGTGCGCGCCGGACAAATTATTGATGTTCACGAGTGGGGTGGGCTGTGGCAGATGGGGGAACGCTATCAGCCAGGGGGAACAAGTGGTGCTCTTCTTGTATCCGGCTAGCAGGCTGGGTCTAACCAGTCCCGTGGGCGGTGAAATGGGGAGGTTCCAAGTGAACAAAGCGGGACGAGTTTTGCTCAAAACGGAGGATGGTCGTCGCGCGAAAATTGAACTTAGAAATTTTGCGGCCACGGCCAGGCGTGCCGCTCGGGAATAGTATGCCGCGCCGGGTCCAACCAATCATCGCTTTCCTGGTTCTGTTTTCCGGAGTCGCGCGAGCCGGAGGGCCAGCCAGCCTATGTGGCGGGTGCCAGTTACTTCGATCCGACGACGATGGGAACGCCGGTTATTTGGGCGCAAGGCACGATCAACTACTACACCGATCAAGGCGATCTGAGCGCGATCCTGCCAGGACCTAGTGCGGACACTTTTGTAGCGGCTGCTTTTGCCTCCTGGACTTCGATTCCAACCGCCGCGGTTTCGGCAACTCGGGGTGGACAACTTGCTGAGGATGTCGATGGCGCAAATCTCACATTGACGGGCACGCCGGCGGACATTCTGCCGGGCGCGACCAGCACTCCGGTATTCTGAACGGCACCTGCGCGCAGAGTTCGTCCCAGTTGCCGGACTTGCAATACCACCTGACGCGCCTGATTGGACGCGTTCTTGGGCTCGATTGGTCGCAGGCGAATTTGAATGTGATTACCCGCAATCCGGCGCCGGCGGCAACAGACTTTGCAGGGTTCCCCTTGATGCACCAGACTGATCCGGTTTCATGTCTTCCGGTCGCCAATTGTTATTCCAATCGTGGCGCGGTTGATCCGGCACAGCCCAAAATGGACGACCAGGCTGCGCTTTCGCGCTTGTATCTCGTGACCGCACAGAACCTGG
>Ga0137374_10005063_pt1 | contig 15661 bp, 16 predicted proteins | sample SagtaG_20_FD_104811 | JGI IMG/M metagenome (GOLD analysis project Ga0137374, IMG submission 104811) | Vadose zone soil microbial communities from Sagehorn Ranch, Mendocino, California, USA - Sage1_R_100_16 metaG | ecosystem: Environmental > Terrestrial > Soil > Vadose zone | place: USA...
ATCCCCAAACCCGGATGGCTACAAACCCAACTCCTGAGCCTCCTCCACATCGACCCCACCCAACCCCGCTGGCCATAACGCGCGGCCACTCAACCCCACCTGCGAAATACGGGGCTAGACCGGTCCGGTCCAGCGCGCCGCCGTTGGTCGCTTCGGGAAAGTGTCCCGAACACAGCGGACAGCGCATGCGGTCGTGAGCCGACTTCGGCTGTCACGACAACGCCCGGTCGTGCGAAACCGCGGAGGTGGCAGACATGACAGGTATCACCCGACGTCGACTCTTAGCCTACGGTGCCGGAGTCGGCGCAGCAGCAGCACTGCCGTGGGCAGCGCTGTCCCAGTCGGCGTCCGGTTCGACCGGTGGCAGGCTGGAGAAGTTCGTCCAAGCGCTGCCGGTACTCGGCAACGGGCTCGTGGTCGCCACCCCGAGGGCAGCCAATCAGTACTCGTTCACCCAGGTGCCGATCACCAGGCGGCTGCACCCGAATCTGCCTCCTACGCCGCTGTTCGCATACGACGACGGCTCCGGGCTCGACGGCCAGTTCGGCTCGTTCGGCATGGTGGTGGTCGCGCGGAGCGGCACGCCGCTGGACGTGACGTACACCAACGCTCTCCCGTCCACCTATCCGGCCTGGATCCCGGTCGACCCGCGGCTGACCCCGTACGGCCCTGACGTCAGGCTGAACACCCACCTGCACGGCGGCTTCGTCAACGCCGCCAGCGACGGCAACCCGGCGGTCAGCCCGTACGGGTTCCGTACCGGCGAGGTGCAGACCGTGCACTATCCCAACCAGGCGCCGCAGAATCCCGCCACCCTGCTGTGGTTCCACGACCACGGCCTGGGCACCACGCGGCTCAACGTGTTCGCCGGGCTCGCCGGGGCCTACCTCATCCGCGACGCGCAGGACACCGGCGACGCGTCCAACCCGATCGGGCTTCCGTACGGGAAGTACGAGATCCCGCTCGTCATCCAGGACCGGCAGTTCCGCTCGGACGGCACACTGCTGTACCCGACGAGCACCATCGCGGGCGTCACCTGGGTCGGCGAGTACTTCGGCGACGTCATGCTCGTCAACGGCAGGGTGTGGCCGTACCTGGACGTCGAGCCGCGCATGTACCGGTTCCGGATCCTCAACGGCTGCAACGCCCGCATCCTCAACCTCGACGCGGGCGGCCTGCGATTCTGGCAGATCGGCGCCGAGGGTGGCCTGTGGGACCGGCCCGTGCCGCTGCGGCAACTCGTGATGGCTCCGGCGGAACGGGCCGACGTGCTCGTCGACTTCAGCCCGGTCGCCGGCAAGACGCTGATGTTGAAGAACGGAAAGCCACCGGCGCCGGTGGCCACCCCGGCCCCGCCGTTGACGGCGGTGATGCAGCTTCGCGTCGGGACGACCGTGACCCAGCCGGGTCCGACCAGGATTCCCGACCTCCCGGGGCGCGCGGCCAACCTGACCCCGTCGGGTACCACCCGGTACATCACTCTCAACGAGGTCGCCGCGGAGACGGCGGACTGGCACCTGAACCTCAACGGCGCGCCGTTCGGGGCGGGGGCGTTGGCACCCACGGCCGGGACGGTGGAGGACTGGGTCTACATCAACCTGACCGAGGACACCCATCCGATGCACACCCACCTGTTCACCCATCAGGTGGTCGGCCGGACGCCGTTCGACGCGCAGGCCTACCGGGACGCCAACCCCGGCCCGGACGGGACACCCGGCGGAATCGACCCCACCCCGTTCGCGACCGGGCCAATGCAGCCACCGGCGCCGGAGGAGCGGGGCTTCAAGGACACCGTCAAGGTGAACCCCGGCTCCTTCACGACGATCCGTGGCGCGTTCGAGCTGCCCTCCGGCGTGAGCGCGCCGCAGACGTACGTCCACCACTGCCACATCGTCGAGCACGAGGACAACGACATGATGCAGCCGTTCACGGTCATGCCCTGAGCGGTAGCGCAGGGCATGATGGTCGAATTCGTTTGCCAGACGGCCCGCCCGCGGACAAGATCACGGGGTGCGACGTGACTACGCGGGCGGGTCCGACCTGCGGGCGGTTCAGCTGTTCGCCCAGCGGATCTGGTCGCCCAATGGCCGCCGGCATCTGGGTGACCTCGCCTGGAACCTGGTACAGACCCCCGCGGGACGGCCGACAATCGGCCACGGTCACGAGACCCCTTCACCGTCGAGGAGCTGCGCAGGGATGCCAGCCGCTGCTCGTCCCAGGTGACGTCGGGGTCGGGTTCGAGGAAGGTGGCGGCGATGCTCGCCGCCGCCATGCCCACGAGCGACCACTCGGCCGAGGTACTGGCGCCGGCCGGGTTGGCCTGGACGCGCCGGGTCGCCAGCTCGGCGTTGGACAGCGCCATGGTGACCAGCCCGCGCAGCGTGGCACTGACCAGCGTCGCGATGGTCTCGAAGCTGCCGCCCGCCGTCGGGCGCAGCCGGTAGCCCAGCACCGCGGCAAGACTTTCCCAGGCCCGCGCGATGCGCTCGATGAAGCTCTGCTCCGATCGGCGCAGGGCCTCCTGGATCTCGTCGCGCAACGTGCCGTCGGGCAGGCTCAGGAACGTGGCGTGCAGGGCAAGATATGTGCGCCACTCCGGGGAGCCGTAGACGGCCTCGAAGTCTCGCACCGCACCGAGCCGTACCATCTCGGCGACCAGGTCGTGCCGGTCGGCCGCCGAGGGGTCCTCGCGGTGCGCCGCCCCGGTCATCACGGCGGCCGCGGCCATCATGATCGTCATCTTCAGCTCGTTCACGTTCACCCGGGTGCTCGACCTCAAGCAGCTCGGGTTCATGCTCGCCGTGGCGGTGTTCATCGACGCCACCATCGTCCGGCTGTTTCTGGTACCGGCCCTCATGCGGCTCATGGGCTCGTGGAACTGGTGGCTGCCGCGCTGGCTGGACCGGCGAAACGCCGTCACGTCTCGAGGAACGACGTGAGGTTGGCCAGCCGCTCCTGCCATCGGTGTGACGCCGTAGCGAGGATCTGCGCCCCTCCGCAAGGTGCGTGTGAACCCGTCTTCCCACGGGTGTCGACGCATCACCCCGCTACCTCTGGAGGTTCGATGCGCGCAGTGACGCGTGCGGCCGGGCTGGTGACGGTGCTGCTGGGCGCGGCGGTCGTCATCACGGTCACCTACACAGCCAACGCGGCGCCCTCGCCCACCGGCGTCGCACGCCGCGCGGTCAAGGTCTGCGCGGCGCCCCTGGCCGGTACGGCCGAGTGCCACGCATGGGCACGCACGGATGCCGAGCCGCAGGCCGCACCGGCCGGGTACGGCCCGGCTGACCTGCGCTCGGCGTACAACCTGACGTCGGCCGGTTCCTCGACCCAGACGATCGCGATCGTCGACGCGTTCGACGACCCGACCGCCGAAGCCGACCTCGCGGTCTATCGCAGCCAGTTCGGCCTCCCCCCGTGTACCACCGCCAACGGCTGCTTCCGCAAGGTCGACCAGAACGGCGGCACCCACTACCCGCGCAAGGACGCCGGCTGGGCACTGGAGATCTCCCTGGATCTGGACATGGCCTCGGCGATCTGCCCCAACTGCCACATCCTGCTGGTCGAGGCGAAGACCAACTCCTTCGCCAACCTCGGCGCCGCCGAGAACCGCGCCGCCGCGATGGGTGCCACCGTCATCAGCAACAGCTGGGGTGGCTCGGATGCCTCCGACGGCACGTACGGCGCGTACTTCAACCACCCGGGTATCGCGATCACGGTGAGCTCCGGTGACAACGGCTACGGCGCGGAATACCCCGCATCCTCCCACTACGTCACCGCCGTCGGTGGCACGACACTGACCGCGGGCGGTGGCTCCCGCGGCTGGACCGAGACCGCGTGGAGCGGCGCCGGTAGCGGCTGCTCCAGCTTCAACGTCGCGCTGTCCGGTGCGGCGGGCTTCGGTACCGGCTGCTCGCGGCGGGCGGTGGCCGACGTCTCGGCCGTGGCGGACCCCAACACGGGCGTGTCGGTCTACGACTCCACCGCGTACCACGGCCGTTCCGGCTGGTGGGTGATCGGCGGCACCAGCGCGTCGGCCCCGATCATCGCCGGCGTCTACGCCTTGGCCGGCAACGCGGCGAGCATCGACAACAACTACCCGTACGCGCATTCGTCGAGCTTCTTCGACGTCACGTCGGGGACGAACGGGACCTGCCCGACGCTGCAGTGGTGCACGGCCCGCGCCGGCTGGGACGGCCCGACCGGCCTGGGTACCCCCAACGGCACTGGCGGATTCTGACCGGTGGCCGCCCCCGCCCTGGGAGAAACAACCAGGGCGGGGGCGTGGGTCGGATCGGCGGGGGTACAGGGCCGGGATGCCGAACATTCAGCAGCCGGAGATGCGGCGCAGCGGCCGCGACCCGCTGGTGCAGGACTCCACCGAGGCCCGGGCGGAGGCACCGCCCGGCGTCGGCGGGCCGACCGGACCCGTACCGCCGGACCAGCGGTCGCCGTACGGGCCGCAGCAGCCGGCCGAGCGCCGACCCGACGCTCCGATGGAGGACGTGGACGCCATCCTGATCGGCGGACCCCGTGATGCGGTCCCGTTCCAGTCCGAATCCGCGGCGGTGGTGACCTTGGAGATGGACGGGCTGATCCACCGGTACATCCGGACGACCGCCACCCGCGCCACCGACCGCGGCGAGCTCCTGGTCTACAACTACGACGGCGAGGTGCGTCCGTCCCAGACGTGACGGAACTGAGGTGGTAGCTCCGTTCCTCGGCCGCGGCTTTCACGTCCGTGAACTTTGGGCACCATCCCGGCATGATGCGCCACATCGTGCCATTGACAACCGTGTTGCTCCTGTTCGCGGGAGTGTCGACGACCGCGTGCGCGTCGACGAAGTCGGATAACAAGCCCGGCGCCTCCGCCTCCGCCTCACCGGCGGCGAAGGTGCCTACGGCGGAGGACCTGAAGAAGGCCCTGCTCGCGGTCTCCGACATGCCCACGGGGTACGCCGCGCGGCCCGAGAAGACCCCGGGCGGCGGGGGGACCCCCACGCCGCAGGACTCCTCGTCGGTCGCCGGCCCCAACCCCGAGTGCAACCGGCTCTTCAACGAGTTCGGTGACGAGGGCTCCGCCAAGGTCGAGCAGGCGTCGGTGACCGCCGAGTTCGAGAAGGCGGCGACCGGGCCGTTCGTCCGGCAGACACTGGAGAGCTACCGCGACGCGGCGGCGCTGCAGAAGGACATGTCCCTGGTCCGTGAGGCCGTTGACAAGTGCGGCGAGTTCACCGTCAAGGACGAGGACGCCGAGGCCAAGGTGAAGATCGCGAACGCGTCGTTCCCGAAGCTGGGCGACGACACGGCGGCGTTCAAGCTCGAGGCCACGGTCGCCAGCGGGGGCAGGAAGGTGACCCTGAGCGGGTACATGGTCGCCGTCCGGGTGGGCAACGTCGTGTCCACCATCACCAGTTTCGGCCTGCCGAGCGTCGATGCCGGGGAGATCGAGCAGATCACCCGCAAGGCCGTCGACAAGTTCACCCCGATCGCGCGCTGAGTTCCGCGCGGCTACCGACCGGTCCGGCGCCGCTTCCCGCCGGACCGGGTAGCGTCACCGGTGGGCGAGGCGGCGCCGCCCACCGGAGCGCCCCGCGCCTGCGCCGCCCACCGCGGTATCCTTGACAGCCGTGTCCAAGATTGATGGCCACGGTGGGCGCCGACAGCGGGCTGACGCGCAGCGGAGTGCGGCCGCCATCCGCAGTGCCGCCATCCAGCTACTGGGCCGGCGACCCGACGCCACCATGGAGGAGATCGCCGCTGCGGCCGGCGTTGCCCGGCAGACGGTCTACGCGCACTACTCCTCGCGCGAGGCGCTGCTCGCGGCGGTCCTGGACCTGATCACCGGCGAGGCCGCCGCGTCACTCGACGCCGTCGATGTCGGCGGGGGCTCGGCCGCCGCGGCGCTGCGGCGCTGGCTGGAGGCCAGCTGGAGCCTGATCGAGCGGTATCCGGTGCTGCTGAACCCGGCCGTCGCGGCTGGCGTCCCCGGCGAGGACCAGTACCAGCAACACGCGCCGATCATGACCCGCCTGATCGAACTGTTCGAGCGCGGACAGCGGACCGGTGAGTTCGACGACCGGCTGCCGGTGACCTGGCTGATCAACACCGTCATCGGGCTCGGCCACAACGCCGGCGAAGAGGTCCGCAGCGGCCGCATGAGCGCGGCCGACGCCGGCAGGGCGTACCGGGACAGCGTGCTGCGCGTCTGCGTCCGCCCGCCCGCCGGTCCAGCCGAGCCGTAGCGGTCGGGGCGACCGATCCTTACCCAATTCCGAGCCAACTCCGTTACGTTCGGGCGGTGAGCTCACGCGGGAGGAGCCGAGGGGTGGCGATCGCGGCGGTCGCGGCGGCGGTGCTCGTGCTGGCCGCGATCGTGCTCTACCGCTCCGGCTCCGCCGGCTCCCCTCGACTGTCGCCGGGCCGCGTCCCGAGCAGCGCCGCCGCCAGCAAGGAGCCGACCACCGCCGAGATCTATACCGCGGTGGCTCCCTCGGTGGTCTCCATCGAAGCGGTAGCGCAAGCCGCCGGTACGGTCGACGCCACCGGAACGGGCGTGATCGTCACCGGGGACGGGATCATCCTGACCGCCCTGCACGTGGTGAGCGGCGGCGGCGCCATCCGGGTGACCTTCGCCGACGGCACCATGTCCGCGGCGACCGTCGCCGCCGCCGCCCCGGCGATCGACATCGCCGCCCTCGCCCCGACCACGCTGCCGTCGGTCGTGGTTCCCGCCGTTCTGGGCCGGTCCGACCGGCTGTCCGTGGGCGACACGGTGATCGCCGTCGGCAACCAGCTCGGGCTGACCCGGACCACGACGACCGGCGTCGTGTCCGGCTTGGACCGCCGCGCCACCGGGGCCGACGGCGCCAGCCTGGCGGGCCTCATCCAGTTCGACGCCGCGGTGAACCCGGGCAGCTCCGGGGGCCCGCTCGTCAACGGCAAGGGTGAGACGGTCGGCATCGTGGTGGCGCTGGCCAACCCGACGGCCGCCGGCACGTTCATCGGCGTCGGGTTCGCCGTACCGATCACGACGGCCGTCACCGCGCGCGGCGGTGACCGGGTACCCCAGCAATGACGACGTCTCGTAAGGACGGACCCGTGGACACTGAGCCGTACCCCATGGAGCGGGTCCTGTACGAGGTCAAGAAGACCATCGTCGGCCAGGACGTGCTCCTGGAGCGACTCCTGGTCGCCCTGCTGGCCCGCGGGCACATCCTGGTCGAGGGGGTACCGGGCCTGGCCAAGACCCTGGCCGTCAAGTCGCTCGCCAGCGCTATCGGCGGGCAGTTCCACCGCGTCCAGTTCACCCCGGACCTGGTACCGGCCGACATCGTCGGTACCCGGGTCTACCACCAGCGCACCGGCGAATTCCAGGTCTCCCTCGGGCCGGTGTTCACCAACCTGCTGCTGGCCGACGAGATCAACCGGGCACCGGCCAAGGTGCAGAGCGCGTTGCTGGAGGCGATGCAGGAGCAGCAGGTCACGATCGGCCGGGAGACCCATCTCGTGCCTCGGCCGTTCCTCGTCATGGCCACCCAGAACCCGATCGAGTCCGAAGGGACCTATCCGCTGCCCGAGGCGCAGGTGGACCGCTTCATGATGAAGGTCCTGGTGGACTACCCGAGTCCCACCGAGGAGTTCGTGATCGTCGAGCGGGCCATCGCGCCGACCCCGGCCGAGCAGCCCGTCGTCGACCTCGACGAGCTCAGCGACATGCAGGCCCGGGTGGAGCACGTGTACGTGGATCCGGCGCTGATCGAGTACTCGGTGGCGCTGGCCAACGCCACCCGCCGGCCGGACGAGGTCGGGCTCGCCAAGCTGACCAGGTACGTCACCTTCGGGGCCAGCCCCCGCGCCTCGATCAACCTGATCCTGGCCGCGCGGGCCCTCGCGTTCATCCGGGGCCGGGCCTACGCCCTCCCGCGGGACCTCACCGACCTGGCCCTCGACGTCTTCCGGCATCGCCTGGTGCTCTCCTACGAGGCGCTCACCGACGACGTCACCGCGGACGCCGTGCTGTCCACGGTGCTGGCGGCGCTGCCCGTCCCGGACGTACCCCGGCCGGACGGCGGTTGACTGGTGACCAGCCCGCCCGACCGTCTGCTGCGACGCCTGGAATGGCAGGTGATCCGTCGACTCGACGGGCGTCTGCAGGGCGCCTACCGCACGGTGTTCCGCGGGGCCGGGATCGACTTCACCGATGTGCGCGAGTACACCCCGGAGGACGACGTCCGGCACATCGACTGGAACGTGACCGCCCGCCTGGACGAGCCGTACGTCCGCCAGTACACCGAGGACCGCGAGCTGACCGCGTGGCTGGTTCTCGACCAGTCGGCCTCGATGAGGTTCGGCGCCGCGCGGCACGGTAAGGACTCGGTCCTGGCCGAGCTCGCGATCTGCCTCGGCCGGCTCTTCACGCGGGCCGGCAACCGGGTCGGCGCGATCCTCTACGACAACCGGCTCCAGCGGGTGATCCCGCCCCGGACCGGACGTACCCACCTTCTGTACCTGACCCACGAGCTCACCCGGCCGGCCGTCGCGGACCCGGACGGGCGCACCACCGACCTGGCCGCGATGCTGCACCTCGCCGCCGCCACCGTGCGCCGGCGCAGCCTGGTCTTCGTCATCTCCGACTACATCGGCGACCTCGACTGGGAACCCGCGCTCACCCGCCTGAGCCAGCGGCATGAGGTGGTCACGATCCGGGTCGTCGACCCGATGGAACTCGACCTACCCGACCTCGGGCTCGTCCTGGTCGAAGACGCCGAGACGGGGGAGCAGCTGCTCGCCGATACCGGCGACCCGCTCTTCCGGCAGCGGTTCCGGGCCGAGGTGGACGCCCGGGAACTGGCCGTGGCCTCCGCGATGCGGCAGGTCGGCGTGACGTCCCACCGGATCGGTACCGATCAGGACCTGACCCAGGCTCTGGTCGACATGGCGCGCCGGTCGAAGCGCAGGCGAGCATGAGTTTCCACTATCCCTTCATGATCGTGGTCGCCGCCGCGGTCTGCCTGGGCCTGGTGGTGGCCTACCGCGTCCTGCACCGCCAGCGCACGAAGGCGTTGGTGGCCGCGGGGCTGGGCGGCGCCACGCCGGGCCGGGCGCGCGTGCGCCAGCACGTTCCGCCGCTGCTGTTCCTGACCGCATTGACGCTGCTGCTGCTCGCCGTCGCACGTCCCCACGCGACGGTGGCGCTTCCGCGCGTGGCGGGCACGGTGATCCTGGCCTTCGACGTGTCCACCAGCATGACGGCGACGGACGCGGCACCCACCAGGCTGGCGGCCGCCCAGGCGGCCGCGACGAGATTCGTGCAGGCCCAGCCGGACACGGTGGACATCGGCGTGGTCGCCTTCGACCAGGGCGCGCTGACCACCCGGGCGCCCACCAGGAACCACGACGAGGCGGTGGCCGCGATCAACCGCCTGCACAGCGCCGGCGGTACCTCCTTGGGACAGGCCATCCTGGCGTCCCTGGCCGCCATCGTCGGGCGACCGGTCAGCCTGCCCGACCCGTCTTCCACGGCACCGCCGGCGGACCTGGGGTACCGGGGCTCGGCGACGATCGTGCTGCTCTCCGACGGGGAGGACACCGGCGGGCCGGACGCGGTCGCCGCCGCGGAGCTGGCCGCCGGCGCCGGCGTGCACGTCGAGACCATCGGGTTCGGCACCGTCGACGGTACGACCATCAGGGTCGACGGCTACCAGCTGGCCACCGCGCTGAACGAGGACCTGCTGACCGAGATCGCCCAGACCACCGCCGGCTCGTACCACCGGGCCGGCGACGCGCGGGCGCTCGACGAGATCTATCGATCGCTCGACCTGCGGATCACCAGCAAGCCGGAGTTCGTCGAGCTGACCGGGGCGTTCGCCGGCATCGCGGTGCTGCTCCTCACGATCGGCGGGCTACTGATGATCACCTGGTTCGGACGGATCCTCTGATGTCGCTGACCTGGCCCTGGGCACTGCTCGCGTGGTCGGCCTTCCCGCTGCTGCTGGGCTTCCGGTGGTGGATGCGCCGGCGCCGGCGGCGCAGCGCCGTCCGGATGTCGAGCGTCACCCTGATCCGGGCGGCCCTGCCCGGGCGGTCGCCGTGGCGGCGACGGATCCCCCTGTGGCTGTTCGCGGCCGGCCTGGTCGTCCTCGCGACCGGCGCGGCCCGGCCGCAGGCGTCCGTGCTGGTGCCCTCGGACTCCTCGGCCATCCTGCTGGCCATCGACGTGTCCGGCTCCATGTGCTCCACCGACGTCGCGCCGAACCGGCTGACCGCCGCCGAGAACGCGGCCCGGGACTTCGTCAAGGCACAGCCGGACGGGGCCAGGATCGGCCTGGTCGTGTTCACCGGCGTCGCCGCGCTGCGGGTCGAACCGACCACCGACAAGGAGGAGCTGCTGACCGCCATCGGTAGTCTGCGCACCTCCCGGGGTACCGCGATCGGACTGGGCATCCTGACCGCCATCGACGCCATCGCCGAGATCAACCCCGACGTCGCGCCCACGGGTGTCGACCTGCCGGCCAGCCCACCGGCCGCCGACGGCGAGTACGAGCCGGACACCATCGTCGTGCTCACCGACGGGGCGAACACCCAGGGGGTTGACCCGGTCACCGCCGCGCAGCAGGCCGCCGCCCGCCGCCTGCGCATCTACACCATCGGCTTCGGCACCACGCAGCCCGCGCCGTTCGTGTGCACGGCGGACCAGATCAGCGGGGACAGCGCGTTCGGCGGCAACCGGCCCGGCCAGGGACGCGGGTTCGGCGGGCGCCGGTACCAGGACCTCGACGAGAAGGTCCTCACCCAGGTTGCCACCATTACCGGTGGCAAGTACTTCCAGGCCAAGGACGCCAAGGCGCTGACCGACGTCCTCCTGGACCTGCCCGACACGATGGTGCTGCAACGCAGGCACACGGAGATCACCGTGTGGTTCGCCCTCACCGGCGCCGTGCTCGTCCTGGTGGCTGTCAGCCTGTCCCAATGGTGGAACCGGTCCGGCCTACCTCGGCCGGCTCAGCGACCAGATCTCGGCGGCGTCCCGTAACGTGCCGCACATCGTGCCGACTCGTGCTGACCAGCCTCCGGGGTGAGCTGGCGAAGGTCAGATGACCGCGCGGGCAACGGCCGCGTCGGCGGCGGCGAGTGCCGCGCTCGCGAGGCGTTTGCAGTCGGCTCGGGTGTGGGCGGCCAGCGCGTCGCGGACTTCCGGGATCGACCGCGGCGACATGGACAGGCTGGTCACCCCGAGACCGGCGAGCACCACCGCGAGTGCCGGGTCGGCGGCGGCTTCGCCGCACACGCCGACCGGCTTGCCGGCGGCCCGGCCGGCTCCGGCGCACACGGCGATGAGCGCTAGCAGCGCCGGTTGCCACGGGTCGAGGAGCTCGGCGAGCTCCCCGCACATGCGGTCGGCCGCGAAGGCGTACTGGCTGAGGTCGTTGGTGCCGATGCTGAGGAAGTCGACCTCCCGCAGCAACGCGGAGGCCTGCAAGGCCGCGGCGGGCACCTCGACCATGGCGCCGGCGACCGGCAGTCCGGCGGCGTGGCATTCGGCGGCGAACCAGGCGGCCTCGCCCGGGATGGCGACCATCGGGGCCATGACCCACACCTCGGCCCGCGTGGTGCGCGCGGCCTCCGCGATGGCGTGGAGCTGGGTACGCAGCACGGCGGGCCGTTGCTGGCCCACGCGCAGCCCGCGGACGCCCAGGGCGGGGTTGGGTTCGAGGGGAAGGCCGAGGAACGGCAGCGGCTTGTCGGCTCCGGCGTCGAGGGTGCGCACCACCACCTTGCGGCCGGGCAGCGCCGCGAAGACCTCCGTGTACGCGGCGATCTGCTCGCCGGCGCCCGGTGCGTCGGTCCGGTCGAGGTAGAGCAGCTCGGTGCGGAACAGCCCGACGCCTTCGCAGTCGGCGTCGGGCGGCAGGTCGCGGGCGGAGCCGATGTTGGCCAGCAGGGCGACCCGGTGGCCGTCGGCGGTCCGCCCGGGGCCGCTGCCACGGCCGATGCGCTGCCGGCGGCGCTGCTCCGCCGCCCGGGTGGCGGCGGCGCCGTCCTCGTCGATGCCGACGTCCACCTGGCCGGTACCGCCGTCGACGGCCACGAGCGTGCCGTCCGGGACGTCGAGCGCGTTGGCGCAGCGCACCACGGCCGGCAGGCCGAGTGCCCGGGCGAGGATGGCGGTGTGGCTGGTCGGGCCGCCGGACTCGGTCACCAGGGCGAGCACGCCGGCCGGGTCCAGGCCGGCGGTGTCGGCGGGGGCGAGATCGCGGGCGACGAGCACGAACGGGTGGCCGGGGGACGGGATGCCGGGCATCGGCAGGCCCAGGCACACCGCCACGGCGCGGTCGCGGATGTCGTCGAGATCGGCGATCCGTTCGGCCAGGTATCCGCCGGCCTCCTGGAACGCCTGCCGGTGCACGGCGAGCGCGGCGGCGATGGCGTGGGCGGCTCCCGCGCCGCCCCGGACGGCGTCGGTGACCGCCTCGGCCAGCTCCGGGTCCTGGACCATGAGTACCTGCGCCTGCAGGACCTCGGCGGCGGTCGCGTTGCGCGGCTGGGCGGCCGCCGCCCGGGCGGCCAGGTCGGCGGCGACGGCCGCGAGCGCGTCGAGCGCGCGGGCGAGCTCGACGTCCGGGTCGGCGACCGGACCGGGCGCCGGCAGCTGCGGCGGTGCGGCGACGCGGTACGCCGGTCCGGCGGCGAGGCCCGGGCTGACGCCGATGCCCCGCAGGGTGTCAGCCATCGGCGGTACCCGCGGTCGCGACCTCGGTCCCGTCCGCGTCGAGGTCGCGGGCGAGCAGGTCGGCCAGGGCGTCGAGGGCGTCGTCGGCCCCGTCGCCCTCGGCTTCCAGGACGACCTCGGTGCCGCGCTTGGCACCGAGCGACAGCACCGACAGCATGCTGCGCGCCGGTACCGCCCGCTTGTCGCCGACCCGGATGGTGACCGGGATGGGCTGGGCGGCCGCGGCCGCCACGAACAGGGCCGCCGGCCGGGCGTGCAGGCCGCTGGCGGAGCCGACGGTGACGGTTCGGGAGGGCAAGGCTGGCTCCTTCGGAGAAACTCAGGGTTCGATGGTGACCTTGATGCCCTCGCCACGGGCGACGATGGCGAAGCCGTCGAGCGTGCGGTCGATCGGGAGGCGGTGGGTGATCAGGTCGGCGACCGGTACCGCGCCGGACGCGATCAGGTCCAGCGCGGCGCGGTTGTGCGCGGGACTGGACCCGTTGGCGCCGACGATGGTGAGCTCGCGGTAGTGCACGAGATTCGAGTCGAGCGTGATGGTCGGCCGGTCCTTCGGCAACCCACCGAAGAAGCTGATGCGACCCTGCCGTGCGGCCATCTGGACCGCCTGCTCCTGGGCGGCACCGGAGGCGGCCGCGGTGATGACCACGTCGGGCCCCCGGCCGTCGGTGAGCTTGACGACGGCGTCGACCACGTCGGTCTCCCCGCCACACACCGCCGCGTCCGGGTGGACCAGTCCGGCGGCGAGGTCGAGCCGCTCCCGGTTGAGGTCGATGAGGAAGACCCGGGCGGCACCGCGCGCCCGGGCCAGCCGGACGTGCAGGCAGCCGATCGGACCCGCGCCCATGACCGCCACGTCGTCGGCCGTGCCGACCCCGGCCAGGCTCTGTCCATTGAGGACACAGGCGAGCGGCTCGGCCACCGAGGCTTCGGCGTAGCCGAGGCCGTCCGGGATCCGGTTGAGCCCGTCGACGGCGAGCACCTTGGCCGGTACCACCATGTACTCCGCGAACCCACCGTCGTAGTGGTAGCCCATCGACTCCTGGTTGGGGCAGACGGTCATCCGGCCGCGCCGGCACTCGGCGCACTGTCCACAGGGGATCGCCGCGATCACCTGTACCCGGTCGCCCGCCCGCCAGTCGCTCACCCCGGCACCGGCCTCGACCACCTCTCCGGCGATCTCGTGGCCCATGACCCGCGGCGGCACGATGTGGTGGTGACCGAACCGGTAGATCTTCACGTCGGTGCCGCACGTCGAGCAGTTCCGCACCCGGACCAGCACCTCACCGGCGCCGGGTGACGGCCGCCGGGCCTCGGTGACCCGGACGTCACCGGGGGCCATGAACCGGACCACCTTCATCGCGTCCCGTCCTCCCGTACCGGCGTCAGCAGTCGGATCACCTCGTCCGCGTCGGTCGCCGCCCGCAGGGCCGCCGCCCGGTCCGGGTCGAGCAGGATCTCGGCCAGCTCGGCGAGCAGGTCGACGTGGCCGTCGCCCTGCGCGGCGATCGCCACGCAGACGCTGACCGGGTGGCCGCCCCAGTCGACGCCGTCGGGGAAGCGCAGCACGGCCAGCGCGTCGCGGCGAACCACGGCCTTCGCTTCGAGGGTGCCGTGCGGGATGGCGACGCCTTCCCCGACGTACGTGGAGACGGAGCGCTCGCGGGCGAGCATCGCGTCCACGTACGCCGGGTCGACCGCGCCGGCCGCGACGAGCGCCTGCCCGCACCGGCGGATGGCGTCGTCGCGGTCGGCCGCGGTCTCGGCGAGCCGGATGGCCCGGCGGTCCAGCAGGGCGGCGGCGTCAGCCATTGATGTCGCCGCCGTCCTGCACGGCCTTCACCACGCGGGTGACGGCCGGGTCGCCGATGAACACCTGGATCGGCACGATCACCTTGTCCGGCGCGCCGGCGCGGGCCCGCGCGGCCAGTCCGGTGTGGACGATCACCACGTCGGCGTCGTCCGGGATGGACGCGACCGGGGTGTGCTCCACCTGCACCGACTGCTTCTGCAGTTGCCGGCGGAGCTGGCTGGCCAGCATGACGCTGCTGCCCATACCCGCGTCGCAGGCGACGACGACCTTGCGGACCGCGCTGCCGTTGATGGTGGCCATCGGACTCACACCTCCGTCGTCGCGCGGTTCTCGGCGGTGGCGTCGGCGGGCGCCGACGTGGTGATCTTGCTCGCGGCCTTGTTGGCGGCCACGGCCCGGTCCGCGGCGGCCTTCTGGGCGGCCGCGTCACGTGCCGCGGCGGCGTCCCGTTCCGCCTGCTCCTCCGGCGTGATGGCCTCGTCGCCCTCGTCCGGCTCCAGCCGGCCGAAGCCGAGTAGGGCCGACGCGACCGCGAACGTGACCCCGCAGGCGATGAGGATGCCGAGGAGGACACCGAACCAGCCGCCCTTGGGCGTCACCGCCATGTAGGCGAAGATGCTGCCGGGGGAGGGGGTGGCGACCAGGCCGGCACCGGTGACCATGAACGTCCCCACGCCCGCGGCGCCACCGGCGATCATGGCGAGGATCAGGCGCGGCTTCATCAGGACGTACGGGAAGTACATCTCGTGGATCCCGCCGAAGAACTGGATGATTATCGCGGCGGGCGCGGTGGGGCGCAGCGAGCGCGGGCCGAAGAGGAAGTAGGCCAGCAGCAGCCCCAGGCCGGGCCCGGGGTTGGTCTCGATCATGAACAGGATCGACTTGCCCCGCTCCGCGGCCTCCGCGACGCCCAGCGGCCCGAACACGCCGTGGTTGATGGCGTTGTTGAGGAACAGCACCTTGGCCGGCTCGACGAGCACCGACACCGCCGGGAGCAGGTGGTGGGAGACCAGCCAGTCCACGCCGTGGCCGGCGGCGCTGGTGATGCCGCGGACCACCGGTCCGATGCCCACCAGGCCGGCCAGCGCCATGCCGCCGCCGATGATGCCGGCGGA
>Ga0137374_10005064_pt1 | contig 15661 bp, 14 predicted proteins | sample SagtaG_20_FD_104811 | JGI IMG/M metagenome (GOLD analysis project Ga0137374, IMG submission 104811) | Vadose zone soil microbial communities from Sagehorn Ranch, Mendocino, California, USA - Sage1_R_100_16 metaG | ecosystem: Environmental > Terrestrial > Soil > Vadose zone | place: USA...
CCGTCGGGCAGCAAGGTCGCGGTGTGGGCCTGCCGCCTGGAGACCATTGAGCCAATCGCTGTCCAGGTGCCAGCGCCTGGATCGTACACCTCCGCGCTCGAAAGCGACGAATTGCCTCCGGCGTCGGTCGCCCCACCCGCGACGAGCACCTTGCCATTAAGCAGCAGAGTCGCCGTTTGAAAATCTCGCGCGCCGGCCAGCGAACCGGTGGTTGTCCACGTGCCAGTGACCGGATCATACAACTCGGCGGTGGCCACGGCAGAAGCGGTATTGCGGTTAAAGCCCCCAGCGACGAGCACTTTCCCATTGGGCAGCAAGGTCGCGGTGTGATTCCCGCGCGCCGTGGTCATTGCGCCGCTCACCGACCACGTGCCAGCAGCCGGATCATACAACTCGCACGTAGCCGTAGAGCCACCGGCGCTGACATGGCCGCCTGTGACCAGCACTTTCCCGTTGGACAGCAAGGTCGCTGTCTGCGTGGTTCGGCCGGTGGCCAGCGCGCCCGTCGCCGTCCATGTCCCGGTGGCGGGGTTAAACAACTCGGAGGTGGTCAGCCGCAGCGAGCCGTTAAAACCTCCCACGACGAGCACGTTTCCATTGGGCAGCAACGTCGCCGAGTGTCCCGCACGGTTGCCGATCAGCGTGCCGGTGGCGCTGAAGCATGCGGCGTTGGAGGATTGAACGGACAAGTTGAGCGCCAGCGCAGCCAACGCCAGTGCGAGTCGAACGACAATCTTTGGATGTGTTTTCATAAAGTATCTGGGTCTATCCAGTAATGCGGAGTTCCGGACGGAAAAGGGCAAAGAATTTTGCGAGCCGAAGTCAGCGGTCAGAAGTCAGAACGCTCACGGGGCTTTGACCGAAGTCTGGCGCCCGGCAAAGTAGTCATCGAGCTTTTTCTGCCAGGCGACGGCTTGGTCGGGTTTGCCCAAAGCCTCGTAAAGTTTGACGATGTGCCCGACGGCCAGACGGCGCTCATTAGCGGTCATGTCGGCGGTGGAGGAGAAGAATTGGTCGGAACCCACGAGGAGCAAAGTTTCGGCTTCGGGATATGCCTTGCGCGCCACTTGGATACTGCCGAGCCAGTTGGCGGCCTGGGCGGCCAATTCGGGTTTGGGTTTGCACACGGGATCCTCGCGGAAGAATTTCAGCGCTTCTTTCAGCACCCGTTCCCCTTCGACCACGTCGCCTTTTTCGACCAGCACCCGGCCCAGGGTGAGTTGGGTGCGCGCCGTGCCGTAAGGTTCCTGGATGGCCTTGGAGCGGAGTCGGGCGTTGAGTGTTTCCTTGAGCAACGCTTCCGCCTTATCCAAGTCTCCCGCTTCGGCGAACGCGCGGGCGAGGAGCCGCTGAATGTGCAGAGTCATCATGTGGTCCGGCCCGAGTTTCTGGATGGCCCGAGGGCGGACTTCCTCCAGCAGCTTCGCGGCCTCAATCGCGTCTCCTTGCTGCAGACGCGTCATGGCCAGCTCCTTGGCGCAAATGATCCCGTCCTGTTTGTCCGCCCATCCGTTGTGTTGCAAACCTGTCAGGGCCTTCCGGAAATAGCGCTCGGCTTCAGCATAGGCACCGCGGTAATTCAGCGTCTGGCCCAGGGTCCCAAGCGAGTCAATGGTATCGTAATCATCAGGCCCGAATACCCGTTCGCGGATTTGAAGAACTTCGCGCTCAATCGGCTCTGCTTCCTGGGCGCGGCCTCCTTCCATCAAAGCTGCCGCGTATAATTGTCGTGAGCCGAGGGTATCACGGTGTTCTGCGCCGAGAAGTTGCAGCCTGGCCTGCCAGGTTTCACGGCTGAGTCTTGCACCCTCCTCCCATTTTCGCTCTTCGTTAACCAGCAGCCTGGCCAGGTCGTGCTGGGCCTGCAAGGTGGCAAGACTTTGTGAGCCGAGCGCGCGGTACCGCAAGTCAAGCGCCTGCCGGAGATTCGACTCGGCCTCGGTGAAGACACCCAGTCTGGCGTAGGTCCAGCCAATCGCCAGGCGCACGGTTGCCTCAACATCCGGCTGGCCTGCAAACTGGTTTGGCTTTCTTCTCAAATCTGCTGAAAAATCATCGAGTAACTGGCGGACGGTGTAATCCGAGCCTTTGAGGCCATCGGGATCGGCTGAAGTCAGAAGGCGTTGAAAAAGCTCGCTGATGTCCACTGCCCGCTGACGAGCCTTTCGCTCTTTGAAGTATTCCCACGTCGAAACGGTCAGGCCGAGGATCAGCGCAGCTGCCACCGCGCCGGCAGCGGCGCACGCCAGCTTGTTTCGCCGAGCCAGTTTTCGGAAGCGGTAAAGGGCGCTCGGTGGCCGGGCGATGACGGGTTCGTCGCGCAGGTGGCGCTCAATGTCCATTGCCAGTCCATTTGCCGTCTCGTAACGGCGCGCGCGGTCCTTATCCAGCGACTTCATCACAATCCAGTCCAGGTCGCCGCGCAGGAGATGAATCAGTTTCGGCGCTTCCGTGTGGTGCAGCTTGGCCGTTGTCGTCAACGCATCGGCGGCCATCGTGCTCAAGCGAGCCGAAGGCCGCGGTGGTTCTTGCTCGCGAATGGTGCGGCGCATTTCATCCAGTCCGGCGGCGAGGAGTTCCTTCTGGTCGAATGGCGTTTTGCCCGTGAGCAATTCGTAGAGCAGCACGCCCAGGCTGTAGATGTCGCTGCGCGTGTCCACGTCCAGGCTGGTCAACACCGCCTGCTCGGGACTCATGTAGGCCGGTGTACCGATGAATTGCTCGAACGCGGTGAAGAGCGTCTGGTCGGTCAACCGGCCCGCCGTCGCCTTGGCGATGCCGAAGTCAATCACCTTGGGTACGGGCACGCCGTCGTTGATGGTGACGAGGATGTTCGAGGGCTTGATGTCGCGGTGGATGACGCCCTTCTGGTGCGCGTGCTGGATGGCCTGGCAAACCTGGATGAAGAGCTTGAGCCGGTCGGCGGTGGAGAGTTTATTCTCGTCGCAGAAGTCGGTGATCTTGATGCCGCGCACCAGTTCCATGACGAAGTAAGGGCGGCCAGGGGAAAGTTGAGGGTCGAGAGTTGAGGGTTGAGAGTTGGAAGACCCCTCACCCTGTCCCTCGCCCCGTCCGACGGGGAGAGGGTGGCCGGAGGCCGGGAGAGGGGCTTCAGTTATTCCCGCGTCATGAATCTTCGCGATGTTCGGATGATCCATTAACGCCAGCGCCTGGCGCTCGGCTTCGAAGCGGGCGATGACTTGCTTCGTGTCCATGCCCAGCTTGATGACCTTGAGCGCCACGCGGCGGCGAACGGGTTCTTCCTGCTCGGCCATGTAAACGACGCCGCAGCCGCCTTCGCCGATTTGCTGGAGCAGTTTGTAGCGGCCAATCCTGTCGCCGGGTTTTTCGGTGAGCGGGGCGGTAACACGAACGGTTCGCTGCAAGTTGAGACCTTTCAGCGGTGCTTCGAGGAAACCTTCAGCTTGCTCGTGCGCTTGGAGCAAGGCTTCGACTTGTTTGCGCAGCGCCGCGTCACCGGCACAGGCTTGATCCAGATAGGCCGCGCGTTCCGCCGGGCGGAGTTCGAGGGCCGCGTTCAGCACGGTCACTTCCCGATTAGGCTGCTCGCTCATGGAATACTCGACTGTCTATCAGGTAATGCGAAAAATAGAAGGCAAAAGGGCAAGGCAATTTGCCCGAGGAACGGAGCGCCGATCTCCGAATCGGCGCGAAACAAGTGTCGGCCGCGGGCGGGCGAACGAGAGACGCGCCGAGACAGTGCTCGTCGCTCCAATCACCCCACACCCCACGCAGCAGTGAACCAACACGCCGAATCGGAGTTCGGCGCTCCTCACGCGACCGCGATGTTCACCAGTTTCTTGGGCACGACGATGACTTTCTTAATTGTCTTGTCGTCAAGGAGGGGCTTTGCCTTCCCGCCGGATTTCGCCGTAAAGCCAGGCGCGTGCGTGCGTCCAGTAATACTTGGCGCTGCGCGGGGAAATGCCGAGCACCTCCGCTGCCTCCTCATTGGTCATGCCGACGAAGTAACGCAGCTTCACCAGTTCCGCTTCGACTTTGTGTTCGACTGCGAGTTTGTCGAGCGCTTCGCTGACGGCGAGGACTTGGTCGTCATCGGCTGCGGAGGCCACGTCCACTTCCTGAATGTCCACGCGCTGCTGGTCGCCGCCGTGGCGGATGGCACGCTTGCGGCGGGCGCGGTCAATGAGAATACGGCGCATTGCTTCTGCAGCGGCGGCGAAGAAGTGGGCACGGCCATCCCACTTTTGATTTTCGTTGCCGACCAGGCGCAACCAGGCTTCGTGAACGAGCGCGGTGGGTTGCAAGGTTTGGCCCGCCGCTTCGTTCGCCATCTTGTGCGCGGCCAGGCGGCGCAGTTCTTCATAGACCAGCGGCAACAATTGATCGGCGGCAGTGGAATCGCCTTGTTGAGCCGCTTCCAGGATGCGTGTGACGTCGCTCACGCGCTCCAGAGTAGCGCGGGAACGACCGGCGACAACTCGAAATGAATGTAGCAGCCGACGTGAGGAGGCTCATTCTGAAAGTGCGCGTCAAATTTCGGAGTGCTGAGCCAAGTCAGAGCCTCGTTACCTCGGCTGCTACGAAAAAAGGAAAAGGTGTCAGTCCCGGCTAAAAAGGTGAAAAGGTGTCAGTCCCGTGTCAGTCCCGGCTATTGTAGAATTTGCGATCACTTCTTCAAACAATTTGCCACCGTATGCCGGCAACCCATCCGCAACCGTTGCGCAATCCAATCCATCGTCATCACGCTCTCCGCCCTCAATCGTGCCGCCACCTTCACCTTGACAGAGTCGGTTTTCCGACGCCCTTCCAAATCCTGTTCGGTCCACCCTCGCTTCTTCAATTCCCCAACCACCAGGCGTTCGGCCTGTTGCTCATCGGTTTCCTGCTTTTCCACACCGCCATGATGGTTTCCCATGGCGCGACCCATCCTCTCCAGGAGATGTTCCTTCAATTGCGCGCTGCCTAAAAACCAGCCGCGCCGCACCGCCCTCCATTCCCCCGGCTGGTCCTTTCCGCGCCGCTCTTCCATCGCCTGGGCAAAACGCCGCCGCCCGGCCGCGTCTTCCTTGCCGATTCCCAGTTCCCCCAGCACCCGATCAACCCGCAGCCAAGCCGCTCTCTTTGCTGCTCCTTTCAAATACTCAGGATAACTGCTCCAGGGATAGTTTTGCAGGGGTTCTTCGGGCCGCAGAAGTTTGGCGCGCACGGGATTCAGATGCACGTAATCGCACACGGTCCGCAAATAACCGTCACCGCTGCCATCCACAATCAGGGATTTGTAACGACCGCTGAACAAATGGCCAAAGAGCTTGTGGCGCCGGTTAAAGCGGGAAGTATAGGTGCCCAAAAACCATTTCATGCCGGCCACCAGGTTGGCCTTTGGAGTTTCGACCACCAAATGAAAATGGTTGGACATCAAGCAATAGGCATGCACTTGCCAATCGGTCCTGGCGCAGCACTCCCCCAGCGTCTCCACCCACCGGTGCCGATCCGCGTCGTCTTTGAAAATCGGCTCCCGCCGATCTCCCCGGTTCATCACATGATAGATCGCACCCGGATACTGCACTCGGAGTTTGCGCGCCATGCGGCCTATCCTGGCAGGGGAAGCAGGGAACAGTCAAACCAGAATTCTACAATAGCCGGGACTGACACCTTCTCCTTCTTTGACACCTTCTTCTTTCACTTTCACTTTCAGGACGCCGATACAGACGCCGCTCACAGCAAGAACGTAACACGGATTCTGCTGAAGCCACCATCTAAGGTTTGGACAGCCGGAATATCCGGTCACCCAGCAACGGGGTGATCGTGATGGATATGCTGGTGCCGTCGTCCGATTGCCTGGCTGCGACGTCAGACCAGTTCGTGGTTCCGACGCGGGAATTCTCCTGCAACAACCAATCACGCGCCAGTGAAGGCCACTGGATTACCGCTGCGTCGAGCCCGCTTTTCCGAATTGAGAGTGCCGGCTCCGTAAGTCGCAGCGCAAGGCTGTTATTACCGCCCGCGGTGATCGCCATGATTTCGCTCACATTCGCAGGCACGCCAGACCCGAGGGAGCCCCACCCCGCTACTGTCCCGTCGGCTTTGAGCGCCAGGCTGTGCCAGGGACCCGCGAAAATGGCGACCACGTTGCTCAAGCCTGACGGTACGGTGCTCTGGCCAAAGCGATTGCCGCCCCACGCCACGACGGTCCTGTCACTTTTTAGCCCCAGGCTATGCCGCTCGCCCGCAGCAATGGATACTGTGTTGGTTAAAACGGGTGGCACTGTGCTCTGACCATCGCGGTTGTCACCCCACGCCACGACGGTCCCATCCGCTTTGAGCGCCAGACTGTGATAGAAACCCGCGGCAACGGCGACGACGTTGCTCAAGCCCGGCGGCACCGTGCTCTGGCCAACAACCGTGCCAAATTCATCCCGATTGTTTCCCCACGCTACGACTGTCCCATCGTCTTTGACGGCCAAGTTGTGACAGTTGCCGGCAGCGATGGCTACCACATTGCTCAAACTCCTTGGCACCATGTTCTCGCCATAAAAGTTGGAACCCCAAGCGACTACCATTCCATCCGCTTTGAGTGCCAAGCTATGAACCCCGCCTGCCGCAAGAGCCACGACATCTGTCAGACTCGCTTGCAAAGCGAGCTGGCCATACTGGCTGTAGCCCCACCCCAAAACCGAACCGTCGGCCCTGAGTGCCAGACTGTGATAAAGTCCCGCCGTAATGGCGACAACTCGCCTCAGGTCTGTCGGCATCATGCTTTGAGCACTGATGTTGTTGCCCCAGGCCACAGTCGTGCCATCGGCCTTAAGCGCCAGACTGTGAGCGTCACCTGCAGCAATGGCCACCACGTTGCCAAGGCTCCCAGGCACCGTGCTTCTGCCATCCTCGTTGTTGCCCCATGCCACGACTGTTCCATCGGCTTGGAGCGCCAGGCTGTGAGAACCTCCCGCGGCGACGGCTACCAAATTACTCAAGCCCACCGGTGCTGTGCTCTCGCCATAAAAATCGGAACCCCAGGCCACCACAGTTCCGTCCGCTTTGAGGGCCAAATTGTGAGAGCCACCTGCCGCGATGGCCACCACATCGCTCAAACCGGCTGGAACCGTGCTTTGACCGTACAAACCCCATGACAGAACGGTCCCCTCAGCTTTAAGCGCCAAACTATGTTCAGTGCCTGCCGCAATTGCCACTACATTGCTCACGCCCGTAGGCACAGCGCTTTGGCCGGCCTGGTAGTCTCCCCACGCTACCACAGTTCCGTCCGCCTTCAGGGCCAGACTGTGATAGAAACCCGCGGCAACAGCCGTGACATTGCTTAAGTCGGGTGGCATAGGTTTTTGCATAACCGGATCAAAGTGCCCCCAAACCATCACGCTGCTGTCGTTTTTGAGCGCCAAATTGTGATAGCCGCCGGCCGCGATGGCTGTCACGTTGCTCAAACCTGCCGGTACGGTGCTCTGGCCCGAGTCATTAAGGCCCCACCCTTCGACGCGCCCGTCGGCTTTAAGCGCGAGATTGTGATAACCACCCGCCGCGATGGAAGTGAATCGGATACCCGGATCTGCTCTGGGTAAAACCGTGACGCCCCAGCCGTAAACCGATCCTTGGTTGGCAGGGCGCGGAGGCGTACCCGCTAACATCCCATTCGAGCTCAAAGAAAGCATCGCAGAAAGCAGTGCGACAACTGGTATCACCTCGCGGATTACTTTCATGGACAATGATTCCACAAACATAGCACAGCTTGCTGAAAACGCAGAAGTTGGTACGGTCCCACCCGACGAAGGCAGGGCTCACTGTGTCGTGCCGAAGTTCATGGTCAGCGGCATGAACAGGCGGCGCAGAAACATCAATGGATTTCTTTGCCTTGATTCGACCGACTCTCTCTTTCTCGGCAGTTGGAAGATACGGCCGAATCCATTCCCAGCTCGACCGTCCCATTCGGGCGCTGCATTGTCGCTACGCGTTCCCGGAATTAAGTATGTGGTTAACCGCTTTGAAAGAGTTTTTCGAGCCAGGTATTGCGTTTGTAGTTGACCTCGCTGTTGGTCCCTCCGTCCGGAAAGGAGAACTCGCCCCAGCCCGAGCCCGGCAGGCGACCTCCGCAACATATCCACTGGCATCCACTTCGAGGTACGACAGCCAGGTGCTACTCCAGCCCATTCCCATCCAGGCGCCTTCATAGTCGGCAAGGTCCAAGCTGCCCGGCGGACGACGCCCGTTGAGTGCCAGGGTGAAGGGGATGTGCGGTCCGTAAGCGGGCACATAATCCAAAGGAGTATCTCGAAGCCAGATGCTGTTGTAGGCTTCTGAAAGGAACCATTCAGGCATGCCGCGTTGAATCTTCTCACAACTGCTACATCCACCACCCCCGAAACCATTGCCACCACCGCCACCACCGCCGCCACCGCCACCACCGCCGCCACCACCGCCACCCGGAGGACAACACCGGCAGGTGTCGCAGTCCGGTGGCGGACAGGGGCCTGGATCAAGCGGATATGCCGGCTGAAAGCCGTGACATCGACCCCGATAGTTGGCGGCGGCGGCGTCCAGCAGTTGAAGCTTCTGAAGCGTCGCCGGGCTCGCGGTTGAAGCCGGGCTCAGCAGCAAACAGCCGCTGGCCTCCTCGGCCAGTTCCGCAGCGATGAGCCACCGGGGACCATAGGCCACCGGGTCGAGCACCTCGTAGAAATCCCCGCGCCGCTCGCGCACCACGACGAAATGGTCCGCAATCAGGTGGACCACGCAAGGCACAGGCAACTCCGAGAAATCCTCAAGTTGGACGGCATGCACCGCCAGGCCGGCCTTCTGGCCGACGGCAATCAAGTCGGCCGCCGTAAAGCCCTTCACCGACGATTCCGTCTCCAGCACATCGGCCGGACGGTATTTGTCGGGCTGCGTCAAGCGGCCCAATTGATCCAGACAATAAAGCCCGCACTTGTAAGAGTCCGTGGGATGCTTGCGGGCAAACGCGGCCATCTCCGATGCCCAAAGCCAGTCGCTGCTCGGCGGCACCTTGCCCCGCGCCCGCGCTTCGAGCTGCAACGCATCCAGCTCCTCAAGCCGGCCCGTCAGCGCCAGCAGTTTGGCCAGCGGCCCGGCTGAATCCAACGCGATCTTCCGGGCCGGAAACTGGTCGGAATCTTTGGTGGCATCCCAGGCGCGGGTGTAATAGCGAATCGCCTTCGAGTAGCTACTGCGCAATTGACAGGCCTTGCCGAGCTGGAACTGAAGGTCAGGCGCCCAGGAGGAAAAGGGGTGTTGCTGCAAAAACTCCTCGAGCTCCAGCGTCAACTCCAGGCTCACCATCTTGCGCTGCCTGCCTTCGTCCGGGCCGGGCACGATGCTTGCGTACGCACTCTGTGCAGCGGCGAAAATCTTCTGGAGTCCTTGGCAAGATCAATGCTGCGGTTCGCCCGGAAAATCTTCGCCAATTTTACGTGCGGTTAGTGTCCCGCCAATTGATAACTGCCTCGGTGCGATTGCTCGCGTGAAGTTTCCCATAAATGTTGTGCAAGTGGAAATGCACGGCATAGAAGCTGACCCCCAAGCTCATCAGCGATTTCCTTGTAAGGCATTCCCTTCTCCAAGCACCTCATCACTTCCTTCTCACGCTCTGTTAGTGCACCAAGCCGTTTCGCGGAAAGAGCCTCCGCGGCAGCTTGCCCGACGGGTGTCTTGCGTTTCAAAGCAGCCAGGATCGAGACCAGGCATTGTGCGGCCGTGAACGGCTTGGTCAGAAATTCCTCACCGCCAGCCTCATAAGCTTCCGACAGGTCTGTCTGTTTCTGTTAACGCTTGGGTGCATTCCAAAGACCTGTCGGTGAATCGATTCAGGCTTCCTTCGCCGTTCGTCATTCGTCGTTTGGATTTCAGTCATAACTTCCTCGCGTCGGCGGCCGCCGGAGAATCCCGCGCACCGCCTTCAGTAAGGCGTTCATCTCCTCATCACCGCCGATCGTGACGCGCAGGTAATCCGTCGTCTGTGGAAAATCGAACCAGCGCACGAGTATCCCTCTTTCGCGCAATTTCTGAAGCCATACTTTCGCGGGAAAGACCGGCGGGCGGACGAAAAGAAAATTCGTCCGGCTCGGCAAGACGCGAAAGCCGCTCAGAGTCAACTGGCGGGCCGCGCGCTCGCGCATTGCGATGATGCGTTGGAACCCTTTTCGGTAGTAGGCCAGGTCGTCCAGCGTCGCCAGGGCGGCCACCTGCCCGAGACCGTTGACGTTGTAACTGTCGCGGATTTTGTCGAGCGCGGCGATCAACTCCGAATGCCCGACGAAATACCCGACACGCTGGAAGCAGAGCGAGTAAGCCTTCGAAAATGTCCGGGAAACGATGACGTGCGAATGCTTCAAGGCGAGTTCGAGCGCGTTCTCGCCGGCAAAATCGACGTAGGCTTCGTCCAGGACCACCACCCCGCGCTGGACGCGGCAGAGCGATTCCAGTTCGGCGGTTGCATAACCGCGGCCGCTCGGCGCATTCGGCGTGGTGACAAGCGTCAGCGCCGCGCGAAAATCCCATTTCTTCGATCGGCGCAGTTCGGCGATGGTGGGAATTCCGAAGTCCGATTTGAGCGGAACGGGATTTGCCGCCGCGCCATGAATCGCCGCCAGCACGGGATAAAGCGAATAGCTCGGCGTAAAGAATTGGACTGTGCTCCCAGGTGGCGCGGGCGTCCCGCCTGCGCTGGACATGCGAGACGCCTGTCCCGCTAGGGGCTCCACAAACGCCCCCGTCGCCATCGCCAGCAGTTCATCCGACCCGTTGCCGACGATGATGTTCTCCGGTTTGCAGCCATGAAACTTCGCCAGCTTCTCGCGCAACGGTTGCGCCGTCGGATTAGGATAAAGCCGCAGCCGCCCGTCCACCGCCGCCATCACCGCCAGCAACACTTTGGGCGACGGCGGATAGGGATTTTCGTTCGTGTTGAGCTTGATGAGCCCTTTGATCTGCGGCTGTTCGCCGGGCACGTAGGCGTGAAGTCGCCGAATGAGTGTGCGAACCAACGGACGCAAACTGTGGGGTGTGTCGCGCGGAATTTTCTTTGGCATGAAGAGCAAATCAACTGGCGAAGTTCTCAAGGCGGTGGAACTTCCAAATCCTTGCAAATCTTCCGGGCGACAAACTCGATAATTTCCCGATGACGCCGAACGGCTGAAACTTTCTTCTTCGGGCGGTTCCCGTAAAGGGTGTGATTGCCTCCTTGGCGAAGAAACTCGCAGCCGTGCCGCTCCAGATGCCGGATCAGGTCCCGCCGCGTCATGCGGCGCCCAGCGACAGCGGCTCGCGAATCACATCCTGACCTCGCAACTCTTCCTCAGCCAGTTCGCGATTGGCTTCCAGCACCATCGCGACGGCCTTCGCCAGATTAGCGCGCGCCTCCTCCAGGGTGGCGCCCTGAGTGTTGGCTCCCGGCAACTCCTCGACGAACGCAGCGTATCCTTCGGGAAACTTTCGGAAAACGGCGGTGAGTTTGAATTTCATGCCTGCGAATCTAACCGATTCTACCAGCCGCTCAAGCAAGGAAAATGTGGTCGCCGCCATCAAAGGGGTTACTTTGTCCGCATCTCCGCCGAGCGGCCATGCGCATCCAGTCCTTCCACTTCGGCAAATTTCCGCACCGTCGGCAGCGATTTCCTGAGCGCGGCGCGATTGTATTCCACGACGCTGGTGCGGCGTTGAAACTGGTCCACGGTCAAACCGGCGAAAGACGCTCCGGCGCCGCCGGTCGGCAGTTCGTGGCTCGGACCGGCGACGTAATCGCCCAACACCGTCGGCGAATACGCGCCGAGGAAAATCGCCCCCGCCGTCACAATGCGTTGCGCCGTTTTCGCCGCGTTGCGGGTCATGACTTCGCAATGCTCCGGCGCCAGCCGGTTCACCAGTTCAATCCCCTGCTCCGGCGTTTTCACCTGGATCAACCAGCCGTTGTTGGCCAGCGCGCGGCGGATGAACTCGCGCCGCGACAGCTTCGGCAACTGCCGCTCCATTTCCTGTTCCACGTCACGGAGCAGCGAACCGGAAGTCGTCACCAGCCAAACCCGCTCGTGCCCGGAACCGTGTTCGGCCTGGGCCAACAGGTCGGCGGCGGCAAACCTGGCATTGGCCGTGTCATCCGCGAGCACCAGCAATTCGCTGGGGCCGGGCAACAGGTCAACGGCCACGTGGCCGAACAACAGCCGTTTCGCCGCCACCACGTAGGCGTTGCCGGGACCGAAGATTTTCTGGACGTGCCCGATCGTCGCCGTGCCGTACGCCATCGCCGCCATCGCCTGCGCGCCGCCCACGCGATAAATCTCAGTTGCGCCCGCCGACCGCGCCGCGTAGAGGAGCGCGGAATTTATTCCGCCGTCCCGTCCACAAGGCGTGCAGACCACGATTTCCGGACAACCCGCCACCTCAGCCAGCGTGACGGTCATCAATGCCGTGGACACCAGCGGCGCCGTGCCACCGGGAATGTAAATGCCGACCCGCCGGTACGGATCAAACTTTTCGCCGACCTTCGCGCCTTGGGCGTTCCTCGCGGACCAGTTTTTGCGGAGCGATTTTCGGCTGAAGAACTCGACGTTTTTCCGCGTCGTTTCGACCGCCGCGCGCAACCCGTCATCCGCTCGAATCGACGCCGCCAGCAATTCCGCCTTGGTCACCGCCAAATGATCCGTAATCAGCTTCGCTCCGTCAAACCGCTCGGTCAGTTCGAGCAACGCCGCGTCGCCCCGCGTGTAAACGTCGTGCAGAATGTCGCGGGTGCGTTCCTCGATCGTCGGATCGAACAGGCTGCTTTGCATCGTGAGCGCGCGCAGCTTGTCCGCAAATGCCTTGTCGCTGTGCCGGAGGACATTCATGGCGCGGCGAAGTTAGAGGAACCGGCGGGCAAAGTCAAAGCGATGGCTCGGTCCGGGTGGAACGCGTTTCCAGTCCGTTATCGGGGCGCCGAACAAAATCCGAAACTCGAATGCCGAAGCCCGAAAGAAATCCCAAATCTGAAGCCTGAAGAGACCACGCATAGTGGACCGGCCCCTTGCCCTCGGCGGCGCTTCTGATACGGTACGGCCATGAGCTTTGTCGCCGAGTTCAACCGGCTGCCCCTGGAGCCGTTATTGAGACGGTCGTTGTCCGCCACCACACCGCCCGTTCGGGAAGCGCTGGCAAATCCGCGCCCGTCGCTGGCGGAATTCGCGGACCTGATTTCGCCGGCGGCAGGTGAGCTGCTGGAACCGCTCTGCCGCCGTTCACGGGCGTTGACTCAACAACGTTTCGGCAAAGTCATTCGTCTTTTCGCGCCGCTTTACCTTTCCAACGAGTGCATCAACAACTGCAAATATTGCGGCTTTTCGCGCGACAACCCGATCCTGCGCGTCACGCTGACGGTGGACGACGTATTGCGCGAGGCCCGCGCCCTGAAGGAACAGGGTTTCCGCAACATTCTGCTCGTCGCCGGCGAACATCCCAAATTTGTCTCCACCGGCTATCTAATCGATTGCGTTCGCGCGTTGCACGAGGAGGTCCCGAGCATCTCGCTCGAAGTCGGGCCGATGGAAACGGATGATTATCGTCCCGTCGTGCAGGCGGGCGCCGATGGGCTGGTGGTTTACCAGGAAACTTACGACCGCGCGGTTTATGCCGCCATGCACACCGCGGGACCGAAACGCAATTTCCAGTGGCGCATGGAAACGCCGGAGCGGGCTTATGTCGCCGGTTTCCGCCGACTCGGCATCGGCGCGCTGTTCGGCCTGGCGGACTGGCGTTTTGAGGCGTTGTCTGTCGCCGCGCACGCGGATTACCTGCTGCGCAACTGCTGGAAGGCGCAATTGACGATTTCACTGCCGCGACTCCGCCCGTGCGCGGGCGAATTCGAGCCGCTCACGCAGATAAGCGACCGCGACCTGGTGCAACTGGTCTGCGCGTTTCGGCTGATGTACCCGGATGTCGGCCTGGTCCTTTCGACGCGCGAACCGGCAAAATTGCGGGACGGCCTGGTCCCGCTGGGCATCACGCTGATGAGCGCCGGCAGCCACACCGAGCCGGGGGGTTACACCGGCGCCGGCAAGGAGCACCTGCACCGCACGGAACGCGGACGCATCGTCGAGTTGGGCGCCAGCGAATGGGCCACGACCCGCAACGGCGACGTCCACGCCACCGGCCAGTTCGACATTGCCGACGAACGTTCGCCACGCGAAGTGGCCGATCTCATCCGCCGCCTTGGCTACGAACCGGTGTGGAAGGACTGGGACGCAGCGCTGAGTTACACTTGACAAGATGCAAAACTATCCAAAACCGTCCGCATTCGCCGTTGCCGGTATGATCGGTCTGCTTGTCATCGTGTTCCTGTTCGGACTTTCTTATCGTCGCGCGTGTTCGAATGCTGGTTACTCAATGAGTGGTGAGGAGTTCTTAAAGGGTGTGCTTTACAACTCCTCGAATTGTGGGGGAAACAGTTCAGCGCTTTCGGTATGCAGAATGGTTGTGCTTTCGGCGCGTGTTGAAGCGGAGAACAATCACGGTGTATTTGATTACGATTCCCTGTCAGTAGGGCCACAGCAGGAATTTGTCAAAGGAACCCAATCGCATTGGAACCCGACCGCCAAGTTCCTTATTTGTCGAGGCCCGACGGACCTACACAAGAAGGACAGGGAAATCTTCGTGCTCTGTGACACTCCGTACGGGAATGTTCCCCAACCAACCTTCTGGAACCTTCATCGCCAGAACAGTGCGCATGCTGTTGGATATGCAGACGGTACGACGGCCCTCATCTCCCCGGAGCAGTTCGCGGCGTTGGACAAATCACAATACTTCGAACTTCCTGCGGCTACACCCCGCTGAAAGACATTGGCCAACTTCCGATGAACACCTCTTTCGTTATCGCCAATGGCCAGCCAATCGCGGCCACGCTTCCCTGCTGCATCGAGGAGTTCCTCGTCGCGCAAGGCCTGTTGCCCCGAAGCGTCGTGGTGGAGCACAATGGCGAGGCCGTCGCGCCATCGGAATTCTCCAAGCGGCAGCTCAAAGCCGGCGACAGGTTGGAAATCGTCAAAATTGTCGCGGGAGGCTGATCGGACTTACCTCTTACGGACACATTCCAATTCCTACCGGGGTACTCTCTCTCTGTCAGCGACCTCCGGCAAAGCCGGAGGCTTGAAATTGTGAACCGCTCAAAGCGGGTTAATCTTGGAGCCGCTCAAAGCGGCTTTCGCCTGCGAACAGTCCCAACTGATCCAGGCGTTGGTCTTCCTTCTCTTGCTCTCGGATATAGAGACGCACGGCAGCTTCATTGTGTCCCACGGTCGAGACCCAGTAGCCCCTCGCCTAGAAGTGCTGGCCCACGAAGTTCCTTCGCTTCCCTCCATAGGTCCGCGCAATGTGGATGGCGCTCTTGCCTTTCATATACCCGATCACCTGCGAGACCGAGTATTTCGGCGGAATCGAGACCAGCATATGCACATGATCGACCATCAGGTGCCCCTCCCCGATCTCGCATTCCTTGTGGCGCGCCAACTCTCGGAACAGGTTGCCCAGGTGCTTTCGCAGCGAGCCGTAGAGACGCCTTGCGCCGATATTTCGGGATAAATACCACATGATATTTGCATTCCCACTTCGTGTGATTAAGACTTTCATATTCGTTCATTTCTTGAGTTTCCTGTTGTTGACCTTGAGCGGTTCACAACACGGATTC
>Ga0137374_10005067_pt1 | contig 15660 bp, 15 predicted proteins | sample SagtaG_20_FD_104811 | JGI IMG/M metagenome (GOLD analysis project Ga0137374, IMG submission 104811) | Vadose zone soil microbial communities from Sagehorn Ranch, Mendocino, California, USA - Sage1_R_100_16 metaG | ecosystem: Environmental > Terrestrial > Soil > Vadose zone | place: USA...
AAACGGGCAGGAGCGATTTCTCAGGATCACCGAGCGATTTTTGCCGTCGAATTCGGTTCGGTAGCCGAAGTCTTCGTGCATCAGCGATTCTCTGTCGTTGACGTGTTCGGCGCCGAAGACATGGCCGAGCTCATGAATCAAAGCGATCACGTCGAATTCAGGCTCGACGTTGGGACCGTGGTAATGAAACACTTTAGTGACGGGTACGACGACATAATTCGCCAATCCTTGCTTACAATCGCCGATTCTGTCGACGCGCGGTCGGCCTGCCATCAGAATACGGCTCACTCCTTCAGCGGTGAAAGCGACGATGAGATCGTAGTCCTGGCTTTTCGATTGACCGGAAAATTCTTTCTGCAAGAGTGCCAACAAATTGGGAGTTGACGGGATGCGTTCCTTCTCAGGCCAAGCGGAAACGCCTTGAGTCACCAGACGAATATCGAACTCGCGCTCGTAGTAGTCCGACGCCGCTTCGATCAGGCCGCGGGCTTCGTCGGCCCAGCGCGGATTTCTCGCGCGGAAGGAAACGTCGGCCAGCGTCTTGATACGCACGACTCGTTGGGACGTATCCGGGCCGAGCATCGAACAAGAGGCAATCAGAATCGCGCTAAGGATTGAGCAAATTATCCGTCGGGGCGTAATCATCGGTCAGTATCGGAACGTCTTCTGGGACAGGTTTGTCGAAGTAGGCGACGGCGATGTCTTGGATCGGGTCCGGAAACAACCCCTTGTCGAGGCCGCCGGCGCGTTTGACGATGTCTTTGATGTCGATGCGTTGCTTGTCGCGTGTCGCGATCACAATGACATTTTGAATCGTATCGAGGCTGACGTTATCGGCGCGGCGCGCGGCGAAAACGTAAGTCTGCGGAAACACCTGGCGCTGGGTTCGGACAAAAGCGCGCGCGATCTTGCCGGACGGGCCGGTGACGGCGCTGATGAGATTGGCGACGATGATGCCATTCGGAGTCAATCTTTTCTGCGCCAATTCGAAGAATTGTTTGGTCGTCAGATGAAACGGCATGGCGTCGGTGAAGTAGGCGTCGATCAAGATAATGTCGTATTGATTCTGTGTGCGCGTCAGAAACAGCCTGCCATCTTGAGCGTGCAGCCGCATCTGCTTGCCTTCTTTGACCTGGAAGTAGTCTTTGGCGAGCTTCACGACTTCCGGGTCGATGTCCACGGCGTCGATTTCAATGTTGGGAAATTCCTTTTGCACCTTTTTGGGAATCGAGCCGCCGCCGAGACCGATCACAAGCATCTTTTTAGCGTCGGGCCGAAAGGTAAATCCGAGAGAAGTATAGCGTGAATAAATCAGTCGCAGCGCCGTCGGGTCTTTGAGATTCATCGCGCTCTGCAGGGTGCGGTCGAAGTACATGTAGCGCGCCTCGTCATCCTCTTCGATCCGGATGCGATGATAAAAAGTGTCTTTCTGCAACAGCGTCTTGGCCCAGGCGAAGGGAGTCCAAACCATGCTGACCAATCCTAAAATAAACGAAACAGCCGTGACGGCCCGCGCTACGGAGACGCGCTGCAGTCGGATTAACGGTACTACAACTAGTGACAAGCACACCAGCGTGATGCCGAGGGTGTGGATGATATTACTCACACCCAGCGCTGGTATCAGGTAAAACGCGGTGAGCAGGGTACCAAAAATGCTGCCGCAGGTCGACACCGCGTAGAGGGTCCCGGCGGTACTGCCGACGGTATCTAAATGAGTTGCCGCCAAGCGAATGACGTACGGCGAGATCGTGCCCAAAAATATTCCGGGCAAGAGAAACAGCGCGCTGCACGCGACGAGCGGGTTTAGCCGGTTGCCGAAGTCGACGCTGGCAATCGATTCATTGACCGACGGATAGATAAATGGCAGGAAAAAAATCAGGATTCCCGGGATCAACAAAAGCACGAGTAGCTTACCATAGGACGGCTCGCGCGCCGACAGCCAACCGCCCCAGTAATAGCCGATGCTCAACGCGGCCAGCACCACCGAGATCAAGCTCCCCCAGACGAAGATCGAGCTGCCGAAGTGCGGCGCCAACACTCGGCTGCCGACGATTTCGAGCGCCATTAAAACTGCGCCGCTGATGAAGACGACGATGTTGAGCAGAAGCTGTATCATGTTTAACTCTCCCACTCCCAATAAGATCCCTCCGGCACGAGGGCGACTGGCTCCAGCAGTCGTGACGAGATACCGTCGATAAACTGCGATGGACGGGATAACACCATGCGCAGAGTCCTGTCAAAAACTCTGGTCGGATAACTGATAAAAAGATTTTGTTTCGCGCGCGTCGCTGCGACATAGAGCAAGCGACGTTCCTCTTCCAACTCTTCGATGGAATTGATGTTGTAGAACGACGGAAATCTTCCTTCCAATGCCCAGATGATAAACACCGAGTGAAACTCCAGCCCCTTGGCTGAGTGAATAGTCGACAGCACGAGCGGTCCTTCGTCGGGATTGACCGCCAACACGCCACCGATGCTGTCATTAGGCGGTTCAAGGGCCATGTCGCTGAGCAAGCGCTCAAGACTGCGATAGCGATCGGTCATGCCTTGGAAGTGCTCCATATCTCTAAGGCGTTTCGGATGATCATCCGGATAGTGTTGCTTGAGGATCGGCACGTAATATTGCATCAGGTACTGCGCTTGTTCCGACGGGAGCTCCGCTTGCGCGGCTTCTTCGAGCACCTGCGCGAGCGTTCTCAGACCGTGCGCAACTTTACCTCTGGCGTGATAAGAGCGGAGCCGTTCGGTTGGCTTAGCGCCGTCCAGTAACCATTTGATAATCTTCTGGCTTGCCCCGGGCCCGACGCCTTCGAGCAACAGCAAGACGCGGTTCCACGAAATCGCGTCTTTGGGATTGGCGATAATACGCATGTGTGCGAGCAAGTCTTTGATGTGGGCGGTTTCCATGAATTGGAACCCGCCGCGTTTGACGAACGGTATATTGTGACGCGCCAGCTCGATTTCCAGATCGAAAGAGTGAAAGCTCGAGCGAAACAACACAGCCATATCCCAAAGCGGCACGCCTTCCTCGCGCAGCTCGAGAATTTTCTGACAGACAAATTGTGACTGCATCTGCTCGCTGCCCGCCTGCACAAGCTTAGGTCTTCCGCCCACGCCTTTCGTAGTGAACAGCCGCTTCTCGTAACCTTCTTTGGCACGCTGAATAATCTCGTTGGTCAAATTTAAGATCGGCTGAGTGCTCCGATAGTTTTCTTCCAGCTTGATGATCCGCGCTTTGGGAAATTGTTTCGGGAAATCCATGATGTTGCGAAAATTGGCGCCGCGAAACGAGTAAATGCTCTGGGCGTCATCGCCGACTACCGCAACGTTGTCATGCGTCGCGGCGAGCAGGCGGACGATCTCGGCCTGCAGGTGGTTAGTGTCCTGGTATTCATCCACCATGATGAAACGGTAGATACCGGAAAGGCGGTTGCGCACTTCTTCATGATCGGCCAGCAAGTCGCGAAGCCTGATCAATAGATCGTCGTAGTCGAGCAGCGATTTCGTTTGTTTATAGTCGACGTAGCGATGGTAAAGCTCGGCGAGCTCGTAGTTGACATCGATCAGATGCGGATATTCTAGTTCGAGCAAATCGGCCAAGCGGATCTGCTTGTTGAGCGACATGCTGAAAATGGCCGCCACCGTTTGTTTGCGTGGAAAACGCCGGTCTTTGGCGTTGAGACCCATGTCGGTGCGGATCAGCTGGATCACATCTTCACTATCGGTCCGGTCCATGATGGTGAACGAGGGCGCCAGGTCGATGTGCCGGCCGTTGATACGCAAGGCGAGGTTGGCAAATGAATGGAAAGTACCGCCGGCAACCTGATTGCAACGCCCGTCGATCAGTAGGGTGGCGCGCCGGAGCATCTCCTCGGCAGCGCGGCGCGTGAAAGTGAGTAACAGGATCGACCGCGGATCGATGCCTTGATCGATGAGATGTGCGACGCGATAAACCAGCGTGCGGGTTTTGCCGGTACCCGCCCCCGCAATGATCAGCAGTGCTCCTTCGATTGCCGTTGCTGCCTTATACTGCGCGTCGTTTAGTTCCTTACGGAAGTCGAGCCCGGAGCGGTTGCGAATGGGCGATGAGGGATTTTTGAGAATGTACGTGGTCGTCAAGAAAGCTCCAATCGGAAGGTAAATTACCTATTTTCCGCCAGTGGAGCAAGCGTTTATGCGGGTTTTAAGGCGACTTGCGCGAACGTTTTCCTGAAAGCGCGAGATTGTCGGCGCGCGATAGGGAGATTTTGTGATGGACGCGGTCGACCGAATGGGTCTCGCGATTGCTGGACCGCTGAGATTAAAAAATGTGATCGCCTTGGAGGATTTATTTTCGCGAAAACTGAAAGTCTCCAGCGAACGGCCGGCTGAACATCAAAATATGACTGTCTTCGCGGAATCGCTCGCGGAATCGATGGACAGCCAATCGATTAAAAGGGTGCCCCGTATTGTTTGATTGTAGACGCTTTCTCAAGCCCGATAAATTTCAGCAATTTTCAAGTTCATTCACATCCATTGTGGCACACAGTAAATGTCCTTCGCGTCCGTAATCTGCGGAGGAAATCTCCTACATGATGAGCTTCCGATCTGCCGTTTTGTCCCGTCAATCGACCTAACTTTTCTTGTATTTTGGTAAGTTACGCTTCCTTGGGCGCTTTGGTACAAGGCTTGCGGAACAACTAACAGCGGGGGCGAGATCCCCTATCGCGATTGCGGCGAAGTGCCTCAGTCGTTTTTTTTGCAGCATAATCTGCATGTAAGCAAGTTTAGGATCACGAGTCGTTAGACCATTGGAGGGATAGGCAAATGCGGGCTCGTCCGTCGACAAACTTGAAATCGGCCACTCGAATCGGATCACCAGTGGCCAACCGGAGGTGGAATATGACGCGGGAATCAAAAATAGAGACGACATTAGGCGATCTCGTCGTCGCTTTAACCGAAGAAACGGGCCGGCATGTCCGCGACGAGAAGATGACCTATGAGGTCGTGGCTTATATTCTCGCCAACTTTATCAACGGCTCCAATCGTCGGTCAAACCAGCCACATTGAGTGGGTGAGATTAATCGATTGCATTGGCGGTTTTGCAGTGACCATAGACCGCCGATCAGATTGTATGGCCATTCGATTTAATCCTCTATAGGGAGCGGAACAATGATAGACCAAAAAAATATTATTGCGGCTTTACTAGCTACGTGTTTGCTTACGTTAAGTCCGGCTGCAGTCCGAGCCGGGGTGCCGACCGAGCAAGTGCGTCAGACGGCGGACCGCGTGCTGTCCGTGCTTCAGGATTCGCGACTTAAATCTGCCGATAAGCAGAAAGAACGCCGCGACCAAATACGCCAAATTGTCGCAAGCAGATTTGACTTTGCCGAAATGGCCAAGCGCTCGTTGGGATCCAATTGGCAAAAAGTCAATAACGATGAGCAACGCCAGTTTGTCGAACTTTTCACTGAGCTTCTGGAGAAATCCTACGCCGACCAGATCGAATCTTATGACGGAGAAAAGATTGTTTACGGCCGCGAAAACGTCAGTCAAGATCAAGCCGACGTCGATACTAAGATCCTGACGAAAAAGGGCGAACAAATCTCGGTTAACTACAAACTTCGATCCGCAGGCAATGATTGGAAAGTGTACGACGTCGTCATCGAAAACATCAGCCTCGTCAACAATTTTCGTTCGCAGTTTAACCGTATCTTGGCGAATGCCTCATTCGCCGAGCTGCTCAATAAATTGCAATCCAAGTCCGTCGAGATAAAACCCGTCCGAGGCTGAATGCCGAAAAAACGAAAGGAGTTTTGCGATGACCGACTTTATTCGTAGCGCTTTGGTCGTGGGAGCCGTATGCCTGTCGGTCAATTCGTTGTCCGCCTTGGTGGCATGGGGCGCTGATGCGGCGCCGAAGCAGGGTTCAACGGCGGAGTCAAGCAATGTCAGCGACAAAGAGCTCAGAGCTTTTGCGAAGGCGTACGTTGAATACCATAAGATACGACAGAACTACGAACCCAAAATGAACAACACGAGAGATGAAAAAGAGAAGCTGAACATCCAGCGCGAGGGAGACGATAAGGTAAAGCAAGCACTGGAGAAACAGGGGCTCACACCGCAGGGCTATAACAGGCTATTCGCGGCGGTCAATGGCAATCCGCAATTGCGTCAAAAGGCGCTGACGCTGATCAACGACGAGCGAAAGAAATCATAGCAGCCAAGCCCGACGGCAAAACAGACGCCTTTAAAAGGCGTCTTTGGCGCGGGCAGGCCGAAAGGAGTGGAAAATGAAACGGATACAAATCAGAAACACACTGACTGCAGTGTCATTAGTAGGGGCATTGTTTATCACCGGCTGTGCTGGTGGTCCGCTGACAACGCGTGAGAAGGGTGCGGGAATCGGCGCACTCGGCGGCGCCGCCGTGGGCGGTATAGTCGGTAGTGCTGTCGGCCATCCCGGCGCCGGTGCAGCCATCGGTGGTGGCCTCGGCCTAGGTGCTGGCGCATTGGTCGGGGATCAACTGCAAGGCCAAGATAACCGAAATTACCAACAAGACGACGAGATCCGCCGCAACCAGGCGGAAATTGATAGACAACGCCGGGAGGTGGAGAGATTAAGGCGGGAACGAGGCGAATACTGACGCTGCGCGGTGACAATTTTCAGGGGAACTCTTCATGAAAATAGACGCATCCATTGGGAGAATTATGGCAAAGGTAGGCGATAGCATTATCTTGATCCTTATCCTGTTGAGAGTTTTGAAAGGGCAAATCACGAAAAGATTGTTAGATAGCGTTGTTATCGCTCTTTCTGCAAACCGTGTTTTGACGGCTATTCGACGAGTCGCGCCATCGAATTAAAAAATAGCGGTTAATAGCGGTTCAAATTTTATTATTCGAGGAGGATTCGGCATGAAAGAGCAAAAACTAATAATATGGGTTGCTGCCACGACTTTGGGGCTCGCGTTATTCATTGGCGGCTGCGGCGAAAAGAAGGCAGGAGACGAGGCGCCTCAAACGTCCAGTGCGACACCTCCGGCTCCGATGTCCGAGAAATCGCCGGGGGACCAACCAGGCGTCTCCCAGGGCAGCGGATCTGACACGGGCATGCCGGGGACGGCCCAGGGACAAAAGCCCGACGAGAAAAAAGACGATTCATCGCAAAAAGGCTAATTAAGCGATGAGCGTCGAGCCCAATGGGAGTAAATCGCAATGAATAAGGTTCTCTTGATGCTTTTGGCGCTAATCCTTCCGACGGCCCTGAGTGCCGCTGAACTGAAGGGAACGATCTTGAAGGTCGATAAGGCGGAGAATCGAATTGTCCTTAAGACTGAGAGAGGCGAGGAAACCTTCGAAACGACGAAGGCTACCAAAGGCATCGAGCATGTTAAAGTCGGGGCGAGGGTGACCATTTCGTTCAGCGAAAAAGATGGCCAACCCAAAGTGACCGAAATCAATCCCGCTGCTGAATAGATCGGGAAAGTTTAGGTCCCGTGATCTCAAATTGTGCGGAGCACGACCGTAAGCAACGCCGCAACGACATGTGTGTCTAACCTATTGCGAAATTTTTGCGGCTTGACGTTTATCAGCGGTTGACGAGCATTGATCTTGTCGATTTCATTCGATTGTCAATCGAATGCTGCGTGAACCGATATCCAATTGGAATTAGCGGGGTGGGCCGACTTCCACCCCGCACCGCGATCACACGGTCCGTGGCGAGAAGGCCAATTTCGGTCGAAGAAGGCCGCGGGCTGTTATGCCGACCTTTTATGGGTGGCCAGACGTGATGGTGAGAGCCGCCGGCGAACATTCGACGCAATTGTTTCGATCAATAACCCGGCACTCTCGCGTGCGTCCCAAAAGGGCCGGAGTTACATCATACAAATTATTTGTACGGCCGATCCCCTAAGCGGGTTTGGCACCGGTTTAGAGCCAGCTCCGAAATTTTCGATTTCTTTCGCTTGACTTAGTGGATACATGACGACGTATTATAGTAATATCGCAGACACCGGCGCGCGAAATGGATCCGGTTTAACTGCTACGGATTTAGACTCTGGTCGGCAGGTCACGCATTTGCCAGCTCACACACCCCAACGAATTGTGCTTGTTTCCAATCGATTGCCTTTCACTGTGGCCGAGAAGGACGGCGATATTGAGTTTCAAAATAGCGCCGGCGGTGTTGCTACGGGTCTGCATGCGCTGCTCGAAACCATTGAGATTCCCAACATTGGAAATGCTGAATATGTGTGGATCGGCTGGCCGGGAGGCCGCGTCAGCCCCCAGCTCAAAGACAGGGTTAAATTGGAAGCGCAATCCCGCTTCCACGCCTATCCGGTCTTTCTCTCCGAGCAAGAAATCGAAGCTTTCTATTCCGGTTTTTGCAACAAAACGATCTGGCCGCTGTTTCATTACTTTCCCTCATATGCGCGCTATGAGCCGGAGTATTGGGCACACTATAAAAAGGTAAATGAAGCTTTCGGCGAGGCCGCGCTGGAGATTCTTAAGCCGGGCGATCTCTTATGGATCCATGATTATCATCTGATGCTATTACCCGCGCTCATCCGCGCCCGGCTACCCGATCTTTCGATCGGGTTTTTCTTGCATATCCCGTTTCCGCACTATGAAATCTTTCGCTTCATGCCAGCCGAATGGCGTCGCGATCTCCTCGAGGGTCTGCTCGGTGCCGACGTGGTAGGCTTTCATACATTTGACTACGCACAATATTTTCTCCGTTGTGTTCTGCGGATTCTCGGCCATGAGAACCAAATGGGCAAACTGCTGGTACACGACCGAGCCGTCAAAGTTGCATCTTTCCCGATGGGCGTGCCGTTCGACAAATTTGCCGCCGCGGCCGACAGCACGGTCGTGCGCGAAGAGAAAGAAACCCTGAAGCGAACGCTGGCAGAAACCAAACTGATTTTATCGGTGGACCGGCAGGACTATTCGAAAGGCATCCTGAACCGGCTAGAGGGGTTCGAGACCTTTCTTGAGACCAATCCCGATTGGCGAAGCAAGGTGACACTGCTCATGGTTGTCGTTCCGTCGCGTATCGGCATCGAAGACTACGAGCGGATGAAAAAAGGAATCGAAGAGCTGGTTGGCAGAATCAACGGGCAGTTCGGCAGCGTCAGCTGGACGCCGATTCTTTATCAATACCGCTCTCTGTCTTTTGAGTCACTGGTCGCATTGTACACGATCAGCGACGTGGCGCTGGTAACGCCGTTGCGCGACGGGATGAATCTCATTGCCAAGGAGTACATCGCTAGCCGAACCAATCAGAGCGGCGTTCTGGTGTTGAGCGAAATGGCCGGCGCGGCGCGCGAATTAGGTGAAGCGCTGATCATCAATCCCAACAACCGGCAAGAGATCGCCAAAGCCCTGGAAGAGGCTTTGAGCATGCCGCTCGCAGAGCAAAAGCGGCGCGTCACAATTATGCAGAATCGCTTGCGTCGATTCGACCTGGCCCGCTGGGCGCAGGGTTTTTTCAGCGAGCTGATCTTTGTCGGGCCCGAGCGTGATAGGGTCTATGGTAAGCTTCCAAGTCCCGCCAACCGCCGAGCGATGGCCGAGCGCTATCGACGCAGTCAGCGCCGGCTCTTTCTGCTCGACTATGACGGAACGCTCGTGGCCTTTGCGGACCACCCGCGAGGGGCAAAACCGTCGCATGCGATCATTGATTTACTCTCGCGTCTGGCAGCCGATGTCCGCAATGAAGTCGTCATTATCAGCGGCCGGGATCGACCGAGTATGCAGAGCTGGTTCGATCACTTGCCCATCGCGTTCGCCGCCGAGCATGGGGCCTGGATCAAGGAGCGAGACTCCGATTGGAGATTGGCCAGCTCGCACGCCACTAGCTGGAAAGAAAAATTGCTGCCGCTGCTCGAGCTGTACGTCGACCGGCTGCCCGGCGCATTCATCGAAGACAAAGACTTTTCTTTGGTCTGGCATTATCGCTCGGCCGATCCCGAACAGGCGATGGTTGTGGCTCGGGAGATTGCCGACGATCTGTTGAGTTTCACGGGAAATATCGACGTGCAAATCGTGCAGGGAAGTAAGACTGTCGAAATTCGAAGCGCCGGCATCAGCAAGGCCAAGGCCGCCCAGTTATGGCTGTCGAAGCAGGATTTCGATTTCATTCTCGCGATTGGCGACGACAGCGATGACGAAGATATCTTCAGGGTCTTGCCCGCGCATGCCCATTCGGTTCGGGTCGGTATCGCGCGCACCGGGGCGCAGTTCAATTTACGCGAGCCGTGGGATGTGGTGAAATTGCTAGAAGAGTTGATGACGGCACGGCCCCATGAACCGGCCACGAAGAACCATCGGCAAACCGGCTAGTCTCTTCTCCCCGGTCAAACTACCTTTCAATTACGATTTCGCCGTAAAAATCAGAAAGGATTGGCGGTCCAAAAAACTTAACTCCTCCTGCAGCGAGTAGCCTGCCTGCTCCATTTCCGGCTTAATGAACTCACTTGGCGTGTAATGCCGAAACAGTCCCATTAGCCACGAGCGGCGATCAAAGTCGATGATGGCAATTCGGCCGCCGGGTCGAAGATATTTGCGCAGATTCGAAAAGTAAGCGATGCGATTGTCGATGTGGTGGTAGGTATTCGAAGTAAAGATCAGATCGACCCCTGCCTTCGGCAGCAACGGATCGTCGGGCTTGGCGAGGATCGGGGCGACATTTGCAGCCGTCTCTTGCTTGGCTCGTTTGGCGACGAGATCGACCATGTCGCGGTCGATATCCACCGCATAAACTTTACCGGCGGGCCCGACGGCTTCTGCCAACCTGAAGGTAAAATAGCCGCCGCCTGATCCCAAATCGGCGACCTGATCACCCGGACGGACGTTGAGCGCCGCAATGACTCTCTGCGGTTGTTGCCAATCATCCCGGTTGACGCCTTCGTAGGCGCATTGTTTGAGTTGGGTGCAACCGGCGAGTAAAGCGACCGCGACCACGAAGATGAGAATTTTTGACGGACGCTTATCAACCATAAAGTCCGGCACGAACAAAGAACTTGCCCGGCGTGTCCGAAATTTGTCACAAGATTTTGATATTATTGCGGAGGAGTATGCCGAAACGCGCCGGAAGAACCATTACGACATGCGCGTTTCTTCATCGAGCTCTAAGCCGAAGATGCCCCTGCCCGTTGAACCACCTGCGCCAACGCCCGTGAGACTTTCTGGCGCAAATCGACGACGTCAAAGGGTTTGCCGATAAAGTCAAACGCGCCGCAATCCATTGCCTTTGCCGCCAGCTGTTGTGAGTTGACGCCGGTCAGCATGATCACTTCGCAGCCGGAATGGATTTGTTTAATGCGCCGGAGGACTTCGAGACCATCGGCTTTCGGCATCAGGACGTCAAGCAGCACGACGTCGGGATGTGCGTCCTGGACCTGGGGAATGGCGGCGTCGATGCTGTCGGCTTCGAGCACACGATAATCCTTACTGAAAACTATCTTGAGCGATTCGCGCACGCCGTACTCGTCGTCAATCAGTAGCAAGACCGGTAGACTCATGTCCCGCAGTGTCTTCCGCGATTTCGCTGATCGTGACTCTTTCGAACGATTTACTTTGGCACTAACCGGAGCGAGTCGCAAGGCTGTTCTTTCGCCACCCCATGAGAAAGTAAATCGTTCACGACAAATTACAGATTCTCACGTCACCCAACGACTCTCGGGTGCGCCGCTCACCGGCGTGCGGCGAATCGAGGATGTGACTACCGCAACGATAACTCAACACAACGCGCCGGTTGGCTCAAGTGTTCCGAGCAATCGTTAGCAATTTCCGCGGATGACTTTTCGAAAATGTTTTTCAAATAGTGCGCGCTTGTCTGGAAGCAAGTGTTCCGATCGTCTTCTTGGGTGAGCGCGGCACAAAACGGCAGCGCATAGCGGCCATCCCACGTGTTATCGATGAGCGCATAGACGACGCCGCGCATGCAGGCGAAGCGGCTTTCGCCCCTGACAATTTCGCACTTCTCCGCGGTCGCTCGGGTTTGTCCGGCGCGGGCAAAGTTTGACAAATCCCGGCCGACCGACGCCGAGCACTGATGGCGAAATTCGCCAGTCTTGTCGCACTCTTGAAATAGCTCCTCGGTGGAGAGTCCCATTTCGGTCATGCGCGAGGTTTGCATAATGTAGCATTCGCCGCGGTATTTCGGATTCAGTTTGTTGCACGGATAATGATAATCGGTCGGGCTTAAATCGCGGCTCTCCGGCGTCGCGTTGACGACATTTTCCATAAAAACCCCGCCATAACAAGAATTTCGACTCCAGTCTTCGGGCAAAACGTCGCAGACTTCTAACGAAGGAAGTAATTGATAGCGGGAGAAAAACAACAGGGCGTGACCGAGCCCATGGAGGCATTGGAAACGAAACCGCAGCGGAGTCTTCGGGTCGCAAGCGACGACGGCCTTCTGTCTAAGTTCGGCCGTGCTGGGGTGTTTATTGATTTTGGAGTAAATATTATCGCCCCTTAAAAAGCGCTCCACAGAACCATGGTAACAGCCGGAGTGGCAGGTCTGGTCACAAGCGGCGAACGATTCATGAATATTGCCCTTGATGCGAAAGGTTTCCCGGCCAATTGAATGCACGAGTGGATGACAATCACGCCTGAGCTCCGCATCTTCGGCCTCGAACCGTTCAATGAGTTGCAGAAGCTCCATCGTCGAGTGTGTTCCCAGCGCCGCGCCAAAGAGCTGATCGAGACATTCAGCGCCCGCCTCACCGTTCATGCACGACTTAACGGCCTGGAGCGAAGGCAGACCTGACGGCGACGATGGAGCGGCTGACGGATTGAGGTCCTGGGCGAAGCCCGAGGGCTCTACGGCCGATACAAAATAAACCGCGAATAGTATATTTACTGCCACTGCCCGGGTTCGTTTGCACACGAATCTTGTCCTCCTCATGTTTGGCATATTCAGTGTCGATCGTAATGAAATGCGCCACCGAGTGCAATTATTTCAGACACTTAAAAATATTGCCGGGGCGGCGGCCCCCGCTTTCAAGCGCTACTTTGACATGTTTTTTCGATTGTAGGCGCCGAAAAGTTTGATTTGTGATAATCTAGCGGCTAAACGTTTCGCGACGCCATTCGTCTAAGCCGTTTGAGATGATCAGGTCGAAGCTCACTCTCGCGGTCAGCATCGGAATCATTCTGGGCTCAATTTTGGCTTATGCCGGGCAAGCCCCCCAGCCAATGATCAAGCCCGAGTCGGTGCCGGTCTATCAACCCAAGATTTTACCATTTGAAGCGGGGGAAAAGGCAGTCTACCGCGCTTCATGGAATGGCGTGTTTTCGGTCGCAGCGGCGGAAATTTATACCGTACCCACTATAGTCGACGGCAAAAAGGTCTTTCTAGTACGGGTCGAGGCCAAGACTTCAAGAACTCTCGATTTGATTTGGAAAATGCGCGATACGATCAGCTCGACTTTCGACGCCAAGGCGCTTTCGCCGTCACGCTATACGTTCAACCAGAGGGAAAATTCCCGAGTGATCGATACCGACGCTCGTCTTGACCACGTGACGAAGCGCTGGGCGGTCAACCGTCAGCAGGTCGGCAAAAAACCGAAGATATATGAGTTCGATTCAAAAAACATGCTAGACCCAATCAGCGCCACCTATCTGGCGCGAAGCATTGACTACAAAGTCGGTGATCGGCTCTATTTCAAAATCTTCGGCGGCCGGTATCAGTACTTGCTGGAATTATTTGTCGAGAAGAAAGAGCCCGTGGAGCTCGAATCGGGTAAAACGGTCGAAGCCTATCGAATCATTCCACGTATCCAGAACATCACTAAGAACGGTTATGCCAGCCGTTTAAACGAGGCGACGGTTTGGATATCGGCCGACGAGAGGCGCTTGCCAATAAAGATGAGCAGCAAAATCGTTTTTGGTACTGTTCAACTGGACCTGATTGACGACAAGCGCGGCACGCAATCTACTTCCGCCGGAGCTCGCCAGCCGGCTTCTTAACTTATACTCAGAGGCTGTGAAAAAATTTCCAAATCGAGATAGCTCATGCACTGGCGCGAAGCGGGGGCAATGTTTTAGAGAATCGCCATTGTTCCACTGCGCGACCGCACCCCACCGAGTACAGGGGCGCGAGGTGGCGTGGCGTGTTGCTCTTAATGGCGTTTTGCGCCCGCGTGCTACTGTGCCGGCGGTTTTACGCCGGTTGGGCGAGCATCACCGTCCGCATGAGGTTGTGGGCGAGCGCGTACCACAACGCCACTGCTTTTACCTTATTGAGCCCGCGCACCAAAAACTGTGTGAGCCCACGCCCGCGCGCAATGGCGTTAACACATTCGGCGGTGGCGGCGCGTTGCTTGTAAATCTCCTTGGCCACTTCACTGCCCATGCGCTGGCGCCATTGGATAATCGCCTCGCTGTCATCGGGCAGCGCCACATGGGGATCACGGCTGGAGTCTCTGGGGTGGCGCACCGGAGCATACACCGTGGTGCCACGTCTGTGGGCATCTTCAATGTCAGCGTTGCGGGCAAAGCCGCCGTCGGCCAGCCACTGGGCGGGACATTGCTCATAGCGATGTTGGACCTGGTCGAGCATCGGGGAGAGCTGGCCCAGGTCGCTGCCGCAGTTGTTCACCTCGATTCCGACAATGATCTGGCTATCAGCAGTGGTGGTAAATTGCACGTTGTAAGCCGGCCGAAAACCGCCGTCAGCCATCTTCATCACCCGCGCCTCTGCATCAGTGCTCGATGCTCTAGGCTCGCTGCGCTTTTTGTATTGTTCCTCGGTCTCGTTCTCTTTTTTTGCCACCGCCTTTTTATTCTTTTGCTTCTCGACTTGAGCCAATTGCTCCAGCGCTTGGGCCAAGCGCTTTTGGCGCTCCTCGGCCGCTCGCTCGCGGGCCGCGCGCCGGCGCCGGTTGCTGGCATCGGGGTCAGCATCGAGTTCGCCCTTAAGCGCTTGAACCTGGGCTCGCGCTTGTTTCAGGCACAACTCCAGCGTCGAGCGGCGGCGAAAAGATGCCGTCCCCGCGCTGGCTCGCACCCGCATCCCGTCCTGCGCCACTCGGTCCAGTTTCACCAAACCCTTATTCACCAACACTGCCACGCTATCGGTGAGCAGTTCATCGAGCAGATCCACCCGCGCGCAACGGAAATCCGACAACGTGTGATGGTTCACGTTCACCCCGCCGCAGATCCAACGATAGGCGTCGTGCGCCTCGGTCAACCGTTCGATCTCCCGCGCGCTGCCCACTGCATCCACTGTCGCGTACAACCACAGCGCCATCAGAATCTGGGGGTCAATGGCCGGGCGACCCGCCCCACCGTCTACCGAGCCGATCTCGGCATACAGCGCCGACAGATCCAATCTCTCAACGAATGCCCACACATCGCGTACCGCATGCTCCGGTCCCACCGTAGCCTCAAGATCCACGGGCCGAAGCGCGATCTGATTACGCTGCGCCATCAAGACCCGTGGCGCGGCAGCTGGGGTTGGCGCCTGGGAGGCAACCGAGATGCTCTCTGGCAGCGATGGGAAAAAAGACGATTGCTCATTCATGACACGACAATCTCATAGGAGCGTTTGCTCGGCTAGTGATTTTTTCACAAACTCTCAGTGTAGCGGAAGCATCTGGCAAATCGGCGAGGAACAGACCGCTACGGTTTCGCTGCCATGTAGGACATTCTTTTACCGCAGATCCATTTTTG
>Ga0137374_10005068_pt1 | contig 15658 bp, 14 predicted proteins | sample SagtaG_20_FD_104811 | JGI IMG/M metagenome (GOLD analysis project Ga0137374, IMG submission 104811) | Vadose zone soil microbial communities from Sagehorn Ranch, Mendocino, California, USA - Sage1_R_100_16 metaG | ecosystem: Environmental > Terrestrial > Soil > Vadose zone | place: USA...
CGCCGCCTCCACCTCCCCCGCCTCCCCCCGATACTCTCTGGGACCAGTACGACAATCAGGGCACGACCGCGGTCAGCTCGCAGGACTTCGAGGACTCGTTCGGCCAGTACGACGGCGAGCTGGCCGACGACTTCTTTAAGCCGGCCGGCGCCGCCTGGAACATCAGCGGCGTCGACGTCGACGGCATCTACTACAACGGGCCGGGCCCGGCCGAGTCGGCCCACGTCTGCTTCTACACGAACAACGCAACCACCACACTGCCGGACACGCTCCTCGCCTGCCGGATGAGCCAGTCGTACAGTGGCTCGGGCGGCGACTTCGTGATCTCGATCCCGAGCGCCGTCTCGATCAGTGCCGCCGGCACATATTGGGTCGCGGTGCGGGCGCGGCAGAACTTCAACCCGGCCGGCCAGTGGGGCTGGACGGTGCGGACGGTGCAGTCGAACAATGGGGCGGCCTGGCGGAACCCCGACAACGGGTTCGACACCGGCTGCATCAACTGGACGCGAAGGAGGACCTGCATCCAAGAGCCCAGCCCCGACCAGGTCTACCGCCTGCGCGGCACGACGGGCCCGCCGCCTCCACCTCCACCTCCGCCGCCTCCGTCCCCACCTGCTCCACCTCCTCCGCCCCCGCCCGCGCCGCCACCTCCACCTCCGCCTCCCCAGCCGCCACCTCCACCTCCTCCTTCACCTCCTCCTCCACCACCACCACCACCGCCTCCTCCACCTCCACCTCCACCTCCACCTCCACCTCCACCTCCACCTCCACCTCCGCCGCCCCCGCCCCGCTGCGTGGTGCCGAGGGTGATCGGCCTGCGGCTCGCAGCGGCGCGGCAGAGGATCCGCAGGGCGAACTGCTCGGTCGGCCGGGTCCGCCGTGCCCGCTCGAGACGCGTGGGCCGCGTCATCGCACAGAACCCCGGGCCGGGATGGACGCGCCCTCGCGGGGCTCGCGTCAACCTCGTCGTGGGCCGCCGCTGACCGCGATCCTCGTTCGAGAGATGTAAAGCCTGCGCAGTCCGGCTGGGCCTTTCGCTACGGTCCTGCGCGGGTCGTGCTCCGCAGAGTCCTCATCGCAGTGCTCCTGGCCTGTGTCTTCGCGCCGCCGGCGACGGCCGGGCGCGTGATGCTCATGCCCGGCGTCACCTACGAGCGCCAGCTCTGGTTCACGCCGCACGGGCCGGAGGTCGTCCACGTGATGACGGCGCCGAAGCCCGGCGGCCTGTACGCGCTGCGGCCGGTGCTCTCGAACAACACCGTCCTCGGCCGTGAGACTGTCAGCTCGATGGAACGCCGGGTCTCGTCGACCGCGACGGTCGGCGGCGTCAACGGCGACCTCTTCACCTGGAACGAGGGCCTGCCGAGCGGGATCTTCATGGAGTCCGGCGTCCTGCGGACACAGCCGCACCCCCTGCGCTCGAGCGTCGGCGTCACCGACGACGGGCGGCTGCTCGTCGAGCGCGTTGCCATGCTCGCGACGTGGCAGGGCTTGAGTCAGCGTCGTCCGCTCGGCCGCATCAACCAGCGGCCGGGCGCCGAGGGCGCCTCCCTCTTCACGCCTGCGTGGGGAGCGACGACACCTGCCGCCCAGGGCACCGTCGAGGTCACCATCGACCCGTTCCCGCCCTCCGCGCCGGAAACGGAGCTGACCGGAGCGGTCACGAGCGCGAAGCCCGGCGGCGGCACGCCGATCCCGCGAAGCGGCGCGGTGCTCGTCGGCAGCGGCGCCTCGGCCGGACGGCTCGCGGCGGAGGCGCCGGTCGGGCAGGCGGTCACGGCGCGCCTGTTCCTTCGGCCCCAGTGGGGCGGCGTCACCGACGCGATCGGAGGAGGCCCTGTCATCGTCCGCAACGGCCGGCCGGTCTACCGGGCGCTCGAGGACTTCACGAGCAGCCAGCTCTCGCTTCGCCATCCGCGAACGGCCGTCGGTCAGCGCGCGGACGGGCGCATTCTCCTCATCGCCGTGGACGGGCGGAGCCCGGGCTACAGCACGGGCATGACCAACTTCGAGCTCGCCCAGACCATGGTCCGCCTGGGCGCGACGACGGCCTCGGCGCTCGATGCGGGCGGCTCGACGACGATGGCCTTCGACGGGAAGGTGCTGAACCGGCCCTCAGACGGCGCCGAACGTCAGGTCGCGGACGCGCTCATGGTCTTCTACTACGGCGTGCACGCGCCGCCTCCGGCGCAGCCGGTTCTCTCGCCGAACGGCGACGGCATCGCCGAGGTGCAGTCGCTGAGCTTCAAGCTCGTCCGGCCGTCGGTCGTGACCGCGAGCATCGTCGGGCCGGACCGGATCCCGCGCCAGACGCAGACCGGCCCGCACGGGCCAGGCGTCTACCGACTCAGGTGGACGGGGCGAACGTCCGAGGGCACGCCCGAGCCGGAGGGCCTCTGGCGCTGGGTGATCAATGCCGTCGACGAGCAGAACCAGCAATCCGCGGTCACGCGCTCCTTCTATCTGAACAACACACTCGGCTACCTTCGTGTGCGGCCGGCGAGGGTGGTCGTGCGCCGCCGGGGAGGCATGCTCCGAATCGGCTTTCGCCTCTCACACCCCGCGAGCGTGACGGTCAGAGTCGAGACCGCGAGCGGCGCCGTCGTCCGCACGCTGCGCCAAAGGCTGCGTGCCGGGACGGCGACGGTGCGCTGGGACGGCCGCTACGGGAACCGCGTTCCGGCCTTCTCGGGCCCCTACGTCGCCCGTGTGCTGGCGTCGAACCAGTTTGGTCGCACGGAGCTGACCCGGCGGTTCTCGGTACGCCGGCTCGGTCGCTAGGGCGCTAGGCTCATCGCGTGCCGGTCGCCCCGCTGACCGCGTCCGTGACGGGCGCGCTGACCTCGCTCGTCGGCGACCACGGCCTCTATGCGGTGTTCGGGCTGATGGTGATCGACGCCGTGCTGCCGGCGGCGAGCGAGCTCGTCATGGTCTACGCCGGGGCCCTGGCCGCCGGCGCCTTCGCCGGCCAGGGAGTCGTCTTCCTCGGCTGGCAGATCGACTCGGCCTTCTGGGGCTTCGTCGCCATGTCTCTTGCGGGCGTGGCCGGGAACACGGTCGGCTCGGTGGGCGGCTGGGCGATCGGCGCCTACGGCGGCCGCGCCTACCTCGAGCGGCACGGCCGTTGGCTTCACCTCGGCCCGGACCGTCTCGAGCGGGCCGAGCGTTGGTTCGAGCGCTTCGGCGACGTAGCGGTGTTCCTCGGCCGCGTGACACCGGTCGCCCGATCGTTCATCTCGATTCCCGCCGGCGTCGCGCGGATGCCTCTGGCCCGATTCACGGTGCTGACGGCGCTCGGCTGCGTGCCGTGGTGCTTCGCCCTCGCGGGCGCCGGCTGGGCGCTGGGAGCGAGCTACGAGCGCTTCCACCACGACTTCCGGTTCGTCGACTACACCGTCGTCGGGCTTCTGGTCGCTCTCGCGGTTGCTCTGTATGCCCGCAACCGGCGGTCCTCTAAACTGGCTGGCCGTGCCGAAGATCCCGCTCGTTGACGTCAAGGCGCAGTACGCGCCCCTGCTGGACGAGCTGAAGGAGCGACTCGGCGAGGTCCTCGACTCCGGCCGGTTCATCCTCGGCCCGCACGTGCACGCCTTCGAGGAAGAGGCCGCCGCGTACCTCGGCATCCGGCATGCGATCGGCGTCGCCAACGGGACGGACGCGATCGTGCTCGCGCTCGACGCACTCGAGATCGGCTCCGGAGACGAGGTTGTCTGCCCGACATTCACCTTCTACGCGACCGCAGAGGCGATCGTTCGCCGCGGAGCGACGCCCGTCTTCGCCGAGATCGACCCGCACACGCTGAACCTCGATCCGAGCGATGTGCGCCGCCGCGTCACCTCGAAGACGAAGGCGATCGTCCCGGTACATCTCTTCGGTCGCCCAGCGCCCCTCGGTGAGCTCGCGGAGCTCGGCGTGCCGCTCCTCGAGGATGCTGCTCAGGCTTTCGGGGCACAGGGAGTCGGTCGCACCGGCGTCGCCTCCACATACAGCTTCTTCCCGACGAAGAACCTGTTCGCGCTCGGCGACGGAGGTCTCGTCACGGCCGACGACGACAAGCTTGCGGAGCGCGTGCGGCTGCTGCGCTTCCACGGCTCACGCGACAAGAAGGACTTCGAGCTCGTGGGCTACAACTCGCGACTCGACGAGCTCCAGGCCGCGCTCTTGCGTGTCTTCCTGCCGCACCTCGAGGAGTGGAACCGCTCGCGGCGCGAGGCGGTGACACGCTACGACGAGCTCGGTCTCGGCGAGGTCTGCGAGCTGCCCGCCGACGAGCCGGGCCACGTCTACCACGCATACGTCGTCCGCTCTCCGGAGCGCGACAGGATCGCCAAGCACCTGTCCGCAACCGACATCGCGTCGGCCGCCTACTACGAGACCCCGCTCCACCTCCAGCCTGCGCTGCGGTTCCTCGGCTACGGCGAAGGCGACTTTCCCGAGACGGAGCGGGCGGCCCGCGAGAACCTCGCGCTGCCGCTCTGGGCCGGGATCGAGGAGGGCGTGCAGGAACGGGTCGTTCAGGCCGTAAGAGAAGCCGTATCGCTGGAAGCAGTCCGATGAGATCCCCGGTGAACCGTCACCGGATCTGGCAACTCGCCGCCGATGCCGGGCTGATCGCGGCCGCCTGGCTCCTCGCCTTCCAGCTCCGCTTCGATTCCTACGCGAAGATTCCGCCCTTCTACGAGAGGCTCATCGGCTGGCGGACGATCCTGCTCGTCGTCGCGATCAAGCTGGTCGTCTTTACCGCGTTCGGCTTCTACAACCGCTGGTGGCGATACGTCTCGACGCGCGACATGTGGGGCGCGCTCCGCGGTGTCGCCGTCGCCTCGCTGGCCGCGAGCATGACCGTCTACTTCTTCCCGCCCGAGCACACGGCGCGGCTGCCGCGCGGGATCGCCCTCATCGACTGGCTGATTCTGCTCGCTCTCGTGGCCGGCTCCCGTCTGCTCGCGCGCACGATCTTCGAGCGGCCGGGGGCTGGGAGCCTGGTCGTGCGCGGCAAGGAGGTGATCGTCGTCGGCGCGGGCGACGCGGGCCAGCTCGTGATCCGCGAGATGCTCAAGTCCCGCGCGCTCGGGTACACGCCGATCGGCCTCGTCGACGACGACCCGCGCAAGAAGAACCTCCGCGTGCACGGCGTCCGCGTGCTGGGCACAACTGCGGAGCTGTCGCACATTCTCAGCGACAACAAGCCGGACGAGCTCCTGATCGCGATCCCGTCCGCCTCCGGCGAGGTGCGGCAGAGGGTCGTCGAGCTCGCGCGCGACGCACACGTGCCGGTGAAGACGCTGCCGGGTCTCTACGAGCTGATCGCGGGCGACCGCAACCTGGCCGCGCAGATCCGCCCGGTCCAGGTCGAGGACATCCTCGGCCGCGAGCCGGTCGAGGTCGACTTCGGGGCCATCTCGGCCTACCTCCGCGATGAGACCGTGCTCGTCACGGGGGCGGGAGGCTCGATCGGCTCGGAGCTCTGCCGCCAGGCCGCACGGGCCGGGGCAGCGCGCATCATCCTGGTCGATCAGGCGGAGACTGCGCTCTTCGAGGTCGAGCGGGAGCTCGTTGACGAGCGCGACTTCCCGGCCAGCGTGCCGGTGCTCGCGGACGTCGGCAACCGCGAGAAGGTGCGGCAGGTCTTCGACCGCTACCGGCCCGGCATCGTCTTTCATGCCGCCGCGTACAAGCACGTGCCGATGATGGAGGCGAACCCGCTCGAGTCGGTGCGCAACAACGTCCTGGCGACGAAGGCCGTGGCCGAGGTCGCGATCGAGTTCGGAGCCCGCCGATTCGTGCTGATCTCGACGGACAAGGCATTGAACGCGCAGGCCGTCTACGGCCAGTCGAAGGCGCTCTGCGAGTGGATCGTCGAGACCTTCGGCGCGCGCGAAGACATCGCAACGCGCTTCGTCGCGGTGCGCTTCGGCAACGTCCTCGACTCCTCGGGAAGCGTGATCCGGATCTTCAAGCGGCAGATCGCCAAGGGCGGACCGGTGGGGGTGACCCACCCGGAGATGACGCGCTACTTCATGACGACGCCCGAGGCCGTCTCGCTTGTCATCCAGGCCGGCGCGATCGGCGGGCTAGGCGAGATCTTCGTCCTCGACATGGGCGAGCCGGTGAAGATCGTCGACCTCGCGCGATCGATGATCCGCCTCTCCGGCAAGGAGCCCGACCGCGAGGTGCCGATCGAGTTCATCGGCGTCCGCGCGGGCGAGAAGCTGCACGAGGAGCTGTGGGGTAAGGACGAGGTCGTGGCCGAGACGGGGCACCCGAAGATCTACCGGGCGCGCCGGCCGTCCGTCGACGGCGTCTGGCTCGAGGAGGAGCTCGGCGAGCTCCAGCGGCTCGTCGAAGGGGGCGAGACGCTCGAGGCCGTCTCGCGCCTGACGGCGATGGTGCGCGAGCCGCGGCGCGTCGGGCTCGCGCAAGAAGTCGCCGTTTCGGAGCAGACGCTGCATTAGCAGTGCCCGAATGCAAGACCTGACACAGACGATTGGTGCCAGCGATTGGTGCCAGGTCTTGCATTCGCGCAGGTTCGGCGTAGATGAACCGCGACGGAGTTCGCAAGAAGCACGGTTTCGGCGCAGACGCCGCACTAAGGCCCTCCGCCGCCCTGAGTAGGGTGGCCCGGTGCCCGAGCACGCGATTCTCGACGGGTTGAACCCCGAGCAGCGCCGCGCCGCCGAGGCGGTGCGCGGACCGGTTTGCATCCTCGCCGGCGCGGGCTCGGGCAAGACGACGACGATCACTCACCGGGTCGCGAACCAGGTCGCGACCGGCGCGTTCCGGTCCGACGAGATCCTCGCGGTGACGTTCACGGACAAGGCGGCGGGCGAGATGCGTGCCCGGCTGGAGGCGCTCGGCGTGACGGGCGTGCGGGCATGCACGTTCCACTCGGCCGCGCTCGGTCAGCTGCGCTTCTTCGCGCCCGAGCCGCCCGGCAAGATCCTCGCCTCGAAGGCGCTGCCGCTCCGCTACATCGGGAACTCCCTCCGGCGCCCCTACCGCTTCAGGCCTGCCGCCGACCTTGCAACCGAAGTCGAGTGGGCGAAGAACCGGCGCATCCCACCGGGCGACTACCTGCGCTCGCTCGGCGACCGCGAGCCTCCGATTCCGCGCGATCTCATGCTCCGCGTCTACCGGGATTACGAGCGGCGCAAGTCCGAACAGGGCTACGTCGACTTCGAGGACCTGATCGAGATGGCGATTCGGCTCTTCGACGCCGACGGGGGTGCGCTGGAGCAAGTCCGCGACCGGTATCGCGCGTTCACGGTCGACGAGTACCAGGACGTGAACCTGCTCCAGCAGACTCTGCTCGACCGCTGGCTCGGCGACCGCGACGAGCTGTGCGCGGTCGGCGACGATTACCAGTCGATCTACGCGTTCACGGGCGCGAGCCCCGAGTACCTCCTCTCGATGCCAACTCGGTTTCCGGCCGCGACCGTCGTCCGGCTCGAGGAGAACTACCGCTCGACGCCCGAGGTGCTCGAGTTCGCCAACCGGCTGGTGCCGCGGCTCGGCGGGGCCGAGAAGGTGCTGCGGGCGACACGTCCTTCGGGAGCTGCGCCCGCGACGCGCTCGTTCGCCGACGCCGAGGCCGAGGCCGCCTTCATCGTCGAGCGGATCCGCGAGCTGCACGCGGCCGGCACACCGCACGAGGAGATGGCGCTCCTCTTCCGCACGAACGCGCGCTCGGCCGACTTCGAGGAGGCGTTGACCGACGCCGAGATCCCGTTCCAGGGCGCGGCCCTACTCTCACGTGACGGCGCGAGGCAGCTATTGAAGGCTTTGCGTGGCTCCGGCGCGTCGATCTCCGAGGTGCGCAGGATCGCGCTCGAGCAAGGGATGCTCGAGACGATTCCGGACAAGCTCGGCGAGCGCGAGGTCACGCGTCAGAACGACCTCGCTCGGCTCGTGCGGCTCGCCGACGAGTTCGGGGAAGGAACCCTCGCCGAGTTCATCGCGCACCTCGAAGAGCGCTTCGGAAGCAATTCCGGGCGCGGCGTGCACCTGCTCACCTACCACCGCGCCAAGGGCCTCGAGTTCGATGCGGTCTTCCTGCCGCGGCTCGAGGAGCGCGAGCTGCCGTCGAAGCTCTCCAAGACTCCGGCCGCGATCTCGGAGGAGCGACGCCTCCTCTACGTCGGCCTGACCCGGGCGAAGCGCCACCTCACCGTCACCTGGTCGGGCACGCCGAGCCGCTTCCTTGCCGAGCTCGACATCGAGACCCAGGCCGCCCCGCCGAAGGCGGTCGAGCCCGACGATCCGCTCTACGCGGTGCTCAAGAAGTGGCGGCTGGAGAGGGCAAAGGCGGAGGAACGCCCTGCGTACGTGATCTTCCACAACTCGACGCTGGCCGAGATCGTCCGCCGCGCTCCGCAAAGCCGTCAGGAGCTCGCCGAGGTGCCGGGCGTCGGGCCGGCGAAGCTCGAGCGCTACGGCGAAGAGCTGCTCGCGGTGCTCGCCGCCGGAGCCTGACGGCCCCGGCGGCGGAGCAAAGGGGCGTCAGGCGCCCGGCAGGCGGAACAGCATCAGCTGCCCGGCCTCGCGCATGAGGGTGATATTCGGGTACGGGCTCTCCGCGGTCTCGATCTCCCAGCCGTGCGCCTGCACGTCGAGCAGGAAAGCACCGGGCCCGAAGGCCGCCGAGGCATCGATGATGCCGCTCGACTCCCAGGAGCCGGGCGGCAGGGCCGGCCGCTGCGACTGGTCGACCTGCGCGACTGGTACGAGGGGGCCGGACGGCAGCGTGTAGCGCCAGACCTTCGCGTAGCCGATGGCGGCGCCCTGATTGTGGCCGCCCGGATCCTCCTGGATCAGGAGGCTGTCCCCGGTCGTCTCGACGTTGTCCGGCTGGTGCATCGCCGCCGGGTTGTCGTAGCCGAGCGGGTCCTGGTCGATGAGGACCGAGAGGCTCTGCACGGTGAGCGGGTCATCCGGGTCGAGCACCAGCTTGAAGATGCGCCCGTTCGGATAGAGCCCCCGCGTGCCCGAGGATCCCCGCCGGAGGCGGCCCGCGCCGTCCGGGATCGCCCGCGGCTCGCCGGTGTCGGCGAAGTAGACGATGTTCGGGGTGTTCCGGTCGTAGGCGATGTCCTCGATCCGGATGAACTGGAAGGCCCGCACGACGTTGTGGCTCCAGTACTCGAGCACCCATTGCGGCCCGTCGGGGATGGCGCCGGGCGGCGCCGGATAGCCGAAGTCCGCTGCTCGAACGTCCGTGCCGTCGGGCCTCTTGCCCGTCGCGATCTGGTGCGGGACCTCGACGAAGTGCCCCGAGACGCTTCCCGCCCACGGGAAGTCGCCGTAGTCGTTCACGTTCGGGTCGTCGGAGACGAAGGCATACAGCGAGCCCTCGTCGTTCCAGAGCGCCTGGCCGCTCGAGGCCGAGTACATGTAGAGCTGAGACGCCGGGGCGTCGAACGTGTCGTCGCCGGAGAGCACGACGGGGTGGCCGTAGCCGGGCACCCCGACGTCGTTCTCGTGGTTGTGGCGTCCCATCCCGAAGATCGAGCGGTGGTCGCCGCTCCTCGTGTCGAACGCGACGACGACGCCCGCCTGCTCGGCGAACGGCTCGTCGAGGGAGACGTTCGGCGGGTGCCACGCGTACCCCTGTCGCAGGACGACGTCACGGGCTTCCTCGTTCGTGAGCAGGAGCTCGCGCTCGAATCCCTGCGCGGGGCCGACGAGGAAGTTCGAGCAGAAGCGCTGGTAGTTCCCGTCCGAAATGGCGTAGTCGCCTCTCAGCACGCCCGCGCTGTGCTGGTTCATCCGCAGGCGGCTCACCAGCGAGTTCGTGAAATCGCTGCGATTCGCCGGGAACGGGACGAGCGACGTCTCGTGGTTGACGTAGACATCCATCGTGCCGCTTCCGTTCAGCGTGAACGAGATCCCGTCGGGGATCGACTCGAACCTGTAGTCCCTGACGCTGTCGCCGACCGAGATGATCGGCGTCACGCTCGAGCCGGGAGCCAGCGGCGTCAGCAGCGCGGGCAGCGACGTGTGGAATCCCGAATTGTTGTCTGCGGCGCCTGTCGGCAGGGCGATAACCGCCGCCACCGCTGCCGCTCCGGCCGCGAGAACACACAGCCTCTTCCTCATCACTCTCCCCCTCCAATTTGCTTGCGGCGCGAGTCTAGAGCGGTCGCCGAAAGCAGGAGGTCGAGCAGGAGTTTCGGATCACGACGGACACGGGGCTCGCCGTTCACTGCCCGCTTCTCGAGGACGAGCGCCCGCGGGTCGGTGAGCGGGCGCAGGCGGCCTTCGCTGATCAACATCTCGTCGACCCCGCCGATGCGCCCCCCGTAGGTCGTGTACACGGGCACCCCGAGCGCGGCCGCCTCGCGGTTCATCGTGCCGCCCGCCGAGACGACGAGGTCCGCAAGCGCGATCAGGCTCTGCGCGTCGACGGCGCGCTCGGGGGCGATCACGGACGGGAGATCGAGGCCGACGACGTAGCCTCGCTGTTCCGCGCTCCGCGGGAGCACGACCGCTTGCACGCTCTCCTGCCGGCCGAGGTGCGCCAGCAGCCGCGGGAAGAAGGGGTTAGAGCGCCGGTGGTAGAGCGAGACGTCGGGCGGCGTCCGGACGACGACGAGTGTCCGGCCCTCCTCGACGCCGAGCTCCGCGAGCACCGAGCGGTCCGGCTCGAAGTCGTAGAGGTAGTACTCCTCCTTCAGGCCCGGATACTGGAGGAGCTTCGGCGGGCGGACCCCGAAGCGCGCCATCCGCTCCAGCGGGATCGCCTCAGGCACGACGACCCTCGTCGCTGCGCGATCGCCGAGGTGATGCTGGAGGGTGGCGTACTCGTAGTCGTGGGTCGTCGCGCTCGGGATCCCGAGGCGCCGAGCGGTCATCGTCAGCTCGTGAGAGCCGTGCGCGAGCGCGAGGTCGTACCCGCGGCCCCGCGCGTGGCGCTTGAGGGCACGCAGGCGGCTCGTGAGTGCGAAGGCCTTGCCCAGGCGCGACCGGCCGCCGTGCTGCCCGATCACGGTCGCCTCGATCCGGTGCCGCTCGAGGAGCTCGAGCGTCTGCGCGTAGTCGCGCGTCGTGACCTCGACCTCGTCGCCCCGCTCGCGTAGCAGGCCGATCAACGGCCGGAAGACCAGCACGTGCGCCGGCGCCGAGATGTCGACCCAGACCCTCACCTCGCTTCCCTGGCCGGCGTCGGCTCCGGCCGGGCGAAGCCCGGCTCCGCCGCCGCCTGACGCCGCTGGCGGCGCGGGGCTCTCCGGGCCCGTGCTGGTGAGCACTGTTCCCTCCGGCCCCGCACCGCCAGCGGCGCCCCAGGAAACCGAGAGGCGCTCAGGCGACGACCTCAGAAACTCGTGGCTGGCTGAGCGGGCCCGGCGTCCGCTCGACGTGGCGCTCGTGCCAGAGCGTGAAGGCGAGGAGGCCCCAGAGCTGACGGCTCAGGTCCTCACGTCCCGCAACGTGATCGTCGACGACGCGCGAGACGATCTCCGGCTGGAAGAACCCTTGCCGGCGAAGGGTCTCGTGCGAGAGCGTCTCACGCACGAACGGCTCGAGCTCGCCCCGCAGCCAGGCTGCAGCCGGAATCGAGAAGCCTCGCTTTCGCCGGCGCAGCAGCTCCCGCGGCAGAAGCGGAGCCGCCGCCTTGCGCAGCAGCACCTTCTTGCGCAGGCCGCGCACCTTGTGCCGCGTCGGAAGCGCGAGCGCGAAGTTCGTCACGACCGGGTCGAGGAACGGCACCCGGGCCTCGAGCGAGTGCGCCATCGAGGCACGGTCCGTCTTCACGAGCAGATCGTCGACGAGGTAGATGCCGAGGTCGACGTCCTGGAGCCGAGCGAGCAGGTCCGCGCCGTCGGTCTCGGCGAAACGCGCCCGGAGCAGATCGACAGGGTCGAAGCTTCCGCGACGCCCGGTCAGCTCGGCGCGCGCGTCGGGGGAGAAGATCTCCTTCCAGCCGTGGTGGCGCTCGAGCGGGGGCAGGTGGGCCGCCCGGACGAAGCGCTTCGCCCGGTAGTCGAAGCTCGCCCTGGCGGTCGAGGTCGGGAGCCGCTCGACGAGTGGGCGCGCGAGTCGTGCGAGACCGCTTGCTCGCAGCGCGATCAGGTCCGCGGCGTACGTGTAGTAACCCCCGAAGAGCTCGTCCCCGCCCTCGCCGGAGAGCGCGACCTTGACGTCCTCTGCGGCGAGCCGGCAGACGAGGTAGGTGGGGAGGGCCGACGAGTCTGCGAAGGGCTCGTCGAAGGCGTCCGCGAGCGCAGGCAAGAGGAGAGCGGCGTCGGGTCGCAGCACCAGCTCGCGATGCTGCGTGCCGTAGCGCTCGGCCACGAGGCGCGCGTCACCGAGCTCGTCGAAGCTGCGCTCTTCGAAGCCGATCGAGAACGTGCGCAGCGGCTCGGCGCTCTCCTCGGCCGCGAGCGCCGCCAGAGTCGCCGAGTCGATCCCGCCGGAGAGCAGGACGCCGACCGGCACGTCGGAGACGAGGTGCGCCCGGACCGAGTCGCGCAGCCGCGCCCTCAGCTCCTCGACGAGCTCCGCCTCGTCGTCGTCGCGCAGGTCCGCGGCCGGGACCGGGGCAGGCCGGGCGTAGCGCGTGAGCTCGCTGCGGCCATTCTCCCAGATGAGGACGTGCCCCGGAGGGAGCTTCCGAGTCTCGCGGAAGATCGTCAGCGGTGCCGGGACGGAGTTGAATGCGAGGAAGGCCTCGAGCGCGTCCAGGTCGACCTCTCCGCGCGGGAGCGCCCGCAGCTCGGAGGCGAAGGCGAGCTCGCCCCCGGCCTCGCGGTAGTAGAGCGGCTTGATCCCGTAGCGGTCGCGCGCGAGCAGGAGACGGTTCCGTCTGGAGTCCCACAGGGCGACTGCGAACATGCCGCGCAGTCGCTCGGCGAAGCGCTCGCCGTGCTCCTCGTAGAGGTGGGCCAGCACTTCGGTGTCGCTCTGGGTCGAGAAGCGATGTCCGGCGCGCTCGAGCGTGTGGCGCAACTCGCCGTGGTTGTAGATCTCGCCGTTCTGGACGACGGTGATCCGGCCGTCCTCGTTCGCGATCGGCTGGTCGCCCGTCTCGAGGTCGATGATCGCCAGACGGCGGGCGGAGAGGCCTGCCCCCGGCTCGAGGTGCGAGCCGTCGCTGTCGGGGCCGCGGTGGACGAGGGTCGCGCTCATCTCGGCCAGCCGGCCGGGGTCGACGGCGCCGCCCGTCGTGGCGATCCCACAGATCCCGCACATGGCGATTAAGACTAAGCGCCCGGCGAGAAGATCCCGCGCAGCGACTGGCGGAGCACGCGCCAGGCCGTCGCAGCGAGGGTGCGCAGGTAGAGCCGCACCGAGCGATCCGCGATCCATTCGAGGTCGTGGGCGAGCTTCTCGACCATCGAAGACTCGTAGCCGCGGCGCACCTGCGCGAAGCCCGTGAGGCCCGGCCGCACGACGAGCCGTTGCCAGTACGCGGGCAGCTCGGCGGCGAGCTCCTCGAAGAAGCGCGGGCGGATCGGGCGCGGCCCGACGAGGCTCATGTCGCCCTTGAACACGTTCCAGAACTGCGGGATCTCGTCGAGCTGGGTCGCGCGCAGCCAGCGGCCGATCCGCGTCACCTCGGCCTCGGTGTGCTCGACGAGCGCCGCTCCCAGGTGATGGCCGAGCCGAGACTCGGCGCCCGAACGCAACGTGCGGAACTTCGTCATCGTGAAGACGCGGCCGCCGCGGCCGACCCGGTGCCCGCGATAGAAGACCGGGCGGCCCGACGTGAGGAGGACGGCGAGGCCGATCGGGACCGCAAGCGGCAGCGAGAGAACGAGGAAGAGCGCGGAGAGGAGGACGTCGAGCGCCCGCAGCTCGAAATCGACGAGCCGGCGGTCAGGCGTCTCCTGTGCGAGGCGCGCGTAGCGCGAGGCAAGGCTCTCTCTGCGTTGCGTGGTGAGGCTCCCTGAGTTGTAATGTTGCATCGTCGTCCCGTTCATCGTCTCCAATCTCGGCCCCGTCAGCGGCGCCCGGACGGTCCGGGCATGACCACTGTCGAGGTCGACCGCTCCCCGCTCCGGCTAAATCCGGTGCTCACAGCCGTGCTCATCCTGGGCGCGGCGCTCGTCGCCTGGGTGGTCACGGTCGAGCGGATGCGGGGAATGGACGCCGGCCCGGGCACGGACCTCGGGGGCCTCGGCTGGTTCGTCGGCATCTGGGTGACGATGATGGCCGCGATGATGCTGCCGTCGGTCGCGCCGATGGTGCTCGCCTTCACGCGCGTAACTCAGGAGCGCGCTCGTCGGGGGCAGGCGGCGTTCGTGCCGACGTGGATCTTCCTCGCCGGTTACCTGGGCGCCTGGACGGCATACGGCCTAGCCGCGTATGGGCTCTTCCGGCTCGTCGACGCCGTCGACGGCGGCGTGCTGGGTTGGGATCGTGCCGGCCCGTACGTCGCGGGCGGCGCAATCGCGGCGGCGGGCCTCTACCAGTTGACGTCCGTGAAGGACGTCTGCCTCCGCCACTGCCGGACGCCGCTCCACTTCCTCTTCCACGGCTGGCATGAGGGACGGCTCGGCGCGCTCCGCATGGGCGGGGAGCACGGGCTCTACTGCGTCGGCTGCTGCTGGGGGCTGATGGTCGTGCTTTTCAGCCTCGGAATGATGAGCCTCTTCTGGATGGCCGTCATCGCCGGCGTCATCTTCGCCGAGAAGGTGTTTCCGTACGGGGCGCGGCTGACGAGGGTCTTGGCCGTGGCGTTCGTGGCGCTTGGAATCTGGATTGCCTTCGCGTCGTCCAGCGTCCCGGGTCTGACCGAGCCCGGGTCGAGCCCCTCGATGGGGATGCAACCGTAATTCGAAGGGAGGGCGTATGGCTTACACAATCAAGGGAACCTACGTCGCAAGCTGCAACTGTGTCGGGCTCTGCCCGTGCCCGGTCGACGGCACGCCGACGGCCGAGGGAGGTACGTGTCGCGGCGCAGCCGCCTTTGCCATCAACGAGGGCAATCTCGACGACACCGATCTCGGGGGCGTGAACTTCGCCCTCTACAACTACTTCCCGTCGAACATCACGGCAGGGAACTGGAAGGTCGGAATCGTCGTCGACGACGGCGCCTCGGACGAGCAGGCACAGGCAATCGAGCGGATTGTCTCCGGCGAGGAGGGAGGCCCCTTCGGCGACTTCAAGCCGCTGATCGGCGACTACGCCGGCATGGAGCGGTCCTCCATCACCGTGTCGGACGGCTCGGTCACGGTCGCCGGCAAGAGCGAGTTCACGTTCGAGCCCTACACGGGCCCCGACGGCTCGCCGACGATCGTTCGCGGAGCCATGTTCGGCTTCGCACCCGAGTTCCAGGTTGGCAAGACCATCGGCGAGTCTGACGCCTTCGACCTCTCGTTCCAGAGCAGCTACGGCGAGAAGGCCGAGTTCGAGTACTCGACGGAAGCAGTCGGCGCGATCCATCCGCGGGCGTAGCTCTCCCGCGTAAGTAAGTTGCGAGAGGGCCCGCGAGGGCGGGCCCTCTCCCCTTTTCGGGGGTCGTTCGTGCCCGATGTCACGAGTACCGTGAGCACATGTGCGCGGCCCTCGCCCGAATCGTCGCCGATGCCGACCCAAAGCCGGCGCGGCGCCTGCTCGTCGTGGCGTTGATCCGCCGCCTCTGCTGCGGGAACGCAGAGCCGATCGACTTCGAGTTCAGCGAGAACTGAGCCGACCGCGCTGATCCTCGCTGCGGCGA
>Ga0137374_10005072_pt1 | contig 15653 bp, 8 predicted proteins | sample SagtaG_20_FD_104811 | JGI IMG/M metagenome (GOLD analysis project Ga0137374, IMG submission 104811) | Vadose zone soil microbial communities from Sagehorn Ranch, Mendocino, California, USA - Sage1_R_100_16 metaG | ecosystem: Environmental > Terrestrial > Soil > Vadose zone | place: USA...
CGCGATGTTGTATTTGTAGGTCACGAGTGACATTGTCAGTGCGATTTGTACGTGCGCGCTCATCATGACACGATCGGTGGAGAGAGTCGCACTGTTAGTACCGTCCACAGTTTGCTGTTACGTTGCACGTCACTCGGGCGAGCGCTGGTGGGTCGGGTCGCGTCGTCGGTACTGAATTGCAGGTGACCCTCGAAGCGCAGTACGGTGGGCACACGGAGCGGGCGCAGCGCCACGTCGGTCGACACGGCGAAATCCACGTGCGTGACGCCGGCGCGGGCGAAGTAGGCGCCCTGCGACGGATCCTCGGTGTTCACGTCCTGGCCGAGCGTATAGCCCACGGCGGCCCGGGTGATCAGGCCGAAGAACGGCGCGGCCAGCGGGTTGGCGAGGAGCGGCACCGTGACGCTCCCCTCGATGTACGACCCACGCACCCGGTCGATGTCCAGCCACAGCGCGACGCCCGGCACGACGTACTTCGAGGTGCCACGCAAGTCCACGTACAGCTCGGTGGTATTGTCGGCGCGCGTGCGGCCGGCGGTCGGAGCGGTTCCGCGGAACGTGTAACGAATCCCTCCCAGTGCCGCCTGCACCAGCCCGAGGGACCACGCCGCCTGCCCCCAGTAGTTCAGCTCGGCGAGGCCGGCGCCGCCGGTGCCGAGATCCGACAGGTCGTTGGGCCCGGCGTTAGCGAGCTCGTAGCTCGCCCACACACCGCCCGACAGGAACCCGCCGCCCGCTTTCAGGCTGACGAAGCCTTCCGGCTGAACGACCCAGCCGTTGGCGCGCGTCACGCCACGCCACACGTAGGGTGAGCTCAGCGTGGCGTCGAGGCCGAGGTACACCTGGGCGCGGGCGGGGCCGGCCAGTCCAAGGGCCGGAAGGAGTGCCGCGGCGACCAACAGCCGGAGGTGAGGCATGGGGGCCGGGAATCTGCGCTCCGGGACCAGCGGCCGCAATCATTTCCGCCGCTTGGATCCCAGGAGCGAATGCTTCACGACGCTGTCCGGCACGGTGTCTCCGTGCCGCACCGTGAACACCGCCTTCCGCCGCAACCCGAGATCGAGCTCCACCACCAGGTGGCTGCGGTCGCGAGCCATCCGCCAGGCGCGCGACGCCTTCGGCCCACCCGCGCCCGTCACCACTCGCGCGGCGGTGATCACCTCTTCCGGCGGCTCGGCGATCGCCGCCAGCTGCGCGCAGGTCGCGCAGCGCCGGGACTGCTGCCCGAGGTCAGCCGAGCACACATGCCGGCCGCAATAGCCGCAGGCGGCGCGATGCTGAGTGCAGGCGTCCCTGCCGCACACCGGGCATTCCTCTACGCCCTTCAGCGAGAAGGCCTGGCCGTCCACGTGGCAAGCTTTGCGGTGCTCGGCGCAGCCGTACGCGCCGGTCACGTCGTGCAACACCTCGAGGTGGGTGACGCAGTGCCGCAGCCCGTCCGCCACGCACTCGGCCGAGTGGCCGGCGCAGACGAGCTTGCCGCACGACGCACACGCCCCCACTTCATCGGTTGCGAACAACGCCGACGGCTCCTCGACACAGCCGGCCCGGTGTCGCGCGCACACCAGGCGCCGCGACTTGTCGGTGCGGCGCAGATGCTGTGAGCAGTGTACCTGCCCATCCACCACGCACACCGCCTGATGCGCCGTGCAGACCGATTTGCCGCAGCTGGCGCACTGGGTCACCTCGTCCACGCCGACCGGCTCGTTGGTCCCGCCCTCACAGTACTTGAGGCACGCCCCGCACAGACGGCGGCTTCCCTTCGGCGCCTCCGCGCCACTCTGCTCCGCGTGCCGGTTACACACGACCCGGCCGCAGCTGCCGCAGGGCGCGAGGCACGCCGAGCAGGCCGTATGCCCGTCCTCCGCGCACGCACCTTCGTGCGCCGTGCAGTGCTCGAGCCGGCACGACGGACATACGCGCACGTGCTCGTCGCACGCCGGCTGACCGTCCACGCGACATTGGGCGATGCCATGGTCTGCGCAGAAGTCCTCGGCGCAGACCGAGCAGCGCGACGAGCAGGCCTCGCAGCCGCAGTGGTCGTGCCGGCAAATCACGAGGCTCGCGGGCGGCCGGCCGCAATGGGGACACGCGAGCAACCACGCCGACTCACCACTGAGAGACCGCTGCGCGTTGAACGTCGCATGACGCCCATGCGCCGACTCGAGCTGCCATTCGGCGCGCTGCATGAGGACGGTCGCCTCGATGAGCTGCAACGGATGCACGACGGCCTTCACCTGGCTGCGCCTGATCTCTTCGGTCCGGCGACGCTCGGCGAGCGCGGTGACGGTGCCAATGGCTTCCGGATCGGCCTGCTCTTTGAGAATCGACTCGAAGTAGCGGTCCAAGCGGCCGAGGTCGGTGGCGAGCGCTTGCTCCGCGGCGGCGCGCCGCGCCGCGACCCGCTCCGCCGACTTTTCCTGGAGGTGGCCCAAGAGAAGCCGCAGCAGGTCCCCGGCCGCCCGGGCCGGGACGCGTGCCGCTTTCCCCGCGTCCGACGGGTCCGCGGGTTCCACCCGGCCCGCCTCCAAGTCCTGGAACGCACCGGCCAGCTCGTCGCCGACTTTGGCGCCGGCCGACAGGTCGTACACGTCGCTTTCGACCACCGCTTCCTCGACGCCGGCTCCGGCGCGGAGCACGACGCGCGCGACCAGCCGCCCCACCGGATGCACGGCCACCCGCGTCGTGCTCCGCTTGACGGTACCGTCCCGCACGGGAATCGTCAGCTCGACGCTCTTCGGATCACTCGCCGCGCCGGGCGCGATCAGGCCGAGCGACAGGCGCGACGCGCGTGAGCGGATCGCCTCGATCAGCTGAGAGAGGAAGGGGCTGCCGAGCACGGCGATCTCGGCGCCCGGGTCGCGCTCGAGGGCGTCGAGCGAGAACGCCACGCTCAAGCGTTCGCGGTCCCTGAAAAACGGCCGCTCGGCCTCGGGCAAGCTCAACTTGGTGTGATTGGGGCCGAGCGCGGTCTGTTTCACGCCGGCCAGCCCGCAGTAGCGCTGGAGCAGCGGGCGGATGCGAGCGTCGGCGAGCGGATCGGTGTCGGCGACCGACGAGTCACGGGCGCGGCTCGGCCCTGCCGCTGAAGCGGCGACGGCACGCCCGTTTACGGGCAGACGCCGAGCCGCGGGTTTACCCCCGCTCTTCCGGCGGGGTTTGCGAGGACGTTTCACGCGGGGTCGGCCTCGATGTCCACGAGCGCGAGGGGAAGGCGCTCCGCCTGCGCGACGAGCGTGATCGCGCGTCCGGTGCTGGTCAGGCCGGTGAGCCGCACCAGATCTCCATATTCGGCATGGCTACCGGCCGGCTGCTCGGTCGTGACGCCCCCGATCGGCTCGATCGACTCGAGCGCCTCGAGCAATTCCGGCACGTGCACGCGGAGCTTGTGACGTTTCGCCTCCCACCTCGCGGTTTTGACGACCTGACTCGTGCCGAGCCCGAGTCGCAAGCGGCTCGGGACCGACAGCGTCTCGAACCGGCGCTCGAGCCGCATGGCGTTGTCGTCCGGCGCGATGAGGGAGTTCAGCTCTTCCTGCTCCTTCCCCGCCGCGCTGCTCTTCTCGATCTCGGCGCCCATCGTTTCCACGCGGCGCGCGAAGTCTTCCTCGCTGTCGGCGGCGAGCCACTCCTTGGCGAGCCGGCCCTCGAACTCTTGCGCGCCGCCGAATTCGCCCAGGATCAGGTCCAGCTCGCCCACCACCAGCTCGAACAGCTTGATCTTCTGGTCCAGCAGCTGGAGGATGTACGACTCGATCGTCCCGGCGGCGGCCAGGTTCACGATGTGGACCTCGCGTGTCTGCCCGATGCGGTGCAGGCGGCCGATGCGCTGCTCCACCACCATCGGGTTCCACGGCAGGTCGTAGTTCACGAGCACGTTGCAGAACTGGAGGTTCCGCCCTTCGCTGCCGGCGCGCGTGGCGATCAGCACGCTGCGCTTGTCCTCATGGAAGGCGCGGATGCGCCTGTCCCGATCGGCCGTCGAGTGAGCACCCCAATACACGATCGGCTGCCGGCCGAGCTTCTTGACGCGCTCCTCGATCAGCTGAATCGTCGGGCGGTGATCGCTGAAGACCACGAGCCGGTCCGGCGTTTCCTTCAGCAGTTTGGTCAGCACGTCCAGCTTGGCGTGGGTCTTGATGCCCTCCGCCCGTTTGGCGAGCTGCTTCGCGATGGCGCGATACGCGGGGCTGATCCGCTCGCTCTCGGCCAGGTGCGCGAGCGATTCGGCGAGCGCCCGCGACGAGGAGCACAACCGCTGGCGCAGGTGGATGACGGCGAGCTGCAGAATGCCCTTCTTGGTCGGCTTGCGGCGTCGGGGCTCGTCTTCCACCTCTTCCTGCTCGGCTGGCTGGATGAAGCCTTCCCGATAGAGCTGGCGCAGGAACTCCGTCGTACGCCGGTACAGGTCCGTCTCGGCGCGCGTCAGCTTCACTTCGGGATGTCGCGGCCGGCGCGGCGGCAAGTCCAGGTCGTCGACCACGCTCGAGCGCCGGGTGCGGATCATCACCTCGTGCGTGAGCGCGCGCAGGGCTTCGGGATCCCGGGGCTGGCGGTGGTCGCCCGACACCAGGTGCTCGGTCTTGAACTCCTGCCAGGTGCCGAGCTGCCCGGGCCGGAGCAGGGTGATGAGGTTGTACAGCTCGCGCAGATCGTTCTGGAGCGGCGTGGCGGTGAGCAGCAGGATGAAATCGCGCTCGATTTTCTCGATGAACTGGTACGTCGCGCCGCGGTGGCTCTTCACCTTGTGCGCCTCGTCCACGATGACGAGATCCCAGCGGTGTCTCAAGATTTCCTCGGCGTGGCGGCGCGAGCGCGCGCGGTCGTGTGAGATGATCGCCTTGGTGACGCGCGGCCAGTCGTCGGGATCGGTCGGCGTGTCGAAGCGCTCGAAGAACTTCTCCTCGAGCTCCCCCTGCCACTGGCCCACGAGTGAAGCGGGCGTGAGGATCAGCGCGCGGCGGGCGAGCCCGCGGATCGCAAGCTCCTTGTAGATGATGCTCGCCTCGATCGTCTTGCCGAGGCCCACCTCGTCGGCGAGGATGGCGCGGCCGCCCATGTCGCGCAGCACCCGCTGGGCCACGTCGATCTGGTGGGGCAGCTCCTTGATCGCGTTGGCGTCGAGGGTGATCAGCCGGTCGAAGCCGGGCACGAGCGCGATCCGCTCTGCCTCGCGCCGCAGCTCGTACCAGGCGCGCTCGGCCGGCGGTTCCTTGAGCGCATCGACGAACAGCTTCAGGGAGCGTTCGTCGACCGCCCAGGAGTCGTCGGGGAGGGGGTGGGGGGCGGAGAGCGTCAAGCGGTGCCTCTGGCGTCGGGGCCGCAATATGGAATCGGAGCCACCCCCGCCGCCACCCCAGGTGCGGGAGCCGTGAGGGCTCAGCGTGCGCCGGCGACCGTGATCTCCCGCTTGAGGCGGATGTCGGCGGACGAGGCGCCGACCTCCACCACGACGGCCCCGTTCTCGACGACCCAGCGGTGGGCGTCGGGATCCCAGTAGGCGAGGGCGGGACCGGCGAGCGGGAACTCGACGGTGCGGGTCTCGCCGGGTCGAAGCGTCACCCGCCGGAAGCCCCGCAAGTCCCGCCTGGGGCGCGGCACCGCCGAACGCGGGTGCCGCACGTAAAGCTGCACGACCTCGTCCCCGGCGCGGGTGCCCGTGTTCTTCACGTCGACCGAGACGGTGACGGTGGCGTCGCCCCGCAGCGTGTCGCCGCTGGTCCGGAGGCGATCGTACGCGAAGGTGGTGTAGCTCAGGCCGTGGCCGAACGGGTAGAGGGGCACGCCGTCGAAGAAACGGTAGGTGCGCCGGGCCATGCGGTAATCCTCGAAGGGCGGGAGGTCGCTCACACTACGATAGAAGGTGATCGGCAGCCGGCCGCCGGGATTGTAGTCGCCGAACAGCACGTCGGCGATCGCAGTCCCGCCGGCCTGGCCCGGATACCACGCCTCGAGGATGGCGGGGACGTGCTCCTGCGCCCAGCTCACCGCGACGGCGCTCCCGCTCATCAGCACCAGGACGGTCGGCTTCCCGAGCCCCACCATGCGTTCCATCAGGCGCTGCTGCGGGGCCGGCAGGTCGATCCGCGTGCGATCGCCGCCGTGGAAGCCGTCGATCTCGACGCGCATCTCCTCCCCTTCCAGCCTGGCCGTGAGGCCGAGGAACAGGACGAGGACGTCGGCCTGCCGGGCGACACGCACGGCCTCCGCCTCGAGTGCCTCGACGGGCGTGGCCCACAGCAGCTGCAGCTGCGCCTCGCCGTAGGATTCCTGTCCGTCCACCCGCAGCCGGTAGCGCCGGCCCGCCTCGAGCCGGAGCGGCTCGCTCTGCGCGAAGCGCGGGTCCGGAAACTCACCGTCGTGCGTCGGATAGACCGACCGGACCAGCAGGCTGTCGTCCAGGTACAGCTGGAACTTGACGGTGCCGACCAGGGCGAGGCGGTAGGTCCCGGTGACGGGCGGCTGGAGGGTCCCCGTCCAGCGGACGCCGAAGTCGTCACCGCTCATGTCCGCGCGCGGCGCGCCGGCCTGCCAGTTGGCGTCGAGCGTGGTGTCCACGCCGCGGTACAGCGGCTCGCCCTGCATGGTGCGGCTCGTAAAGTAGGCGACGTCGAGGCCGCGCCGTCCCCGACCGGTGGTGAAGACGGACGAGGGAACGCTCGCGAGCACCGGGAACCCCTCGGCGAGATCCGAGCCGAGCGCGTACAGCACGCGCGTCCGCGGTGAGACCGCCTCGCGGATCCCGCGGAGCGGCGTCACGGGATCCGCCGGGATCCCGTTGTAATTGCCGAGCAGCATACGCCACTGGTCGGCGTTCGGCCCGACGACTGCGATCGTGCCGAGGTCGCGTCGCAGCGGCAACAGGTGGTCGGCGTTCTTGAGCAGGACCACCGACTGCCGCGCGACCTCGAGCGCCAGGGCGCGATGGGACGGCTGGTCGAGCACCGAGATCGGGATCTGCGCCCACCGCACCCGGTCGGGCGGGTCGAACAGCCCCAGGCGGAACCGCGCCACGAACAGCCGGAGGAGCGACCGGTCGATCTCCTGCTCGGTGATGAGGCCCTGGCGCACCGCGTCGGCGAGGGTGGGATACACCCGGCCACAATCGAGGTCGGTGCCCGTCCGCACGCCCAGCGCCGCCGCGGCGGCCGCGGTCTGCACGACCCGGTGCCGCAGGTACATGTCGTCGATCGCGCCGCAATCGGAGACCACGTAGCCGGGGAATCGCCACTCGCCCCGCAGGACCTTCTGGAGGAGCAGGTCGCTACCGCATGCGGGTTTGCCGTACACGCGGTTATACGCGCACATGAGCGAGTACGCGCCGCCTTCGCGGATCGCGACCTCGAAGTGCGGCAGATAGCTCTCTCGCAGGTCCCGCTCGCTCACCACGGCGTCGAACTCATGCCGGAGCGGCTCAGGGCCTGAGTGCACGGCGAAGTGCTTGACGGTCGCGATGGTCTTGAAGTACTTGGGATCGTCGCCCTGGAGCCCGTGGATGAACGACACCGCCAGCCGACCCGTGAGGTAGGGGTCTTCGCCGTAGGTCTCCTGCCCGCGTCCCCACCGCGGGTCGCGGAACAGGTTGATGTTGGGCGACCAGATGGTCAGGCCCTGATACCGCTGGCGCTGTCCCTGCCGAGCATAGTCGTGGTGTTTGGCGCGGAACTCGTCCGAGATCACCGTCGCCATCCGCAAGACAAGACTGTCGTTCCACGTAGCGGCGAAGCCGATGGCCTGGGGGAAAACCGTCGCGAGTCCCGAGCGCGCGACCCCATGGAGGCCCTCGTTCCACCAGTTGTATTCGGGGATCCCCAACCGCTCGATGGCAGGCGCCCGGTCGATCATCTGAGACACTTTTTCCTCGAGGGTCATGCGGGCGACGAGGTCCGCCGCACGCTCCTCGAACGACAGGGACGGGTTCTGCCAGGCGGGCGCCTGGGCTCGGGCCGCGCCGGCGAGCGCGCCGCAGAGCAGGGCCACGGTGGGTATCCGCGTCACCTACCACCTCCCGGTCAAGATGGGGGACTCGCTTTCGGCGGCAAAAGTGATAAGATGACCTCGCGTTTTCAAGCCGGCCACTTCGCTTCCAGGGAGGACCATGCCTCGCCCTCGCGCGCCCGACCCGTTCGCGCTCGGCGGAAGGGTCGCCGTCGTCACGGGTGGCTACGGCGTGCTCGGTGGCGCCATCGCCTCGGGGCTGGCGGATGCCGGAGCCGCCGTCGCGATCCTGGGCCGGCGACGCGCCACGGCCGAGGAGCGGGCCAAGGCGATCCGCGAGAGCGGCGGTGAAGCCCTCGCCCTCGTCGCGGACGTCCTGGACGAGAAGCAAGTGCGCGCCGCCCGGGACGACCTGCTCGAGACCCGCGGACGGGTGGACATTCTCGTCAACGCCGCGGGGGGCAACGTGGCGCGCGCCCGCAGCGACGACCGGCCGATCTTCGACGTGCCGCTCGACGCATTCGACGAGGTGCTCCGGCTCAACCTCCACGGGACCGTGGTCCCGTCGCTCGCGTTCGGCGAAGCCATGGGGCGCCAGGGCTCGGGCAGCATCGTGAACATCTCCTCGATGGCCGCGCGCCGGGTGCTGAGCGGCGTCCTGGGGTATTCCATCGCGAAAGCGGGGATCGACGCCTTCACGCACTGGCTGGCGGCGGAGCTGGCGCGCCGGCACGGCGACCGGGTGCGGGTGAACGCCATCGCGCCAGGGTTCTTCGTGGCGGAGCAGAACCGCAGCGTGCTGCTCAACCCCGACGGCAGCCACACGGAGCGGGCCCGCGCCATCATCGCCCATACGCCCATGGGTCGCTTCGGCAGGCCCGACGAGATCGTCGGGGCGGTGCAATGGTTGTGCAGCGACGCGGCGTCGTTCGTGACCGGGGCCGTCGTTCCGGTGGACGGAGGGTTCGGCGTGTCCAGCGGTGTCTGATCGCGCACCGCCAGGATTCGGGCACCGCTGGACGGTGGTCGCCCTGCTGTTCGGGGCGACCACCGTCAACTACGTCGACCGCCAGGTCCTCGGCATCCTCGCGCCGACGCTGACACGCGAGCTCGGATGGAGGGAGACGGATTACGCCGCCATCGTCTCCTGGTTCAGCGTCGCCTACGGCGTCGGGCTGCTGGTCATGGGCCGCATCATGGACCGCATCGGCGTGCGCACCGGTCTGGCGATCGCCGTCCTGGTCTGGAGCCTGGCGTCCATGGGGCACGCCCTGGTACACAGCGTCGCCGGTTTCGGCGTGGCGCGCGCACTGCTCGGCGTCGGCGAGGCGGGCAACTTCCCGGCTGCCGTCAAGACCGTGGCGCAATGGTTCCCGAAGCGGGAACGGGCGCTCGCCACCGGTGTGTTCAACGCCGGCACGAACGTCGGTGTGGTGGTCGCCGCGTTGCTGGTTCCGTGGATCGCGCTCTCACTCGGTTGGCGCTGGGCGTTCCTCGCGACGGGCGCGCTCGACATGATCTGGCTTGGCCTGTGGTTGGCTTTTTACCGCGACCCGGACCGGCAGCCCCGCCTCTCGAACGCCGAGCTGGCCTGGATCCGCAGCGACCCGCCCGAGGCGGCGGGCCCCACGTCATGGCGCAGCTTGCTCGCTCGCCGCCAGACCTGGGCGTTCATCGTGGGCAAGGCGATGACCGATCCGGTGTGGCTCTTCTATCTGTTCTGGCTCCCCAAGTTCCTCGACGCGAGCTTCGGCGTGCGCCTCGCGGGGCTCGCAGGCCCGCTGGTCGTCATTTACGTGGCCGCCGACGTGGGCTCGATCACGGGCGGATGGCTGTCGGGCGCGCTGATCAAGCGCGGCTGGAGCGTGAACCTGGGCCGCAAGACCGCCCTGCTCGCGGCGGCCCTGTGCATCGTCCCGACCATGTTCGCGCCGTCGGCCGGCAACATGTGGGTCGCCGTGGGGATCGTGAGCGTGGCGGCCGGCGCGCACCAGTGGTGGTCGGCCAACCTGTTCACGACGGTGAGCGACATGTTTCCCCAGCGCGCGGTCGGGTCCGTGGTCGGCATCGGCGGGTGCGCCGGCCTGTTCAGCGCGTTCGGCTTCCAGCGGCTCACGGGGGCCATCCTGGAGAAGACGGGCGGCAACTATGCGCCGATCTTCGCCGCTCTAGGGCTCGCCTACCTCGGGGCGCTGCTCCTCATGCATCTCCTCGTGCCGCGCCTCGAGCCGGCGCTTGCCACGAGTCGGTGATAAGATCAGTTTATCACCCGTGAAGATCGCCGACATCCGCGCCACGCCCGTCTCGGTTCCGCTGGTGGCCCCGCTCCGCCACGCGAACGGTTGTCACTGGGGACGATTCGTGCGGACCATCGTCGAAGTCGAGGCGGACGACGGCCGCATCGGCCTCGGCGAGCTGGGCGGCGGGGGCGAAGCCGCCAGCGCCGCCGTGCTCGGGTTGAAGCCGTACCTGGTGGGGCGCGACCCGGCCCGCCTCGAAGAGATGCGCTTCATCATCGCGAACCCTACCGCCTCGCTGTACAACCTGCGCACGCAGATGCTCGCCGCCCTCGAGTTCGCGTGCCTGGACCTGCTGGGGCAGGAGTGGGGCGTGCCGGTGAGCGACATCCTGGGGGGCCGGCTCCGCGATCAGGTGCCCTTCGCCTCGTACCTGTTCTTCCGCTACCCCAACGCCAGCGACGGCTCCGGTGAAGTCCGCACCGTGGATCACCTCGTCGCGGAGGCGCGCGCGCTCAAGCAACAGTGCGGGTTCACCACCCACAAGCTCAAGGGCGGCGTGTTCCCACCCCGGTACGAGCTGGACTGCTACCGCGCCCTGGCGGCGGCGCTGCCCGACGACAGCTTCCGCTTCGATCCCAACGGCGTCTGGTCCACGGAGGTGGCTGTCTGGTTCGGGCGGCAGATCGAGAGCCTGAACAACGACTACCTGGAAGATCCGGTCTTCGGGCTCCACGGCATGCGCCGCGCCCGCGAGCGGATCCGGATCCCCTTGGCCACGAACACCGTCGTCGTGGGCTTCGAGCAGCTGGCCGCCAACGTGCTGCAGACCGCGGTCGACGTCATCCTCCTCGACACGACCTTCTGGGGCGGGATCCGGTCCTGCGTCAAGGCGGCGGGGATCTGCGAAGCCTTCCAGTTCGGCGTGGCGGTGCACTCCTCGGGCGAGCTGGGAATCCAGCTGGCGACCATGCTGCACCTGGGCGCTGTGATCCCGAATCTCACGTTCGCCGCGGATGCCCACTACCACCACCTCCTGGATGACGTGGTCGAGGGCGGGAAGCTGCAGTACTGCCACGGCGCGATCCCCGTGCCGACCGCCCCGGGGCTCGGCGTGAAGCTCGACCGCGACCGCCTGGCGCAGTACCACGAGTCCTTTCTGAGGCTCGGGCCCTATCCGTACGACCAGGACCCGCTGCGGCCGGGCTGGGCTCCCCTCATCCCGAATACGCGCTGGGCGGATCCGGCCGACGCGAGAGTCCCGCGCGTGCCGGCCTGACCCGGTCTCCCGGCATGCGACAGTCCGTGCTGTTCCGGTCCGTGCTCCCGTGGTGCGTCCTGCTCATCGCCGCTGCGCCAGCTCCACCCCCTGCCGAGGACGGGTACGACCTGTGGCTGCGCTACCGGCTCGTCGCCGATGCGGAGCGACTGGGTGAGTATCGCGCGGCGCTATCCCACCTGGTCGTCGAAGGCGACTCGCCCACCCTGCGCGCCGCGCGCGACGAGCTGACGGTCGGCCTGGGCGGACTGCTGGGGACCGAGATCCGCCGTGCTGACCGTATCCGGGGAGACGGCGCCATCATTGCGGGCACGCCCGCGACCTCGCGGCTCGTCGCCGCACTCCCGCTCGCCGACGACCTGCGGCGCGCCGGCGCCGAGGGGTTCGTCCTCCGGGCGCTGCGCGTCGGCGGCACGCAGGCGACCGTGATCGCCGCCAACCGCGAGGTCGGGGTGTTGTACGGCGCCTTCGCCCTGCTCCGCCTGGTCCAGACGGATCGCCCGGTTCGGGACCTGGCCGTCGTCAGCGCGCCCAAGATCGGGCTCCGCCTGCTCGACCACTGGGACAACCTGGACCGGTCGGTGGAGCGCGGATACGCTGGGCTCTCGCTGTGGGACTGGTCCCGGTTGCCCGCCTCGCTGGACCCGCGCTACCGGGACTACGCCCGTGCCAACGCCTCGCTCGGGATCAACGGCACGGTGCTCACGAACGTCAATGCCAACGCCCGGGTCTTGGCACCCGAGTTTCTCCTCAAGGTCGCCGCGCTCGCCAACGTGTTCCGTCCGTACGGCATCCGCGTGTATCTCACGGCACGCTTCAGCGCGCCCATCGAGCTGGGGGGCCTCGCCACCGCCGACCCGCTCGACCCGGCCGTGCGGGCGTGGTGGCGGCACAAGGTGGACGAGATCTACCGCGTGGTCCCGGACTTCGGCGGATTCCTCGTGAAGGCAAACTCGGAAGGCCAGCCGGGGCCCCAGGATTACAAGCGCACCCACGCCGAGGGCGCCAACATGCTCGCCGAAGCCCTGGCTCCGCACGGGGGCGTGGTGATGTGGCGGGCCTTCGTCTACAGCAACGAGGTCCCCACGGACCGCGTCCGCCAGGCGTACGACGAGTTCACGCCGCAGGACGGCGCGTTCCGCGAGAACGTGCTGATCCAGGTCAAGAACGGACCGCTCGACTTCCAGCCGCGCGAGCCGTTCCACCCGCTGTTCGGCGCCATGCCCCGGACCCCGCTGATGCTGGAGCTCCAGATCACCAAGGAGTACCTGGGCCAGGACACGCACCTGGTGTTCCTGGGTCCGCTCTTCGAGGAAGTGCTGGACGCGGACACCTACGCGCGCGGCGAGGGCTCCACCGTCGGACGGGTGGTGGACGGCTCGTTGCAGGGCTACGCGCGGACCGGGATCGCCGGCGTCGCCAACATCGGGACCGACCGGAACTGGACGGGCTCGCATTTCAATCAGGCCAACTGGTACGCGTTCGGGCGCCTCGCGTGGGACCACACCCTGTCCTCGGGTGAAATCGCCGAGGAGTGGATCCGGATGACGTTCGTCAACGAGCCGGCGCCGGTCGCCCGGATCCGGGACATCATGCTCGGGTCGCGCGAGGCGGTCGTGCACTACATGACGCCGCTGGGGCTGGCCCACATCATGGCGGCCGGGCACCACTACGGCCCCGGCCCATGGGGCGCGGGCGGTCGCGCCGACCAGACCTCCGTCTACTACCATCGCGCCGACACGCTAGGGTTAGGGTTCGACCGCACCGCCGCCGGGAGCGGCGCGCTGGAGCAGTATTTCCCGCCGGTGCGGCGGCGCTGGGCCAGCCGCGACTCGGTGCCCGACGCCCTGCTCCTCTGGTTCCATCACGTGGGCTGGCGTGAGCGCCTGCGGTCGGGCCGCACGCTGTGGGAGGAGCTGGTGCACGAATACGGCGCGGGGGTGGACTCGGTGCGCGCGATGGCGCGCCAATGGGGCACGCTCGAGGGCTCGATCGACGAAGCGCGCTTCCGCGACGTGACGGCGTTCCTCGCGATCCAGCAGCGCGAGGCGCGGTGGTGGCGGGACGCCGCGATCGCCTACTTCCAAACGTTCTCCCGCGAGCCCGTGCCGGCCGGCTACGCGCCGCCGGCGCACCCGCTCGAGTACTACATGCGGCTCCGGTGTCCCGCCGACCGGCAGAAACCCCGTTGCGACGCCATCCAACAAACGCCATGAAGCGGAACGAACCACGCGACTCGTACGCGCCGCGCCCCGAGCACCATTTCACCTTCGGTCTCTGGACCGTGGGCAACCCGGGACGCGATCCCTTCGGCGAGGCGGTCCGCCCCGCCCTCGCCCCCACCCGCATCGTGCAGCGCCTGGCGGAGCTGGGCGCCTACGGGGTCAACCTGCACGATAACGACCTGGTGCCGGCGGGCGCCTCCGCCGCCGAGCGGGACCGGATCGTGCGCGAGTTCAAGGCGGCGCTCGAGGCCAGCGGCATGCGCGTGCCCATGACCACCACCAACCTGTTCTCCGATCCCTTGTTCCGGGACGGCGCGTTCACGAGCAACGACGCGCGGGTCCGCGCCTACGCCCTGCAGAAGACGATGGCCGCGATCGACCTCGGGGTGGAGCTGGGCGCCGGGACGTACGTCTTCTGGGGTGGGCGCGAGGGCGTCGAGACCAACGCAGCCAAGGACCCGCGCACGGCGCTCGGCTGGTACCGCGAGGCGCTCAACTTCCTGTGTGAGTACGTGCGCTCGCAGAAATACGACCTCAAGTTCGCGCTCGAGGCCAAACCCAACGAGCCGCGCGGCGACATCTTCCTCCCCACCACCGGCCACATGCTCGCCTTCATCTATACGCTGGAGCACCCGGAGATGGTCGGCCTGAATCCCGAGGTGGCCCACGAGCAGATGGCGGGGCTCGACTTCTCGCACGCGGTGGCGCAGGCCCTCGACGCGGGCAAGCTGTTCCACATCGATCTCAACGGGCAGAAGGCCGGGCGCTTCGACCAGGACTTGCGCTTCGGTAGCGACGACGTCAAGTCCGCGTTCTTCCTGGTGAAGCTCCTCGAGGACGCGCGCTGGCCCGGCATGCGGCACTTTGACAGCCACGCGTACCGCACGGAGGACGAGGACGGCGTGTGGGACTTCGCCGCCGGGAGCATGCGGACCTATCTGATCCTGAAGGAGAAAGCCGAGCGCTTCGACCGAGACCCGGAGATCCAACAGCTCCTGAGCGCGCTGCGGGCGCACGGCGGGGAGTCGGAGCACGTCTCCTTCACCGCCGAGCGCGCCCGAGCCCTGAAGGGCGAGACGTTCGATCTCGCCAAGATGCGTCAGCGGGGTTACGGCTACGAGCGCCTCGACCAACTGACGATGGAGCTGCTGCTGGGTGTGCGATGAGCGCTCCCGATGCGCTGTTCCTCGGCCTCGACATCGGGACGAGCGGCGTCAAAGCCCTGCTGGTAGATGCGGCGGGGGCCGTGACCGCCTCCGCGACCGCGCCCCTGTCGCTCAGCACGCCGCACCCCGGCTGGGCGGAGCAGCACCCCGACCGGTGGTGGGAAGGGTGCCTCGCGTCCACGCGGCAGATTCTCGACGGGCAGCCGCCGGCGCGCATCGCGGCAGTGGGAATCTCGGGACAGATGCACTCCTCGGTGTTTCTCGACCGGCGCGGCGAGGTGGTCCGTCCGGCGCTGCTGTGGTGCGATGGGCGGACCACGGCGGAATGCCGGGAGATCACGAGCCGGGCCGGAGGCGAAGCGCGACTGCGCGAGTGGGTCAGTAATCCGGCGCTCGAGGGCTTCACGCTCCCCAAGGTGCTCTGGTTGCGGAACCACGAGCCCGCGGCCTTCGCGCGCGTCGCCACCGTTCTCGTCCCCAAGGACTTCGTGCGGTTCCGCTTGACGGGGACGCTCGCCGCCGAGCCGTCCGATGCCTCGGGGACGCTCATGTACGATCCCAGGCGACTGCGCTGGAGTCGCGAGATCCTGGACGTGGTGGAGCTTCCGATGTCCCTGCTCCCCGACGTGGGCGGCTCGGCCGAGGTGTTGGGTCGCGTGACGCCCGAGGCCGCGGCCGCCACCGGCCTGGCCGCGGGCACGCCTGTCGTGGGCGGCGGCGCTGACAATGCGTGTGGTGCCGCGGGCGTGGGCGCGGTCACGCCGGGCGACGCCGTCGCCAGCTGGGGAACGTCGGGCACTGTGCTGGC
>Ga0137374_10005076_pt1 | contig 15652 bp, 14 predicted proteins | sample SagtaG_20_FD_104811 | JGI IMG/M metagenome (GOLD analysis project Ga0137374, IMG submission 104811) | Vadose zone soil microbial communities from Sagehorn Ranch, Mendocino, California, USA - Sage1_R_100_16 metaG | ecosystem: Environmental > Terrestrial > Soil > Vadose zone | place: USA...
AACCGGTAATGGTCTCGTCTGCTACCGACCCTTATCAACCAGCTGAAATAAAATACAATCTAACAAGGAAGTGCATTGAAGTATTACAAAAATATAATGTCCCATACTATGTCTTTACAAAATCGAGTCTAATATCAAGAGATCTTGAACTACACAAGAAATACAAAGATAACTGCTTCTTAGTTTGGTCTATAACTACATGTAATGAAAAAACAAGGCGTCTAATTGAACCTGGAACTCCCCCAGCATTTTCCCTTTTCACGGCGATAAAGAAATTTACGGACGCCGGTGTGAGCTGCGGAGTAAATATTGATCCCATATTGCCTCTTATTACCGATTCTGAAGAAGAGATGGAATCGATAATTGCTAATTGTGAAAGGGTTAATGTGAAGCATATTTTTGGTGCGATATTAAGATTAAGGGCAGACATTTGGGAGAGAATTGAAATCATTTTAAAGCTTCTTGATTTGAAAAGTGGAATTGATGAATATAAGAGAAGGATCTATCAATTTACGGAACCTATAAGGAAAGGCTATAACTTAAGTGCAAATAAGGTCTATTCAGACAATCTGCTTAAGAATTTACGGCAAAAAGTATTAGAAAGAAGAAAGGTTTTCGGTTTTCCTGATTTTATTATGGCTAGGCAATTCAAAGCAGGCAAAATGAGCACTTCCGATCAACAGCTTACCCTTATGTCATATATATGATTAGAGCATGATCTTGATCATATTTTTTTAGAGACTTTTGTCAATAAGATTGATATATTATATGGGTATCACATTACGACAGCAGTTCTACTAAATCCAATGTGTTACCGGGAACAAGGCAATCTTGAATTTTCATAGAAATCGTAATGTGATTCCCTCTTTTACTGATCTTACTTGTTATAAATAGATTAGTAAAGGCAATTTACAAATTTGGTTTCAAAATTTATTTTGCAAAGAATCGAACTGCAAAAATGTTTTTTTTACTTTCAAAGTCTTAACCTAATTAAAATGCTATTGCTAGAAGACCCCATTAATTACATAATATACTTCATAAATTAATGTAGGGTTTGCCTTTTACTTATTGTTTTTTATTCGAGTAACATTTGAGTTAGTGTTACTATCGCCTAGGCCTATATTTTGCTCACAAATTAAAAATTGAAAAATAGACCTCTTAAAAGACATTTTCGAACAAATTTGGAATCTTTGCAAAATTTATTCCATTGTCTTATCATTAAACAAAGTAAATCAACTTAATTGGTTCTTACCCGCCTGTCAGAATTGCTTTGAATTTCACTTGATGAATCGTGAAATTTCTAATTTTCGAGATTATCAGGCTACCACCAGTCTCGGCAACAATAAAATTTGTAGCCAACAGAATTCACGGCATCTATCTCAATGAAAGGTATAAAAGAGAAGCTATAATAGGTAAGAAGCCGTGAGCACAGTGTCCTAATTTGTCTGATCAAAAAAAATTTACTAAAATACTTGTATCGATAGACGGGTCTGAACCGTCAACGAACGCTGCAGATTACGCAATTTCTATAGCTAATATTTATCACTCCGAGCTAATCGTATTGCATGTTATTCCGTCAGATGTGAGCTTGTTTGGCCCTTCGCCCCCACCTCATTTAGATGAATTGAAGAAAGAGGCTCAGCAATATTTGGATAAAATAGTACAGACAGCTAGAATGAATAACAATTCTATCCAGGTGGAATCAAAGATAATTGCTTCTCCTTCGGTAGTTGGTGGGATAGTAAATTTTGCCGAAAATGAAGGTATTGATTTAATCATAGTCGGTACTAAAGGCAGATCAGGAATTAAAAAATTGTTACTGGGCAGCGTTGCGTCGGGTGTAGTTACTTATGCCCATTGTCCAGTGATGGTAGTAAAATAGCAGATCATAGTTTATAGATTGACGTTACTGTATAACTCGCTCGTATAACTGGTTAATTGAAGTAACCTAATTAGTCTATTTTTGTGGTAGAAATTAACAAAATGGCTAGGGATAATAAGCAATTTGAATTAACTAACCAGCGATTGGAAACAAAATTATTCGTTGCGAGGTTTGCCTCTATGAATATTTGTGAGTTTATAAACTATATCACTAAGTTGTATTTTTGACAATTTTGCTGATTGAATTCTCAAGATCGTTAGTTAGATTCTTAAATGCTTTAGTTATGCCCACTTTTTCTGCTCCCTTTTGAACACCAGCAAAAAAAGTATTCCACCCAAGTCCTATAATCGCCAGAATAGTTATACCTGCTATAATAAGCAACAGAATCATGCCCAAGTGCAACATATCTAATGAATAGAGCCTCCTTAAATATTGTATATTTGGCTTCTAGTGGCAGCTAAGAGTCGACTATTTTATGTTCAAATGATCAAATTATTTACGTAAAATCGTTAAGAACAAATTTTGCCAGTCGTATGAACTACTCTTGAATACCTATCGTAATCTGAGGGCAACTAACTTACAGGAATTTTTATACTTATGTGCTACATTATGTTACCAAAATACAAGATAGATGAACAAATGGCTACGAATATAATGAGATTTATTGTAATTGTTTTTAATTAATCGAAATAGCAGGTTTTATTATACAACTTTCAACTTTTTTCTAAGGAAGGATATGGTCCTTTTCCAAGTTAGTATCGGCTTATGGAGAGAGCTGAATCAATGGAGACCATTTAACTTGCTACGGTATGGGCAAGAATTTAAGTAAGTGATGATAATTTGAATAATGGTTAGAATTCTATACCAAGATCCACATAGTAAATCCGACACCGACTATTATTATATTGGCATTCCAAAAGATTGGAGTGGAGGTAGTGATGAGGAAGTGACGATAATAGTTGATGACGTATGCGTGATTGTTCCGCAGACGATTGCAGGTGCTACTGGTGAATTGATAGTTCTACGTACACTCGAGTCGATGATGGCCGGTAATATAATAGACGCAGGAGACGTGCAAAAGGCTATAGAACATATACTGTAATTTAGTCAACTTATAATCGATCGTAAATATATTGACCACGAATATAATAAAGATCAATTTATTATACATGTAATCGTAAATGCCGCGATGCAATCTTATACAAGGCTAACTGATTTACATTTTTGAATTTTAAAATTAAATAAAAATATAGTCTCGGTCTAAGATGTGATGTAGATAATTGCCAAAGGACCTGGAAATCTAATGTTCACAAGAAAACCCCCAGGTCTACAGCGAGCAAAATAGGCACAATAACTTATTAAAATGATAAAGTGCATCTTCATTCACCGACGGTGACTAGGAGCCTGTATGCCAGTAATATTTTATAGTCTATACACAACAATTTTTTGTATGACTAGTTGTAACCGTTGCGGCCAAGACCTAATATGCATTGGATGCAGACACCCGCAGGAAGAATGTACATGCGTGAGTCTAGAAGAGGCAAAAAATGAAGGAGCGTAATTCATAATTTTCCTGCCGCGGGCTTCGGCAACGAATAATTTTCTTGCTCTCATTTTTTGTAATTGCTTGTAATGATGAAATAAAATAGACATAATAACTGAATGAAATATGATGGGCCTTCAAACCATCATATAGCAAGAAGTATATTATCTTGGTAAACGTAATGTATCGTCAAACATTTTTCTATCCTTTTATTTAACAACGCCCTAAACGGTTTCCAGTGGTTCGATAAAGCATGTGAAATACTGTCAACATTTTCTGCCTAGGCAATCGGAGTCAGAGGAAATTCGATAAACCAATTTTATCATTAAAGACTTATTCGGTTATGACTCAGTTTGAAGCATCCAAGAATGTCTAGGTAATATCTAATAGTTATGTAATTCATGCAATACTAATACGTACGTCTGACATTAAACTATGAGTGATGTGATGTGTGCTGGTAATAGACAAAGTTGCTGATTTAACTTGGCCACTCCTTTAAATTTACTTTATTACGTAGCGGCTATTTCCACCATACTGGCAGGAGTATTACTTTTTGACTCTGTTTGCATTATATATTAGACCTAACTGGACGTCAGTATTCTTCCTTGTTTCCGGACTTGTGCAAATATTCTGGATTCTTCCCTTATCAAAAAGATGGGAATACTGGTGGTACTATGCAGCATTGATAGTGACTTTACTATCGATTGCAGTATATGTCGAATATCCAATTTTTGTGTTAGGTATAGGAAGCGAAATACTTCAAGCAATATTCATGGTATTTTGTGGACTTATTATATGGAAAAAAATGAGCCTTTCGTACAGGAAAAATAAATCGGCGGACTAGGGCTGAAGATGGACTCCGTGTTGCCCTAGTCCACCGATAATCAATGATTAAAGAACTTTGTTCCATTTTTTTCACTGTATTCGGAATAGATAACAAAATACAATAAGAGAAAAGCGAATCATGACTACAGATAGTAAATAAACCATGTCTCCCAAATTCAACATTAGTTATGTTCAAAAATCTATTTAGAAGATTTACCAGTATGGAAACTGTCCCCCCAGAAGAGAAGTTTTTTCAGGAAGTAGTCGGATATCCAGAACTTAAACGGTTATTTATGAAATCTGTAGTTTCCAAAGACCCGGTACATATATTATTAACAGGTCCTCCAGCTTCTTCCAAATCGCTATTTCTTTTGAAATTGGTGGAAGGGTTGGACAATGCATATTTTATCGATGCGGTAGGTGCATCTGGTCCCGGCATGGTGGAATACATGTTTAGCAACGACGTAAAATACCTGCTTATAGATGAAATCGATAAAATGAAGAAAAATGATCAGGCCGCACTTCTTAACGTAATGGAAACAGGAATTCTATCGGAGACGAAACTAAAGGGGAAGACGAGGCATAAGAAAATGAGCCTTTGGATTTTCGCCACCAGTAACGAAGTTGAAAAATTATCCAAGCCTTTGAGATCCAGGTTCATGGAACTACACTTAAATGAATATAGTTTTGATGAGTTTGTTGAAATTTGTCAAAGACTACTTAATAAAAAATATCGCCTACCCGCCGAAGTTTCTGACAGGATAGCATATCTAGTTTGGAACAGAATGAAATCAAGGGACATTAGGGACGTACTGAAAATTGCCAAGCTATCTAGAACTACGTCAGATGCAGAATGGTTGGTAGACGTCCAGATAAAATATAGCAAATGCAAATAGTATTGTTAGAAAATGTTTAAACTAGTTGCTACTAATATAAGATATCACTTCATACATATATCGCGATGTAGAACTATCCCTATCTAACATCTTTAATGAGATGTACAAAATCGTTACCTTCTACATATACTAATCGAATAGACTTTGTAGTATAAATAAATACAAAATTTATTATTCATAATAGGGATTTAGGAATCTGGTTGTCTGGTCCTGACAATATCCAATACATGGCTCAATTCAGGATCGTTCAACAGTTTATTCATAAATCCCCTTACGATTTGTCTAGTTATTCTTTCCGATGTCCCTTCGCCCCTATGTTGCTCCTTTACTACATAATTATACACAAATGGCGATACAAATGTGAAACAGAGTTCTCCTATCCAGTTCAAGAAAGTATCCGGTGTTTTTTCAGAAAGCCTTTTTTCCCTCTTTTCTTCAAATGATTTTGCAATTAATCTAACATTGTAAAGATAGATTCTCTTTCCAGTTTTAGAATCAAGACTAGTAAACAGAATTGAATCTTTTTCCTCATATACCAGCCCAAATGAGGCATCTGGTATCTTGATGTGTCTGCTTCTGGTATAGCTAAATAACTCATCCATTATTGCCTTGAGCAACATATAAAATTGCTTGACTTGTCTTTCCTTCTCTAGACGTTTTTCATTCTTATTCATCTAAAGTACTACCTGAAACTACGTTAATTATATAGGCATTGAAATTGAAACAGAACCAAAAAAATTGTTCGTTAGTAATTCTCCCAGTGGATTAATTAGCGAATATCAAGAGCTCGATTCAGTACTAGTAAATTGAAGAATTGACGATATTATCAGTTAGCTATTCGACAAGTCGGATCGTTCAGAAGTAATTAACTAATTATATTCGAAAGACAAGGAGAGACATGTTAAACTAAGTTGGTTAAATTTATTCGGAATGAGAGAAGGAGATATAAGGAAAATCAATTTCGAGTCTCCAGACCTCCTGTTAGCTCCCCAGTCAAAGTCGGCGAAGAATATGAGGTGGCTATAGAAGACATGAGTAAAAGAGGAGATTCAGGAGTCACCAGAATTGGAGGAATTGTAGTCTTTGTTGACAATACGAATATTGGAGACAGTGTAAAAATAAGAATTGTAACAGTAGGAGACAGGTACGCTACTGGCAAAGTGTTAGACCAATCCGAAAAAAGTGGTGATCTAAGACCGAACCTTATGCAAGTAAAAACCGATCTTAGTCTAGTTAAGCTGGCGGAAACATCTAGGGGAAAGGAAATATTTGGTAAATTTGCCAGTAGCTTTCGCGAAACTCGAGATCTTACCCAAGCCTTAGATTCTGCAGTTAATTGCGCTAAAGCAAACGGTTCTCTCGCAGACTTCCAGGGTGCTTTGATCAATGATATATTTGTCATTCTGCGACCGTTTATTGGACCACTTGTTGTAGAACCCGAGAAAAAATCGCAAGCAAGGAGGGATAGTCGCTTCTCAGCAAGGAGGGATAGTCGCTTCTCAGCAAGGAGGGATAGTCGCTTCTCAGCAAGGAGGGATAGTCGCTTCTCAGCAAGGAGGGATAGTCGCTTCTCCAAACAAACAAGGTAGAGGACTTCGTCGATATATTTTCAAGAATGCATCATCATCTTTTTTTAGCCTGGCAGGCTTCTAGATTAAAGTATTGTTCTTAATGACGTTCCAGCTCAAGTGTTTCGCACTTCTAGTTTCGTTTCATGGTAATCCAATGATTTACTCCAATTATTTTCCAATCAGCTTTGATGACATTTCATTCGTGGTTATCTGAAGGGCCCTGTCAAAATTGTATCTAGTCCGCTCTAGAAGAAAGAGAGAATTTACATAAAGTAACTAAATTTGTTAAAAGTTTTATGTGGCTCTTTGATTCTAAGATTCTGATTTCATAACATTTATTATAGTACAAGGTAGATCGTGTGTAATGTTTGATCATAATTTATTATCTCCTCTCGGTTCATTTGACTACGAACTAACTAACGGTCGTTTTAAAGGTTCTTGTTTTGTAGATATGTTACTTATCATCCACTAAATGTCCAAGAATATAATGTGAATATTATGATTTTTAATCTAATTATATCCATGTTCGTTATGCTTTTTGGCCTAGTTTATAAGTGGCTCGAACAGAACGTAATAACTTACATACTGAATTTTGTCAAGGGGTTCGAACAAGCTTTAGTGATGCTTACTGTGATTACCTTTTTGTTAATTACAATATACATAATAATTAAACATGTTAAAAGAATGCCTAAATCCTATGTTATAGAAATTGTCGACGTATTTGGGAATAAGGTCTTCGTAGAAGGTATGAGGTATATATTTTCGAGATACGACGTTGCAAAGAGCTATGCTGAGTATTATTATGGCCTGTATGGAAAGCAGTACAAATTTCGAGTTTCAGGCCGCAATAGGATCTTGGATCCCCTTAACAAAGGATTGAGTGTACCTTCTAACGATAAAGCCAGTGTTATCAGCCGTCATGATGATGAAGGATCCTAGTTCTCAAGCTCTTCTGATATTACTTAAATTATTACTAATTCAAATCTATTAGACATACCAAAGTTTTTACCTTGATATTACTATACATAGTATCACACGTGGGCAAATAATCTGACATAAGGAGATCGTTGCAAGAAGTGAATCTTTTTTGAAGATCGGGCTAATTCAACCATTGATTCGTAAGTCAAAACTTGAATCTTTAGATTACTTCGCCACGGTTTTGAAAGGTTCTGAATGTGCTAACTTGGATGTTATCTGTCTTCCAGAACTGTGGTATACTCGTGTGGTGAAAAACTTTGAAGAAGAGTTTTCAGACATTCTTGAATTGGCCAAAGAGAAAAACAGCATAATCGTACCAGGAGCTTTTCTAGAAAGAATCAATGGCGATATTTTTGTCTCAAGTCCCATAATATCCAAAAATGGAAAAATAATGGGCAGACAATTGAAGATTCATCCCTTCGGTCTACAAACAAAGAAGGTGAAATCGGGTATTGGAGCAGAGATATTTGATCTTGGAGAAGTCAAGTTTGGTGTTGTTATTTGTTACGACTCGGTATTCCCAGAAGTATCAAGAACCCTCGCATTAAAAGGGGCAGATATACTTTTTTTTCCATCAAAAATTAGGACAGAGGGCATTAAACCTTGGCATATATACATTCAAGCAAGAGCGCTAGAAAATCGGATACCTGCTATTGCAGCCAACGTAAGCGGCAGCCAATACGGGGGAAGAAGTATGATTGTAGACTTCAGTTACGTTAAAAAGTACGATATAGCTTTGCCAAGAGTAAAAGTATTGTCTTCTCACCCAGAGAAATACGTGGCAACCATTGATTTAGAAAAGTGTCGAAAAATTCGTAGACGAAGGTTTAAAGACTTCAAACTGGATCATTACTATTCTCTCTAAATTACTACTAGCCCACTTACTAGTATTAACATGAATTTTAGGGAGGCGTACACTCGGGTTAGTAACGAGACTAAATGCAATTAAAAACGGTCAGATGAAATATGGTCAATTACCGTGTCGGCACCACGTGAATGGTTTCTAGGAGAATTCTCAATCTAGAGTACTTGAAACTATACATGCGTCTCGTGTTACATAACCCTATAGTTAGAGCGAAAGGAAAGGGCCAATAATTACGCAACACTAAGCTATTGTGTTGTTTGAAAACTAACAATTCTGCTTATTCTTTATTAAGTTGCTTGAAATATGAAATCTGTTGTACCAATACAGGGCTCCAGCCATAATTATGAAATCCGCCACATAGAAAAGATCCCAGAACCATAGGTTATGAAAGTTATAACTTACGAAGTCTCGTACATATCCATCGTCTGCAACGGCATTGATTAATAAAGACAGGGAAGAGAGAAACCAAGGTATCGACTGTTTGTAATTCTTACCGAAGTTTACCAAAATCAATGCAGATGGGATTATCAATGATAAATCCAAAACAGGATATGCAATGGTTACGACAAAAGCTTCAAGGTCTTCTTGAGTTTGAAACCCTTTAGGAGTTAACGTAGTTATGTTAAAGATAATCAGTAAAGCTGTGGCAATTGTTGGAATAATGATGATTTTGAATCTAATTTTCTTACTTAACATCCTCAATACCGTAATAAGATGCAAGGAGAGGAATGCATAACCAAGAATCCAGAAAAAATCTGTAAAAGAAACTAATTTCTGTTCTTCTATCCCTAAACCATAATAATAATATGCGAGTGTAATGTCAGCAGATAGCCACATAATAAGGCCCAGAGTAAGAAATAGGTAAGATTTTCCGTGAACTCCGTGGAATCCGTGTCGAAATAGAGCAACGATACCTAAAGCTGAGGCACTACTTCCTGTTACAATTAGAGCCCAGATGATGGTAGGGTATTTTTGCGTCGACTCTGCAAATATTATTAAACCATCAACTAAACAGATAGAAACGGCTATGTACAGAATTGTATATTTCAATGTTTTTTGTGTTCTATCTTCCATCCGATTGACAGTTAATTTTGGTCAAAAAAGTTGCTTAAAGATTTTTCTAAATTTCTAAACCACTGTGAAGGAGGTTTAAACCTTCCTTATAATACATCTGACATTACAGGCAACGAATTACAATTATAGAGTCAGGTTAGGCAAGCTAACTATTACTTACTTTACCAAATACCAGTGAATTGAAATATCTAGTATCTATTAATTCCATTTCGAACAATGCGAAAGATATTAGACAAAAATGAGAATAGTACAAAAAATGATTCTATCCAAATGAAGTTATCACTTTACTACTAACACAGGACAATGGGCATAAGTTACAACTCCTTCGGCCACGCTCCCAATTAGTAGTTGCTTAATTCCTGATCTTCCCCTAGTACCAACCACGATCAATTCAATCTTTTCATTTTCTGCATATTCTAATATTGAACCGACCACTGATACCGATTCCTGAATAATTTGGGTTTTTACACCAATTGATTTTTCTTCACCCTTTCTCCGAGTCTGGTCCAGTAATTTCTGTACCTCCATCTTTTTTTGCTCCATTTCATTAGTACCGTAAGTAGGAGCTGTAACAAATGAGGCTAAAGATTGTCTAAATGAATGCAGATTTAGTACATTTAAGACAGTTAAATTAGCATTGTGCTTTTCTGCTAATGATATAGCATAATTTGCAGCATCCATAGACTGTTTTGAACCATCAACCGCAACCAATATTTTAGAATATCGCATTTTTGTAGATTGCATATTACTGACTGACACAATTGCAGGTAAGTTTCAAAAAAACTTTCCTGTCATTAAGTTATTCAAATAGTTTCAAAGGTAATTACAAACGAGCGCAACATACCTAATTAAAAATACATATAGTGGAATTTTAATAGATATTCGCGTTTGTGGTATACCAAAGAGTTAATTGGCTTACACAATGTTCCCATAGTATTAACAATTGAATAAATTTATCGTCGTATCCATGATCCTGATTACAATGTTTGTTATATTGTCTATTGCTATTTCTCCAAAATTTAATTTGAATGGTAAAAGCCAATCAAGTTCTATTGTTATCAAAACCGACAATAAATTACTCATAGATACAATAAACTCTCGTGCTCCATGGCTCAATCCAGTAATGATTTTCATGACAGAATATGGAAGAGAAGCTATATGGACAATTTTTATAATATTACTTGCTATCCTTGGAGGACGCGATGGGAGAAAAACCGTGCTAATAATGTCCATTGCAATTATTGCTCTAATACCAATTTCTTTAGTTGCCAAAGATCTGGTTGCTAGAAATAGACCAATACTTTCAACTTCCCAATCTTTGTTGCCGCCAGATACGGAATATTCATTCCCTTCAGGTCATGCCACAATAGTGGCAGCGGGGGCGGCGACAACATTGGCATTATTTAGAAGTAATAGAAAAACACTGATTTCAATTGCACTAACCGCAGAGGCAGCATTGGTATGTGTATCCAGAATATATCTAGGTCAACATTATCCTCTTGACATAATAGGAGGCATTATTTTAGGGGTTGGAGTATCATTCATTTTCGTTGGCGTGTCGGACAAAATCGAGATGGGTATGTTGCTGTTACTTAGGAAAGGTTCAGTGAAGCTGGATAAAAGATGACATGACAAGTACAAAAGTATAATGTAAGTATCTAAATTCATACTTTATGAACTCTTGGAGATATTCCAGACTGATATCATCAACAATTTAGAGCAAATGCTGTAGTACACACTACGGAGCGAGATAAACGGTAAAAAGTATTATTTTTTGCCTTTCCCTGCATGTGCCTTCTCGTTATGCTTCTTCAATTTTTCCTTATCATCGAATGTTGTTCCACAATGTTTGCATTTGAATGATCTATTCTCATCTTTCTCCTCCTTGTCGTGTCTCCAACTGAATAAGCCTAGTTTCAAGTTGCTTTATACTGTACTACACTAATTCTTTAAAGTTGTTATTAAAACTGACCAATCAATTAACAGTCCTATGAGTTGACTCAATTAGCGCACTGAAAGGTAATTATCTCTCAAATGTCGTTTAGCTTGGCCATTAGGGACAATAAACTAGCGAACGTAACCAATATCCTACCTGGTCAATTTTGAGTGAGGAATTCTTTATAAGATTAGATGAGAATAAAAGATGCAAGTCGGCGAGTTGTGAAGGTGCCTTAACTGACAGAAAATATTGTGATATTAAAGGTAGAAAGTTATTGATAATTTGAAATGCAGGAGACCTTACCGATATAATCTAACTTTCTTATAGGAAAGTCTGTGCCTTCAATCGGACTTGGGTTGGCATCGCCCTTAGTGGTTATTACCCTCTGTCCAGTTGAGTCTATTTGGATTTCTACCACTCTATGGATAATAACTTTATTGGCTCCAGTTGGACGATTGAAGGCGATGATATCTCCCATCCGTAGTTTCTCAAACGGTACCTTGGTGTCTACCGCCACTACTGCGTTTAAGTGTAAGCTGGGTTCCATACTACTTGAAAGAACTCTCAAAACAGATCCTATATTGGGACACGAGAAATTTTTGTTTTCAATTTGTACTAGGTCATTATTAGAAGGATTCAACTGCTCTATAGTAGAGCTCTTATTCAAGGGTTGAAATGTAACGGAACGAAATATATCGTCAAAGATACGCTGATACTTGCTCATTTTTCCAGAGTCAGTAACATATGCTATAACATAGATACCGTTATTTTGCTGTGTAGTTATTACTACAGCATCGAATCCTCTATTTAAGGATGGGAGAATTGAATGAAGTCTATTAAGTTGATCGCTATTAACAGTGATAAAATATGCATGGCCAGAAGATCCGTCACTAAAATTAATATCTTCCTCATTATTAATACTAAGATACTGTTTTAAGAAGACTGTTAGCAAGCCTGTTCCCTGACCAAACGGAACGAAGACGTTAGCCAAAGAAGGCAGATTTACAATTATAAAAAATGCGCTAAAATCATCATTTGACGCAGCTAGACTATAAGCTCGCCAGTTCAAATTATGAACAGTTGCTGAGGCCGTCCCGCTATTCCAGTAATCAGGTGCTTCGATACTAATTTTTAGACCATTATTCGAATCGACGAAATTTTCAGTCCTAGCTGACGAAAAATTATATCCTAAAAGACAGGATACGCATAAAACAAGTATTGTTAACGAAATAGATGTTAAGCATTTTGGAAGTGGCATGAGCTAATACCAAGTGAGTAGCACCTATAAGAGTTATGAACATCAATAATTATAGTTTCGGAACTTGTAGCAATAGCAATTTAGATACCTAGCTGCCTATTTTTCTCTTATTGCTTTTTTGAAAAGCAACAACGCTTTGTTGCTTGCTCATTTCCATTAACCTTGATTTATATCTAGAATTACGAGGCCTAGTTCTTAATCTATATCCGCAACATGGACAGAAAAATCCTTCCCATTTTATGAATATCTCACAAACTTGACAACGCTTATGGCCTAGAATATACCGTCCCGTTCCTACAGGCTTCTGTGCCTTATGACGGATGCAGATACCCTTACATACCAAGTCTTATCAATCACTGAATTCAAATGTCCAATAAATTAGCATAATTGAATGTGAAAGAGTATACAATTCACCTATTTAAATGACTACTCATGATCTGCACACAGGAGAAAGTTCTCTCAACTCAGTAGTGAATCATATGAATTTGTAACACTCATTTCTAGCGATATAAACAAGTAAATCTAACTGAAACCAAGGAAACGACTACTCACGTTAGGCATTAGATCGATTAACAACTCAATTATATGCTATTATCTGCAAATTACTCAGTTACCAACTCGATTTCATTCATGATGATCTTTTTATTTATCTTACCCTCCTTAACATAAGTGGTTGAGCGAAAGAACATAAAGTTGAATGTGGAAATTGATGTAGCAGTCCCCCATGATATTGCAGAAGATGAAAAGAGATTAAAGTTAGTCGAAGACGGGATCTTGAAAGTTATTTCAAAGGGGATGTACGAAGAAGGACTTGCTTTCAAAATAGTAAAAGCCAAATTTGATGCTAGTTAGTTCGCCAAAAACTGTACATTTAATGTTCTTGTTTGCTGTACTTATGATAGTTATAGCTTTTAGAGTATAGGTCTGGGTTCGGTGTGATTCGGACCGCACACGTACACGGGTTTGCAGAGCAAATCTTAAATTTAGTTATATTAATACATCTTCCTGATTCCGTGTTATCGCAAAAATTATTTCTGACAACCAATTCCATTATCATCACAATCAAACTGATAGAGCCATTCCAAGTCATCTAACCTATGTAGCGTTTAGGTTTTCACCAGTATAACCTGTCTATAGCCGTGATTATTTGAGACATCACCATCGGTTAAGACTAATATAATACGTTCCACCACTTGCATACGCCGGTACATAAAAATTTAATTGAAATGGCAAGTAAGAAAATAACTCCGGGAACTCCAGGATGACCGGACTGTTATTTTCTAATGCTACGATTCAGGGGCAAGTTTCGAAATTAGGGAGGATATGATATTAAGCACTAAAAATGGTAGTAACGAATTATGATTATATAATAAAGAACATATTATTTGCGTTATTTTTGTCGATCGAGAGACTTTGAATGGGAATTATGAAATTCGCTGTTAAAGCATAACAGTTATCTAAAGAATATCACACATACAAATTATTCATGGAAGAGACATTAATTAACACATTATCCAGCTATGTTGGGATGGTTTCCGGACTTGTTTGGTCAGAGCGAATATCTGTCAGGTTTAATCACAACTGAAACCATGCAAGTCGCATCCTGTTTCATCGAGTGAGTTCTTCACATCGAAATCAAATCCTTCAAATCCATAACTGCCACCTATTGGTGGAGACTTGTCAGAACGAGTTGCACAAGCTTCTGCAGTATTGAAATAGCTGCCAATTGACAGTCCAGCCTATTTTTGTTTTGGAACAGAATGGCCGGAAGGATTAGCAACAGACCAACTGGCAGCATTGGATACATCTTGTTTGATTCTATTAAGAAACACGCGTACACCGCAATTCAGTGCACTCCTCCCTTTTATTAGGAACGGAAGCGAAGTAGACTACATGATGACTTCTATGACCCAGTATCATTGTCATAAATGCGGTACGGGTTTTGACACCGAAGAAGAATTAGCCCAACATAACTATAATGAAGATCTTAGAGGATAGACAGCCAAACCGATGCAATAGCTTAAAGGACTCCCTCCCGTTAAGTTAGTCTACATGCTGTAAGTCAAGATACTTTTGTCATTAATGTTTAAAACCCTGGTGAGCCACTACTACAAGACTCACCAGAGTAAGGAATTTTGTCCGATTCATCTGTTAGGAAGAATATGAATTGGAGAAGATGCGCATGGTACATTCTGCTGAGGTGGTGAAAGGTAATGATAGTCATGGTGATATTGGCTTCCCGTTCTTGATTCCACATTAATATAATAGTAATACCGTCTCAACTGTGGTCGAATGTCGACCATAATGTCGCCTATGTGTATGTCGCTAATTATATTAGAGTTAAATATTTGTTTACTCAAGGATGAGTAATGAAAACAGAAATCATAGTAATTCTTCCGATCGCAGTTACGATAGCTACTTTACTAGCATTCGCTGGATTACATACCATTAACGCACAAAATGCGAGCAACATGACTGCGGGAGCAAACATGACTAATGCAACTTCAGGTACAAACATGACTGCGGGAAACGCCACATCGTCTAACACTTCTACCAGAACAGCCAAAATGCATTTAGAAGAAGGATTAAAAGCGCTGAAAGCCGGAGATAAAGATAGTGCTATAACTCACTTGAGTGCTGCGCAAGCAGCAATGTCTGGTGCTTCGTCAAACGCTATGATGCACTTTGAAGAAGGGAGGAAGGCAGTACAGGCCGGGGATACAAATGGAGCTATCACGCATCTGACCGCAGCGAATCAAGCTTTAGGTTGAGATCTACGCAATACTGAAACACCTTACTTTTTATTTTTCTAAATTTCAGT
>Ga0137374_10005077_pt1 | contig 15651 bp, 12 predicted proteins | sample SagtaG_20_FD_104811 | JGI IMG/M metagenome (GOLD analysis project Ga0137374, IMG submission 104811) | Vadose zone soil microbial communities from Sagehorn Ranch, Mendocino, California, USA - Sage1_R_100_16 metaG | ecosystem: Environmental > Terrestrial > Soil > Vadose zone | place: USA...
CGGTGTACGCCTGGGCATACACGCGGCAGATCCTCGAGATCCGCCTCGCCGAGAGCGAGGGTCACGCCGACGCCGCCCGTGGCCGCATCTACAGCGAGCGTTTCCTCATCAGACGCCCGCTCCTCGAGGCGATCGCGAGCGACGGGCCGCCCCCCGTGCTGCTCATCGACGAGATCGACCGCGCCGACGAGGAGTTCGAGGCCTACCTCCTGGAGTTGCTCTCGGATTTCCAGGTGACCGTGCCGGAGCTCGGCACGTTCCGTGCGCCGGTGCCGCCTCCGATCGTGATCACCTCGAATCGGACCCGCGAGGTCCACGACGCGCTCAAGCGACGTTGCCTCTACCACTGGATCGACTATCCGACCCCCGATCGCGAGCTCGCGATCCTGGCCCGCCGTCTTCCGGATGTACCGGAGCGTCTCGCGCGGGCCGTCGTGGCCGTCGTGCAAGCGCTTCGTGGCGACGATCTCTTCAAGCGACCCGGCGTCTCGGAGACGCTCGACTGGGCGATGGCCCTGATGGCGCTTGACACACGCGAGCTTGACGAGTCGACGCTAAGCGAGACTCTCGGCGTACTTCTCAAATACGAGGAAGACGTCTCGCGCGTCCGCGCGGACAGGCTACCCCAGCTCGTTGCCGAAGCCGCGCATGCGGGCTGACCTCGCCGCGCGAAATCTGCTGGTCTTGCCGCGACTGCTGCGCCGCGCTCAGCTGCCGGTCGACGCGGGGCGGGCGCGCGCGTTCCTTGCGGCGGTCGCGGAGATCGATGTCTCGCGAGAAGAGGATGTCCGCGCGGCGGCGCGGGCGACGCTTGTGTCGCATCCAGCCGACCTCGGCCGATTCGATGAGACCTTCGACCTATTCATCGATGTGCTGATCGGTCGCGTCCGACGCATCGACGCTGGCGCTCCGCCGCGTCCGCTGCAGACGCGAGGCGCAGTCGCGTCCGCGCTCGACGTCGCCGGGGATGACCCGCGCGCTTCCCGTCGCCGCGAGGCCCATCGCGCCGCCAGCCCGCTGGAGCTCCTCGCAACGACCGACTTCGCGAAGATGACGCAGGCCGAGCGCACGGCGGCGGCGCTGTTCCTGAGACGCCTCGCGTGGTCGCCTGGAGTGCGCAAGGGCAGACGGCGGCGACCGGATCGCAGCGGTGCGAGGTATGACCTGCGGGCGACGCTTCGTCGCAGCCTTCGCACGCTCGGTGAACCGCTGTTCCTGCAGCGCCGCAGCGTGCGACCGAAGCCGCGGCCGCTCGTCGTCATCTGCGACGTGTCCGGATCGATGGAGCCGTACGTTCGGCTGATGCTGCATATGACACACGCGTTCACGCGCGCCTGGGGTCGTGTCGAGGTATTCACGCTCGGGACGCGACTCACTCGCGTGACACGTCGGCTCCGACCGCGCAGGGCGGACGCGGCGCTCGCATCGATCGCGAGCGAGGTCAGCGACTGGTCCGGTGGGACGCGCATCGCGGACAGCCTCCGGGTCTTCAACCGCGTCTGGTCGCGTCGCGTGCTTGGCCGCGGTGCGATCGTCCTGCTCGTCACCGATGGTTGGGAGCACGGTGACGCTCGTGCGCTCCTCGTCGAGGCTGAGCGGCTGCAGCGCGCCTCGTATCGCCTCTTGTGGCTCGACCCGCTTGCAGGCACGCTCGGTTATGTGGCGGAGAGCGCGGGCGCGCGGGCTCTCGTAGCGCGGACCGACGATCACCTTGCCGCAAACACGCTGCGCGGTCTTGCGGGGTTGGCAGACGCGCTTGCGGCGAGTGGCGGTCGGCGTCCGATCCGGCGTGCGACCGCGTACCGCGACCGAATCTGATCGCAGCGCGCCAAAGAGCCCTCTGGCACAGCGCGTGCCTCTGTCTAGGAGCATGTACCGACACGCTCTCGACACGCGGACTCACCCGTTCGGCGGGACCCCGTGGCACGCGCCGGGGGGAACGTTATCCAGATGAACAGCAACGAAGCACTCGACGCGATCGTCGCGCTCCGGGCGGTTTGGGCGAGGAAGCGCGGCCGCGTGACTTTGGCGGACCTCGATCTTGTCCTGCGCCGCTGCGTGCGCAGCAGCGGCCATGCGGCGCTGGCACCCGAGCGCTGGCGCGGGCATCCGTGGCTGTCGTCGACACATCACGAGTGGGTCTCACTCGAAGCGGCCTGAGCCCGGCGTAGCGCCTCGCTATTCTCGACGCGCCCATGTCCGAAGATCTCGTCCTCTGGCACGACTTCAACATCAGCCTGGTCACGGCATCCGCTGGGCTGCTGGGCTTGCTGTTCGTCGCGCTCTCCATCCACGTTCGCACGCTGAGCGCCAGCCGAAACGCAGAGCTTCGCGCCGTCGCTCGGACGATATTCCTCGGCTATGTCGTGAATCTCGGCGTCGGGTTCCTAGCCCTCATGCCACAGAGCCTTTCAGCATTCGGTCTCGAGCTTCTCTTCCTCGTCCTCGCAGCCACCGTGCCTTTCGGCGCAGCGGCCCGGAGTGGATTACGTGCGACCGGCGTCGGTTACGACCGCAAGGTGACCGTCTGGCAGTTCCTCGCGGGCTTCGCCCTGTTCATCGTTTCGATCGCCGCCGCGATCGGTGTGTTCGTCGGAGAAGCTTCCGCCCTGTACGTGGTCGGTGGGATCGCGGTGCTGAGTCTGCTGTGGGGCGTGTTCAACACCTGGGAGCTGATCTTCCGCGTCCAGCACATCGACGAGCCCTGACGACCTCGCGCGACAAAACCATCGCCCCGGGTGTGACCCCGGGGCGATGAGCGAGATAGGGAGGGTGGGGAGCTATTGGATCGTCGGCGCGGGTCCGTACATCCCAAGGCTGCCTGCGTCGCTGTTGCCGATGACGGCCCCGTTGAGATTCACGAAGCCGGTCGGCGCGTACCAGTAGGCACCGGGCGGCGGGCAGGACGCGACGCACTTTGCGTTCGTCGCGAGTGACAGCGTTCCGGTGCCGCGGAGCTGACCGAGACGGATCTCGACGGGTCCGGCGCCGAGCTGACGCTCGAAGGTCGAGAAGCCGTACTCGTAGAAGCAGCCGAACTGGTTGCAATAGCTGCGGTTCCACTGCACGTTCAGCTGCTCGCTCTGGAAGGCGATCGTCCCCGTGGGATCGATCGACAGCTTCGAGTCACGCAGCGGGAAGTTGACCGTTCCGCGAAGGCCCGAAAGGCCCGCGTCGGAGATATCTCCCGAAACGGACGCGTTGCCGCTGATCTGGCCGCCGAGGATGCTGCTGAAGTTGACCTGGCTGAAGTACACGCTGATGGTCTGGTCCGAGGGTGCCGCGAGTGCTGTGGTCGTGAACGCGAGCGTGAGCACGAGACCGAGAACTGATGCGAGCAGTGATTTGCGCATTGCCTCTTCCCTCTTTGCGAGGACTGTCCGGCCCGGGACCGGTCCGCGTCTTTGCGCGGTGCCTCGCGAGTGACGGTCTACGGCCGCCCTCGCGCTCCGTGCGTGCGCGACCACACCCGTGTCGGGTGAGCCGCGGCACACCGCTTATGTGGTGTCGGACACGCAGCCTTCGCTCGCGCTGCGCGCAGCCTTCGCGAGCCGCTCGCGCGCTGAATCGAAGCGTTCGATGGGCAGTAGCAGGCTATCGGTGATGCGCTCGCGCACGCCGCCCGTGATTTGTTTGCCGATCCGGCGCGCCCAGCGCCGTCCCAACCAACCAGCGTGCAGCCGCAGCGCCTGCGCGAGCAGGAATCCGACAAGCAGCGTCGCGGCGAGCAGCACTACGGGCGTCGGGATCGCACCGAGGTACGGAATGTCGACGGATCCGACCGGCGCCTCATGGATGAGGAACAGCGCGGCGAACCAGAGCCCGCAGAACAGGAGCATGGCCGTTATCGCGTAATTCCCGAGGCCGATCAGCGACCAGAGCGCGCTGGTCGGGACGCGGAACTCCGCGGCCTCCGTCGCGAGGGAGCTGTCGATCGTCTCCGCGAGCCGCTGTTCGAAGACCGCGGGCGTGCTCAGCGTGGCGAGCGATCCACGGACAGGTCCCGGCACGGTGGGTAGCGTCGTCGCGATGAGCTCGCGCAGTGGCTCGACCGCCGGCGCGAGCGAGCCGCGCATCTGCCAGCCGCGCAGGTACCGCGCCGGATCGGCCGAGGCGCGCGCCCGTCCGGTGAGGCGATACACCAGGCTCGTGACGTGACCGAACGGTCCGGCGCCGCGCGGCCGGGCCGCGAGTCGCGTGGCGGCGACTGCCTGACGCTCCAGGCCGCGGATGTCGATGAGCGCGAGCACGCCGCGGGCGACCGAGTCGAGCGCACGCTCGCGTCGCCCGGGATCGATGAGCGGCGTCGCGTCGCCGTCGGCCACCCCGGCGCGCGTGGCAAGCTCGCGCACCGACTGCTGCGCCTCGGCGGCGACACGTGATGCGATCACGCGTTTCGCCTCGATCCCGCTGTCGAGCCAGCGGCGGAACTCCGCGACGCCGGTCGCGCCTTCGCGCGCGCGAGTGATCACGATGGGGATGTCGTCGAGGCCTTCGCGCTGAAGCTGCGTGCGCATGTCGTCGCTCACGCGAGTGGCGTCCTCCGCACTGAGGAGGTCGCTGCGATTGAGCACGACGAGCTGCTGGCGGAGGCGTGGAGCAAAAGTGCGCAGATAACCGCCATGCATGATCTCGTCCTTGTACTTCTCCGGGTCGACGACCCAGGCGACGGCGTCAACGCGCGGTAGTAGCGCATCGACACGCTCGCGGTGCTGGGGAGCGATGGAGTCGAAGTCCGGGAGGTCGAGCACCGCGAGCTCGCCGAGGCTCTCCGCTCGATGCTCGCGCACCTGCGTCACACCGAGCCAGCTGAGCAGACCGGCGAGGTCGCGGCGCCGGTCGGCCGGTACCCATGCGACCGCCTCGGAGGTCGTCGGCCGCCGCGCGCTGGCCGAGCTCACCTCCTGGCCTGCGATCGCATTGAGAAGCGTCGATTTTCCGACGCCGGTCCCCCCGGCGAGCGCGAGCACGTACGCGTCGCTTGGGAATCCGAGACGGATGCGCGCCGTCTCGCGCACGCCCGACGCCGCGGTCGTGTCGAGAGCGAGCACTGACGCCGCTGCGATCGCTTCGTCGAGATGCTCGAGGCAGCCCGGGAGATCCATCAGCGCAGCTCCGTCGCGCTGGCGCGCAGCTCGGTCGCAAGCTCGCGGAGCGTCGCCGGCGACGTAGCGAGCGCGTCGAATCGCGCGCGCTCCTGCGCGAACAGCGACGTCAGCAGCGTGTCCAGTCGCGCACGCGCCTGCTCGATGAGCTGCTCCATCGCGCGTTCCCCGAAGAGGGCCTCGAGCAGCTTCTGATTGAGGAACGCGGTGCCGGCGGCGATTCCAAATTCCGCGCCGGTCAGCCCCGCGGTATGCGCGAACACGCCGAGCATCACCGCGACGCCCACGACGTTCACACCGAGCGCTGCGACCTGCGCGACCGCGCGCTTCCGCCCACCGGCGGTGCGCACGTCCTCGATGGTCGCGCGCATCCAGGTGCTAAGTCCCTCGCGTATCGCCGGCGCGAAGCTCTCAGAGGCCGACCACAGCGTCGGATCTCCGTCGATCAAAGCAGCCGCATCCGAGCGGTCGGACCATGCGGTCGCGGTGCGGCGCGCGGCATCGCTCGCGTGGCGCAGTGCGAGGGCTTCCAGCGTGCTCACCATCTCTTCCTCGACCATCGCCACCGGGGCGGTCGGCGTCCCGCGGAACGCGGTCATCAGCAGTCCCCGCAGCCTTCCCAGGCCGGACGAGACGAAGCGCGTGATCTGATCGGCGCCGACGAAGTCGTGCCAGCGGCGGAGGACCTCCCCGCGAAGCAGCACACCGCTGCGAAGACTGCGGGAGAGCGCTGCGAGCTCCTCCGCGTACGACGTCTCGGCGATGCGGCGGAGCGCCTCCGCAAGGGTCGCCTCGTGCTCGAGATCGTCGGCGACGGCGTGCACGAGAGGGGTGAGCCCACCGACCGCACCCGCGAGCGCGTCCAGTGCAACACTCCGTCGCTCCGTGCTCTCGGAGGCGAGCTGCTCGATGCGGTCGAGCAGTGGACGGACACTGTCTCGCGCGAGCCCGTTCGTCCGCGGGTCGACCTGGCCCTCGGTGACGGCGATCAGATCCAGCGTGTTGTCCGCCTCGCGCATACCGGACTCCGCGAGAAGTCGGCGCGCATCGGCCATGACCACGTCGCGGTCGCGGGCATCCGCGGGCACGCGGTTGATCAGCATCACGAGAGGCAGTCCCCGCTCCTGCACACGGCGCAGGACCTGCCACGGAACGAGATCCGCGTAGCGCGTGGCGGTCGTCACGAACACGCACAGATCGCAGGCCTCGAGGAGGACGTCCGCGAGCTGGCGGTTATCGCGCTCCACCGAGTCGATGTCCGGTGCGTCGATGACCGCGACGCCGCTCGAGCTTGCTGGAGCCGGCGCAACGACGATCCGGTCCGCGGAGATGAGCCGCAGCCTTGTCCCGGAAAGGATCTGCTTCGCGTCACTCTCGCTGGCGTACAGGATGGCCTCGCGTGTCGTCGGTCGTAAGACGCCGGCGCGGCTCACCTCGGCGCCGGCGATCGTGTTGAGCAGTGACGACTTCCCGGCCCCCGTCGGCCCGAGGAGCAGCACGAGCAAGGGCGCCTCGAGATCCGCGGCGCGCGGCCGCACGAATCCCTCGAGGTGGTCGCGAAGCTGGCGCGCTCGCTCGCTCGCCGCTGCGTTTGTCGGCGCCAGCGCCAGCCGGCGTTCGGCGAGACCGGCAAGCCGATCGCTGCGTTCGATGAGGTCGGCCGCGAGCGCGTCCACGTCGCGAACTCTACTGATGGACCGGCCAAGCCGGTCCAGAAAGCCGGAGCGAAGTGGAGGTCACGTTCCGCGTGCCAGAGCGGCGTTCGCCTTCTTCGCGACGGACTCGAAACGTATTGTCGGCTCTGGCAGCGTCGTTACCTCAGATGGTGGGTCTCCGGATGTTCGCGCGTATCGCGGGTGTGCTGCTCGTCGTCAGCACGCTGGTCCTCGGTCAACCCGCGCGGCCCGCGAATGCGGCCTGCGTGGCCAGCACCGGTCCCGGCATCCCCGCGCCGACAGGCCTTCCGTCAGGTACCCCAGGTTTTCACGCCCGGTGGTACGGACAGAGCGGGTACCCGACGCTGTGCCCGGGCGGACGATCGACCGCCACCGTCGCGTTCTTCAACAGCGGATCCCTCGGATGGGTGAGTGGCCGCCTCGGCGAGGTCGCGTATCTCGGGACGTGGGGTCCAGAGCCGGGACAGGATCAGATCAGCCCACTCGGCGGCGACGGCACCGCCGGTTCGCTCGCGACCGGTTGGCCGCGCTACAACCGCATCGCCGTGCAACCGGCTCCGTACGTCGGTCCGGGTCAGGTCGCGTGGTTCCAGTTCACGATCCAGGCGCCGATGACGCCGGGCTATTACCGCCTCTATCTCCGTCCGCTCATCGAAGGCGCGACGTGGCTCGAGGACTTCGGCGTCTTCTGGCTCGTCACCGTCCTCAATCCCGACGGCAGCGCGCCGCCGCAGGGCGGCGCCGTCTACAGCCCGCTGGGTTACAGCAACCTGAGCGTGCCGACGGCGCGCGGCACGTTCAACGTGCATCTCATCAAGGAGCGTCTCTCAGAGGTCACGGTCCGCACGCTCACCGCGAACAGCACCGACTGCACGAGCGACTGTCCCGTGAAGCCGCTCGCGCAGTACGTCGCGGAGAACGGCGCGTACGCCGGCATGAATGGCACATATCTGTGCCCGCCCGACTATTCCGCGTGCGCTGGAAAGGTGAACTCCTACGACTACGCGGTCTACAACAGCAACCTGCACCGCTGGATCAACCGGCCCGCGCTCATCGGCCAGAACAGCCTGCTGACGTTCAACGGGAGCGCGACCAGCGTGTACCGGCGCAGCTACGTGTACGGGCAGAACGCGTCGCTCATGAGTGCGCCGATCACCGCGGGGATCACGATGTTCCCGCTGCTGCTGCAGAACGGGGCGATCGTCGATTCCGAGTTCGAGCAGACGGCCGTCCAGATGACGCGTGGGACGAAGGGTTCGATCGGCGTCGACGGCACGTACGTGTATCTCGCGATCGTCACGAACGCGACGGTCACCGAGTCGGCATACGTGTTGCAGGCGCTCGGCGCGAGAGACGCACTCAACCTCGATGGCGGCGGCACGTCGGCCATGTACCTCGCCGGCTCGTACAAGGTCGGTCCGGGAAGACTGCTGCCGAACGCGATCGTCCTCACGAGGCCCTAGCCGCGCTCGGCGGCGGCCCTCGTCGCCACGTGATCGACGATGCCTACCGTGTTCGTCAGCGAACCGGCGGCGAGCAGTGCCGCGGCGACCAGCATCGCGAGATGGAAGGCGTCGGTCGACGCGTCTCGCTCGGCCGTGATCCGGGCAAGGTCATCCGGTGACGGTAATGCGGGCGGGCGCTCGACATTGAGCGGCGAGATCGTGCGCCGCGTGTATGGATCGTTGACGTCGACGGCCGGCACACGCTCTTGGAGGCCGGCGTAGAAGCTCGCCGTTATCGCGACGAAGATGAGCGCGCCCGCGAGCTGTGGCCCGACGCGCGAGATCGCGTTGTTCACCGCCGAGGCGACGCCGGCGTTCCGGACCGGGACGCTCGTCATGAGCGCCGTTGTAAGCGGAGCGACCATGATCGACAGCCCCAGGCCGAACAGAAGGCTTCCCGGTAGCAGGTCGATGAGGTAGCTCATCGGCGGGACATAGGTGCGCGGATCGTCGAACGCGAACACCCACGGTTCGGTCGTCGCCGGGATGCGCGTGTACCACAGCACCCCGAGGAACATGAGGGCCGGACCGATCGCCATGAAGCGGCGAGGTCCGTGACGGCCGGCCAGCGTGCCAAAACGCGAGCTGAGGAACACCAGGAACAGGCCGGACGGGGCGAACGCGAGGCCCGCGGCCGCCGCGGTGTACCCGATCGTTCCCTGCACGAACAGCGTGAGGAAGTACCCGATCACGTAGAGCGCGCCGTAGATCAGGAACGTCGAGATGTTCGTGACCGTGAAGTTCCGCGAGCGGAAGAGCGCCGGCGGGATCAGCGGATCGCGACGCAGCAGCATGAGGAACAGCAGCGCGACCGTCGCGACGGCGCCGAGCGCCAGAACAGCGAGCCCGAGCGGATCGCGCCACTCCCGTTGCTGGCTATAGATCGTGCCGAAGGAGAGTCCCCCGACCGCCGCCGCGACCACGGCCGCGCCGAGCCAGTCGAAGGATCCGGTCGCGCTCTCGTCGCGGCTCTCTCGCACGAACGTGATCGTTGCCCAGAGTGCGACGATGCAGAGCGGTACGTTGATGAGGAATGCGACGCGCCACGAGAGCGCGTCGACGAGCGCGCCGCCGACGACGGGACCGAGGATCGTCGTCGCCGCCGACGCGCCGGCCCACAGACCGAACGCGCGCCCCTGCGCCTCGCCGGTGAACGTCGCGGTGAGCAGTGCGAGCGACCCCGGGACCAGCAGCGCGCCCGCCGCGCCCTGGAGGACGCGGAACGCGATGAGGAGCTCCATCGACGGTGCGATGCCACAGAGCAGGCTCGTGACGAGGAAGGCGGCGAGTCCGAGAACGAACATCCGCCTGCGGCCGAAATAGTCCGTGAGCGCCCCGGCGAGCACGAGCAGCGCCGAGAGCGTCAGCAGGTACGCGTTGTAGAGGTACGACTGTCCCTCGAGCACACCGAACACCGATGACGGAAGCTCGCGACCGATGCGCGGCAGGGCGACATTCACGACCGTCGAGTCGAGGAACACGATCCCCGACGCGAGGATCGCGGCGAAGAGCGTCCAGCGTTCGGCGCGGCTCACAATCGCTCGCCAGCCTCTACCGCCGCCGCGAGACGGTTCGATAGCGGCGCGAGCGGGCAGACCCACTTCGGGTCGTACACGCACGAGGGGTGATAGGCGAAGTTGAAGTCGAGAACGAGCGCGTCCCCGCGCGAGCCGAGATCCGCGCCCTTCGCCGTGTCGAGCAGGTAGCGGCAACCGCCGTAGGTCGTCTTGCCCGAGGTCGCGTCGCGGAAGGCAAGGAATGCGCCGCCGCTGTATTCGTCGAGCCATAACACCTCGAGCGTGCCGATGGGGAGATCGATGGCGCCGAAGCGCACGAACGGAATGACCCCGCCGGTGCTCGTATCGACGTCGTAGCGCTCGTGCGGCATGGGCCGCACCGACGCGGTGAACACAAAGGTCGGGTCGTAGTCGAAATAGGGAAGTCCGCGAAAGCCAGCGCGCTCGGCCTCGGGCAGGGCCGACTGCGGATGCGAGCGGAAGAGCTCGTCACGCACCTCGCGCCATCTTCGATGCGCCGCGCGCGGGTCGCGCTCGCGAAGCGATCGCACCTCGCCGTACAGCTCGTTCACGCCCCTCCGATAGTCGAGCAGATCGAGAAGCGGATCGGTCACCCGCTGTCGACGATCGGAGTGCGCGGCGCCGCGAGCGCGTGCGCGATCGCTTCGTCGGTCGTCATCGCGAGGCCGCGTTCGAATGCCGCACGACGGTCGGGCGGGATGTCCGCGGCGATCGTGCGGCCCTCCGTCGCGCCGAACAGCGTCGGAAGTCCGACGCCGGTCCGCTGCGACAGCGCGGTCCACGCACCGACCAGCCTGTCGTGACGCTCGAGGTCGCCTCGGACCTTCGCGAGCTCCGCAAAATTGCTGAGGTGGATGACGATCCCACTCGTGTCGCCCGCGTCCACGAAGATCTGGAGCGCCTCTCGCCAGTCGCGGTCGGCGGCATCGAGTTCGCCGAACCTGAATGCCGCGAGGCCGGTGCCGTAGAGATCCCAGGCGATGTCGAACCGATTTCCCAGGGCGCGGTGTTCGGCCAGGGCTTCATTCGAGAACTGCTTTGCTTTCACATAGTCTTCGTGCGTCTTGTTCAGCCCTTCACCGTAGAGCGAGCCCAGGGCAAAGGCCGCGCGGCCGATCGCGGCGCGGTCGCCGGATTTCCGAAAGATCGCGAGGGCCTCCTCGAGTAGCGGGAAGGCCTTGTCGTGCTCTGCGCCGGTCCCGAACATGTGGACGAAGGACAGGTTGTACGCGCTTTTCGCGCGCTCGGTCTCAGCGCCCTGGACAACCGCGAGCTCATACGCCTCGCGGTAGTAACGGCCTGCCAGGCTCATATCCGCCATCCAATATGCGAGTCCTCCGGCGGTCTCAAGAGCGCGCATGCGTGAGGACGGATCAGCGCCCGTGAGAGCGAGCACGCGCTCCGCCCAGACCAATCCTTCTCGCAGATAGCCTCGGACCTGCCAGAAGCGCCAGAGCGCGAAGACGAGGCGGGACGCAGCATCGGCATTCGCTCTGAAGATCGCGTGCTCGAGAGCGGAGCGCATGTTGTCGTGCTCGAGCTCGACGAGGTCCAGCCAGCGCCGCTGATCGTTTCCCTGGAGCTCCGGCGCCGCGCGCTCGGCCAGCGCGAGATAAGCGCCCTGGTGGCGATCGCGGACGGCGGTTTCTTCGCCGCTCGCGGCGAGCTTCTCGATGGCGAAATCACCGATGGTCACGAGCATGCGGAAGCGCGGCTCGCCGGCTGTTTCGAGTTGTCGGATCAGGCTGTTGTCGAGCAGCTCGGACGTGCGCTCGAGTACGTCGCCACCGATCTCGCTCGCTGGTCCGCACACGACCTCGATCTGTTCGAGCATCGCGCCGTTCACGAAGACGCCGCCGCGCGCGAAGAGGCGCTTCAGGCCGTCGTCGAGGAGGTCGTAGCTCCAGGCGATCGCGCCGCGCAGCGTGCGCTGGCGATCGACGCGATCCGGTGACGTGCTGGCGAGCAGGTCGAGTCCCTTCTTGAGTCGGGGAAGCATCGCCTGCGGCGAGAGCAGCTTGACGCGCGCGGCCGCGAGCTCGAGCGCGAGCGGAAGACCGTCGAGCCGGTAACAGATCTCCGCGACGGCCGCGGCGTTCTCCGCCGTGACCATGAAGTCGGGCTTGACCGCGCGTGCCCGCTCGATGAACAGCTTCACCGCGTCCGACTGGGCGAGCACGTCGAGCGACGGGAGGCGCTCCGGATCCGGTAGCTCGAGCGGGGGGACGGGGAATTCCTGTTCGCCCGAGACGCGAAGCGGCGCGCGGCTCGAGGCGATGACCTTGAGATCCGGCCCGCTCCCGAGGAGCGCAGACACGGAGGACGCCGCAGGAAGGATCTGCTCGAAGTTATCGAGAACGAGCAGCATCCGTTTTCCGCGCACGTGCTCGAGAACGCGCTCGAGTGGATCTTCCTTCCCGCCGATGTGCACACCGAGCGCATGCGCGATCGTCGACGGCACGAGCTCGGGGTCGGAGATCGGCGCGAGGGGCACCCAGAACGCGCCGTCCGGAAAACTTGTCGCCGCCTCGGCCGCGAGCTGCAGCGACAGTCGCGTCTTCCCGGTGCCGCCTGGACCCGTGAGCGTTAGCAGTCGTGTGCTGTCGAGAAGCCGCAGCCCGTCGCGGATCTCCGGCGCGCGGCCGATGAAGGTCGTCACCTGGGTGGGGAAGTTGTTCGGCGTGCGGTCGAGGCTGCGCACGGGCGGGAAGTCGTTCGGCAGACCGGCGATCACAAGCTGGTAGACACGCTCGGGTTGCGCGAGGTCCTTGAGCCGATGCTCGCCCAGATCGCGCAGCGCGATGCCGACGCCAAGGTCCTGACCGGCGAGCGTCGCGGTCGCGCCGGAGACGAGCACTTGCCCGCCGTGCGCGATGTTCGCGATGCGCGCGGCGCGATGAACATCGATGCCGACGTAGTCCGCGCCCGCCTCACGGCTCGCGGGCGTCCCTTGCCCGGTGTGCATGCCCATGCGCACGCGCACGACCGCCTCATGCGGGAACTCGGTCGAGGCGAGCGCGCGTTGCGCCGCTGCCGTCGCGCGGATCGCGGCCGCCGCGCTGTCGAAGACGAGGAAGAGGGCGTCGCCATCGATACGCACCTCGGTCCCCGCGGCGAACGCAGCGCGGAGCGTCTGCGTATGCGTGGCGAGCACCTCGTGGAACCGGTCCGTGCCGAGCGCGTTCAAGAGCTTCGTCGAGCCCTCGATGTCGGTGAACAGGAAGGTCAACGTGCCGCTCGGCAGGCCTCGGTAGTTCATCCTTCGATTGTCCGCTCGCGCCCCGCGAGTTGCCAACCGACCGGCGCAGGCCTAGACATGTGCCGATGGCAACGACCCGCGGCGAGCTCGGCGACAGGCTCTCCAGCCTGTCGCTCTTCGCCGATCTCAGCGCGGCTGAGCTCGAGTCGGTCGCGCATATCGTTGACGAGCGGCGCTTTGCCGACGGCGAGCGCATCCTGCGACAGGGACTGTCCGGATCCGGCTTCTACGTCATCCTCGCGGGCGAGGCCATCATCCGCGTCGACGGCAAGGAATATGGACGGCTCGGCCGCGGGGATTTCTTCGGTGAGATCTCCGCGCTCCTCGGCGACCCGCCCGTCGCGGACATCGTCGCCGCGCGCGAGCTGCACTGCGCGATCATCCCCGGCCCCGCGCTCGAGCAGTTCATGGTTGGACACCCGCAGGTGATGTTCCGCATGCTGCAGAGTGAGGCGCGCAAGCTACGGACGGCAACGCGCTGGCGGAGCTAGCCGAGCAGCCGTTCCCTCCCGGCGACTATCCCGTCGTGGTCGTCGGCAGTGGTCCGGGCGGACTGCAGCTGTCCTACGCGCTCAGGCACTTCGGCGTCCAGCATGCGGTCATCTCCGCCGATCCCGCGCCGGGCGGGATGTTCCGGCGCTGGCCGTTCTTCCAACGTCTCTTGTCGTGGACGAAGCCGTTCGCGCCGTTCGAGCGCGGCACGCGTTTCTACGAGCGCTACGACTGGAACTCGCTGATCCCGGACGATGACCAGCACCGCGCGATCCAGCCGCGTCTCATGGACGGGACGTCGTACTTCCCGTCGCGTTCGGAGATGGAGGAGAACATCGCGACATTCGCGCGCGAGACCGGCATCCGCGTGCGGTACGGCTGCCGGTGGACCGGCACGACCCGGGACGACGAGGGCTTCCGCCTGCAGACGACCGCGGGTGAGTACCGCGCGCGCGTCCTCGTGTTCGCCTTCGGGCTGGCCGAGCCGTGGAAGCCCGAGATCCCTGGGATCGAGCACGTACCCCACTACGCGGACACGCGCGCGCCCGAGACGTACGCGGGAAAGCGCGTCTTCATCATCGGAAAGGAGACCTCGGCGTTCGAGCTCGCGAACGGGTTCCTCCCGTGGGCGCGGCAGATCGTGCTCGCGTCCCCCCGCCCGACGCAGCTCTCCGTCGTCACGAACTCGCTTGTCGGGGTGCGCGCTCGATACGTTCAGCCCTACGAGGATCACATCCTCGGCGGTGGCGTCGTGATCATGAACGCGTCCATCGACGAGGTGTCGCGCACGGCGAGTGGATTCCGCGTCCGGACGACGCGCAGTGACGGCGGCGGATCGCTCGTATTCGAGGCCGAGGACGTCATCGCGACGACCGGCTTTCAGCCACCGCTCGGAGATCTTCCCGAGCTGGGCGTCGTGAGCTCCGGTCGCGAGCGGATCCCGTCCCAGACCCCGTTGTTCGAGAGCATCAGCGTGCGCCACGTGTATTTCGCAGGCACCGTGACGCGGGGCGCTCCGGGGCTCAAGAAGAATGGGATCCCGAGCAGCTCGGGCGCCGTGCATGGCCACCGCTACAACGCGCGCATCCTCGCGCGGCACATCGCGCGCGCGTACTTCGATGTCGATCCGGCGCGACCGACGCTGAAGCGCGACGAGGTGCTCGGTTACCTGCTGTCCGAGCTGTCGCGTGCGCCGGAGCTCTGGCATCAGAAGTCCTACCTCGCGCGTTCGCTCCTCTGGGACGGAGCGCGTGGCATCGTCGACGACGGCATCGTGCCGCTGCAGCTGTTCGTCGATGGAGAAGGCCCCGACGGCGTCGCGGTCGCGGTCGAAGCGAACCCGAAAGCCGAGATCTATCCCGCCGTCTACGTTCGCAAGAACAACGTCGTCACCGAACATCTCCTGCCGACGAACCCGCTCCTCGACTTCGAGACTGCCGAGCATCGCGCGCAGCTCACCGCCGTGCTCGCTCCACTCACATAGCGGGACGCGCGTGGCCGCGCGCATCTACATCGTCGGCGGTCCTGGGAGCGGCAAGACCACGCTCGCCGTGTCGCTCGGCCAGCGTCTGGGGATCGCGGTGCTCCTGGACGAGCACCTCTGTCAGCGAAGCTTCAGCGCGGCTGAGGCGAATCGCCCGCTGAGCTCGCGCGCCGTCGTCGGGAACGCGTTCACGGTCTGGGCGAGCGTGTCGATCGGTGTTCGCAGCTTCACCGCGAGCACGGCCTGGTGGATCGCCTCGCCCGCCCCGACACCGCCGATGAACGCGCCGACGACGATCTTGTTCGCGCGATCGACGACGATCGTGACGTGCCCCATGTCCGCCTCGACGATGTACCCCTTCGACGTTCGGGCGAGATCGATCGTCTCTTCGAACGCGTCGATGCCGCGCTCCTGCGCCTGGTCGAGGTGAAGCCCGACCGCCGCCGCCTCCGGATCGGTGTAGACGACCCGCGGGATCGCGCTGAAGTCCGCGCGCACGTCGTCGCCGAGCGCGATCCGTACCGCGATCTCGCCTTCGTAATGACCGAGGTGCGTGCTGAGCTCGTGTCCGACCGCGTCGCCGATCGCGTACA
>Ga0137374_10005088_pt1 | contig 15631 bp, 10 predicted proteins | sample SagtaG_20_FD_104811 | JGI IMG/M metagenome (GOLD analysis project Ga0137374, IMG submission 104811) | Vadose zone soil microbial communities from Sagehorn Ranch, Mendocino, California, USA - Sage1_R_100_16 metaG | ecosystem: Environmental > Terrestrial > Soil > Vadose zone | place: USA...
CGAACGTCTCCACCGCCCCGTTGCCATACTCCAAGACCTGCCCGGACCAAAGCTACGAGTAGGCAAACTCGCTACCGAACCTCTTCACCTTCAGAGGCTCGACAAGATCAGCCTGACAACTAAACCGACCAACGCCAAATCCAAGATCCCAATCGCCTATCCTGAGCTCCCCAAAGCTGTCAAGAAAGGCGACACGATATTCCTCGCTGACGGGACCATCAGGATCGAAGTTCTACGAACTAAAAAAGATGAAGTTGAAGGATGCGTAATCAACGGAGGCGATCTGACCTCAGGAAAGGGAGTTAATCTCCCCCGGCTTCGAATCCGGGTTCCTGCCATAACAAGCGATGACAGGGGACACATCAAGTTCGGATTAGAGAACAGAGTCGACATCATAGCCGTGTCCTTCGTCCAGAAAGTCGATGACATCAAAGCAGCAAGAAAGGTCGCGGAGGCCAACGGCCACCAGATATTCGTTGTCGCGAAGATAGAGAAGAGAGAGGCAGTCGACAATCTTGAGGAGATCGTCCAGGAGGCAGACGGGATAATGGTTGCGAGGGGCGACCTTGGGGTCGAGCTCAAACTCGAACTTGTCCCTATAATACAGAAGAGAATCATTCACGAGAGCAACAGGCTCGGAAAGCCCGTGATAACCGCGACCCAGATGCTTGAGTCCATGGTCTCCTTACCCACACCGACCAGAGCTGAGGTGACAGATGTCGCGAACGCGATCATTGATGGCACGGACGCTGTAATGCTCTCAGAGGAGACAGCGATCGGCAAATATCCCGTCGAAGCGGTTCAGATCCTGGGAAGGGTCGCGGAGGAGACGGAGCGATTCCTCCCCAAGGAGATCTCAGCCCAACGTAGAGCATGGTACGAGCACGGCCAAGCCGACGCGCTAGCATTGGGAGCTTGCGAGACAGCCCTGCAAGTCTCCGCCTCGGCAATTGTCGCACCAACCCGCACCGGTCGAACCGCCCGTCTTGTCTCCAAATACAGACCCCCGCTCCCGATAATCGCCCTGACATCTCATCCAGAGGTCCAACGGCAACTACTGCTCTCCTGGGGAGTTCAAGCTCTTCTAACTAAGGAGTTCAGCACGAGCGAGGAAATCTTCCGGGAAGCGGAGAAAACGGTTGTTAAAACTAGATTTGCTAGGAAGGGGGACAGAATCGTCATAATTGCCGGCGACCCCAAAGGCCCGTCTGGCAAAACGGAGATTCTCAAGGTCCAGACGATAAGCTAGACTCTTTCGACCCTGATCGTTTTCAAAAATGCGAGTCTGATCTCCAAAGGCTTTATTGGTACCGATTCAGGATGAGACGCTTCCCTGCCAAGAGGACCCTTCAATGCGAGACCATCGACCCACAAACCCCGAAATGCTCAATACGATAAGCTATCTCAAACGCGCCGGCAGGCAACACCAGGCCCCGCTCTGGCTAACGGTTGCAAGTTTCCTGGGTAAATCTCGAAGAACCAGAATCGTCCTCAACCTTGGGCAGGTATCGAGACTTGCCAAGCCGGGAGATGTGATCGTGGTACCGGGTAAGGTTCTCGGATCAGGAATACCGAAAGAGAAGCTTACGATTGCGGCGTTCAAGTTCTCTCCGAGAGCGCTTGTGAAAATAGAGAAAGCAGGGGGAAGGTGCATTCCCTTGTTTCGGCTCATAGAAGAGAATCCTCAAGGTACGAATGTTAGGCTTCTACGCTAGAGTGGCCGCATCGGTTTCTCCGTCTTCGAAAGATGAAATATAGTCGCTCTCCAACGCCACCTCGTAGGGCCGGTAGTCCAGCCTGGTAAGCATACAAATGCGCAGAACGGACGTCGCCCTCACACGGCGAAGGTCGTGGGTTCAAATCCCTCCCGGCCCACCAAAAAAGCTTCGAGTTAGCTTGGAAAGGTGAATTGCTAGAATGAGTTCGATCGAGGCTTTTCTTCTCGACCTTCTGAAGGCTACCGTCGCCCTCTTCGTCATAGTGGACCCGCTGGGGCCCGTTCCCATTTTTGCCGGACTGACAAAACCAATGACCCTTGACGAAAAACGTAAAGTTTTCAGAACAGCCGCGGTTATCGGAGCCGTATTACTCGCAGTTTTTGCCCTCGTCGGCCAGGAAGTCCTGCTTCTATTTGGGATATCCCTGCAGAGTTTTCAGATTGCGGGAGGGCTGGTTCTTCTCTTGCTCTCGATTGAGATAATATTTCGCGGAGAGCGTTTCGACAAGCTGGCTCTTGTTTCCGCTGAGGAGACCGCGGTTTTTCCTATAGCGTTCCCGTTGCTAGTTGGTCCTGGAGCGATAACATTGACCATGATCTCGATCCAGTCATCCGGGATCATGGTTGCCCTTCTTGCCATCGTAATCGTCATGTTTGTGAGCTGGGTCGTTCTAAGGCAAACCGACAGAATCTACCGGCTGCTGGGGAAAACTGGCGCTGCAGTCATAGCAAGAATAATGTCGCTGTTCATAGCTGCTATAGCTGTGCAATATGTTCTTGCGGGAATACAGTTCTACTATCCCCCACGGTGATGGCTTGAGAGGATTAGAGACTAGATTTTTGCGAAGCCAGCTCGCTTGAGCTGTTTGTAAAGGAAGAAGACGACTATCGCGATGATGATGAAGTATAGGACTTGAGAGATGAAATCGCCGTAGAGGAAGGCTGCTGGTTTCTGTGAGACGGGGGACGTAACGGTAGCATTGAGCGAGGAGAGGTTTCCGCTCGGGAGGAAGATTCCGACCAGTGGGTTTATGAGATCTTTGACCAGTGCATTTACAACTGCGGACGCCGCCGCCCCGATGATGAAAGCGATTGCGAGGCCGATGATTCCGAATGTCTGAAGAAAATCCATGAATTCTTTAACGAAGCCTTTCTTCTTCTCAGTAGCTTTCTCCATTTTATCCAATCTAGAAACCGGTTTAGAGACCAGTTCTCATGCTATTTAGCGGTTAACTACCTCGAATGCTTCCAAGCTGAGAGAAACCAGGTCCACACGTATCAACATTGTAACCGAGAAGAATTTGTCTAATCCTGAACTGAACATTCCTTTTCTAGTCCTTATGCTTCATTTCCCAGCCTTCTGTATCAACGAAAACCTTCTCATCCTTCAGCCCTCCCCGGGGAGCACGAGATCGCCGACGTAGTTTAACTGCGTAAAAACCGAAGATCGAAACTCCAACAGCAATGACCAGAAAAGCAAAGGACGCGGATGAACTGCCACAGTTACCGATTATGTTCTCGGAACAATCAGAGTGTCCAGAGAGAACTGCTCTCGTGTTGAAGTTCCCTCGAAGGTTCTCAATGAACAGCGAACCACCGCTCCTATAGTTCGCTTGCATGGTCCACGAACCGCTCAAATACCTAAGGACTGAAACTTTTTCTCCGGAACTTGGGGCCAAGGTCACTGAGCCGCTCAGAGATCTGAAGAACGAGATCTGCTCAGCAAGACTTGAAGTTGAACCCATCGAAGCGCTCAAGTAAACTGCACGGCCTCTAAAGAAAGAAGCTACAAAACCCAACGAATCACCCAGAGACCTGAAAAACGAACGACTCTCAGTAAGACCCGAACCGGATCCTAGGGAAGCACTCAGGCTTACAGAACGACCTTTCAACAAGGAAGTCCCAAGACCTAGGGAGTCGGCCAGAGACCTAGATAGCGAAATATGATCCACGAAGCCTGAGACTGATCCTAGCGAACTAGTCAAAGCCTTAGCAAAACCCTTGGTCTGAAAACCAGTCAAAGTTAGCGTACCGCTCAAAGACCTAAACAACGAATTCTTTTCGGCAAGACTCGAAGCTGAAGCAAGCGATGCACTCAAAGACCTGAACAGCGAAGCATAATCGGCAAAGCTCGAAGCTGGTCCGAGTGAAGCACTCATAGACCTGAACAACGAACTCCTCGCAGCAAAACCAGAAGTTGAACCAAGGGAACCAGTCAGAGATCTGAACAGGGAACTCTTTTCAGCAAGACTCGAGGCCGAAGCCAAGGACCCACTCAGAGATCTAAACAACGAAGACCTCTCAACGAGACCTGAGACAAAAGACAACGAAGCACCCCCGGATCTGAAGAACGAACTTTTTTCAGCAGAGAGTGAGGCTGAACCGAGCGACGCACTCAGGTTTACGGTACGACCCCTAAAGAAAGAACTCACAAGACTCAACGAGTCACTCAGCGACCTGAAGAATGAAGACTTCTCAGCAAGGACTGAGGTTGAGCCCAGTGAGGCACTTAGGTTGACGGTGCGTCCTCGAAACAGTGAACTAGCAAAACCAAGCGAACCAGAGAAGGACCTAAACAACGAAGTCTTCTCCGCAAATCCCGACGCTGAACCAAGCGAAGTACTCAGGTTTATGGTACGACCTCTAAACAACGAACTCACGAGACTCAGAGAACCACTTAGAGATCTGAAGAACGAGCTCTTCTCAACTATACTAGAAGCTAATCCAAGTGAAGAGCTCAAAGACCTAGCAAAACCTTTGGCCTGAGAAGCAGCAAGAGACAACGAACTACTTAGAGACCGGAAGAACGAAGACTTCTCAACAAAGCTTGACGTTGAACCTATCGAAGTAGTCAGCGATCTAGTCAGACCCTTAATCTCAGAACTCGCAGGACTCAGAAAACCAGACAGAGCTCTGAAGAAGGAGGTCTTTTCGGCAAAACTTGAGGCCGAAGCCAGTGAACCACTTACGCCCCTAAAGAACGAAGTCTTCTCAGCAAAACCTGAAGTCGTAGTCCATGAGCCAGTCAGAGATCTGAATAGGGAACTCTTCTCAGCTAGACTTGAGGCTGGACCCAGAGAGCCAGTCAGAAATCTAAACAGTGAGCTCTTCCCAGCAATACTTGAGGCTAGAGACATCGAAGCACTCAGAGACCTGTAGAGGGAAGATCTTTCGACAAACCCAGACGCTGTACTCAGCGAACTACTCAGGATTCTAAACAGCGAACTCTTCTCAGCAATACTTGAGGCCACGGACAGCGAACCAGAAAACGCCCTAAACCATGACGATCTCTCAACAAGACTTGAGGATGAACCCAATGAAATTGTCAAGCCTACAGTCCGTCCTCTGAACAGAGAACTCGCGAAACCAAGCGAGTCAGACAAGGATCTGAAAAACGAAGTCTTCTCGGCAAAACTCGTGGATGAACCAATTGAAGCACTCAAGCCTATAGTACGACCTCTAAACAGAGAACTCGCCAGACTCAGCGAAGCGCCCATAGAACGGAACAGGGAACTCTTCTCTGCAAGACTAGAGGCCACAGTCATTGAAGCACTTAGAGCTCTAGCAAGACCCTTAGTCTCAGAAGCAACGAGAGACATCGAACTATTCAGAGACCTGAAAAACGAGCTCCGTTCCACAAGACTTGACGCCGATCCAAGCGAACCACTCAACGACTTGACTAAACCCTTAGTCTCAGAAGCAACCAAGGACAACGAACCAGACAGGGATCTAAACAACGAAGTCTTCTCTGCAAGGAATGAGGATGAACCAAGTGAAGCAGTCAAATCTACAGTTCGAGCTTTCAAAAGAGAACTCGCAAAACCTAGAGAACTAAACAAGGATCTGAACAACGAGGAATTCTCCGCAAAGCTTGAGGCCAACCCTAGCGAATCAGTCAAAGACCTGAGAAAGCCCTTAGTCTGAGAGCCGGCAAAACTCAATGAAGCGCTGACAGATCTGAAGAACGAACTCTTCTCGGCGAGGCTAGAGGCCGCCGAAAGAGAACTGCTTAGAGATCGAAACAGTGAACTCGTCTCAGCAAAACTAGAAGGCAGAGACAGTGAGTCTGTCAAAGACCTGTAGAGAGAAGACCTTTCCGCAAAGCCTGAGGATGAGCCAAGTGAACTGGTCAGCGACCTAAACGATGAACTCCCCTCCACAAAACCGGAAGTCGTAGTCCATGAACCAGTCAGAGTCCTGAAGACGGAAGTCTTCTCAGCAAAACCCGAATCCAAAGCCAACGAACTACTCAAAGTCTTGGCAAGACCCTTAACTTGAGAAGAGGCTAGATCCAGCGAGCCAACAAGAGACCTGAACAGCGAATTCTTCTCTCCAAGACTCGAGGATGAGCCTAGGGAAACACTCAGGCTTTCAGTTTGACCTCCAGACCGAGAACTCGCAAGACTCAGCGAATCAGTCAGAGATCTAAAGAACGAAGATGCGCGCGCGGAACCGGAACCCGTAATCCAAGTTGCAGTCAAGGTGGTCGAACAAGAACGCGGACTAGAGTTACATGTCAACATTCCAGAATCCACATTAGCAACCATATTGCCTATCGTGATCGTTATTGCTGCCACAAGTGTTCTGAAAATAGAGCTCTTCTCTACGAGATTTGAGGCTAGAGACAGAGAGCCACTCAGAGATCTGAATGTCGAAGTTATCTTAGCAAGGGTTGAGTCTGAAGTCAGCGATCCACTAAGATTCTGAGCATAATCCCATCCGGGAGTGATGAAGTCCATTGCCGTGCTGATTGTTGTCTCGGTCATTGTAGTAGTCGTAGCAGTTCCAGAATATTGCCACGCAACCCAGACTTCAAACGCTAAGAAGTTACCACTCCAAGACGCAAAACTCGCCTGGCTCGCAGTCGTGTAAGTACTCGTAGTCTGAGACGCTGACGAAGCAATATTGGTCGCAGCATCCCAATTATTCCATATTTCAGTTGTCGTCGTACAGCTATTCGTTGTGCACATCCAAGCCGTCACAAAGAATCTTGCAACGGGAACTCCAGTAATCGAACCAACTGCCGCTGTCATGTCTATCTGCCAAGTTCCGGCTTGAATGTCGTTCAGTCCATTCTGAATGCCAGCAACATCGTATACCCAACCCGTTCCACTGAAACCGTTCGCGGCAGTCGAAGGCGTACCAGTCAGTGATGCAGAAGTCTCAGGCTCGACTTTGTAATATATTGGAGCGGATTGAAGGACATCGCAAAAGGTTGCCCACTTCGCATCATTAGTACCCCATGCACAAGTTTGAGTACCCGTAGCCGAAACCGTCTTGTGCTCCATCGCGAGACTACAACATCCGGCGGCAGAAGTCAAATCAAGAGTGAATCCAGCACCAGCCGTCTCGGTCCTAGAATTCTGGTCGCCAAAAAATCCAATCACCATGTCATTAGCATTGAGCGTCGCGGAAGTCGTTGTGACAGTAGGAGTTCCAGACGTGTTACAAGAAGCCGCGCTTGCACCATTGTTCAACGTTGTCGCTTTATCATAAGGATTCCATGTATTAGTAGGGTCGTGCGCACCAGAGAAAGAAACAATCTCTCCAACCGCTTTTGTCGGCGTAGTACTCAATGTAATAGTTGTAGTGGCTGAAGAAATCGTAGCAGTAGAATATCCACGCCATTCAGTCATTTTTATCGTGCAGGAAGTAGGAGTGAAAATCGTTCGAGCGGAACCATCCCATGTAATACCCGTGGTTGAGACGCTTGAGACAGTCACCGTGTTAGGATTCGTAACAACTAAGAGAATGAATTCGTCGGTCGCAGTAGTCGTAGACAAACTGGTTATCGTAAATGTTGAACCCGAACTCCAAGTTCCAGTTTTCTTAGCATTGGCGTTTGCGTCCACGGCTGGAGCCGCACCGATTGCCAAACTGGTCTGAACTGTAGACGTTGAAGCTGAACCGCTTGTAGTCGCCAAGCCTTCGCACAGTGTTCCACATGTTCCAACAGTCGTCGCGTTCGTGAAGAAGGTGTGAACATTGTTAGTCGCATGACCAACAGGCATGCTTACCACTGCAACGATTGCAAGGATCAGCATTGCAGTCACTGAAAACTTTCGCGCTTCAATTCTCCCTCCAAGGAAAACGGGTTGATGGTTTCTTAGCTTGGCACTTAGCCATTCAAGGCCCGAGTCCCCGTTCTCAGAGAACGTAGCGAGCTTGCGAGCGAATACACATGTTGTAACATGCGATCTTGGTCTTCGGAACTTGCAAAACAATGCAAAAGCTTAGTCCATGGAAAATCGACCTAAAGAAACTGGATAAAAGGAAGGTTCCACTCAGGCCCATAGGTAGGGCCAGAATGTCCTAGAGTCGGAGACTACTCGGAGATTGAAACATCCGAGTTTTTGGGTTTAGTCTTCTTTGGTGGATGTGCGTGACACGGCTTAGCTCCAGGTCCAGGTTATGGTCCACGTTATCTGTATCGTGTCTCCAACCTGGAGAGTGACGGCGGTGAAAGTTGCGGCGGCAAGGTTGACTCTGTTAGCTGATGCGTTGGCTGCCTGGTTGACCAAGCAACTCTGGGCGACCGTGGTAGCGGCTGTAGCGTCCGTGAAGGTCTTTACGACTGTAGAGCTCTGCGGAGAATTCCCTGAAATGTCCGTCACCGTGCCTGCGGCGGCTGCGAAGCCGTTAGTCGTAAGCTCTGCACCGTTCTGACCACCAGTACCGCCTGCAACACCGCAGTCGCCGCTTGTTGCTGCGGTAGTCGTACCTGTAGACGACTGCCCAGCGGTTGGAGCGGTAGCTGTGCTTGACATGGCGATGAAGTTGAAGCTACAAGAGGCGGATACAGTACAGAAGCCTTCGTTGTTGGAAGTTACCAACTTCTCTACGTACTGTGCGCCAGTGTTGAAGAGCACGTTATGACTTGATTGACACTCAGGAGTCCCACCGACAGGAGTATGACACTCTTGGAAGTTCGCGTTCAGCACTTGGTAGTAGTGTCTGTTGCCCCATGGATTCAAGTTCCCAGTAGCTATGTAACCACCGAGAATGAAACTTGTGACAACTAAACCTGTTGCCAAGAGAGCAATAGCACCTCTCTTTTTTGTCCATTCTACTTTGAGAAACTTCATTCTATTCTCTCACCTCCTTCCGACTCCTTATCTTCCGGGAGGCGCACCGGACACCCTCTTCTAGGATGTGTTACCAGACGCGACTTGAAGCGGTACTATCCCGATGATGATGTGGAGGATTCCTCTTCGTTCCTCGGAGCCTCCTCCCATTCTTCCTTTCCTAAGGGCGTGGACCCCGGACTAGTTTGCAATAGTCCGCTCTTACCTGATGAAATTCTGATGTGCTTGTGCGCTTCACGTAGAAATGCGAACATGCTTAGACTGATAATGAACGCTAACACTACCAAGATGAATACGGTTGGTGGGGAGAGACTTAACCCCGTAAGCGCTGTAGAGGCTGACCCTGTGGTGGGCGCACCTCCATTACCCACGTTGAGCGGTTTCTCAGAGATCGTCCTGTCGTAGAAAAGTATCGTAGCGCTGCTGATGAATAGTGCTGAGACTAGTAAGAGCCCCAACCTAAGAGTTTTCTCGATCCTCTGATCGAAAATGTCTCTGAAGCCTTTCATCTTCTAACCTTCACTCACTTTCTTTTTCGGAGATTCCTCCCAGTCATCTTTTGCTCGCATCGAGGGCGTCGGCATTGGACCCGTCGACAGTAACCCAGGTACACCCAACAAATTCCTGACGTGTCTGCGCGTCTCACGTAAGAACGCGAATACGCTTAGACCTATGGCGAAAGTCGATACTGCAAGAATCAATATTGTTGCGGGTGAGAAGCTTGCGCCTCCCCCAGTTCCAAGAAAGGAAGAAACAAGAATCGCCGAGATCATGAATGTGGGCACTGTCACTGTGCCAGAGAGGATCGATGATAGAGCTATTTTCCGACGGACTATTGTAAGATAGACGTTCAGGCCAGCTACAATGGAAACCGCTGACGCTAGGTAGACGACACTGATCAAGAAGCGTGTCGGGTCAGTCGTATCTGGGCTCAATGTTCCGCCGCTGATGAGAGACTGACTCATCAGAAGCAATCCAAGACCCAGTGCTGCCGCTCCCTGGAGGAGGTATTGAAGAATCGATGGTACGTCCTCATCAAGGAGAGCGCTAAGGATGCTCATGGCGAGGAAGACAAAAATCCCTAGCACGATGAAGAACTCTGGTACCAAACTTGTTCTCATCCAGGTCTATGATGATGTCCCTAGTTCTCAATTGCGTTACTAGATCTCTCTTGGATCGCATAGACGAGGCGTTGACCCTTGGAAGATTCTTCGATCGTCAGATTGAGTATGCTCTCATCCTCGATCTCGAGGAGCCGTACAAGGTCCTTTGGAATTAGCAAATACTTGCTTCCTTTGATTTTTGTAGGTGTTAGTTGTATTGCCATTTTTTCTACCATCCAGGGGGTTAGTTAGAGCCTAGCTCTCCCCTAGCGTTAATTCAACCGTAACTGTACGAGGGGCTTCGCGAATCACAGGTTTCCCGACATCCAAATCATACCAAAAATAACACGGAATTGCGAAGGCAACACTTGTTCGATTTCTCGCGTTGTCGGAAAATTACTGAAAGGTGTCAAGTATGGATTCTAGTCTCAAGACTCGGCCGAGAACAGACTTGCGCAGACCCTCAGTTCCAGTAGCCATCCTTACTATCTTCGCACTAGGCTATCCCTAGAAGGAGAGAGCCGAGGGTTAAGGCTCCGCTTCTTGGCGTTTTCTAGAAACTGCTATGGCTGAGGTCTCACTGACGAGGCAGGAGTTTTCGGCTTGGATCTTCTAGGCCCAATTTTTACTCGCGAAAGGAGACTTTGGTTACAGAACTCTTAGCCTGTAATTGCGTATCATCCGCAGACGGGAGAGACGCTTTCGTTCTCTGACTGGAACCAATAAGGTCAAGGTTTTGCTTCAACACAGAGCAAGTTTACTCCTTCTTCTTGTGCTAGTAATGGGCTCGTTGTCAGTGACCACTTCCTTGCCACCGGTCCACGCTGCTGGCGAAACCTATTCTCTCACTTCCATACCGGAAAGTGTTCAGGAAAGCAATACTCCAGGAGTCCTATCGGTTCTCAACATCTCCAATGCTATGACAGGTTCAACATACGCGTTCACATGGCACGTTACCGATCCCGGGGGAACCACGCACAATGCGAACAATTCGACGGTGGCGGCTCAATCCTCGTTTCTTCTGAGCGCTGCCTACCCCTCAAGGTTCGGGACCAATATCAACTACGTGGGCAACTATACAATAAGCGTAGACGAAACGAAACCGGTTACGCTTACGGCCGTTGCGACAGGGCAGTTCCAAGTCGGTCTCACAGACAAAACAAACTACCAGCGAACCTTCCCAGTCTCCATCCTAGCAAGAGGATACAACAATAATGACAACGTCACAATCAACATCTCTCAAGGCGGTTCGTCCATGGCAGGCTTCCCAACGTGGCAACTAGCCAGTTCGTCCGGCATAGTGAGCCGGACCTTTGTAATTCCATCGTCCGTAGCACTGGGCGCATATGCTCTGTTGCTGACAGGTAAGACGACCCCTCTCAAGAACCCCCCGGACACACAGAGCTTCACCGTCTACCCAACCAACGTAACAATCTCCCAGTTTATGCAGACTCCCCCCATTATTGAGAGAAGCCAAACAGAAGTGTTCAGTTTCACCGCAAGCTATCTAAGCGGCCTTCCAGTTGGGACCGGATCAGCTACTGTCGTCGTCGCCGATTCAGGAGGTGGTGCGTCTTACACTACAGCGTCTTACGACGCCACACGCGGAATCTTCGATTCCGCCTATCGAATACCAATTAATGGACAACTCGGAGTATGGACTGCGACCATGAACATCAACAGCTTCAACGATGGCTACGGCAACGGAGGCGTGGCAGGCAGTCTAGCAGCATCGTTTACAGTTCAAAGAGCATCTCTACAGGTCTCCGTCTTGTTACCAAACAGGACATATACAGTTGGTGATGTGATCCCCGTCTACGCAATCATAACTTACCCCGATGGAACGTTCGTTTCAACAGGCACGGTTACCGCCTCAATATCCAATACAAACAGCCAGACAACAAACCAACTTGGACTTGCATACGTACAAGGACAAGGAAGGTGGGTTGGGGCATACGTTGTCGGTGCAGGGGACACTTCGGGCATCCTTATAGCCCAAGTGTCAGCTTCCGACTCCTCCGGCAACAGCGGCTCAGGAGGTGGTTCGGCCATTCTCAATGCTCCAGTTGCGACATCATCTCTTAACCTCTACTACTTCATATTAGCAGCCGCCGCCTTTGGGTCCGGAGCGACTACCGGAATCCTCCTTCGAAAGCTCGGATCCTCCCGCAAGTCCTTTGAGGACTTCTTCAAACTAGCAGGCGGAGAACTAGGACCCCAAGCCATTATGATTACTGGAGATGCGGGTTCCGGGACGAGCACAATAGGGCTTCAACTGCTAAATCATCAGCTTGGCTTAGGTAAGCCTTGCGGGCTTCTCGCCTATGACATGTCGGCCTTAGAAGTACAAAAGAGAATGGCGGATACGGGACGAGACGTGACCAAGGATCTCCAGGAGGGAAGACTACAGATCCTGGATTGTCGCCCAGCCCTCGCTGGTGCTGGATGGTCAACAGAGAACCCGCTGGATTTCAAAGAGATGAGCGTGAAGCTAACCCTCATGATAGGCGCGGCTATGTCGCCGGTCACAATACTGCTAGACTCGTTCAGTACAATTTTCAGATCTGCTCCGCCCAATGTAGCGGTCAATCTCTTGCGAGTATTGGCCACTTTAGTGAAAAACAGCAAAGGAACCTTCATTCTCACAGGCAAAATAGAGTCGGTTCCAAGTGACGTAATGTCTCGTTTGGACGCTGTTGTGGATGGAATCGTCGAACTTGGAGTGGTGAAAACAGTCGATTCTACCACGAGAACATTGAGTGTGAGGAAGATGACGGGACGTCGTATCTCGCATCAACCCGTTGAATTTGAAATCGTCTCAGGCAAAGGAGTGAGGTTCCAGGGAGCGAAGATTCCTACCTTCCTTAGGAGACTTGATCCAACAACGTGGCGCAAACGCGAGAACGGAACAAAACAAGCCGAGACTTCATCCGGTTCTCAGGAGAAAAAAATCTGAAGACATCGTTCTCCAGCTAGAGCCGTCAGGGGTCAACTTTGATGTACACATGCTCTATCGCCAGGAACGCACATTGTCTGAAAGCCCATCTTCGATCCAGTTTGGATCCTTGAAGTGTTCGAGGATCGATACCCACATTTCTGACCTGAACCCTTACCCCTTCCATTGAATCGCGCGGCCGTGGCACGTTGACGTTTGCTTCTCTGAAGGCTTGGTCGATTTCTTGCACTTCGTCGAAAACTCTAGTCGAAGATGCCAAGCATGAACTGTTTGCTCTGGACTTTGGCGGAGAACAATCTCACACATCGTGATTATGGTTTTGGTGCGCTTAAATATGACGTACGTCATGCCGCTCTTGTAGAGAACGGAAAAAGACGAGTAAGGCACGTACACACTACTAGAGAGAAACCGAGAGTGAACAGGAATTGAGCCAGCTAGAAATCAAGGACCTGCATGCCTCAATTGAGGGAAAAGAGATACTGAAAGGAGTCGATTTTCAAGTCAAACAAGGTGAGATACATGCGATCATGGGACCAAACGGCTCCGGAAAGAGCACGCTTGCCTCTACGATAATGGGGCACCCGAAGTACAAAGTAACGAAAGGCGACATCAGCTTCGACGGACAAACACTCCTGAACCTAGCACCAGACGCCAGAGCCAGGAAAGGAGTCTTTCTCGCATTCCAATATCCCTACGAAGTTCCAGGAGTATCACTCTCAACATTCCTCCGGACTGCCTACAACTCGGTTCGACAGGGAGGGAAGAGAGGGGATTTGGGCCAAGAGATGGTTTCGGTTCTCGAGTTCCGCAAGCTCTTGAAGGAAAAGCTCAAGCTTCTCGACATGGACGATTCCTTTGCAACGCGATACCTGAACGAAGGGTTCTCCGGGGGAGAGAAAAAACGGTGCGAAATACTCCAGCTAGCCGTTTTACAGCCGAAAATAGCCGTTCTGGACGAAACAGACTCCGGACTGGACATAGATTCGGTCAAAATCGTCGCCGAAGGCGTGAACAAGCTTGTAGGCCCCGAAATGGGCGTCATGATCATCACACACTACCAGAGAATCCTCCGCTATATCAAACCCAACCACGTACACATCCTCCTCGACGGCAGAATGGTAAAGTCAGGCGGACCTGAACTCGCAGACGTTCTTGAGGCGAGAGGTTACGATTGGGTTAAAAAGGAAGCTCTGAACTAGGATTAGGTAGAGAATAATGGCAATTAGCATAACCGAAAAGGCAGCGGTCAAGGTCCAAGACTACCTGAAGCAAGTCAGCGACCCGTCCCTCGCCCTACGCATCTTCGTCAAAGCAGGCGGATGTGCAGGATACCAGTTCGGTTTGAAACTGGACAAAACCAGTGACAGCGACGTCATCGAGCACAAGAACGGGGTCAACATCGTAGCCGACCCGAAAAGCGCAGATCTTCTCGGAGACGCTGAGATCGACTATGTTGAGACAGAGATGGGCGGCGGCTTCAAGTTCAACTTCCCTGAAAGCTACCTCACCTGCGGCTGCGGCCACAGCTTCGTACCAAAAGGCAAAGAACAGGCTACCGGGGCTCGAAGTCCCGAAGAGCACCACGCCCACTACTAAGCCCGCGCTAACTTTTCCCAGACAGCTTGCCCAGAGCACTGTCAGGGGATACGCTACGCAAAAACAGGCGACAGCATACATTCACGGAAAGAAACCCTTCAACGTCGAAAAGGTCAGACATGACTTTCCGATCCTCAAACGCATTATCAATGGAAAACCGCTAGCATATCTAGACAGCGCGGCCACAACCCAGAAACCTCAAGACGTAAGCGACGAGCTAACCCGTTTCTACAACGAGTATAACGCAAACGTTCATCGTGGAGTCTACAAGATCAGCGAAGAGGCGACCGCCGCCTATGAAGAGGCACGAGCCAAAATTGCTCGCTTGATAAACGCGAACAGTCCGAACGAGATCATCTTTGTACGCGGGACGACCGAGGCCATCAACCTAGTCGCGCAGTCCTGGGGCCGGACAAATATTGGTCTTGGAGCTGGAATCATTCTTACCGAGATGGAGCATCACAGCAACATTGTCCCATGGCAACTACTCGCCAAGGAGAGGGGCGCGCATCTGAAGTACGTAGGGTTAACCGATGATGGCCATCTGGTCCATGAGGATTTTCGCCAACACCTGGAATCGGGGGGAATCAAACTCGTTACTATGACTCACGTGTCGAACGTTCTCGGGACGATCAATCCAGTTCGTGAGTATATCAGAGAGGCACACAAGCAGGGCTGTCCAGTCCTTGTGGATGCTGCCCAATCTGTTCCTCATATGCCGGTAGATGTCCAAGATTTAGACTGTGACTTTCTCGCTTTCTCAGGCCACAAGATGTGTGGGCCAACGGGCATCGGTATATTATACGCCAAGAAACCGATACTCCAAGCAATGCCTCCATTTCATGGAGGCGGAGAAATGATCCGAGAAGTCCACCTTTACGAATCGGCATGGAAGGACCCTCCCTACAAGTTTGAAGCGGGAACCACCAACATAGCTGGAGCGATTGGCTTAGGAAAAGCCGTGGATTATGTGTCAGGGCTAGGACTACGCAATATACAAGAGCACGAACAGGAATTGACAGAATACGCGCATGACAGACTCGGTAAGGTAAAGGGCATCAGAATCTATGGTCCCGAGAATCCGAGGACGAAGTCGGGAGTGATAAGTTTCAACATGGGAGACGTTCACGCTCACGACATGGCGACTCTCCTCGACGAAGATGGGATCGCGGTA
>Ga0137374_10005095_pt1 | contig 15623 bp, 25 predicted proteins | sample SagtaG_20_FD_104811 | JGI IMG/M metagenome (GOLD analysis project Ga0137374, IMG submission 104811) | Vadose zone soil microbial communities from Sagehorn Ranch, Mendocino, California, USA - Sage1_R_100_16 metaG | ecosystem: Environmental > Terrestrial > Soil > Vadose zone | place: USA...
TCAGTCCGCCGGCGAGCCGCCCACGAAGATGCAGAAGGGATGTCCGGCGACGTCGGCGTACACACGCAGCGGCTCCTCGGGATCTTCAAAGCGGTCCAGGAGCAGCCGGGCCCCGAGCGCCAGGGCCCGCTCGTGCTGAGCCTCGAGATCCTGTGCCGTGGGCACCATCAGATCTAGGTGCAGCTGCTGCGGAACCGGCCCCTCCGGCCACGTCGCCCTCGGGAGCTCCGCTACCTGTTGGAACGCCACCCGGGTCGCGCCAGTGCGGTTCTGCAGCACCAGCCAGTCCTGCCCGGCCGGATCCGGTTCGCCTGCGGCCGGAGGCTCATCCCCCGGCCGGTACCGCAGGCCGAGCAGCTCACGGTAGAACTCAGCAAGCGCGCGCGCATCAGGGCAGTCCAACACCACCTGCAGAAGTTCAGGAAATCCTCGCTCGGTTTCCACCGAACCACCTCCGCTGAGTCTTCAGGTCCGACGCCAGATTCTGGCACCGTAGAGCGAACCCGGGGGCGGGTCCCTGTCTCCTCTGGCCCCGTAGGATCACCCCGAACCCCGTGAAGGCAAATTCGTCGAGACTCAGTGGCCCGGCAGGGATCGAACCTGCGACACACCGTTTCTTAGGAACCCGTTGCTCGGTCCTGGTTTCCGCATCCCACACCCCCCAGCGGGCTGAGAGCGGGGATACAAATGACAGTGCCTCCAACCCCTCAGAGAGGACCGACCAAGAATCAGGTGCCCAAAATGGTGCGCGGACCATCGTCCCGAGGGTCCCGACCGAGCACGATTGTCCACCAACGAGAGCGCATTTTCGCAGGTCAAGGGGCTTTTCTGGAGACCCCCCTCCACCAAAGGACAGGAACCCCGACGAGCGTCCCGAGTTCCGGGAGCTTCTCGATCGACGTTTCCCGCTTGGCGTCCTCCCTCAATTGATGCCTGCCGCGATTTTCGCCATGGCATCACGGAACCGCCGGTGCCTCCGCATGAGGTCGAAGTGGGTGTCCTCGTTCGCTGCGCCCTTCGCCCGAAGGAGAGCGATCGCCTTGCGGCGATCCGCTGCCGGCCATCGATCCAGCCCCGGGACCATCGCCAGGAGCAGGCACAACGACCGGAACGAGTGCCGTTCGGGCTCCGGCCACCGCTCCATGCCGACCACGCCTAGGGCGGCCCTCACGGACTCCAGGGCCTCTCGTTCCGCCCGCCCTCGGTCCCCTTCGAACCGCGACCCGATCCACGCCGTGACCGCGAAGCTCAGGTCGGCGGGGTCGCATCGGGGCGCCGGGCCCTCACCGCCCGACAGGACGAGCTCGAGGTTGGAGCGGGTGAGACGCCGGAGCAGCCCGACGGGGGTCCGCCGGCCATCTCCAGCCTTCCGCGCGACCTCGGCTTCGGCGAGCTTCGCAACCTGCTCGTCGACTGGACGGAAGCCGAGGCGGTGATAGAACCAGAAGGCACCGGAGGTGAGGCCTTCGGGCCCTCCCTCCCCGAACTGGGACGGCTCCGCCAAGAAGCTGTCGCAGGCGAAGCGATGATGGTAGACGCGCAGAACCTGGCACATGGCGTACGCCGATTCCGCGCCCCGGTACGGCGCAAAGATGTGGATGCCGATCCTGCAGAGTCCCAAGAACGGCCATCCGCCCCCGTAGGCGATCGGCATGGCGTTCTTGAACAGCATGAAGCCGACGTGGGTGTCAATGGGAAGCCTCCGGCCGGGAGGCATGGGGTACAGGGCGACCGACAGGCCGCGGTCGAGATCGAAGCATTCGACGGCTTCGGGGAGGCACCAGCGGATGGTCTCCGTCTCCCGCCCCAGCCCCGCCAGCAGGGCGCGAGCTGCTTCGATCAGGTGGCGCCGATCGCGGGCGTTGAGCTTCCTCCTCGGAGGGAGCGGCTGCGCGATGAGGGCATTCGAATCGACCGCGCGTCGCAGCTCCACACGGTGATAGAACGGCTTGCGGGGAAGGCCGCGAGCGAAGGTCCGGGATAGGGGCCCGTCCATGAGTCGGATCCGGATGAAGACGCGAAGGGATTCGAAAAGGTGCTCGCGGATCTCCTCGGAGCAAGGCGCTCGGGCCAGCTGGTCCAGCAGCCATTCGAGCTTCGAACCCGTGAAGTCGCCTGCCAAGTGATCGAGCAGATCGTCCACGGGCCGGTCGCGGCTGAGTATCCCCTCCTCGAGCGCCGGCAGGCAGAGCTGGAGGATCGCCCGCAAGGGCTGGCCATCATCGGCAAGGGAGGCCAACTCAACCTGGTGCGGATACCGTTCGACGAGCCAGCGCGCTATCGAATAGGAGAGCGTCGGGCTCGTCTCCGACCAGGCCACCCCCGAATCCTCCAGCATCCAGCGGTCCCGCGGTCCGCGTTGGGCCAACCGTCGCGCCTCGACGGACACGCGCGCGAGCTCGCGTTCCGCCTCGGCATGAAGGCCTGACGTTTGGGGGTAGGCCAGCAAGAACAACAGGCAGTCGTGATAGGCCAGCAGCGGTCGCGGCTCGTCGATGGCCGCGGCACTACATGCTTGAAGCAGGGTCCGCTTGGCGGCCGCCGCCTCGCGCGTGAACTGCCTGGCGGCGGTTCGCAGCTCTTCCACGGCCTCCGCGGAAAGCTTTGCCTTCGCTACCTGGAGCCGCTCGGGTGAGAGCTGCTCGCGCGCCGTTCGACCGATTCTGGGAGCCATGTTCGCCTCCTCGTTTCGAAGGGCCCTCCCACGAAGAGCAACAGGTTCCTGGGATGTTGCACCCAAGAGCCGCCGGGCTGCTCGGAGCCATCGGCGCCGCCAAGGTACGCTCCGGGAATGGAGAGGGAGGGCGCATCGGCGCCGCGGCATCTTGGCGAGAGGGGGTGCCCCTGGTCCGTGCCCCGGCAGGAACCGAACGTGCGACACACGGTTGAGGAAACCGTTGCTGTTCGGGGACTTGGAGGGGGCCTGAAGCCACAGCAACTGGACCTTGACAGGGGTTGACTAGACCATCGCTCCATCAGCATGGACTGGCAGGGAACGGTCTTTCAGGTGCGCGGGATGGTGCGCGGACCAACGTCCCGAGGATCCTCCATGAAGACGACTGTCAACCAACGAGACACGCATTTGTGCAGGTCAAGGGCTTTCTGGAGGCCCCGTCCATCCGCCACAGAGAGGGTCTAGCAGCTCAGGTCCTATGCGTGGTCCTGAGTGCGCGGCTGGTGCGCTGGTATCGAGGAACCTGAACGATCGACGCAGGGTCCCCGGGCCGACCATCGTGCTGTGGACCGGCACGTGATCGGCCCGGTCGACGGGCGATGTGGATCAGCCCGAACAGAGACCCCGAGGACCAGCCCGCTCCTGGCTCGCGATCGACTTTGGAGGCTGCCAGCGGTGGAACGGCGAGGCGCCTACACTGCCTCCAGGATCAGGGAGCGGGTCGAGGAGGAAAGAGCATGCCTGTCGGAGTCGTCAAGTGGTTCAACGAGAACAGGGGCTACGGGTTCATCACCCCGGACGGTGGTGGGAAGGACGTGTTCGTCCACTCCAACAGCATCAAGGGCCAGAACCTGACGGAGGGTCAGCGGGTCGAGTTCGAGATCATCCAGGGGCCGAAGGGCCCCCAGGCTGGGAACGTCACGTCGATCGCCGGGGGCAGTCCGCAAGAAGAGCCACAGAGTGCGGCACCCATCGAGCGAGGTAGCGCCCTTCGTCACCGCCCTCCGGCTGAAGGGGCCTCTGGGGACCGGCTGTCGGCCCCAGGGCCCACCACTGAACAAACAGACAGACCGGGGGAGCCACCGGTAGGGTAACGTCCTGACGATCGCCGCTCGCTGGGAGTCGCATACCGACCGATACTCCGAGGTCCGATAGTCTCAGGCGTTCGGGCTCTCGCAGATTGAGATGTCCTACATCGGCGGCTGAGGTGGGCTCGCCCGGGGCCTGCCCCGGGCCACACGATTAGTCCCCGCGTCCTCTTCGTGCGTAGGCATGCTCGGCGAGCAAGCCGCGCGCGCGCACCACCCCCGTCAGCCTAGGCATCAGCGCCTGCCGCTCGGCCCTCGCGACGCGGCCTTCTTGGCTGCGACCTTTCTCACCGTCGACTTCCTGGCGGCCGACTTCATGGCCGTCTTGGCCGTCGACTTCTTGGCCGTCGACTTCTTAGTCGTGGTTGTCTTCGCGGACGCCGTCTTGGCCTTAGTCTTCGTGGCCGTCGACTTCTTGGCCGTTGACTTCTTGGGCTCGGTCATCTGGGAGCCGGTTTTCTTCCTGTCTCGGGCGGGCTCGATCCTTGCCGCACCCGCACCAGGGGCAAACAGACTCTCGTGTCCGTCGTTCCACCGGACCCGGTACTGGACACCAAGATCCCCTTCGCGCACCTCGATGATCTCCCCCTCCCGGGGCGGCCCGCCCACGCGCGGCGGATTGACGACGATGAGATCACCCTTCCTGGCCACGCGACCTCCTTCCCCCCCGGCTCTTCGGCGTCCTCGGGAATGGGTCCGGGGGGCTACTGGGACTGCTCAGACTTCCGCTCCGAGATGCACGCATCGATAGTCCGGGCTCGAGACGTGGGCCTTACCTTACCTTCATTGCCACGTGCCGACGCTCTCCGACGGCCCAGCCTACCTCGCCGGAGGGCGGCATCGCCCATCGTGTGGGCGGGTAGACGTGCCGCCCCGGCCCGATGGTGAGTTCGAGCCCCGCGATTCCCGGAACGGCGCGGGCCCGGTCCTGGCCCCGCACCTCCTGGAGGATTCCGGCCCGAGGGATGGGGATCCTCATCACACCCGAGGCCGCCCACTCGCGCCGCAGGTCGTCGATGGACGTGTGACCTGCCACCGATAAGCGTGTCTCCAGGATGACCTCGCAGTGTTGCTTTCTCCACGAAGGAGTACTCCGTCGAGGAGGGCCCGACACGGGTGCTCGGGGAGAGGTCCGCACCACGACCTCGCTCAGAAGGTGAGGGCCCCGCCGATGTCCCGGTCATCTGGGACACTGGTGAGGCTCATGGGGAACCCCGCGGGCTTGGCCCCCACCGAGCTCGCCTCCGATGTCCCGCCCCAGCCGCTGCAAGCCGACGGTCTCAACCTCAACGAAGCCAGGAACGAAGCGACGCAGGCACTCGCCGCGCGGGGCCGCGAGCGAGGGTTCGTCACCTCCGATGATGTGCTCGACGGCCTGCCCGAGATGCAGCTCGCCCCCGAGCAGATCGAGGAGTTCCTCGCACATGTGGAACAGGTCCTCCGGAACGAAGGCATCGAGGTCATCGACGTGCCGGAAGAGGACCAGGAGGATGCGGTCGACACCGACGGTTCTCGCCGGCGCCGCCGGGAGGAGCTCCTCAAGGGTTCCGCGTACGACCCGGTTCGGATGTACCTCAGGGAGATCGGCCGAGTCTCGCTCCTGACCGCCGCGCAAGAAGTCGACCTGGCCATGCGCATCGAGGCGGGGGAGCTCGCGGACGGTCTGCTGGCCTCCATCGCCCTCTCTGGGAGGGTCGACCGGAAGCGGTTCCGCGGGGTGGTGGGCTCAGTGATCCGCATCCGGGACCACCAGCTCAACCCCGAGAAGCGGCTCCGCCTCGAGGGCATCGGGCGAGAGACGGTCCGGAGGAGCTATCGGCCGAGGGACGAGGTGGTCGACTTGCTCCGCCGCGTGGAGGGCGATGCGCGCGTGGCCAAGCGGAAGCTGATCGAGGGCAACCTCCGTCTGGTGGTCTCAATAGCCAAGCATTACGCACCCCGCGGCATCGCCTTCCTCGACCTGACCCAGGAGGGGAACCTGGGCTTGATCCGGGCGGTGGAGAAGTTCGACTACACGCGGGGGTACAAGTTCTCCACGTACGCTACCTGGTGGATACGCCAAGCCATCAGCCGGGCCATCGCCGACCAGTCCCGGGTCATCCGGATCCCGGTGCACATGACCGAGTACATCCACAAGGTGAGCCGGGCTCAGCGGGAGCTCGCGCAGACGCTCGGCAGGGAGCCCATCCCGGAGGAGGTCGGCCGGCGCGTGGGCCTGTCCGCGGAGAAGGTCGAAGAGGTCCTCTCGATGTCCCGGGAGCCCCTGTCCTTAGAGACCCCGGTCGGCGAGGAGGAAGACGCACACCTCGGAGAGTTCATCGAGGACCTCGGGGCCCTGGCCCCGCTCGAAGCCGCGTCCTTCGGCTTGATGCAGGATGACATCGTCTCGGTCCTCCGCACGCTGTCGGCCCGGGAGAGGCGGGTCGTCGAGCTCCGGTTCGGCCTGACGGACGGGCAGCCTCGGACGCTCGAGGAGGTCGGGCGGGAGTTTGGCATCACCCGTGAGCGCATCCGGCAGATCGAGGCCAAGACGCTCTCCAAGCTCCGCCACCCCTCCAGGGCTCAGAGGCTCCGGGGCTATCTGGAAGAGCGCGGCTAGAAACAAGCTGCGGGTTAGGGGTCACCATCGAGTCTTGCTTCGAGCAAACTTTCCGGCTAATTGGTTGGTCACGGGCAGGTTCCTGGATCTGTCGGTCGATCAAGCTTCCTCGGGGGGAGGCACTTCCCGACTCCGCTCGGTGTGAGCCATGGCAAGTGTTCGAATAGCTTCCAGCTCGCCCTCGGTCGACCAGTCGCAGTCCTCGCACCGAGCCTCGAACCGGCCAGCTTGTCCGATCTCATGGGCGTACCAGAAGTGGATCCAGCGGGCTCCCTTGTCCTCGGTGCTCACAGCCTCGAAGTCTTGCCGATTTCTTGTGCAGGGGCGACTGCTCGAAGGTTCGCGGTCTCTCGAGTTTGTCCCTCGATTTCGGGCATTTCTTGCCCGATTGGCAAGTCCTACCCGCTGGTGGCAACAGTCGGGGTTGCAACGTCTGCTGACCCTTTTCGGGAGACCTCAAGCCACCCATCGGAGCCCGTGAGCGGTGTGGCGCCTGCGCCGTATGCTTGCTCCCGTGGGGAAGCGGATGACTTGGGAACAGCAGCGCGAGTGGCTCATGGACGAAATCGAGAAGGACCCACTTGTTCGGCTCACGTCTGCTTCTGAAAAGAAGGGAGTTCAGCTGTAGGCGCGAACGCAGCTCCGGTGAGGGAGATCTTGTTTTGGGGCAAGACGTCGCACGGCTCCTCAGACCGCAGCCTGGCGTTCGACTCTCGGCGGGGACCGTCAGCATCGTCGCGCACCTTCCGCAGCTCGGACATGCCTCCGTTTCGCGACGGGCGGCGTCGTCTTCGTGGCGGGAGGCGTGGACGCGGGCAGCGCGAACGCTTCGTGCAATGGTCGCTGTGGATACGGGAAGCGGCTGGTCTACGGCGCGGGCAGGCTTCCGGCTCCGCTGATCAGGCCGCGTGATGGGAGGCGGGTCGCTACTCCTCCCGCTTCGGTACTACTGAAATCGTCCCGTTGGGTTCGGAGATCGCCAGGTGGACCCGGCTGAAGTCCTCCAGCCCTTGGTTGTGGACCGCGGCTAGCAGATCCTGCTCGGTCAGCCGCTGGGCTGCGAGTGCCTGCATTTGTACGACGCCGTCCGGATGAGGATCCTCGGCTCCCTCGTGACGAATCGCTGAAAGGATCGGCTCCGGAACACCGCGTAGGCGAGTCCAAGGTTTAACCTGCCGTCAACGCCATTCGTTCAGACGGCATCGATCGTCGGTCGTGGGTCGAGCGCCATCACTCCTTCTTCTGCGCGAGGTCCTTCTCGAGCTCGCGGGCGCGGTCCACCGCCGGACCCTCGCCGAACTCGTCGAGCTCGAAGAGTTGGCGGACCTCGATCTCACCCTCCGGGCCGTCCTCACGGTCGTACCCGTGAGCGCCGCCGGTCTCGAACGGTACCCGCTTCGCCCACTCGATGGCCTCCGCCATGGACTCCGCTTCGATGATCCAGTAGCCCGCGACCAGCTCCTTCGACTCTGTGAAGGGTCCCTCGACCACGGTGCGCTTTCCGCCGGAGAACTTGACGCGTGCTCCCTCAGCGGTCGGGTGGAGTCCTGACAGATCGAGCAGCACGCCGGCCTTCGCGAGGTCCTCGTTGTACTTGCCCATCGCGGCCAACATCTCCTCGCTCGGCACCTCCCCTGGCGGCTGATCCCCCTTGATGATCATCATGAACCTCGACATCGTGGCGCCTCCTTCCCTTTCGAGCCTAATTCAAACCCCTCGGAGTCCGTCATGGTGCTCGCTTGGGCGCCAGTCACGACTGCGGCCACCTCGCTCCGGCTTGAGCCCCAGCCCCCAGCCCCCAGCCTGGGGCTTCCACATTCGCGGCTCTCGCTGAAGCTGAAGGCGGTTGGCTTCCTCGGTCTCGTGGCAGCGAGCATCTGGTTCGCGGTGCTGTTTACCTCCGCTTCGGATCCAAAACATCAGGGACACGACCTACTGTGCAAGGCCCCTGGCTTTGCACAAAAAGTCTCTCCTGAACAAGAATGCGGCGGCAAGACGCGGGCGGGCCGCGGGAAAACCCCTTCCTCAGGCCCCCGGGCGTCGAAGCTCGTCGCTGCCCTCAGTACTGCTTCCTGGAGGAAGCAGTACTCCCATGTCTCGCACCACGACGCGAAGCCGCTCGCGTCCAATCCCCTACCTCCAAAGAACACCCAGCTTGTCCAACACGATCTCGACCGGGAGCCCTCGTTGAGCTGCGAATTCTAGGTATGCGGCGTGCGCGCCGTCGAAAGTGTAGTCGGGCCGGCAATCATCGATGATCACCACGCCTCCTCTTGCCATTCGGTCGTAGATACCTTCCAGCGAGCTCTTCACTGGACGGTACAGGTCAACGTCGATCAAACACATCGAGACGTTGTGGTATTGCGTAAGGTCGTGGGGATTTACATCGGCTTGTACCACATCAACTCGCGTGATGGCATTCCGGCGAATGACGCGCTCGAACCATGCCTTCCGATTCTTGTCGAACATCCTCCAGTTGGTTTGCTTACCGCGAACAAGTACCTCGTGGTTGACATCTTCTGCCGTGAACCCGCCGAACGTATCGATGCAGATGTATGGCTTGGATAGGTTAATCGCGTCCATATACTTGTTCAGGAATACCGTCGTCCTGCCCCGGCCGCATCCTATTTCGATGATGGGCCCAGGCAGTTCCCTCGTCTTGCCGATGGACTCGCAGATATAGAACAGCTGAACCGGGGTAAAGCCGAAGTCGTAATCAAATTGATAGCGACTCAGAAAATATATCCAGCTAGCTAAAGGAGACCGGTAGAGAAAGTCGACTTGTTCGATCCGTGCGACGTCGTCGGCACTCACCCGAAGGACCGCGCTTTTAGTCCCAGAGTGAAAGTCAATCCACTGGCCCGTCTCGCAGTACGTGTCGGCCTTTACGACTTCGCTGAGACCTCCACGGCTAGCGGTCGGCTTATAGGTCACCTTGAACTTTGCCATCATAGTGGTTGCGCCATGCTGAACTATCCGGCGCCCGTTGCCGACGGGGAGACCTCCTTCCATGGGTTCACGATAGAGAATTCGGCAAACGACTTCGACTTCGATTTCTTGGGGATGATACAGGGCTTCACCCTCCCCCTCCCTCAACCAAACAGGAAGACTCGCTTGGACCGAGCGGGGATTGGTGCCGGCCCGTCCCACAGAGGGCGGATGCTCCTACACCTGTATGTTGGGTTTCCACTGTGGAGTGAGGCCGTCCTCGAACCGGAGCGCTCGCCGCCGGCAGGGCGCTCCAGCACGACCTCGGGTACTGTGGCAGGGTGGCGTCGCCGATCCGACTCGTGGAGTTCCCCGCCGACGAGCCGGCCCGGGCGCGCCGCTTTTGGACCGTGCTCTTGGGGGTGGAGCTCGAGGACCGTGCCGACGGCGAGGGGGACGGCTGGCAGACCGGCGGAGACGGTCCCGCGCTGGGGCTGCACCCGCGGGGAACGGGCCCTGGTGACCGGGTGTCGCTCCCGTACTTCTCCGTCTCGGACATGGAAGCGACGCTGAACCTGGTCCGCGAACTCGGCGGAGAGGTCATCCACCCGGGGGAGCGGTGGAGCGTCTGCCGGGACAGTGAGGGAAGCCCCTTCGGACTCGCCCTCGACGCGCCGCGCTAGCCCGCCGTCCGTCTTCCACGGACAACCTCTATCGGTGATCGCGCAAGCCGTTTACGGGGATCGTGCCGCGCAGGTGGGTGCCGCTCCAACCATGTAGAGTCTTGGGTGAGGGTTCGGCACCATTCGCGACCGTGCATCTTCGAGCAGTTCCCTCTCGGCCCACGGGCCGGCGCCCACCGAGCAGCGGTCAGGCTCGAGACGGGCCAGAACGGAGGGATTGTTCGTGAGCACAGGTACCGTGAAGTGGTTCAACGGCGAGAAGGGTTACGGCTTCATCACCCAGGATGGTGGTGGCCCCGACGTCTTCGTGCATTTCAGCTCGATCGCAGGAACGGGTTACCGCAACCTCGACGAGAACCAGAAGGTCGAGTTCGAGGTGACCCAGGGCCAGAAGGGCGCCCAGGCCTCCAACGTGCGGGTGATCGTCTGATCGCCCTCAGTGAGACCCCAGAAGGGGCCGCTGCGCATCGCCGCAGCGGCCCTTCTCATTTCTAGATCCAGGTCTTCGAACACCCGTCCTCGAAGCGCGGCTTGGACAAGGATAAGGGCGACCGCCTGATGGAAACGTCGGCGACTCGCTTTCCGCGGGCCGTTCAGCCCGTGGGACCCTGAAGGGTTCAAGAATCGGGTCCGGCGGCGAATCCCCTGGTCAGCCGCTTGGTCGTAGTTTCTGAACCCTTCAGGCTTCAACGCTTGGCTGGCCTTCGAGTCTGGGGCGACTCCCGACCGAGCCATGATCGACTGGCTGAAGGGCGCTCAGGGCCGGCCAGTCGAAGCTGAGGTCCAGCTACGATCTCGCTGCGCGTTGACCCGATTCACGACTGACTTGCAGCACTCGTCAACCTCGGTCCCGTCTCCCGAGTAGGTAGAAGGCGGGCTAAAGTGCGCATCGGTGGCCCCTCCGGTGGAGGCATCGAGGCCGCGGCTGACGTGAGCAGTGGGCAGGTCCGCCCGACTGATGGAGATCGATCCCCTCTACTGCCAGGTGATCCTGGACCGGTGGACGGCCTTCACCATTCCACTCCTCCTCGAGGGGCCCCTTTCTGGAGGAGCCAGGGGGCCACCGTGTTAAACTGTGCGACGAACAGGTATCCGCCTGTCGGTTCGCGCAGAGCGACCGGTCGGTGTCCCCCGCCACTAGTCCCTCACTCCCCACGAATCGAGGAGCTACGAGGGAGGCGCCATCACAAGATGCCCGGTCTGCGAATCCGTTCATGTCGTCGTCGTCATGAGCCCGCGCCACCAAGCCCTCTGTTCTCGATGTGGAGTCCGATGGATCCAGGAGGGGCGCGAGCAAAGAGCCGTCCATCGCCTCGACTTATCCCCCCTCAACATCTCAGCGGTCTCCGTCCATCTGGCTCGACCGGTGAACGTCGTCTCACGGAGGCGAGCCATGTGAGCAATGGGCGACCGGGTACCAGAGACCACCAATTGATGCTCATGAGCGGCCCCCCAGTTCAGAGCTTCCCTTCCAAACGAATCTGTGTCGAGGAGGGGTGCGCCACCGTGCTCTCGATCTATAACGGAACGGCGTCTTGCTCGTTGCACGAGCCACTGGGGAGATGGGTGGTCAAGCACGCGCCCTAACCTGGCTGCGGCAACGGCTTAGCGGGCGGACCCCCATGGGATGGCCCTGCATACAACACCCCCAGCCCGCTCAGCGGACCTCACCTTCTTAGTACATGAGCCGGTCCTCCCGAAGGGCCGGCCAACAGATAGCCCAGAAGGCGCGGGTTGCCTCATGCGCATCACTCTTGTTACTTGTGCCCCACCACCGAGCACCGATAGAACTCCTCGGTGTCGGTGAGCGTGATGATCCCCTGCTCGGCAGCGGCCAGGATGTCCGTGTCCGACGTGAACTGCTGGACCGGATTCCCAGGGTTGAAGGTGATCTGGACCTCTTCCCAGATCGGGTTGAACCCGTCGCCCTGAATGGCATCCAGAACGCTCACGAACACGAGGCCCTGACCTTCGCAGGCGTCGCACTGGTAGATGATGTTGAAGGACGGGTTCTTGTGCAGATCGGGCTTCAGCAGCTTGAAGTTGATCGTGAAGAGCTGCCCGTCGTAGAAGGCAGGCATGTCGCCGCCTGACCCGTTCGGGTTGCTGGCCCGGGCTGTTGCGGCCACCGAGAGCAACAACATCGCCCCCACCATCACCGCTAGACCACGTCTCACCATGATTCCCTCCTTCCGGAGCAACCGCGCTCGAGGCGCGGTTCTCCCTCTTCGCTTGGGCGCCAGTCAGGTACTACGGGCCGGGATGGTCGAGGGTTGTTGTGAAACTGTGACCGTGGCGCGCGGTTCGGGACCCGAGACCTCGAGCCGCCAAGGCCCAGACGGCGCCTGCCCGCAAGCGCTCGCCGTCCCCAGTCTCCACCGTGTGTCGCAGGTTCGATTCCTGCCGGGGGTACCGTCACTCGTGCCGGGGCGGTCGTAACCGACGGCGGGGTGGGGTCTCGATGAGGATCATGGGGTCCTCATCTAGCCCACCCGCCCGCAGCTCGTCGACCAGCCTGCGCGAAGGCACGACCAGGGTCAGAACGACCTCGCCTATGTCGCGAACCCTGGTGGTGGCTTGGCGTAGGGCCTCCATCCCCCCTTCCTCGATAGAGGTGACGCCCTCGAAATCGAGCGTGATGGGCCCGCCCGGCCCCAGGGAGGAGAAGGCCTCAACCAGCTGGTCCCTGTCTTCGGCGGCCAAGGGACCGATCAGTCCCAGGGATCGAGAACTGAGGAGCTTGATGTGCACGCGCGAATTCTCGACCCGGCGAACTTGATGGTCAACGTGCTGCCATGCCTGTCCAGGCCACAACGAAGAGGACGTGCGAGCGGTGGCAGAGGCCGACCGCGATGGGCTACGAGGTAGGCCGTCCCTCTGCGCCCCGCCCGGGAGAGATGCACGGCACCGGCTAGGATGCCCGGCGAGCCTGCGCCACGAGCCCGGCGATGTCATCCATGATCCGGTCGGTGAGCGCCTTGACGTCGGGCCGGCACTTCGGGTCGCCTTCGGGGTGGATCAGGTCTCCGTACACGACTGTGGCGGTCGGCCGGACGGGCGGGGAGAAGGTCAACCCGGATTTCGGCCAGCGGTGCTGCGTGCCCCAAAGGCCAACCGGGATGACGGGCGCCCCTGCCATCAACGAGATCCGGGCGGCTCCCTTCTGCCGCGGCAAGAGCTCCGCGCCCTCGCCTATCGTTCCCTCGGGGGCGATCCCCGCGAGCATCCCTCGCTCGAGCACGCCCGCGCTCGTCTCGATCGCCGACCAGTCACCGAACCCGCGGCGGATCGGGATCTGGCCCGTCTTGCGCAGGCCCCACCCGACGATCGTCCGTTCGAAGTCTTCCCTCAGGACGAAGAAGTGAACGGCCCTTCCCCGCTCGATGATGGGGAGAGAGACGAACAGGGCATCGATCACGCTGAGGTGGTTGTACGCAAGGAGCGCGCCGCCGCTCGCAGGGACGTTCGCGGCGCCCGCTACCCGGAGCCGGAACGCCGTCTTAACGAGGGTCCCGACGGTCGCCCGGCCGACGGCCCACCAGACATCACGTTCCCGCGGGTTCGGAGTCAAGCCGACCCCCTTCTCGTGCATCCGCCCGAAAGGCTACTTGGGGGGGCGGCCGCAGATGTGTCGAGTTCATTGAGAAACGGGCCCCTCGCGCCGAGTACGTTCCCCGACCTTTCGCTACTCTTCGCTCGATGGCAGGACGAAAGCTGCAGGGCGCGTCCGTGGTCGTGACCGGGGCATCGGCCGGCATCGGCCGGGCTACAGCCAAGCTCTTCGCCCTGCGGGGTTCCAGGGTCGTCCTTGCCGCGAGGCGAGAGGATCGGCTGCAGGCCCTAGCCGCGGAGGTGCAGGCACGAGGCGGCACCGCAGCTGTGCAGCGGTGCGACGTGACAAACCTGGACGACCTGGAGGCGCTGCGGGATTACGCCCTGGAGGCGTTCGGGCGGGTCGACGTCCTCGTGAACAACGCCGGTATCTCGGGAGGGGGGCGGTTCGAGGCCGTCGAGTTGAGCTATGTGGACAGCCTGATCCGCACCAACTTCACGGCGGTCGTGATGGCAACGAAAGTCTTCCTGCCCTCCCTGCTAGAGGCCAGGGGCCACCTGGTCAACGTTGCATCCTTGGCGGGGAGGTTCGCCGTCCCGGGGAGCGCAGTCTACTCAGCAACCAAACACGCGGTCGTCGCGTTCTCGGAGTCGCTATACGCGGAGTTGGCACCGCGCGTCCTGGTCACAGCTGTGAACCCGGGCTTGGTGGAAACTGAAGGCTTCCCGCAGCGGGACACGCCACGCCGCCTGGTCATGCGACCGGAGCGAGTTGCGACAGCGATCGTCCGGGTGGTGGAGGAGGGGATCGCGCCCGAGGTGTCGGTCCCCCGATCACTGGCCGCCCTCCAACTGGCACGCCTCCTGGCCCCGCCCCTATACCGGGCTGGGCTACGCCAGATAGTCAGGCGGCGAAGCTACTCGTAATTGAGTCGGTGACCGAGACTGGCCAAAAGCTGCTGCATCAATGTACTCGAGGTCTGCGACTGGGTGCGGGGTGAACGAGCAGCCTGTTGGATGCGCCCTCGTACCTTCGCTCCGCGAAGTCGACCAGCGACAGCATCGTTGAGGACGAGGGCGTCGAGGTCACCCCCAGCGCCGTACGCTGGCGCAAGTTGGTCGTTCTCGCCTCGGAGCGTGCCAACGGTGAAGGGGGACCGCCGTTGTTCTGGAGCGGACCGAGCAGGGGGATCCATGTTGACGAGGTCACCCGGTCCGTTTAAGCCGCAAGCGTTGAGCGCGCTCTGAACAAAGACGCAGGTCATTGGCCCATTTCTTTGCACACTCCGGAAGCGTTTTCCGGTTCTCGACCTGGCTTTCATGCCCATCTCGCGCGGTCAGGGCACCGCACCAACCTAGCAAGGGAGAGCACACATGCAGCACCTCAGAGTCGCAACGTACAAGATCAACAAGGGCAGCTTCCAGGAGATCGCGGACACCGCCAAGACGGGGATGCTCAAGACCTTCCAGGCCAAGCCCGGCTTCATCCGCTACGGCGTCGCCGACCTTGGCGACAGCACATGCCTTTCGATCAGCCTGTGGAAGACGCACGCCGACGCCGAGGCGTCGGTGCCTGTGGCCGCCTCATGGGTTCGCGAGAACCTGAGCGATAGGGTCGAGCTCAAGTCGACCTACGTCGGGGACCTGGCGTTCTTCGAGCCGGTGCCCCAGGCCGTGGCCAGCGGGGCCTCAGTCTGACCGATCGGGGCAAGCCCTCGGGCCACTAGCGGCGAGGGCGCGCAGCCGTTCCAGGGAAAGGGAGTCCACGGCCGTGGGCTCCCTTCTTCCTTTCTTCTTTGGGCCGAAGGTTGGAAGCGGGGCCCACTCATCGCAGACGCGTTGGAGACCGTTCCGAGCAACCGTCTATAGGCGCCTCGGGAAGCTCAGAGAACCAAGCGGCTCATGACCGTTTCCTGTGGTCGAGGGGAGCCACGACTTCCCTGGCGTGTCCCTCGTCGACGTTCCAGCTGAAGACATAGCCCTGCGGGTTGGACAGCGGCCCATTGGAACTGTGCCAGCCGTCGTAATTCTCGACCTCGGGTTCGCCTCGGATGCCCTCTTTGCGGGCAATGGCCATCGCCTCTGCGCGGCAAGCTTCA